>Ga0111538_10011642_pt1 | contig 11646 bp, 9 predicted proteins | sample SoiMethybrSBSTD1_FD_79669 | JGI IMG/M metagenome (GOLD analysis project Ga0111538, IMG submission 79669) | Bulk soil microbial communities from a Populus tree surrounding site in Tennessee, USA - Soil MetaG P. TD hybrid SBSTD1 (version 2)... | ecosystem: Environmental > Terrestrial > Soil > Tree...
ATCGATCCGCGAGATTTCTGATCTCTTCCGCGACGACCGCAAACCCTCGGCCCGCATCACCTGCACGAGCGGCTTCGATCGACGCATTCAACGAAAGCATGTTGGTGCGTTCGGCAATGACATTGATCGTGTTGACGATGCCGCCAATCTCTTCTGAACGTTTGCCCATTTCGCGGATCACGCCGGACGACTGTTCCATCGCCGAACGCACGCGCAACATTCCCTGCATCGACTTCTGCGCCGCCGTTCCGCCTTCCTCTGCTTGTTTTGTTAATTGAGTCGTCGCTTCCTCGGCGCGCTTCGTCATCGTGGCGACGGAGTGTAGCGATCGATCCATCTCAGTAGCGCTGCTTGCCGCGCCGGTCGCTGCTTCGTTGATGCGCTCCGCGTTCTGCGCCACTCCCTGTACTGAACGCGCCATCTGTTCGATCGAGGTCGAAACCTCTTCAACTGAGGACGCCAGACTCTCGGTCATCGCGGCGACCTCTTCAATCGATGCCGCCATTTCGTTGATCGCCGACGCCGTCTCTTCCGCTGATACAGTGAGGTCGTCGGCGTTTCCGGAAAGTGTCGCGATGGAGGCTGAGATTTCTTCGATGCTGGCCGCGGTTTCATTCACCGAAGCTGTCTGAGAGTCTGTATCGGAACTCACTGCTTTGATGGAACCGGCGATCTGCGTCATCGCTGCCGTAACTTCTTCCGCCGACGTCGCCATTCCCTGTAGATTGCCGTTGACTTGCTCGATCGAACGCGCGTTCTCCTCGACGGCAGCCGTTATCTGCGTAATCGACGCCGCGAGAGACTCAGCATTCTTACCGACCTCTTCGATCGATGCCGCACTCTCGTTAACCGACGACGCCAGCTCTTCGGTTGACGTCGCAATCGACTCGAGTTGCGTGGTCGTGTCGCCCATCGAAGTCGTCATCGTCTCGGCGATCGCGCCTGTCCGTTCGAGCACGCGTAGCTGAACTTCGGCTCCCTCGGCTACCTCGTTGGTGGTTGCCGTGATTTGTTCGGCCGATGCAGCAACCTGCACCGCTTGCTGGCGAACCAACACGATGTCTCGCTCAAAATTGTTAGCTGAGCTCTCTAGTACCTGGGCCATACTCTTATCTCCCGTCCATCATCAGCTCTGTAGTTGTGTCTGAAATCTGTGGCCCGACCTGGTAATCGAGATCGAGCACCGCATCCAAATTCAAAACCAGAATCATCCGTTCTTTGATCGTTGCAATCCCCTCGAGATACTTGCCACTCAATCCGGTAAGCGCTTCCGGCGGCGGTTCGATCGACTCTGTCGGGACCTTGATAAACTCGCGCGCCGTATCCACGATCAATCCGACCACCCGATCGCCGGCATTGATCACAACCAGGCGAGAGCGAAGATCTCGGTCTACACGCTCGAACCCAAAACGCGTGCGCAGGTTCAATGCGGGAATCACCTGACCGCGAATCAGGACCACGCCTTCGACCGCGGCATGCGCATTCGGCACGGACGCGACGTCTTCGATCATCTCGATCTGTTGCACGAAGCGACTGCGCACGCCGTAGGTCGTGCCCGCTAATTCGAAAAGTATGAATGGTTCCATCTGTGTCATCCGTGCTTTTAATGTCGTGACGTCACCGCGAGCTGCCGCAACGCGCCGATGTCGAGAATCAGCACCACGCGCTGATCGCCTAATTCAGTGGCGCCGGCGATGCCTTTCGACTGCGCGAGCGGATCCTTTATCGCTCGTACGACGATCTCGCGCTGACCGAGTATTCGATCGACGGCGAGACCAACCGCATTCGACTCCTCGCCGATGACCAACACGTGAAATCGCTCGCCGCGCTGGTAATTCATTTCAAACACGCGCGCCAGACGAAGCAGCGGCAGCACTTTTCCGCGATACGAGATGATCTCGTTGTTCTCCAAAACCTTCGTCGACGCCGACTCGACCTCGAACACTTCCCTCACCGACGACTGTGGCACCGCAAACCGTTGACCGTTGACGCTGACAATCAGCGCCTCGGCGATCGCGAGCGTCAGAGGCAACTCGATCGTGAACGTCGTGCCTTCCCCCAACTTCGTCTCCAGCGAGATGTGCCCGCCGAGTTCCTCGATCGCTTTCTTCACGACGTCCATGCCGACGCCGCGGCCACTCTCGCGATCCGCTGCGTCGCGCGTCGAAAGTCCGGGAGAGCAGATCAGATCCAATAACTCGGCATCGTCGATCCCCGAACGTCCCTGGCTGAGACCGCTGGCGTTTGCCCGTTCGAGTACGAGATGACGATCGATACCGCGTCCGTCGTCCGCGATTTTGATTACGATTCTCTCGCCGGCGGTCGTCGCGCTAAGCGACAACAGACCCTCGCCGCGCTTACCCTGCGCTTCACGTTCGGCAGCGGTTTCGAGTCCATGACTGACGGCATTGCGGACGAGGTGCATGAGCGGATCCATCATTCGCTCGACGAGAAACTTGTCGATCTCCGTTTCGCCGCCGCTGAGCTGCACGATGATCTTTTTGCCGTTCTCGCGCGCAAGGTCGCGCACGACGAATGTCATTCGCTCGAAGATCTCGCCGATCTGGACCATGCGCACGCGCATCACGCTCTCGCGCAAGTCGCGTAGTTGCCGCGCGATGCCGAGACTCGTTTCCTGAAGCGGACGCCACACGCCGGCGGGTGTCACTCGTTTCAATTCCGTCAGTTGATCTTCGAGGCGTGTGCGACTGATCACCAGTTCGCCGATGATGCGCATCAGTTCGTCGAGCCGATCGAGATCCACGCGCACGACCGTCGACGGAGCGATCGTTGCCAGGGGCTGTTGCGGTTTGTGAGCAGCGGCGTCTTCTTCGAGTGGTTCAAAAACCAAACCATCTGCTTCGAGATTCTTCAGCGTCGTCTGCCCGGCGTCGGTTTCGAGCACGAATTGAAAGGCGATCTCACCGGCGCCTTTAACGATCGGTTTGGCTTGTAATAATTCGCCGATCTCCTGCAATCGTGCTCGCACACTGTTAACGTTGACGCCGCGCGCGGCGAGATCCGCAGTCGGCGTAAACTCGAGCTGCCAGCGTTTGGCGATAGGGTCTCTTTCCGGCGCGCTCGGCTCTGAAGGCGAGACAGTCGGGACGGCTTGCAGTCGCTCGGTGACTTCGGCGATAGACGGAATCGGCTGGTCGTTGCGACGCGCGTTGATCACATTCTCGAGCAGCGAAACGCCCGCCACGAGCGCCTCAAACCCCGCTTCGCTCAAACCCAGAGTTCCTTCACGCAGTTCGCGCAGATAGCTTTCGAGATGATGGGCGAGTTGCTCGGCGGCGGTCAGTCCGACCATGCCCGAGATGCCCTTGAGAGTGTGGAAACTGCGAAACAGATTATCGAGCAGCGAACGATCGACGGGCGCGTCAACCTCGTGCTCGAGCATGACCAGCGCGCGACGAATCAAGACCAGGTGCTCGTCACATTCCGCGTAATAATCGTCGAGGAACTGATCGAAAAACTCACCGGCGTTGTCGGGGTTTTGTTTATCCATCAACTGGCCTTCAGCAGTGAGCCCACCACGTCCGCCAATTGCCGCGGGTCGAAGGGTTTTGTCAGGTAATGATTCGCCCCGGCTGCGAGGGCTTGAGTGCGGGTGGCTTCTTCGCCTTTCGTCGTGAGCACCACGATGGGAATGTCGCGATAAGACTGGTGGCGTCGCACAAAATTGATCACCTCCATGCCATGCATGTCCGGCATGTTGAGGTCGAGCACCATCAGGTCGACGGGTTCTATCGCCAGTCGTTCAATGGCTTCGAGGCCAGTGCCCGCCTGAGTCGATTTCACCGTCCCAAGGGAGCCCAGCGACGTGATCACCATGCGCCTCATCGTGGGAGAGTCGTCAACGACTAGAATGTTGTTCGTCTTGAGTTCGTCCGGCATTTATCTCAAAAGGCACACTTCCACGCGAATTCACACACGTAAAGCCAAGCCAGGGGTCTAGCCTATCGGGGACAATCAGGGGAAAGGGTATGACGGGGGAGCGCTATTCTACGAGAAGATCGGAAATTAACCAAAAGATAACTTTTCGCGGGAATAAAGACCGGCCGGGCACAGTATTTATGGTAGGTCGCGGACCGCAATCGCCCTCGTAAGTTGCGTTCGCGGCTAACTCCCAGGCTTTAAACCTTAAAAACTGAGAGAGTCAAAAAGGGGTCGATAGACCCGGGAGGCGCTTCATGTCTCGGCTGAAACGAGCGAATAGCGAACCACGCACGTTGAGTTCAGTTATTAAGGACAGTTCGCTCTATTATCGTCCGCCAGACGATTTGCGGGAGCGCATCCGTTCGTCAATCCGAGAAGAGCTTGCACGAGACGCTTCCGTGCCCGAGCCAGACGCGACATCACAGTTCCACAAGGAACCTGAATTACCTCCGCGATCTCTTTGTACGATAGTTCCTCAAACTCTCTTAATACAATGACCTCGAGGAACTCTTTGGGCAGCCGCTGCAGCGCGCTCCGCAAAAGCTGACGATCGAACTCCCGCAACAGCAGAATCTCCGGATCTGAACCGTCGTCCGCAAGCGGATGCTTGTCCTCGTCAAGGACAGTTTCCTCTTCCGGCGAACGATTGTGTTTTCGCCAGGTGTAAAAGGTGTTTCGAACGATTGCCAGCAGCCACGGCCGCGCATCACCGCCTTTGAAAGTTCGGTAGTGGCGCAGCGCGCGAAGGAACGCTTCCTGAACGACGTCTTCCGCATCTCGTTCGTCTCGGGTGAGCCAGCGAGCGAGGTTGTAAGCCGCATCGAGATGCGGGAGGACCGTCTGTTCAAAAACCGGAATTAAGGCTTGCATTGGGATTCTCCATTGCTCGCACTAGCCTTGACCATCCCTGCATTTCTTGATCTGTTCGTTCACAAAGAGTGGGGCGTTGACGGGATCGACACCGCGCTCCATCAGAGCTCTCAGCAGCACGATCCCCTCACAGTCGATGTAAGAAATATTTTTCAAGTCGATAATGAGCTTCACGCCGCCGGCCAATGCAGACTCGGCCGACTCTCGAAGCAACGCCACCCACTGTCCCGCAACTCGACCGTCCAGCCGCAACGCAGTTTCCTGTTGTGACAGAACGGTCGATGTAATCTTCAACATGCGTGTCTCTCTCTTGGTCGGGTGTTCTTTACTGTTCTCGCTTATCTACTGAAGCTTGTGCGGCTCGCCGTAAATGAAATCGTCCATCATCACGACGTCGTTGTTGTCGTCGTCGTTTGGACCAGGAGCAACGTTGCCTGCAATGATTCGCACGCTTGCGATCCGCGGGTCGTTGAACTTGATTCCGAGAAAAGAGAAACCACCGTTACCGGGCGAAGCAGGCGCAAAGCTGCTGAACAGCAACCCGCCGTCAGCGCCAAAGAACTGGACCAACGTGCTCGAACCGCGATTGCCACGCTTGGTACCCGGACCACTGCCATCGGGCTGATCGACGTCCGTAAAGATCACGCCAAAGCCAGTCACTGCCGCGCGAACAGTTCCATTCGAACCCGCAACGAAGAAAGCCGCGTCGGTGGTATTGCTTCCGACCGGAGTAAACAGACGCGGCGAGCTGAACGCTCGAAACGCCGTGGCATACGTGGCATTGCCGAACAGCGTGACCAGGCCGCCTTGTGGTCCACCTGACGGTGGGGCTTGCGACAATCCGACGCCCGGCGTAGTGAACTGCGCGCCGCGCGTGTTGAGAAACGTGTTGAATGGGTTTACCGGAGGCGTGGTGACATCAGTCGGAACCGCTCCGTCCCAATTGATCTCACGCCGACCGATCGTCAGTTCGGTAAGAGCGTTGCCGTTGACCGGATCGCCCAGTGCGGCGCGAAAGTCCGTGACGGCACTCTGAATGGAAGCGATGTTTGGTCCAGCGGCCTGGAATACAGCCGGAGCAACGAACTCCGTGAATGATGCGTCGCCCAGGGCGACTGGATCTGGCGAAACCGGATCGCCAAAGCTGATTAACGTCTGGCCGGCGACGTGCGTCGCCAGAAACATGAACATGATGACGAGGCTAAACCCGGCCACCGAAACTAAACTCTTTACTAACTTCTTCATCCCTATTCTCCTTGGTTGAAACCATGTGCATATAGAAACAGCGTAATTGGGCGCTGGATGGTCGCAGTGCAGGCTTTGTGCCGCCTGAATCAAGGCTGGGGATTCTTCGGAGACGGTAAGTTAAACTATTGAAAGAGTGCGAGTTGAGTGCCGCCAGTCAGCGATGAAAAAGTAAGTCAATTGGACCAGCTACGATATTTGGTGGGGGAATAAAACCGGAGAGATAGGACGGGCTACTAAATGCGGTGGGCCGAGCGCTTGATTCCGAGTTTTTCCATCCGATGGCGCAAGGTGTTCGGATGCAAACCCAGCGCTCTGGCTGCCCCGTTAACGCCCTCGATCACGCCGTGAGTTTCTCGCAGGACGGCTTCGATGTGCTCTCGTTCGACTTCCTGCAAGGTCTTGACGGGCGACTCATCCGCACGCGCCGCCGGCGGGACTAAATCGGAAATGAGAAACGCTCCCGAAACACTCGACAGATCGTTCTTCTCCAATTCAAGAACAGGACCGCTACACAGAATCAACGCGCGTTCGATAAGGTTTTGCAGCTCTCGTATGTTTCCCGGCCAGGAATAGTTCGTAAGTTTGTTGGTCGTGGCGGTAGACATACCGTCGATTCTCTTGCCGAGGTTTCGCGCGTATCGCGACAGGAAGAACATCGCCAACTGCGGGATATCCGACCGTCGTTCCCGCAGCGGCGGCACTTCGAGTGGAAAAACGTTCAAGCGGTAGTAGAGATCGGAGCGGAAAGTTCCCTGTTTGATTGATTCCTTGAGGTTTCGATTCGTCGCGCAGATGATCCGCACGTCGACGCGGATCGATCGGTTGCTGCCCACCGGCTCAAACTCACGCTCCTGCAACACGCGCAGCAGTTTCACCTGCGTGTCTAACGGCAGCTCGCCAACTTCGTCGAGGAAGATCGTTCCGCCGTCGGCGAGTTCAAACCGCCCTATCCGTCTTTCAAAAGCACCCGTGAAGGCGCCCTTCACGTGACCAAACAGCTCGCTCTCCACCAACCCCGCCGAGATCGCGCTACAGTTTACTTTTACTAACGGACGATCTTTGCGATTGCTGCGATCGTGAATCGCGCGCGCAATTAGCTCTTTCCCGGTACCCGTTTCACCGTAGATGAGCACGCTCGAATCGGTCGGCGCGACTTGATCGACTTTCCGCAGAAGACTGAGCAGAACCGGGCTGCTGCCGACTATCTCTTCAAAATTATGAACGTTGCGAATCTCTTCCTGGAGATACACATTCTCCTTCTCGAGTCTTCCTTTTAACGCCTTGATCTCTTCGTAAGATTTCATGTTTGAGATGGCGATCGCGATCTGGTTGGCGACTTCGCGCAACAACTCGGCATCGGCTTGCGAGTATCGATCTCGCGCTTCACTCCAAAGCGTAAAAGTGCCGATGCTTTTTCCCATCGCGACCAGCGGCACAACGCAATACGATTGGATGCCTTCTTCGACCAGACGTTGTTCGCCGAGTGTGCGCGGCTCGTCGTCCAGGTTGCCACGCGTCACAACCTCCTGATGGTCCAGCACCCACGCGGATCTCTGGCTCTCTTCTAACTGATACTCTCGGCCCACCCGGAAGAACTCAGATTCAGCGCTGCTGTCCATCGAGACGAGTCGCAGCGTCCGCGACTCCGGCTGGAAAAACAGGAAAGCGGCACGGTCGAACGAGATCACGCTGCGAATCGCGTCGTAGACAGAACCAAACAACGCTTCCTGGGTGAGGTTGTTGATGATTGCATTGTTGATCTCGAGCAGGGTGCGCTTTCGCTCCTCGCTATTTCGCAGTTTGTCCTCTGCCTGCCGGCGTTCACTCACATCAACAAACGTAACCACCGCGCCCACCGTCTTCCCTTCTTTCACCAATGGATGCGACCAGTACTCCACCGGAAAACTACTGCCGTCTTTTCGCCAAAAGATATCGTCGTCGACGTGGACGCCACGGTTCTCGAGGAAGCCCATATATATAGGACACTCCTCAATCGGGAACGGCCGTCCATCTTTTCGCGTGTGGTGTTCGAGCCGGTGCATGTTCTGGCCGAGCAGCTCGCTTGTGTTTTCATATCCGAGCAAACGAACTGCGGCCGGGTTGCAAAACAAGCAAGTTCCTTCTGAATCACAACCAAAGATCCCTTCCGCAACCGAGTTGAGAACGAGACGAGTGCGTTCTTCGCTGAACTCGAGCGCTTCTTCTGCGCACTTGCGTTCAGTGATGTCTTCTGACAGCGCGAGGATCAGACGAGGCGTGTTTTCGTTGCCGGGTACGATCGAGACGCTGTTTCTGACCCAGACGAGAGTGCCGTCTTTATGCCGGTACTGCTTTTCGATCTGATACTGGTCGCGTTTTCCTTCCAGCAGTTCCGTAAAGAGCGTCAGGTTGTAATCGCGGTAGTCCTCATGAGTGACTTCGAGCAACGATAATGTCTCGAATTCACTTTCCGAGTAACCGAGCATCTGCTGGTAAGTGGCATTGGTCGCCAGCACGCGGCCGGTCGTATCGAGCAGCACCACGCCGATAGCTGAGTTATCAAAGACGGATCGCCATCGCAGAGCTTCGGTTTTCTCTCGCTGCGTGACGTCTTCCGAAGGAGAAGGGGTTTCGTTGATACCCGCGGATGGACCAGGCTGGCGCATACTACTCGTGGAACAGACTCTAACGGTGGAAGGAGTTTGTTTCACGGGGGATTGGAAGTCAAGACGCGAGCAATCGACCAGCAAGCCTGAACGATCCTCCTGAGTAGAACGGTAGAACATCTTTCAATTCACTGATCATTGGTGATTCCCCGAGATCAATTAAGAGGCAAGCGCACTGTTAGCTCCTGGTGACCTCCCGAAGAGAAGTTTACAGTGCGCTTGCCTTTGAGGCTGGCTGCGCCCGCTTGCCAGCCTCGGACAACCCCTGCCCGTTCTAATGTCTATACTGAATTGCCGGTGAAATTATTCCCTACGCCGAAGGCGTTAGCTAATGTCAGCCCAGGGTTGTCTCAACCCTGGGGAAAGGTAGAAACAGGATTAGAACACTGAAAGTGTTTTCGTTTGCGATTGGAACTCCTTCAGAGTTCAAGATTGCTTTCGGACTTAAACCCAGGGTTGCGGCAACCCTGGGCTGACATTAGTCGACGCCTACGGCGTTCCGGATTACGCTTAACTGCATAATTACAATGGCTCGGATACACAAAGAGCGCAAATGAATCGAATCATTTGCGCTCTTGTGCGTTTCGCTGAGCTTTCGAGATCGCAGCGATCTTATTGCGAAGTGATGATTATCGTATCCAGCTTCGCATTCTGAGCAACTTTGTTCGCCGAGCCATTGCTCGCCAGTTGCTTCTGCACGTCGCGCTCCGATTTCGACTCGGGAAATTGGCGCCCGGTGGTTGCGCCCGCCGCCCACACCTGGACCAGGAAATACTGCTCGCCATAGCGATGGAAAACCAACAAAGCCCGTGTGTTTGCGCGTGTCTTGATTACCGCGTTGGACAGTAAAATGGCTTTCGAGCGGCCATCGTTATCGACGATCGACATCATGGTGTCGTCGGCACCGTGCACGGCGCGACCGATCGAGTATTTACCGGATGCGAATTTCTTTTCACCGAAGACGAAGTCGAACGGAATGTTGAACCTCGGCCTGTTCGCCAGCGACTGCGCGTGGGTTGTAGCGGCTGATGTAAACATCAACATCACACCCAGCAGTGCGGCTTTCGGTATTAACCTTACGAGTTGTGTCTTCATACCTCTCCCTTTCTGTAACCCTTGATGGCCTAATGCCTAACGTTATACATACCGCGAGAGAGGTTGATTTATTCCGAGCGTGTTGGTGGGCGGGATGATGGAAGGAGGATCGAGCGCGCGATCGCTCCTTCCATCCGTGGTCGGTGGTCTAACTTCGATTCGGGAGCGCTGCCTTGATTTTTGCCAGGTGGTGCAGGCTGTGGCGCACCGGATGATCTTCGAGAACGAACTGGCACGTTAACCGTGCATTGCCGTAAAGCGGAACCGGAGCGGCCCGATCAAGCTCATCATCCGTGAGCGTCCTGATTGCCGCGGCTGCTGCGGTACTGTTAGTAGCTAATAAATTCAGTGCGTCCTCTTTCGTAATCGTGTCGTATTCCTTTGCGTGGCCGGCATTCATCTGGTTGATAGCGTCCATCGTAATGCCGTCCGGTTTTCCGGCTGCCACACTGCGCGCAAACATGATCTCGAGCGGATAAACAATCGCGACGTGATGGACCACCACGCCGATTTTCCTCCCGTCGTGCGGCAAAGGTGTTTGCCACTCCTTGTCTGTCAGGCTACTTGCAAACGCCGCCAGCGCAAGTGCTCCTTCTTCAAGCGACTTCGCCAGGGCCTCGGTTCGTTGACTCATGCTTCACCTCATTCATTATCTTTCTTGTATCCTTTTAAGTACCTTTTTCGAAACTCAAATATTCCCGTCAGCGCCACCATCTATTGCTTCTACGTTCCCTCATTTCGTATCTTACGGCTCCTGCATTAAACACCAACACGAGGGTAAAGAACAGAATGGTTCATCACGCGGTGTCCCTGCTGGGATTCCTGGTCTTCGCCGGTGTGGCCTGGTTGCTTTCGAGTGATCGCAGGCGAGTCGCGTGGAAGACGATCGCCTGGGGTGTTGCGCTGCAACTCCTGATCGGTTTGATCATCTTTCGCCTGCCTGTTTCACATCGAATTTTACTGTGGCTGAACGACGCGGTGCTCGTGTTGCTCAACGCGTCGAAAAGCGGATCGGTATTCTTGTTTGGACCACTGGCCGCGAGCCCGGGAGAGTCGGGATCGGTTGGGTTCATTCTCGTGTTTCAGGTGCTGCCGGTCGTGATCTTCTTCGCGGCATTTACAGCAATGCTTTATCACTTGCGCGTGTTGCAGGTGTTCGTTCGCCTCTTCGCGAAGCTGTTTCATCGCACGATGAAGATCAGTGGGGCGGAGTCACTTTCGAGTGCGGCAAACATCTTTGTTGGCATAGAGTCGGCGCTCGTGGTCCGGCCTTATCTCGAGAGAATGACGCGTTCCGAGTTGTTATTGCTCCTGACGACGGGCATGGCCACCGTGGCCTCGAGTGTGTTGGGTGTTTACGTCGCGTTTCTGACTGGCGTGTTTCCGCAGATTGCCGGACACCTGATCTCGGCATCGATACTCGCGATTCCGGCATGCGTCGTAGTGTCGAAGTTACTGATTCCTGAAACTGAGACACCTGAGACGCTCGCGGCCGTTCCACCTGAGGATGAGTCGACGCGATCGAAGAACCTGATCGGCGCGATCATCGAAGGCGCGATGGACGGGCTGAAGCTTGCCGCCGGGATCTGCGCGCTGATCATTGCGATTCTCGGAATCGTGGCGCTGCTCGATAAGCTACTCGGCGTTGTGAGCTCGTGGTTCGGAATGGGTGAGCCCCTGTCGATTGTTCGTCTGTTGAGCTGGCTCTTCTATCCGCTTGCATTTCTGCTCGGATTACAAACGAGCGATATTCCCATCGCCGCGCGACTGTTGGGCGAGCGAGTAATACTCACCGAGGTCTTCTCCTACAACCATCTCGCGCAAGTGATCTCGAGTGGTCAGATCA
>Ga0111538_10011643_pt1 | contig 11646 bp, 12 predicted proteins | sample SoiMethybrSBSTD1_FD_79669 | JGI IMG/M metagenome (GOLD analysis project Ga0111538, IMG submission 79669) | Bulk soil microbial communities from a Populus tree surrounding site in Tennessee, USA - Soil MetaG P. TD hybrid SBSTD1 (version 2)... | ecosystem: Environmental > Terrestrial > Soil >...
CGCCGAGCGGGACCGGCTTGAACGCGTCGGACTGCGCCTTCTTCTTTTCCGCCTCGAAGTCGAGTCCGGCGCGCTTGAACAGATCCACGGCAACGTTGCGCTGGATCCATGCTTCGACGGGAGGATGGATGTCCGCCGGCTTGTCGCGGACGATGTCGAACATCGTGTTCGTGTTGGAGTTCTTGACCGTGTCCCAACCGTACGAGGCCGGAGCGGTCTCGTGAACGACGAGCACCCCCATGGCGCCACGGCGCGCGGCTTCCTCGAACTTGTAGGTCCACCGGCCGTAGTAGGTCATCGCCTTGCCGTCGAAACGGCCGGCGAGATTGGCCTCGAAGTCCGGATCGTTGATGAGGACGACCGCGATCTTGTTCCGCAGATCGAGGCCTTTGAAATCGTCCCACTTGCGCTCCGGGGCCGAGACGCCGTAACCCATGAACACGACAGGCGCGTTCTTGACGGAGACGTGCCTGGTCGGCAGCAGGGATGAGCGAACGGAGATCTGTTCCGCCTGCTTCAACGGAACGGTAGCGCCGCGAATCGTGAAGCTGGAGCTCAATGCGCCGTCGACGTCGGACTGCAGGAGTACGACATCCTGCGTCCAGCGCCGCGTCCCACGAGCGTCACGATCCCCGCCAGGCTGGACGCCAGCGGCGGCCAGTTGCTTGGAGATGTAATCGACGGTCTTCTGCTCCGCCGCTGTCGCCGGTCCACGGCCCTGGAAGTCATCGGACGCCAGGATCTTCACGTGCCCGGTGATCTTGTTGGCGTCGACCGGGGTGTCCGGGAGCTTTAGCGGCGTCTGGGCATCGACCGCGAGGACGGCGATCACCACGCCGATACCGGCGAGACCCGCGCGAAACGAGGAAACGAGATCCATAGGCTTCATATTCGGTCCGCCTGAAGGCGGACACTACGGTGGACGCTGATTGATTATCGACGGCCTCGTGCCTCTTCTGCGTGGCGCTTCAGCAGTTGCGCCTGGCGGGTAATTACCGTGTCGACCGCATCCGCGATTTTGTCGAGCCCGCCCGACGCATAGCCCCCGACGACGTAGGTCACGACCAGCGTCGAGTCGGCACTACCCCTCTTTTCGAACTGCCACGAGAGCGTCCCGGTGACCGCGGACGCCTGAAGGGGGCCGAGCGCGCCGCTCATGCGCAGCAGTCGTCCCGGCGCGACGTTGACGACCATCGCGTGCTGGACGCCTCCGCCGTCGGCCAGCGCCTCGCAGAAACAACCGCCAGGCTCCGCGATGATCGAGAGGTTCTTCGAGTCGCCGGAGTATGTGTGGGCCGCATCCCACCATTCGGCAACATGGCGGGTCAGCGAGGCATAGACCGTTTCCGGCGGCGCCGCGACCGCCAGGTTCACGGTCACGATGAAGCCGACGTTCGAGCGATTCGATACCTCCGCCCACGCTGCCTGCGGTACGAGCGTCACGACGCTCGCGACGACCAGCGCTCGGCAACTCACTCGCCACATCCCGCTCACCTCGCAAGCACTTTGGCGTCCGCCAACACCCGGGCGGCCAGCGCTTTCACATCGGTTTGCGGCCGTGGGCCGATTCGGCTGATCACTTCGGCCGCCATGGCTCCGCCCAGCCGCCCGGCGATCGCCAGGTCGAACCCGTGTGTGTAGGCATACAGGAAGCCGCCGGCGTAGGCGTCGCCTGCGCCCGTCGTATCGACCACGGTGACGCCAGGTTCGGCATCGATCACATGGACGTCATCGCCGCGAAGGATGACGGAGCCCTTCTCACTGCGCGTCAGCGCGGCAATCTCGCAATGGTGTCGAACGCGCTGCAGCGCCTCGTCGAAGGTGTGCACTTCGTAGAGCGACAGGATCTCGTGTTCGTTCGCAAAGAGGATGTCGACGTGATGTTCGACGAGGTCGAGGAATTCACTTCGATACCGGTCGACACAAAAGGCATCGGACAGCGTGAGCGAGACCTTCACGCCGGCTTTCTTTGCCGCAACGGCTGCATCGCGCATCGCCTGTTTCGCGCGCGGCTGATCCCACAGATACCCCTCGAGGTACAGGACCTTCGACGAGGTGATGTACTCCATGTTCACGTCCTCGGGTCCCAGCTGCGTGGTCGCGCCGAGAAACGTCTGCATGGTCCGCTGTCCGTCGGGCGTCACGAAGATCAGGCAGCGCGCGGTCGACAGTCCTTCTGCGAGCCGCGGCGTGTCATAGGTGACGCCGGTCGCGCGGATGTCGTGCTCGAACACATCACCGAGCTGGTCTGCAGCAATCTTGCCGATGTACGCCGCGCGGCCACCGAGCGCCGAAATCCACGCGATGGTATTTGCGGCGGAGCCGCCTGACGTCTCGACGCCAGGGCCCATCACGCCATAGAGCCGCTCCGCGTCGATCGCATCGATCAACGACATGGCGCCCTTCAGCAGCTTGTGCTGCGCGAGCAATGCGTCATCCGCGTGCGCGATGACATCGACGATGGCGTTGCCGACGCCGGTGACGTCAAGTGTCTTGGAGTCGTGACTCATGGGTGTGATGAGGTTTATGTCGACTGTAAATATCGGCCGACGATCGGCGCGAGCTCGTTTCTCACCGCGTCGGGCACGGCATCGGGCCTGGTGATCAACGCGTACTTCAGCGCCGACGCGCACTCGCACGTGCGCTCGAACGGCAACTGCTCCACGGCATTGGCGATCAGTTGCTGCGCCGTACGCGCGTTCTGCACCAGGTTCGCGATCACCATGTCGACGGTGACGCTGTCGTGATCGGGGTGCCAGCAGTCGTAATCGGTCACGAGCGCCACGGTCGTATAGCAGATCTCCGCCTCACGCGCGAGCTTGGCCTCCTGCAGGTTCGTCATGCCGATGATGTCGGCTCCCCACGACCGGTACAGCCGCGACTCCGCCAGCGTCGAAAACTGCGGCCCTTCCATGCAGACGTAGGTGCCGCCCTTGTGAAGGGTGGCTCCGGCCTGCTGACCGCTGTTGTACGCGATGCCACTGAGGATCTTGCAGAACGGATGCGCGAAGCCCACGTGCGCGACGAGCCCACGCCCGAAGAATGTGCTGATTCGTCCTCGGGTGCGATCGATGAACTGATCGGGGATCACGATATCGAGCGGCTTGTACTCCTCTTTCAGGCTGCCGACGGCGCTGGCCGAGAGAATGTACTCGACCCCCAGCGTCTTCATGCCGAACATGTTGGCGCGGAAGTTCAGCTCGGACGGCGACAGGCGATGGCCGGCGCCGTGCCGAGCCAGGAAGGCCACGCGCTTGCCACGCAGCGTGCCGATCACATACGACCCTGACGGATCGCCGAACGGGGTCGTGAGCGTGACTTCCTTGCGGTCGGTCACGTCGGCCATGTCGTACAGGCCGCTGCCGCCGATGATCCCGATCTGGACGTGTTCCATGCTCCTCGATCTTAGTCGTTAGGCGACCCGCTCGATCTGTCGCTTGCCATTTTTCTCACGAATGTAACCCGCGGCAACATGCGGGTCGTGTTCGAACAGAATCAGGTATTCGCGTTCGATGGCCTCGGCGATGAATCGCTTCTTGAACGCAAGGGTCTCCATCGGAAACAGGTCGTAGCCCATGATCCAGGCATCGGACAGATGCGCGACCGTCGGAATCAGATCGGCGACGAACACTGCGATCTTGCCGGCCGACTCGATGAAGACGATCTGATGCTGACCCGTGTGGCCTCCGGTGCGCATCACCCTGATCCCCGGACGAATCGTCTGGTCGCGCCCGAAGAAGTCAATCACGCCGGCGCGCTGCAACGGGACGAAATCATCGAGAACGTAGCTTCCCCGATTGCGCTCGTGCGTGTGTGTCGCCTCCTCCCATTCGGCAGCGCGGATCACGTATCGCGCTCTCGGGAAGCGCGGCACGAGCGACTCGCCCGCCCGTGCCGTCGCTCCGCCGAAGTGATCGAAGTGCAGGTGCGTGGCGAGGACGGTGTCGATCGATTCCACAGCGACGCCCGCTTCCTGGAGCGCGACATCGAGGCCCCGCGATCGATCCAGGCCATACATGTCCTGCAGCTTCGGAGTCAGCTTGTCGCCCGCGCCGCAATCGATCAGCAGGCGACCCCAGTCTGCGTCAACGAGCACCGGCCGCATCGCCAGCTGGATGCGATTGCGATCGTCGGGCGGCGCCTGCTTCTCCCACAGCGCACGCGGGACGATGCCGAACATGGCGCCGCCATCGAGCTTGAATGGACCGTCGTACAGGATCGTCAGCTGAAGGTCGCCGACGGAGACGCGATGCACGTGGAGATCGGGTCCCTTCGAGTGCTGCTGTTTGAGCTCGACGAGCACGCCGTGTGCGGCGGAAGGGTGAATGAATGCGACGAGCGCGCCTTCGGCACCTGCGCGAGGCTCTTCGTCGATCAGCCGCACGCCACGAGATTTGAGCTGCGCCAGCGCGGCCCGAATGTCCTCGACGCGCAAAGTCAGGTGGTGAATCCCGGGGCCGCGCCTGTCCACGAACTTCGCAATCGGCGACTCCGGTGCGGTGGCCTCGAGCAGCTCCAGCGCCGGGCCACCGACCGGGATGAAATGTGCTCGCACCCGCTGTGTCACGACCTCCTCGGGCGCCTCGACCTCGAGCCCCAGGGCATCGCGATAGAACGCCAGCGCCTGTTCGACGTCAGCGACGGCAATGCCGATGTGATCGAGAACCGCCTTCATGCCGACAACGTCTTCTCGGCGATGGCGGTGGCGACCGAATACGGATCGCGCTCGCGGGCCGCGATGCTGTCGATCAGCCGATCGAGCTCACCCGGCTCGAGCGAACGCTCGACGTGCTGCAGATAGTGATGCGCGAGCAGTTCACGTAACCGAAACTCCTGCCGCGCGCGTTGACGGGTCGCACGCTGCGGCGCCGAGTGGTCGCGATAGCGGCCGATGACTTGCCAGAGCTCCGCCAGGCCGACACCCGCGGTCGCCTCGGTCTTCACGATCGGCGGACGCCACTCGTCGGCCGCAAATGTCTGGAGCGTCAGGTTCGCCGCCACCGACTGCACGAGTCGATCGGCTCCCTCGCGATCGGCCTTGTTGACGACGAAGATGTCGGCGATCTCCATGATGCCCGCCTTGATCGCCTGCACGTCGTCTCCGGTGCCGGGTACGAGCATCACAATCGACACGTCGGCGGTGCGCACGATGTCGACCTCGTCCTGACCGACGCCAACCGTCTCGATGATCACGATGTCCTTGCCCGCGGCGTCGAGGATCAGCGCGACGTCACCCGTCGCGCGCGCGAGCCCGCCGAGATGTCCGCGCGTCGCCATGCTGCGGATGAACACGCCCTCGTCCTGGGCGTGCACGCTCATGCGCACGCGATCGCCGAGCAGCGCGCCGCCCGTAAATGGACTGGTCGGATCGACCGCGATGATCCCGACGGTCAGGCCCGCCCGACGGATCTCCACGGTCAGGCGATCGACGAGCGTGCTCTTCCCGGCTCCCGGAGCACCGGTGACGCCGATCACGTACGCGCGACCCGTGCGCGGAAAGATCTGCCCGATCAGCGCCGCTCCCGCGGGCGTCTCGTCCTCGACCAGCGAAATGGCGCGCGCGATGGCGCGCTCGTCGCCCGCGAGAAGGCGGTTCACCATTTACCCAAGCAGCTGGCGCGCGATGACGAGGCGCTGGATCTCGCTCGTCCCCTCACCGATGGTCGTGAGCTTGACGTCGCGGAAGTACTTCTCCGCCGGATAGTCCTTCACGAAGCCATAGCCGCCGTGGATCTGGACGCCGTCTTCCGCGGCGCGCACGGCGATCTCGCTCGAGTACAGCTTCGCCATCGCCGCCTGCAGCGTCGTCCGCTGGCCCTGATCCTTCATTGCCGCCGCACGATACGTGAGCAGACGCGCCGCTTCGATCCGCGTCGCATTGTCGACCAGCTTGGCCCGGATGCTCTGAAATGTTCCAATCGGCTGACCGAACTGCTTGCGCTCGAACGCGTAGTCGCGCGCCGCTTCGTAGGCGCCTTGCGCCAGACCGACCGACAACGCGGCGATGCCGATGCGACCGGCGTCGAGCACTTGAAGCGCGTTCACGAACCCCTGACCTTCCACACCGAGCAGGTGCGATGCCGGCACGCGGCAATTCTCGAACAGCACCTCGCTCGTCTCGCTCGAGCGCATGCCCAGTTTGTTCTCCTTCTTTCCCGCCCGGAACCCTGATGTGCCTTGCTCCACGATGAACGCCGAGATGCCGCGACTGCCCTTGGTACGATTGGTGACGGCCATCACGACCATCACATCCCCTGTGCGGCCGTGCGTAATGAACTGCTTGGAGCCATTGATCACCCAGCACTCGCCGTCGCGCACGGCGGTCGTCCGCATCGCGACCGCGTCGCTGCCGGATCCTGCTTCGGTGAGTCCCCAGGCGGCGAGCTGCTGACCCGCGGCGAGCGGAACGAGATACTTCCGCTTCTGCTCCTCTGTCCCGAACGTGAAGATGTGCGCCGACCCGAGGCCGTTGTGCGCCGCGATCGAGAGACAGACCGACGGGTCGACACGTGCGAGCTCCTCGATGCAGAGGCAGTAATCCACCGACGACATGCCCGCGCCGCCGTACTCGTCCGGAAACTGGATGCCCATCAACCCGAGGGCCGCGCACCTGGCCAGCAGTTCGCGCGGAAACCCCTGCGCCTCATCCCACTCCATGACGTGAGGCCGCAGCTCCGTCTCCGCGAACTCTCGAATGCTGCGGCGCAGCAGTTCCTGGTCCTCGCTGAAGCGAATGTCCATCGCGTCGGCCCATCGTATCATTCAGAAATGCGACCCAATCGTGGCTCGGTTCTCCGCGCGCTGCTGCTGACAACGGCGTTCTTCACACTCGCGCGAACGGCATCAGCGGACGCGACCCTCTTCATCGGCAACACCGCGACACCGTCCAGCCGCCAGGTGAAGGGGTTCGCCGTCGGCGCCGGCCTCCTCGTTGTGGGTGTCGAGTTCGAGTACGCCAACACGAGCGAGGATACGGAGGAAGCGGCACCGCGTCTGCGGACCGGGATGGGGAACCTGTTGCTGCAGACGCCCTTTGCGATCGCCGGCGTGCAGCCGTACTTCACGACAGGAGGCGGCGCCTATCGCGAGACTCTCGATACGCGCCAGGAGACCTCATTCGGGTTCAACACCGGAGGCGGGGTGAAGGTGTCGTTACTGGGGCCTGTCCGCGCGCGCCTCGATTACCGTGTGTTCAAGCTGCGCGGCGATCCGCTGCACGACGTGGTGCACAGGATCTACGCCGGGGTCAATCTCAAGTTCTGAACTATTTCCCCGGGACGTTCGGATTGGTATCGACAGTCGGCGGTGGCGCCGTCGGTGTCTGTGACGGCGCTGTCTGTGGGCGCGGCGTCGTCGTCCCGGGCCGGATCTGATCCAGTGGAACGATCGTCGGCATCAGCGGCGTGAGATTCAAGAGACTGCCGCCGGTCGTCACAGAGCTCGTGTACAAGCGCCAGATCTCCTGCAGTTCCGCAACGTCGGGATACGCCTCCGCGAGGATGCGACCGAGACCATAGTCCGCGCCGGGAACGGTCGGGTCCATGACGAAGATGTAGAGCACGGTTCCGTTCGGGCCGGGCTCCGTCGCCTTGAACATGCGCCATCCCTTGGCCTGTTCCTGCACCCGACCGTCAGTGGATTTCTCGAGCGCCGCCTGCACGCGCGCGATGACCTGCTCGAAGTCAGCGACGCGTTCGGGCCGAACGGTGTTGAACAACAGACCCACGGGAGCCGTGAATGCGCGCGACGCGATCGGAACTTGCGCCGTTGGCGCGCCTGGCGTCGCTGGTGGCGGGCCCGGCGGCGCTGGCGTCTGCACGCCGGGTTGCGGAGCCTGGCTCCCGGGCTGTTGCGGCGGAACGGTACCCGGCGCCTGCGGCGCGTTGGCCGACGGTACCGGTGCGGGCACCGCCTGCGCTGCGCTGTTGGCCGCGTGAACCACGAAAGCTGCAGCAACGGCTGCAACGCAAAGCAGACGCATCAGATCGAGCCCCCTAACACGCGAAAAGCCACGAACGGCGCGGCCGCCCGTGGCTTCGCGAACTTCCGAGCGGTGGCGCGGACCTGTGTCTCCCCTCGACTGCTCGGGGTGACCCTGAGCCTGTCGAAGGTCAGGTCCGCGGCCGACGCACCTACTTCCCGAGGTCGAGCGTCATCTGACCCTGGATGACGAACAGCGCCTGCTTCAGGGCCCCTCGGTACGTGTTGTAGACGTTCAACTTCTCCATCGGGTCGGTGACGAGGTCGTAGATGTTGTTGAGGATGGAGTAGTCCGCGTCTTTCACGACCGGGTTGATCACGTGCACGTACACGATACTGCCATCGGGATTGGGCGTCGCGTTGCGAAAGACCTTCCAGCCCGCCGCCTGCTGTTTGGCCTCGGGCTTGGTCGACTTCTGCAGCGCATCTTTGAGCTGCGCGATCACCTTCTCATAGTCGGCCGTCTTGTCCGGGTTTACCGAGAACGCCTGGATTACAGCGTCGCCGGTGAAGGTCGTCTTCTGAGGAGGCGCCTGCGCCGCTTGCGCGGGCGCCGCTTCCGCCAATCCGTTTCCGCTCATGAACGCGGGCAGCAACACCAACGCGCCAGCTAGTACAAGTCCGGACAGTCGTCGCATCGTCAAGCCTCCTCGGAAAGGCCGGTAATCTATCGTACAGTTGGGCGGATGAAAACGGTCATGATCTCGTGAGCAAGAAGCATTCCTGCCCTCGTCAACCGCAAACCGTCGTCATCATGCACCAGCAGCCCCTCATCGAGGAACGGCTGTAACTCCTCACCCCACCGGCGCCACACGTCAACGCCGTAGCGGGATTCTATCAATTTCAGGTCGATTCCCCGCACGAGTCGTAAACCGGTAAAGAGCACTTCCTCGACGCGGTCCTCGTGCGACAACCGGCGCTCGTCGCATCCGGGAGGCGCCCCGGTCTTTATGGCTGCAATGTACTCCTCGGTTGCCGATCGATTCTTCCAGCGGACACCATCGCGCGTCGAGTGCGCGCCGCACCCGAACCCGAGCCACTCCCCATCGGTCCAGTATTTCAGGTTGTGTCGCGATTCACGGCCCTTACGAGCCACGTTCGAAATTTCGTACTGCGCGTACCCCGCGGCCTCGAGCCGCGACATCGACTGCAGGTACATCTCCGCGGCGTCATCGTCAGGAGCGACGGACCATTGCCCGCGCGCCATCGCATCCCGCAGCGGCGCGTTCGGGTAGATCTCCAGCAGATACAGCGATGCGTGGTCCGGACCGAGGTCGATGAGCCGATCGACGGATTCGAGCCACTGCGCGACCGTCTGCTGCGGCAGCCACATCATCAGGTCGAGGGAGAGGTTGTCGAATCCTGCTGCGCGCGCCAGACCGACAGCCGTTTCAGCACGCGCCGCGGAATGAAGGCGCGTCAGACGCTGCAGCTCCTCGTCGCGAAACGACTGCACGCCGTAGCTGAGACGATTGACGCCTGCGTCGCGGAAGCCGGCGAGCCGTCTTTCGTCGACCGTTTCCGGATTGGCCTCGAGCGTGATCTCAGCGTCGGCGGCAAGGTCGAACGACTCGCGACAGGCATCGATGATGGCCGCGATCTCGGCCGGCTCGAGAAGCGACGGCGTCCCGCCGCCGAAAAAAACCGTATCGGCCGCCGATCCGCCTGCCCCGAGCGACGTCGAGGGGTCGCCTGCGCGCCTGATCTCGGTGAGCAGCGCGTCGACGTACCGCGCCTTCAGCGCGGCGTCGAACAGCCCGCGATTGAAGTTGCAGTAATTGCAGATGGCGGCGCAGAAAGGAATGTGGACGTAGAGGCCGAGCACGTCTGTCAGTCTACGGCCTTCGGGCTTTGGCCTTCGGGCCCCGTTACGAACCCGCCCGACCTCCCGACCACTTCAGGTCGGTCTTGGCGTCACGCTCGCGATCGCGATCCTTCAACTGTGCGCGGGCCTGACCGCCGGTCCGGGCCGGGAGCGACGCGCGCCGTGACGCCTTGCTGCGCATCTTCCAGAGCGTGATGAGCTCGGGAACACCGCCGTTGGGCGGCAACTCGCGATAATCGCCGCCGTCGATATACAGGAAGTCGCACATCTCGTGCAGGCGGGATCGCATGCGGAACCCAATGCGGAAGAGCAGCGAATCGGGATCAGTGGAGTCGGGATTGTCGTCGTAGTTCGACGTGAACACCGTCGTGCGCTTCTCGCTGTAGCGCGAGTTGACGATCAGGTTGAGCGTCTCTTCGACCCACTCCGACGTCTTCTCGGCACCGAGGTCATCGAGCACGAGGAGGTCCGCCTCGATCACCGGCCGCAGCACGTCCATCTCCTGCGTCCGATTGATTGGATCGTAGGTGCTGCGGATCACTCGCAGCAGATCGCGCGTGTCGTAGAACAGTCCACGCGCACCTCGCGTGCGAATGACCTGCCCAAGCACGGCGACGGCAAGGTGCGTCTTGCCAACACCCGGAGGGCCCTGGAGGAAGAGCCCCTTGTCAACAACGGGAAACGATTCCGCCAGGCGCTTGGCGTGTTGCAGGGCCTTGGTGACCTGCTCGTTGTAGACGATGTAATTGTCGAAGTCGCAGTGCTGGTATCGTCGAGGAATGCGCGCGTCAGCGATCAGGCGCGCCGCTGACGACTCGCGAACGCAATCGCATCGCGTGACCCTCTGCACGCCATCGACGTCGATCGTCTTCCATCCGGTATCGTCGCAGAGCGCGCACACGCGTGCGATCGTAACCGATCGGCCACCTGACCGGCGGACCTAAAGGTCCGCCGCGACGAAAAAATTTTGCCGCGAGATAGGGCGATGAACAAAAACTAGCTCTGACTCTTCGCCTTCGAGCTGTCGTCCTGCTCTGCGCGTGTCGCTGATTGATGCTTGACGAGATCGGTCGGCGATGACTTGACGAGCGCCGTGCTGAGACGCTGCTCCCAGTCGTCGATGCCGCGCGCGAGCTCGCGCTTCACGTAGTCCATGAACTCGTTGACCTCGCTCTGCATCTGCTCGATCTTGCGGCGCATGTTGAGAATGATCTCCACGCCGGCGAGGTTCACGCCGAGGTCGCGGGTCAGCGCGAGGATCGTCTCGAGCTGCTCGAGGTCTTCTTCGGAGTAGAGACGAGTGTTCCCCTCCGTACGCGACGGCTTCAGCAGCCCCTCGCGCTCATAGAGGCGCAGCGTCTGCGGGTGGATGTTGTACTTCTGCGACACGGCGCTGATCATGTAGTACGCCTTGCCGCGTTCGGCTCGCTTCGCCATCAATCACATCCGCCGGATCCGCGCACGTTCTCGCCATTAATCCGGCCGAACTCGCGCAGCAGTTCCTTCGACCGTTCATCCAGCAGCTTCGGCAACATGAGCCGCATCTCGACGATCAGATCGCCGCGGTGTCCGTCGCGGGTCGTGACACCGCGCTCGCGCAGTCGGAAGCGTTGACCGGACTGCGTGCCCGGCGGCACCCGCAGACGCGCTCCGCCATCGGGAGTCGGAATCTCGATGCGAGCGCCGAGCGCCGCCTCGTGAATGGCGATCGGGACCATCATGTGCAACTCGTCGCCGTCACGCCGGTACAGCGGATGCGCCGCCACGTGCACGGTGATGTAGAGATCGCCTGGCGGCCCGCCGCGGAAGCCGGCATTTCCCTTTCCCGGCACGCGCACACG
>Ga0111538_10011644_pt1 | contig 11646 bp, 11 predicted proteins | sample SoiMethybrSBSTD1_FD_79669 | JGI IMG/M metagenome (GOLD analysis project Ga0111538, IMG submission 79669) | Bulk soil microbial communities from a Populus tree surrounding site in Tennessee, USA - Soil MetaG P. TD hybrid SBSTD1 (version 2)... | ecosystem: Environmental > Terrestrial > Soil >...
CCGGCGGGCTTGGTAGTCGGCGAACCACGACACCGACGAGACCTCCAGCCACTGGTCGACGCCGGGGGCGTAGGCCTCGATGTCCCAGGTGCGGGCGGACGAGCCGCCCAGGTCGCCGGTGCACAGGTCGAGCACCCGGTAGGCCAGGCCGAGGGTCTGCAGCAGGGCCTCGCTGCGGGCCAGCACGTCCTTCTGGGCCGCGATGGCCTGCTCGGCACCGGCGGCGACCGCCAGGAGCTCGACCTTGTCGAACTCGTGGGTGCGCAGCAGGCCCCGGGTGTCCTTGCCGGCCGAGCCGGCCTCGCGGCGGAAGCACGACGTGTGGGCCGTGTAGCGCCGGGGCATCGTGGCCTCGTCGAGCACCTCGTCGCGGTGCAGCGACGTGAGCGGGACCTCGGCCGTGGGGATGGCCCACAGGTCGTCCCGCTCGACGTGGTAGGCGTCGTCGACGAACTTGGGCAGGTGCCCGGTCGACACCATCGTGTCGGTGAGCACCAGCGTCGGGGGCCGCACCTCCTCGTACGCGTCGGCGTTGCGGTCCAGGCTGAGCTGGACCATGGCCCGCAGCAGCCGGGCGCCCCAGCCCCGGTACATGACGAACATCGCGCCCGAGATCTTCGTGGCCCGGGCGATGTCGAGCAGGCCGAGATCCTCCCCGATGTCCCAGTGGGGGACCCGCTGGTGCTCGCCGTAGGCCGCGGGGTCGTAGCCCTCGGTGCGCAGCACCACGTTGTCGTGCTCGCCGGCGCCGTCGGGTGCCTCCTCGCTGGGCACGTTGGGCACCCGCAGCAGCAGGGCCCGGACCTCGTCGCCCAGCCGGTCGGCCTCGGCCGCCAGCCCCTTCTCCCGCTCGCCGAGCTCGCGCGACTGGGCCATGCGGGCCTCGGCCTCCTCGATCTGGCCCTGGCCCCGGAGCCGGCCCACGTCCTTGGAGATGGCCTTGACCTGGCTGCGGACCTCGTCCCGCTCTGCGATCAGCCGCCGCTGGTCGGCGTCGAGGGCGACGATGCGGTCGATCGGATCGGACGTGCCGGGCCCCCGCCGGTCGAGCGCGGCCTTGACGGCCTCGGGCTCGCTGCGGATGCGTCGGAGGTCGAGCATGGGTGAGGAGGGTACCGGCGCCGCACGGATCGTCCCGCACGCGTTCCTCTGCTGCGGGAGGCGTGGTACTGTGCCTAGCGGAGTACCACGCTTCACGGGAGAGCCGATTCACCGGGAGAGCCGAATGGATCCCAGCCAACTGCTCAAGGGCGTGCTCGACCTGGCCGTGCTCGCGGTCGTGGCCGACGACGACGCCTACGGCTACGACATCGTCCGTCGCCTGCGGGAGGCGGGCCTCGAGGACGTGGGCGACGCCTCGGTGTACGGCACCCTGCGCCGCCTGTTCCAGGCCGGGTCGCTGTCGTCGTACGTGGTGCCCTCCGACGAGGGCCCCCACCGCAAGTACTACGCGGTCACGCCCGCGGGCCGGACCGCCCTCACCACCGGCACCAAGACGTGGCGCCACTTCGCCGACGTCCTCGATGCCCTGCTCGCCACGGCCAAGGAGGCGGCGTGAGCATGACGACCGACACCGAAACCCGGGCCGATGCCTACCTGGCCGAGGTCAGACGCCACCTGCAGGGACTGACCGACGACGAGCGCGACGACCTGCTCGACGACCTCACCTCCCACGTCCACCAGGTGGCCGCCGACGACGAGCGGCCCCTGGAAGAGTCGCTCGGCCCGCCCCGAGCCTTCGCCGCCGAGCTGCTGGCGTCGGCCGGGCTGACCGCCGAGATGCCGGTGGCCCGGCGCGGGCTCACCGCCCGCGCTCGCAAGCAGATCGACGCCGCGGTCGAGGCCATCCGGCGACAGCCCGCGGGCCGGGCCGTGCTGGACTTCCTGCCCGAGCTGCAGCCGGCCTGGTGGCTGGTTCGGGGCTGGCTCTTGGTGTACCTGCTCACGGCGCGGTCGAACAGCGACTTCACCTCGTCGTTCCCGTTCCCAGAGGTGCTCGGCTCCTGGGTCCTCGGGGGCATGGCGGTCGCGGTCGGCTCGATCCTGTCGGTGCGCCTCGGACGGCGACCGACGCGTACCCGGTGGATCTGGGTGGTCAACGCCGCGGCGATCCTGTCGGCCGTGGTTCTGGTCGGCGAGCTGAACGACGGGCGGACCATCTACGTCGACGCGACCGACGCGGGCGGGACCGTGTACATCGACCCGGCATACATCCCCGAGCCGGGCCTGCAGCACAGCGACGGCTCGCCCATCACCAACATCTACGCCTACGACGCCAACGGCCAGCCGCTGGACCGGGTCCGGCTGTACGACCAGGACGGCCGGCCCATCGAGACCTACCCCGGCTACGACGCCAACGGCCTGCCCCTGGCCACAGAGCCGGTTACCGGCGCCGACGGCATGGACGTCACCAACGCCTACCCGCTGCATCAGTCGACCGTGGCGCGGTTCCCGGGCGACCCCGGCGGGAACCAGCCGGTGGCACCACCGATCATCGTCGCTCCGCCGTTGCCCCCAGCCGGTACGGCTCCGTCGACCACCGTCCCGGGCTCCGATGCGTCCCCGCCGACGACGGTCCAGGTGCCGGTGCCGTGACCCAGCGGGGGTAGCGTCGGGCCGCTATGGCCGCAGTGGACGTCGAGTCGCTCACCATCACTTATGGCGACGTCCGGGCGGTCGACGACCTGTCCTTCCGCGCCGAGGCGGGCGAGGTCACCTGCGTGCTCGGTCCCAACGGAGCGGGCAAGACCTCGACCATCGAGGCGCTGGAGGGGCTGCGGCGCCCGGCGTCCGGCCGGCTGTCGGTGGTCGGGCTCGACCCGCACGCCGACCACCGCGCGCTGACCGAGCGGATCGGGGTGATGCTGCAGGAGGGTGGGATCCACCCCGCCCTGCGCCCGCCCGAGGTGCTGCGCCACGCCGCCGCCCTCTACCCGCAGTCGCTCGCCCCGGCGACGTTGCTGGACCGGCTGGGCCTCGCGGGCCGGGAGCGGCGCACGTACCGCCAGCTGTCCGGCGGCGAGCAGCGCCGGCTGGCGCTGGCGGTGGCGCTGGTCGGGCGGCCCCAGGTGGCGTTCCTCGACGAGCCCACCACGGGCGTCGACCCCGCGGGCCGCCAGGTGATCCGCCAGGTCATCGCCGAGCTGCGCAACGACGGGGTCACCGTCCTGCTCACCACCCACGATCTGGACGAGGCCGAGCGGGTGGCCGACCGGGTGGTCATCGTCGACCACGGGCACCTGGTGGCCGACGGGACCGTGGCCGAGCTGGTGGGCGGCGAGGGCGCCGGCGACCGGGTGCGCTTCGGCGGCCCCGCAGGGATCGACACCGCTGCCCTCTCCGACCACCTGGGCGGGGTGGCGGTCACCGAGACCGCCCCGGGCGACTACGAGGTGGCCGCCCCGCCGGCCCCGGCCACAGTGGCGGCCATCACCGCCTGGCTGGCCGAGCGCGACCTCCCCCTCGCCGACCTCCGGGCCGGCCGCCAACGCCTGGAAGACGTCTACCTGCGCCTCACGTCGGAGAGATCGTGAAGGCGCTCGCGGCCCAGCTGCGCGTGGAGCTGACGCTGACCCTGCGCAACGGCGAGTCGCTGTTGCTCACTCTGGGGATCCCGGTGGCGATCCTGGTGTTCTTCAGCCTGGTCGACGTGCTGCCCATCGACGGCGACGCCGTCGACTTCCTGGCCCCGGGCACGCTGGCGCTGGCCGTGCTGGCCACCGCGTTCGCCAACCTCGCCATCGCCACCGCGTTCGACCGCTCGTACGGGGTGCTCAAACGCCTGGGCGCCACGCCGCTGGGCCGGTCCCGGCTGGTGGCCGCCAAGGCGCTGGCGGTGCTGCTGGTGATCGCCCTGCAGGTGGTCGTGCTGGGCATCGCCGCCCTCGCCCTGGGATGGCGGCCGGATGTGTCGCCCGTGCCGCTGGTGGCGGCGCTGGTCCTGGCGGTGGCCGCCTTCACCGGCCTGGCGCTGCTCGTGGCCGGAAGGATGCGGGCGCTGGTGGCCCTGGCCGTGGCCAACGCCGTGTTCGTGGTGCTGCTGCTGCTGTCGGGCATGGTGTTCCCGCTGGCCAAGCTGCCGTCCGGGCTCCGCTCCGCGACCCGAGCCCTGCCCTCGACCGCCCTGGCCGAGGCCGCCCGCGGGGCGCTCAGCGACGGCGCCTCGGTCCCCGGCCGGGTGTGGCCGGTGCTGGTGGTGTGGGCGGTGGCCGCGATCGCCCTCGCGGTGGCGCTGTTCCGCTGGGAGCCCGACGACTAGGAGGAATGGCGATGGCAGGCTGGGCTGCATCCGACATCCCCGACCAGAGCGGGCGCACCGCGCTCGTCACCGGGGCCAACAGCGGACTGGGGCTGCGCGCCGCCCAGGCGCTGGCCGCTCACGGCGCGCGGGTCCTGCTCGGCTGCCGCAACCCGGAGCGCGCCGAGGCGGCGCGAGCCGAGGTGGCCGCGGTGGCCACCGGCCCCGAGCCCCAGGTCGTCCCGCTCGACCTGGCCGACCTGGCCGCAGTGCGGGTCGCGGCCGAACGGGTGGCGGCCGGCGTGGACCGGCTCGACCTGCTCCTCAACAACGCGGGGCTGATGGGCCCACCGCTCGGCCGGACAGCCGACGGCTTCGAGATGCAGTTCGGCGTCAACCACCTGGGCCACTTCGCGCTGACCGGCCTGCTGCTGCCGACGCTGCTGGCCGCGCCCGCGCCTCGGGTGGTCACGACCAGCTCGAACCTGCACCACCGGGGCAAGCTGCGCTGGGACGATCCCAACTACGAGGCCGGGCGCTACTCCCGCTGGGCCGCCTACGCCCAGTCGAAGCTGGCCAACCTGCTGTTCGTGAGCGAGCTCGGCCGCCGGGCCGCGGGCGCGGGCACGGACCTGGTGTCGGCCGCCGGCCATCCCGGCTATGCCGCCACCCACCTGGGTCAGAACAGCGCGGCGCAGCTGGGCAACCCGGTGCTCACCCGCATCGCCGGGCTGGCCCTGGCCATCGGCGACCACACCCTGGCGCAGTCGGACGCCGCCGGAGCCCTGCCGCTGCTCTACGCCGCGACCGCCCCCGGGGTCGCTTCGGGCGATTACTACGGCCCGGGCGGCCTGTTCGAGATGCGGGGCGCCCCGGTGAAGGTCCGGGTGGCGCCGGCCGCCGCCGATGCCGGCTCGGGCCACCTGCTGTGGGAGCTGTCCGAGCGCCTGACGGGCGTCAGCTACCCGTGGCCGTGACGCCGGGCCGGGCACCGTTGCCGTTGCTCGTCCCGTTGACCTTCCGGGGCGCGGCGCCGTTCCACGAGAGGTCGTGGGCCGGTCCCGCCTGGTCGGCCGCCTTGTCGGTGTCGCTGAACTTGGCCGCCCACTGGAAGAACCGCAAGGTGATGACCACCCACAGGAAGCTGCCGCCCACCAGCTTCATGATGGCCCCCGCGGCCTGCTGGTCGGACGTGACGCTGATCCCCCACAGCCGGGCCGGGACGTCGTAGGCCGAGTACACCACCCCGTCGGCGAAGGTCAGCCACCCGGCCGGGACGGTGGGGATGATCGAGGTGACGAACAGGTACAGCATCTGCGCCGGGTACGAGATGCGGAGCTCGGGCAGCGGCCCGCACACCGGCATCCACAGCAGGAAGGCGCTCGACACCAGCCCGGTGTGCACCAGGTAGTGCACCACCGGGTTCTGGACCGAGAGGTTCACCACCCCGGGCGCGTGGGTGAGCAGCAGGAAGCCGTTGAAGATCAGCGCCGCGGGCACCGGGCGGGCGAGGAAGTAGAACGCCCGCTTGGCCCGGCCCCGGCCCAGGACCAGCCGCGCCAGCCACTCGGGCGTGGCCAGCAGCAGGACCGGCGGCACGAAATAGGTCAGCAGCATGTGCTGGATCATGTGGGCCGAGAACAGGTACTCCTCGGCGATGTCGTGCAGCGGCCAGTCCGACGCCAGCCACAGCAGCACGATCCCGAGGATGAGCCACGCCAGCTGCTGGCGGCTGGCCACCGGCTGCCCCTTGGGCACCACTTTCGGCCCGACCACGCGCAACGCGTAGACGGCCAGTGCAGCGACACCCCCCACCAGCACCCACACCTCGGGGTGCGGCTGCCACCGCCAGAAGTCGACTCCGGCGGCGACCAGCATGGCTACGACGTCCAGCTCGACGACCAGAAGTTCATGGCCGTCAGCATGATCAGGTACACCACGATGGCCAGCGTCAGCCCGAACACGAAGATCCGGCGGAACAGCGGGTTGTCGTAGTGCAGGTGCATGAACCAGCCGCACACGATGGCGAACTTGGCGATCATCATCGGGAACAGCCAGATCACCAGGACCGTGGTGCTGAGGTCCTCGAAGTAGTAGGTCGCGACCTCGGCCGCGGTGATCACGCCCAGGATGGCGGCCACGATGAAGTAGTTGCGGTCGCTCGGGTGCTCGTGCTGGTGCGACTCGTGGTGGGGCTCGAGGGGAGTGCCCTTGTGCTCCGGTGCGGTGTCGACGCTCATCGTTCGCTCCCCCGGCTCACGGGATCAGGTAGACGATCGTGAAGATGAGGATCCACACGATGTCGACGAAGTGCCAGTACAGGCCGAAGATCTCGACGGTCTCGGCCCGCTCGACGCCCAGCTTGCCCCGGACCGACATCACGAACAGCGACAGCAGGAACACGATGCCGATGCTGACGTGGGCGCCGTGGAAGCCGGTCAGGGTGTAGAAGGCCGAGCCGAAGATGTTGGTGGTGTAGCCGAGGCCCTCCCGCACGAAGGTGGTGAACTCGTACACCTGGCCGGCGATGAACACCATGCCCAGCAGTGACGTCGTGATCAGGAAGGTCCGGCAGCGGCGCTCGTCACCCCGGTGGATGGCCCCGACCGCCAGCGCCATGGTCAGCGAGCTGAACAGCAGCACGAAGCTCGACACCGACGTGAAGGGGATGTCGAACACGTCCTTGGGGCCGGGGCCGACCACGAAGCGGTGGCGCAGCAGCAGGTAGGTGGAGATCAGGGCGCCGAACAGCAGGCAGTCCGAGCCCAGGAACACCCACATGGCCAGCTTCTCGTTGGACAGGCCGGTGCTGGTGGCGTGGCTGACCACGCCCTTGGGATGCAGCACCGGATCGGGCTCGACCGTGGGGTCTTCGTGGATGGCGGTGTCAGTCATCGGATGCGGCCTCCTCGCCCGTCGCCCCCGTGCCTGCGCCGACGGAGACCGGCTCCTCGTCGTGGCCGTCACCCCCGCCCTCGCCGTCGTCGTCATGCCCGTCCCCGCCACCGGCATGCCCGTCGTCGTGGCCGGCGTGGCCGTGATGCGCCTCGGGGTCGTCGGCCGGCTCGTAGCCCCAGGCGAAGGCGGCGAGGACGACGATCACCGCGCCGACCGCGGCGAACGCGAGGTTGAAGATCAGGCCGTAGCCGATCAGCGGCAGGCCCGCGGCCACCACCAGCGGCCAGTAGGACGGCGACGGCAGGTGCACGTCCTTGGCGTCGCCCTTCTGGGCCACCTCGGCGCCGGTGGCGATGCGGACGACCTTGCCGGTGGCGTCCTCGCCGTACTTGCGGTGCCAGAACTCGTCGAGGTGCGACACGGTGGGCACCTCGTCGAAGTTGTGGGCGGGCACCGGCGACGGGACCATCCACTCGAGGCTGCGGGAGTCCCACGGGTCAGGGCCCACCTCCACCGGATGGCGGCGGTGGCTCCGCCAGCTCAGCAGCAGGTTCGCGGCGAAGATCGACATCGAGACGAAGATCACGAAGGCGCCGATGGTCGCCACCATGTTCCAGAACTCGAAGCCGTAGCCGGCCACGTATGTATGCATGCGCCGGGGCATGCCCTGCAGGCCGAGGATGTGCATCGGCCCGAACGTGAGGTTGAAGCCGATCAGCAGCGTCCAGAAATGCCACTTGCCGAGCTTCTCCGAGAGCATGAAGCCGAACACCTTCGGCCACCAGAAGTACAGGCCGCCGATGAAGCCGAAGAGCGCGCCGCCGAAGATCACGTAGTGGAAGTGGGCGACGATGTAGTAGGTGTCGGTCTGTTGGGTGTCGGACGGGGCCACCGCGTGGGTGACGCCCGACAGGCCGCCGATGGTGAACATCGTGACCAGGCCGATGGCGAACAGCATCGGCGTGGTGAACCACAGCTTCCCGCCCCACATGGTGGCCAGCCAGTTCAGGATCTTCACGCCGGTCGGCACGGCGATGAACATCGTCGACATGGCGAAGGCGGCCACCGACAGCGGGCCCATGCCGGAGGCGAACATGTGGTGGGCCCACACGCCCCAGCCCATGAACCCGATGGCGATGCCCGAGAACACCATGAACGGGTAGCCGAAGATCGGCTTGCGGGAGAACACCGGGATGATCTCGGACACGATGCCGAAGGCCGGCAGGATCAGGATGTAGACCTCGGGATGGCCGAATATCCAGAACAAGTGCTCCCACAACAACGGGTCGGCGCCCTGGGACACGTTGAAGAAGTTGGCGTTGAACAGCCGGGCGAAGGTGAGCAGGAACAGCGCTACCGAGATGACCGGCAGGGCGAACACCAGCAGCAGCTGGGTCACGAAGCCCATCCAGGTGAACACCGGCATCTTCATGAGCGTCATGCCGGGCGCCCGCATGTTGAGCACCGTGACGACCAGGTTGATGGCGCCGACCAGCGAGGCGATGCCGGTCAGCTGGAGGCCGATGGCGTAGAAGTCCATGCCGTGGCTGGGTGAGAACACCACGCCCGTGTTGGGGGCGTAGGCGAACCAGCCGCCGTCGGCCCCGCCGCCCAGGAACCACGACGTGTTCAGCATCAGGCCGCCGGCCAGGAAGCACCAGAAGCTGAACGCGTTGAGCCGGGGGAAGGCCACGTCCCGCGCGCCCACCTGCAAGGGCATCAAGTAGTTCATGAACGCCGCGCCCAGCGGGATGACGACCAGGAAGATCATCGTCACGCCGTGCATGGTGAACAGCTGGTTGTAGAGGTCGGCGGAGTAGAGCTTGCCCTCGGGCGCGGCGAGCTGGAGGCGGATGAGCAGGGCCTCGAAGCCGCCGATGGCGAAGAAGAACATCGCCGACCCGCCGTACATGATGCCGATGCGCTTGTGGTCGACGGTGGTGAGCCAGCTCCTCCAGCCGGTGGTCGCCTGCGGGCGCGTCATGCCGCCCAAGGGCCGAATGGTCGCCGGTCCCCCCGTAGTCAGCTCGAGTTGTGGCGCTTGTTGCTCGACGATCGCCATAACGGGGGAACTCCTAATCCATCGTCTCGAGGAAGTCGACGAGCTGGTCGATCTGCTCCTCGGTCAGGTTGAGGTCGGGCATGCCCCGGATCTTGTCGCCGCCCGGGTCTGGCAGGGCCGGGGCGTCCATGGGCTTCTCCGCCGGCGGGTCGCGCAGCCACGCCTCCACGTTGCCGCGGTCGAACTCGCCGCCGATCTCGTCGTGCTCGACGATGCCGTCGCCGTCCTGGTCGACCCACAGGTCGAGGATGCCGCCGGCGAACACGCCGCGGCTGGCGAAGTGGGTGAGGTCGGGGGCGTTGCCCGACACCAGCAGCTCGGTGCCGTTGCCCTGCTCGGCGAACTGGTCGTCGTTGATGCCCCGGGCCAGGTGGCAGCCGGAGCACTGGGTGGCGAACAGCTCGGCGCCGGCGGCCGCCTCGCCGTCGGTCGGCTCGCTCGCCTTCTCGGTCTGGTGCTCCAGCCAGGCGTCGAACTCGTCGGGCTCGAGGGCGATGACCCGCTGGCGCATGTAGCCGTGGGACAGGCCGCAGAACTCGGTGCACTGGCCCACGTAGGTGCCGGGCTCGTCGGCGTTCAGCCGCAGCGGGTGCTCACGGCCGGGGACGGCGTCCTTCTTGCCGTTGAGCGCCGGGATCCAGAACGAGTGGATGACGTCGTTGGAATGGATCTTCAGGTTGACGTCCTGGCCCGCGGGGATGACCAGGTCGCTGCCGGTCAGCACGTCTTCGTCGTTGAACTTGCCGTCGCCGTTGGTGTCGTAGGTGAACTCCCACCACCACTGCTGGCCGGTGACCTGCACGGTGAGGGCGTCCTCGTCGCGCTGGTTGATGTCGAACAGCGTGGTGAGCGTGAAGAAGCCGACCACGGCCAGCATCACGGCCGGGACGATGGTCCAGGCGATCTCCAGCTTGGTGTTGCCGTGCGTCTGGGCGGGCAGGTCGTCGTTGTCGTCGTCCTTGCGGCGCCGGAACCGGATCACCAGGTAGAGCGTCCCGAACTCGACGACGACGAAAACGAACGCCGCCACCAGGAACACGCCGTTGAACAGGTGGTCGATGCTGCGGGAGATCGGGCCCTGCGGGTTCATGGTGTCCTGCGGGGCGTCCGAGGCACAGGCGGCCAGGAGCGGCACCAGGGGCAGCAGCACCACCAGCGAGCTGAGCCGGCGGCGACGGGTCATGCGGGCTCCTTCAGCGGGGCGCGGGGAGCGACGGATCACCGGATCACCTCGACGGCAGGGGCGGGCGGGCGTAGGCCGCCCTCTTCCTCGTGGACCTCGCGGGGGCCGTTGACGGCGCCGGCGATGCCGATGGCGATGATGGCCACCGCCCCGGCGAGCACCAGGCCGATGACCACGTTCGAGCTGATGCGGGGCCGTGACGCCACCCAGAAGGCCGCGACCACGATGAGCGCGGTGACGATCACGCCCGCCAGCACCGTCTGGTCGGAGGTGAAGGTCAGGAAGATCCGCGACAGCGAGATGGCGATGACGCCGAGCGCCAGGGCCCCCGCCAGCGGGAACTCGATGGGGTTCATCACCTTGTTGCGGATGCGGCGGTTGGTCTCGGGGTCGCCGGTCGCGTGGTCGGCCCACGTCTGCACGGTCCACTCGATCAGCGCTGTCCCCAGCAGGATCAGCCCGAACACCACCAGCACGGCCTCGGACACCAGGCCGACGACCAGCAACACGGTCCCGAAGGCGGCCAGCGGCGGCCAGTAGCTGGTGCCGGCCGGGATGACCGCGGGGACCGTCTCGGTGCCCGCCACCTGGGCCAGGGACTCGGCCTCGGCGTCACGGGTGGCGGTGACGACCACGCCCAGGACGAAGCTGACCGCGGCGGCCGCCACCAGCAGGCCGTAGCCGAAGTGGTCGCCGACGCCACCCTTGTAGCCCAGGCTCAGCGGGCCGAGCCCGTTGCCGCCGGTCGTCCAGCCGTAGGCGGCCGCGAAGACCAGGGCCAGGAACCCGAAGCCGAAATACCACTTGGAGCCGGTGGTGATCATCCTGGTGCCTTACTTGGTGATCGTGATCGCGTACCAGACCACGGCATAGACGGCCACGGTCACGTACCAGAACAGGACGGCGGCGACCACGCCCTCGGCCGACCGGCCGGTGAGCTGGCCGCCCAGGGCGCGGAAGGCCATGACCGCCAGGAACAACATGCCGGCGCCGACCATGGCGACGACCAGGCCGGTGATCGTGTAGATCAGCAGCGCCTGGGTCGAGCCGGCCGCCCCGAGCCCCAACTGCTGCCAGCCGAACACCGTTACGTTGATGAAGGCCGCGCCCAGCAGCAGCGTGACCCCGAAGGCCAGCAGGGCGTGGGTGCGATCGTCGTGGCGGAGCGCGTGGACGATCCAGGCCACGGTGACCATGGACATGACCAGCGTGACCATGCCCATGTTGCCCGGCGTCAGCTGGGCGTTGGCCTCCTCGGGGAGCCAG
>Ga0111538_10011646_pt1 | contig 11645 bp, 6 predicted proteins | sample SoiMethybrSBSTD1_FD_79669 | JGI IMG/M metagenome (GOLD analysis project Ga0111538, IMG submission 79669) | Bulk soil microbial communities from a Populus tree surrounding site in Tennessee, USA - Soil MetaG P. TD hybrid SBSTD1 (version 2)... | ecosystem: Environmental > Terrestrial > Soil > Tree...
GCTCGCGATGTGGTGCGGCTGCATGCAGTGTGAGCCGATGAAGCCTTCCTTCTACCACAAATTCCTAACGAATTGCTTGACGTACCAGTTCGCGGCCACGTACGCTGCGGCATTCTGTATGCAAGGCGGAGGGCGATTCAGGCGAGCGGCCGCCGCGACTGCGACCGCCACTCCGTGTCCGGTAACTCCTTCGAGGGAAAGACGCCCCGTATGCGCACTGTGCTGAAGTGTTCGACGCTCCTCGCTGTTCTCCTTCTCCCGGCAACCGTATTTGCCCAGGCCTCCCTGGCGGGAACCGTTCGCGACGCATCCGGCGGCGTGCTGCCTGGCGTGACCGTTGAAGCCTCGAGCCCGGCGTTGATCGAGAAGGTCCGTTCCGCCATCACCGACGACACCGGCCAGTACCGGATTATCGACCTGCGGCCCGGCACCTATTCGCTGACGTTCACGCTTCCCGGCTTCAGCACGATCAAGCGCGACGGCATCGAGCTGACCGGCACGCAGACGCTGACGATCCCGGTGGAGATGAGGGTCGGCGGTCTCGAGGAGACAATCACCGTCACGGGCGAGTCGCCCGTGGTCGATGTGCAGACCGCCCGTCGCGAGCTCGTCATGCAGGACGAAGTCATTCAGACGCTGCCGGTTGCCCGCGCGGCCGGGGCGCTCCTCAATGCTACGCCCGGCCTCAGCGTGGACAACAACGGCCCGGCGCTCTCGCCGACGATGACCTTCTTCAATGCGAACTCCAGCACGATCAATTCGACCTCGGTGGCCGGCGAAGGACGCATGACCGTCAACGGCTTTACCGTTGCGGCGGCGCGCAGCGGCGGCGTCTCGTCGTATGTCTACGACACGCCCAACGCGGAAGAAGTGGCCATCGTCGTCGGCGGCGGTCTTGGTGAAAGCGACATCGGCGGCCCGGTGATGAACCTGATGCCCCGCTCGGGCGGCAACACGTTCAGCGGCAGCGCGTTCCTGAACCTGGCGGGCGAATGGTCGGGAGGCGACAACCTCACCGACGAGATCAAGACGCTGAACCCGAACCTGACCCAGACACCCGGTATCGTGAACGCCTACGACTCCAGCGTGTCGTTCGGCGGCCCCATCAAGCGCGATCGCCTCTGGTTCTACGGCAGTTACCGTGCCCTGAGTACGCAAACGGCGATGGAAGGGATCAACGCCAACGCCAACACCGGGGACGCATCACGCTGGGACTGGGTCGGCTCGCCGATCGCCGCGCGCCTCGTCCAGGATCGGCAGATGATCATCGGCCGCTTCACCGGCCAGTTCGGCAAGCATCGCGTCCGCGTCAACTCCGAGTACCAGCATCGCTGCGAGGGTACGCCGCTAAAGGTCGAAACCAATGGTTGCCACAATCGCGGCGACGACTGGATCGGTTTGGGCAACAACGCGGCGCCGTTCCAGTCCCCCGAGGCGACGTCAACAGCGGCCCGCGGCTATTTCGACGTGCCGTTTTACCTGAATCAGGTGTCCTGGACGATGCCGGCGACCAACAAGCTGCTGCTCGAGGCCGGCTACACGCCGTTCCGCTACAACCCGATCTTCGGGCATCCCGCGCCGGACGGCATCACCAACCTGATCCCGGTCACCGAGCAGTCGAACGCCGTCAATCCGGCGACGGGCCTGCAGTATGCGCCCGTGGCCAACTACACGTACCGTGGCGTCCAGCAGTGGGGATGGGCCGTCGGAAAGACCGACGGGTGGCAGGCGACGGCGTCTTATGTCACCGGCGCGCACAGCCTGAAGCTTGGCTACCAGGGCAACCGGCTGGACCAGCTCGATCAGACGATCGCCAACCAGACGGGCCTCTCCTACCGCTTCAACCAGGGCGTGCCGAACGCCGTCAGCTACTGGCTGCCCGACATGGGGCGCCGCACCATCACGAACCTCCACGGTTTCTTCATCCAGGATACCTGGACGAGGGACCGCCTGACGCTCCAGGGCGCGTTGCGCTACGACCGGGCGTCGAGTTACGCCCCCGTCGAAGGCAACGGCACGACCATCACGAACTTCCTCGCTCCGACGCCGATCACCATCCCGCAGACGCCCGGTGTTGACGCCTACAACGACATCACCCCGCGAGTGGGAGTGGCGTACGACGTGTTCGGCAATGGCAAGACTGCCGTCAAGTTGAACTGGGGTCAGTACCTCGCCTACGCTGCCAACGATTCGCCGTATACCTCGACGAACCCAGGCTTCACGGTCATCCGCGATGTCCAGAACCGCAACTGGACCGACCTGGACCGCGACCTGGTCGTTGACTGCAATCTGCTGAACCCCGCGTTGAACGGCGAATGCGCCGCGGCGACCGGCCCGGCGGTGAATTTCGGCAGCCTCGGCGCGGCCACACAGGTGGATCCGGGCGTGCTCAGCGGCTGGGGCGTGCGTCCCGGCGATCACCAGTACACCTTCACCGTGCAGCAGGAAATTGTGCCGCGCGTATCGGCGGATTTCACGTACACCCACCGCAGCTTCCATGGGTTCTTCGTGACCGACGACCTCAATCGGCGTGGCGACGTCAACTCGTACTACGAAACCTATACGCTGACGGCGCCGGTGGATTCACGACTGGCCGACGGCGGTGGGTACCCGGTTACCGTGTACGTGCCGACGGCCGCGGCGAACGCCGTCGCTCCGCGCCTGTACTTGACGCGCGAGAGCGACTTCGGTCCGGAACGAAAGAGCGTATGGGACGGCGTCGGATTCACGCTGACGGCACGCATGCGCAACAGCCTGACGACGCAGGTCGGTGCGGGCACGGGTCGAGGCCTCGTCGATACCTGCGCGACGGCGACGAAGTTCAACAACGTTCAGACCGGCCTTGTCCAGGTGACCAACGGTCCGGACCCGCGCGGTTGCCGCAACGAAGAGCCCTGGCAAACGACGGTGCGAGGTCTGGCGAGCTACACGCTGCCGAAGATCGACGTCCTGATAAGCGGAATCGTGCGATCCCAGCCGGAAGTGCAACTGAGCAATGGCACTGTATTGAGTGGCGCGACGTCGGCACAGTGGCAGGTGCCGAACTCGGTGATCGCGGCCGCGCTTGGTCATCTGCCGCCGGGAGCGACGCTGACCGGCAACACGACGATCCCGCTGGCCGACAACGACCACCGCGTGTACTCGAACGAACGGCGCACGCAGATCGACATGCGCTTCGCCAAGGTCCTGCGCTTCGGCCGCACGCGAACCGACGTCGGCGTCGACCTCAACAACCTGCTCAACACCAACTACGCCACGGGTTTCAACACGACGTATATCTACACCACGGACAATGCGCCGCGCCCGAGCGGTTGGGCCACGCCGACGAGCATCTACAACCCGCGCTTCGTGCGGCTCAACTTCACGGTGAGCTACTAGAGGAGACGAGCGGATCAACTCTCAACCTCCAACTCCCAACTCCCAAGAATTTGGGAGTTGGGAGTTGGGAATCGGCAGAGCGCAGCCCCAGACTCAGGCCGGCGGGAACGTGCGCACGTACTTGCGGGACTTGATGCGCCAGCCTTCTGCCGTCTTCACGTAGACGTCCTCGTAGCGGCCGCCGTGATCGATCATGGGCGGCTTCCCGTTGCCGCCGACGGTAAGCACCTGAATGTACTGGGTGCCGACCGCGCCCTCAGTCGTCGGTTCGACGATCACGTTCGTGACGATGTGCTGGTAGCCGCGAAATTTCAGCCGGCCACCGCCTTCGCGTGCGAGTGCGGCGAGCTTCTCGCGTCCGACCGTCTCTCCGAAGGATCCGTCCACGGTGAAGACATTCGCGTAGTAGTTGCCGTTGTCGGCGCCCGTGTCGAGCCCGTAGGCATACCTCGCTCCCAGTTGCTGGATGTCGAGGATGTCCTGGGTGGAAAGCGGCTTCACCGTGCCGGTGCGCTGCTGCGCCCACACGACCCCGGCGGCCGATGCGCTCACCGCCGCCGCGACGCCAAGGGCCAACGTCCATCGCCATCCGCCGAATATGCGTTTCGCCACGCGACCGCTCCTTTCGCAGCTGTGCTGGAGCAGAGATTACCCGAAGACGGCCCGCCGCACTGAAAAGACCGCCTGCCGTTCTGATGGGACACCGTAAATCCCTCAAACTAAGGGGGCATCGGCTACAATCACGCAACGGGTCGAGTCACTGACGTGAGGAAACCAGTGGTGTCCACATCGGCCGGCGGCGGAAGACCTGAACGGAAACCACGGAAGACGATGACGCGTATCTCGCTCATCGTGCTGTGCCTGTGGCTCGTCTCCGTCGGCTACAGGGTTCCTGAAGCGGCGCCGCAGAGTTCCGCGCCGGCACCATCCGCGCCTGCGCCGCAGGCGCCCGTCCTCGAGCAGTACTGCATCACGTGCCATAACGAGCGGTTGCGCACAGGGAATCTCGCCCTCGACTCGATCGACCTCACGGATCCCGGCGCGAACCCGGATACATGGGAAAAGGTGGTTCGGAAGCTGCGCACCGGCTCGATGCCCCCGGTTGGCGTCCGCCGCCCCGATGAGTCTGCGTATCGCAGCCTGATCGGCTGGCTGGAATCGGAACTCGATCGGAGGGAGGCTGCGCATCCAAATCCGGGTCGCCCGCTCATTCACCGTCTCAACCGGACCGAGTACGCCAACGCGATTCGCGATCTGCTCGCGATCGACATCGGCGACGTGACCTCTCTGCTTCCCGCTGACGACTCCTCGTACGGGTTCGACAACATCGCCGACGTGCTCGGGGTGTCCCCGTTCCTGCAGGAGCGCTATCTTGCGGCCGCCGATCGCATCAGCGCGCTGGCAGTTGGCGACGTCGAGACGGCCCCCGGCTCGGACACGTTCCACCTTCGGCAGGACCTCTCGCAGGACAAGCACATCGAGGGGTTGCCGCTTGGAACGGTCGGAGGGCTGCTCGTCACCTACACCTTCCCACTCGACGGCGAGTACAGCTTCGACGTGAAGCTGTATCGGAACAACCAGGGGGCTACGCGAGGCCTCGACTACGAGCATCAGCTCGAGATCGCGGTAGACGGGCAGCGCGTGCACCTTGCCACGTTCGGCGGCAACGCCGAGCTCGAGAAGTACTACGAGAACGTGATTCCCACCTCCGACGCCGTGGACGCGCGGCTTCGGGTGCGCGTTCCAGTCAAGGCAGGGCCGCGGCAGGTCACCATCGCGTTTCTCGAAAAGCCTCCGGTCCAGGACACGAAGCGGCTCGAGCCGTACGTGCGCAGCTCCTTCGGGCCGCAGGATCACACAGGGTACCCGCACATCGAAACGGTGAGCATCGCCGGTCCGTTCAACCCCACCGGCGCCGGCGATACGCCGAGCCGCCGCCGCCTGTTCGTCTGCCGCCCCGCGACCAAGGCGGCCGAGGACCCGTGCGCCAGGCAGGTGATCGAGACCGTCGCCCGGCGCGCCTACCGCCGGCCGATTCCCGCAGCGGAACTGGACCAGTTGCTCGCGTTCTACCGCGAAGCCGACAGCCAGTCGCCGTTCGACACGCGCATCCAGTTGGTGTTGCGGCGAGTGCTTGCCAGCCCGAAGTTCGTGTTCCGCGTGGAGCCCGATCCGCCCGGCACACCGGTCGGCGCCACCTACCGCATCAGCGATCTGGAACTGGCGTCACGCCTGTCCTTCTTCCTGTGGAGCACGATTCCCGACGAGCAGCTCCTGGAGGTGGCCAGCCAGGGGAAGTTGAAGAATCCGGCGGTGCTGGAGGCGCAGGTTCGCCGGATGCTCGCGGATCCGAAGGCGCAAGCGCTGGTCGAGAATTTCGCCGGCCAATGGCTGCAACTGCGCAATTTGCAGAACGTCATTCCCGATCCGGTTGAATTTCCCGATTTCGACGACAACCTGCGCGCCGCGTTTGCACGCGAAACAGAGCTCTTGTTCGGCAGCGTCATGCGCGAGGATCGCCCGGTGACGGAGCTGCTCACCGCCGACTACACATTCGTCAACGAGCGGCTCGCCAAGCACTACAAGATGCCAAACGTGTACGGCAGTCAGTACCGCCGTGTCCCGGTCAGAGACGATGCCCGTCGCGGCCTGCTCGGACAGGGCAGCATCCTCACGGTGACGTCGCACGCGGCGAAAACGTCGCCCGTCCTGCGAGGCAAGTGGATCCTGGAGAATATCTACGGCACGCCGCCGCCGCCGCCGCCACCCAACGTCCCGGCCCTCGAAGAGGAAGGGGAGTCGGGGCCGCTGAGCATGCGGCAGCAGATGGAGAAGCACCGGGCGAGCCCCGCCTGCGCCGCCTGCCACAAGCTGATGGATCCGATCGGGTTCGCGCTCGAGAACTTCGACGCCGTTGGCGGATGGCGCACTCGCGACGCCGGTGCGGTCATCGACGCCTCCGGGCAGTTGTCAGACGGCACGCCGGTCGACGGCGTTGCCACGCTCCGCCAGGCGATCGTGAAGCGGAGCGACGTGTTCGTGCGCACGATGACCGAGAAGCTCATGACCTACGCGCTCGGCCGCGGCCTCACGTATCACGACATGCCCGTCGTGCGAGGCATCTTGCATCACGCCGCCGGGCAGAACTACCGGTTCTCGACACTGGTGCTCGGGATCGTCACCAGTTCGCCGTTCCAGATGCGCGTCAAGCCGCCGCAGGAGGCCGAGTCCACTCGCGCCGCCGCCGGGGAGAGCAATGGGATTCGATAAGCCACGGGCTGCTCATACGAGGAGAGTCGCTGCCATGTTCATCACGAAGACGTCGTTGTCCCGGCGGACGTTCCTGCGCGGCGCGGGAGTCGCGGTGGCGCTGCCGTTCCTCGATGCGATGGTGCCGGCGTTGACGGCCACCGTCAAAACGGCCGCAAAGCCGACGCTTCGGTTTGGCGCGATCTACATTCCGCACGGGGCGATCATGGACCAGTGGACTCCTGCCACGGTCGGCAGCGGGTTCGAGTTCACGCCGATCCTGAAGGGGCTCGAGGCATTCAAGGACCGTACGATCGTCGTGAGCAACCTGACGCGGCCTGGCGGCGAGTCCACGAACACCCACGTCGCGACGGCCGCGGGATGGTTGAGCGGCGCCATCGCCAAGCCGACCGAAGGGGAAGACATCTATCTGGGGACGACCGCGGACCAGATCGTCGCAAGACAGATCGGCCAGGACACGCCGTTCCCCTCGATCGAACTGGCCGTGGAGAACTTCTCCGGCTTCATCGGTGCGTGCGGCACCAACTACAGTTGCGCCTACGCCAACACGCTCGCGTGGTCGTCGCCGACGACGCCGCTTCCCACCGAGATCAACCCGCGTGTCGCGTTCCAGCGCCTCTTCGGCCGGCCGGGCACGAGCGAACAGCGCGCCGCTCGGGTCCGCGAGGACCGGAGCATCCTGGACGCCATCCGTCAAGACGCGAGCGAGTTGCAGAGGGGACTGGGAGCGCGCGACAGCGCACGGCTCACCGACTATCTCGACAACATTCGCGAGATCGAGCGGCGTATCCAGCGAGCGGAAGAGAAGAACAGCACGCGCGTCACCCTCGATGCGCCGCTCGGCGTGCCGGAGTCGTACGAGGAGCACGTCGCCCTGCTGTTCGACATCATCGCCGTGGCCTATCAAGCCGACCTGACGCGTGTGTTCACGCTCATGATGGCGCGCGAAGGCAGCAACATCACCTATCCGGCGCTGGAGATCACCGACGGCCATCACCAGTTGTCGCACCACGGGGGAAAGCCGGTCCAGATCGCCAAGCACGCGCGGTTGAACCACTTCCACGTGGAGCAGTTCGCGAAGTTCGTCGAGAAGCTGAGCGCGGCGCCCGACGGCGACGGCAGCGTGCTCGATCACTCCCTCATCTGCTACGGCAGCGGCATGAGCAACGGCAACGTCCACTCGTCGGATCCGCTGCCGCTCGTCATGCTGGGCGGCGTGGCCGGCAAGGGCCATCGGCACGTCCAGGCCGCGCCGAAGACGACAGTCGGCAACCTGTGGGTGGCGGTGGCGGAGAAGTTCGACTGTCAGGCCGAAAAGGTCGGGATCAGCACGGGACGGCTCGATATCTGATCTCAACTTTCAACGTCCGGGCGCGCGAGTTGCGGATGGCCGTTGACGAATCAGCATTGGCAGAGGGTGAGACGATGGTTTCTTGTGTTCACGCTGGGCACGACACATCGAGGCGCCGAGGCACCGGGATTGCCTTGAATAGTTTCCTCGGTGTCCCTGCGCCTCAGTGTGTCGCGATCCGGCGGCGAGTTGTTGGCACGTTGGTTGTCACCTGGCTGGTGGCTTACGGTTCGGTCACGGATCTAAGGGCGGGCAACGACGTCCCGCTGGTGGATGCGGTGAAATCCGGCAACACGCAGGCCGTGCGGGCACTCGCGAAAAAGCCGGGCGCGGTCAACGCCGCCGAAGCGGACGGCACGACGGCGCTGCACTGGGCCGTGCGCGCCGACGACATGGACACGGTGCAACTCCTGCTCCGTGCCGGCGCTCGGGCGGGGGCTGCGAACCGCTACGGTGTGAGCCCCCTCTCGCTGGCTGCCGTCAACGGGAACCCCGCCATGATCGAGGCGCTCCTCAAGGCGGGCGCCGATCCCAATACGACGATCGCGCAGGGAGAAACCGTGCTCATGCGAGCGGCGCGCACGGGCAACCCCGAAGCGCTCAAGGTGCTCGTTGCCCACGGAGCGGACGTGAACCGCAAGGAGGACTCGCTCCAGGAAACCGCGTTGATGTGGGCTGCGGCCGAGAACAACGCCGCCGCCGTGGAGTTGCTGCTCGAAGCCGGCGCCGAGGTGAACGCGCGCTCCCGGCTCACGGAGTTCCCGAAGGCCAACGGCGCGCGCACGGCAAACGCCCTCGTCTCCGTGGTGATGCCTCGGGGCGGGTGGACGGCGCTCATGCACGCTGCCCGGCGTGGCGCCACCGACGCGGTCACCGTTCTCGCGAATCATGGCGCCGACGTGAACGCGGTCGATCCCGACGGCACGAACGCACTCATCTACGCGATCATCAACGGCCATTACGACGCCGCGGCTGCGCTGCTGGAGAAAGGCGCCAACCCGAACGTGGTCGACTCACGAGGGATGGGCGCGTTGTACGCCGCCGTGGACATGAACACGCTGCCGTGGATCGCCGCGCGGCCGGCGCCGAAGACATACGACCGCACGAGCACCCTCGACCTCGTCAAGATGCTGCTGGCCGGGGGCGCGAACCCGAACGCCCAACTGAAAGGGCGCGTGCTCCAGAAGATGCACACCGGCGGCGACCCGGCGCTGGCGGAAGGGGCCACACCCTTCATGCGCGCCGCGAAGGCGGGCGACGTCGAGGTGATGCGCCTGCTGCTGGCCAGCGGTGCGGACCCGCATCTCATGCAGAAGAACCACACGACGGCCTTGATGATGGCGGCCGGTTACGGGTTCAAGGGCGCCGGAACGAGCGGCGCAGATCGAGGGACCGACGCGGAAGTGATCCGGGCGCTGGAGTTGTGCCTCGACCTGGGTCTCGACATCAACGCCTTCAACGATGCCGGGCTGACGCCGATGCACATGGCGGTCGATCGCAGCGACACCGTCATCAAGTTCCTCGCCGGGCGCGGCGCCAGGATGGACATCAAGGACAAGCAAGGGCGAACGCCGCTCGACGCAGCCCTTCGCGGCACCAGTGAGGAAGTGCGCGGGAGCCAGGTTCGCGAGACGACGGCGCCGCTCCTGCGTCAGTTGATGGCCGACGCTGCGAAGAAGCCGGCCGCATCGTCGCTCCAGTAATACCCCGGTTCGCGCCCGGCGCGCGCCGGCCCTTCGTCATTGCGACACCGGCAGGGAGAAGACACGCCATGCTTGGCCGAGGCATTCTCGTGCAGCTCGCCGTGCTGCTGGCGCTCATCGCTGCGGCGGGCACGACGGGCCAGGGACAGGAGTCCAGGATCTGGTCCGGCGTTTTTTCGTCCGAGCAGGCCGAACAGGGCAAGAAGCTGTTCGAGTCGAATTGCAGTACGTGCCACCGGTCGGATCTCTCCGGCGACCGTGGGCCCGCATTGACGGGCGACAGATTCTTCACGTCCTGGCAGGCCGGGAGCGTGAACCGGCTCTTCTCGAAGATCAAGGAGACGATGCCGCCCAACCGCGGAACGACGAGCCTGTCGGAGGACAATTTCCTGTCGATTGTCGCGTTCATTCTCGAGTCGAACGCGTTCCCGCCCAGTAAGGACGACACGCTGCTCACGACCGAAGTGGTCGACGACATCATCATCGCCAAAAGGGGCGGCGGAGAGTCCAAGGGGATTCCGAACTTCGCGCTGGTGGAGGTCGTGGGCTGCCTGTCGAGAGGCCCGGACAAGCAATGGAGGCTCACCAATACCACGCAGCCCGTGCTGGCGAAGGATCAGCCGGCGACCGCGCAAGAACTGCAGGAGGAACAGAAGACGCCGCTGGGTACCGACACGTTCGTCCTGTACAGCGCCGCCCGATTCTCGCCGGAAGCCTACGAAGGGCACAAAATGACGGCCCGCGGCCTCGTCTACAAATCTCCAGACGACGCTCTTCTCAGTCTCACATCGCTGCAGGCGCTCGAGTCGAAGTGCGGTAGTTGATTACCCGGGCTCGCCTGGCCCCGCCGCAACGAACCCGGGTTACGGAGTAAAGGAGTCCATGGAATGCGCTGCCCCGGCCGGTTCCTGCTCGCACTTGCTTCGTTGTCCTTGCTCCCGTCACTCGCGCACGCGCAGGCGTCGATCACCGGTCTCGTCAGGGACACATCCGGTGCAGTGCTGCCGGGTGTCACCGTCGAGGCCGCGAGCCCGGCTCTCATCGAAAAGGTCCGCACCGTCGTGACCGACGACACGGGGCAATACCGGGTCGTGGACCTTCGCCCCGGCACGTACGTCGTGACGTTCTCGCTGACCGGCTTCAACAGCGTCCAGCGCCAGGGCATCGAGTTGACGGGCAGTTTCGTGGCCACGGTGAACGTCGACCTGCGGGTCGGCGCGGTTGAAGAGACGATCACCGTCACCGGCGAGTCTCCCATCGTCGACATCCAGAGTTCGACGCAGCAGCGGTCGATAACAGCGGATACGATTGCCGCCATTCCGACCGGCCGCAGCCTCGTGAATCTCACCATCCTCATTCCCGGCATGGTGGCGTTCAGCCCTCGCGGGTTGAGCGACGTTGGCGGCACCGACAACCTGCAGAACACGTTCGTGTCGATTCACGGCGGGCGCCCCGAGGACCAGCGCACCTCGATCGACGGGATCTCCATCCGCAACATCCTGGGAACGGGAAACAGCACGAACTTCACGCCGGACATCGGCAGCAGCCAGGAAGTGACCGTGGACTACGCGGCCGGCGCCGCCGAGCAGATTTCCGGCGGCGTGCGCGTGAACTACATCCCTCGGGAGGGCGGCAATACCTTCAACGGCACGCTCTTCGCCACCGGCGCGAACTCCGCATTTCAGGGCGATAACTACTCGGAAGAGCTGAAGCAGCAGGGGTTGACGACGCCCAACACGCTCAAGCAGACCTACGATGTCAACCCGACGTTTGGCGGTCCGATTGCGAGGGACACGGTCTGGTTCTACGGCGGTGCGCGCTTCCAGAACAACCAGAACTACGTGGCCGGTATATTCGAGAACCTCAATGCCGGCAACCCGAACGCCTGGATCTACGTGCCGAGTCCTGACGCGCGCGGTGTGTTCAACATCATCCAGAAGAGC
>Ga0111538_10011647_pt1 | contig 11645 bp, 9 predicted proteins | sample SoiMethybrSBSTD1_FD_79669 | JGI IMG/M metagenome (GOLD analysis project Ga0111538, IMG submission 79669) | Bulk soil microbial communities from a Populus tree surrounding site in Tennessee, USA - Soil MetaG P. TD hybrid SBSTD1 (version 2)... | ecosystem: Environmental > Terrestrial > Soil > Tree...
AAAACGGCGACATCATCGGCACACTGCAGACTTTTCCAGCGGAAGGCTCCACGTCGGTCAAGGAGGTGGCGCTGGAATTCCTCGTGCCGCTGTTGCGCGACAAGACATTGGCACAAAATCTGGAACTCAACCTGGGTGTACGTTCATCGGACTACGAGTTTTCCGGCCGTGTCGAGACGTACAAGGCCGACGGTCTGTGGGAGCCGTTCAAGGGCTTCACCATCCGCGGCGGATTCGAACATGCGATTCGCGCGCCGAACATCGGCGAGCTGTACAACCAGATAGGCGTACAGGCGCAGATCGGTTCGCCACCCGGGCAGGGCGATCCCTGCGATGTTCGTTCCACGGCGCGCACTGGTGCCGGTGGAACCTCGGTGCGCGATCTGTGCGTCGCCACCGGCGTTCCATCCCAGATCGTCGACTCTTATCAATACACGACGGTCGCGATCGGTGCGATCAACAGCGGCAATACGGACCTGACGCCCGAAGAAGCCGATACCATGACTTTCGGCGCGGTTTACCGGGTGGAGGCGGACAGCGGCCTGTTCTCCAACTTCTCGGTCTCCGTCGATTACTACGACATCGACATCGACAATGTCATCGCGCCGATCGCCGGCAACACCGCGATGAACAAGTGCTACAACCTCGACGGCAGCAATCCGACGTACGATCCTGCGAATCCGTTCTGCGCAGCCATCGGCCGCAATCCAACCACCGGCGGCATCGATGTCGTCGCGGCTCCGTATCTGAACCTGGGAGGTCTGCGCACCAGTGGCATCGATGCGCAAATCGACTGGCGCATTCCGGTCGGCTCCGGCAGCCTCGATTTCAATATCCTCGCGAACTTCCTCGATTCATACGAGGTGCAGCTCCTGCAAGGTTCGACGTGGCAGCAGTTCGAGGGAACCATCGATGGCACACAGAACGGCGGCATTCCACTGCCGGACTGGAAGACGCTCACCTCGCTGATCTACAAGCTGCCCAAGTTTGAAGGCGGCGTGCGTTGGCGCCATCTGCCGGAGATGAACGACATCACCTCCGTGACACGTCCGGCGAGTCCGGCGCCAGGAGTTGACGCCTACGACCTGTTCGACGTCACGCTGGTCTACAAATTCAACGACAACATCCTGGTGCGCGGTGGTGTGAACAATGTCGCCGACGAGGAGCCGCCCATTGTCGGCGGAACAATCGGCCAGACGCAGCCCGGTACCTACGACATCCTGGGACGTTACTACTACCTGGGAATACAGCTGGGCTTCTAGTGTCCATCCGCGCGCTCGATCACGTGAACATCCGGGCACCAGCGGATGACATCGCCAGGCTGAAGGAATTCTATTGCGATGTCATCGGCCTGAGCGATGGCTGGCGCCCGGCATTCCGGTCGCGCGGTCACTGGCTGTATGCGGGCGATCATCCACTGGTGCACCTGGTCGAAGCTGAAATCGGTCATGGTGGCGGCGCACAAGCCGGCGTGGATCACGTCTCTTTTCGCAGCGAAGGCCTCGATGCCTTCATCGACAGGCTGCGGGATCACGGCGTTCATTTTCAGCTATCGCAGGTACCGACACTTGGCCTCCGCCAGATTCTGGTCCGTGACCCTATTGGGATCGGGGTGGAGATCACCGCGGAACCGCCGGGACGGTAGTTCGATGGAACGCTGCATCGCCAGCATCTCGGTCAACGGTGCGCTGCGCACCAAGCTTCGCGCCATTGCGGACGCGGGGTTCGAGCATGTCGAAATATTCGAAAACGATCTGCTGAGTTCACCGGAACCCGCGGCCGTGATTGGCGCAATGATGCGGGACCATGGGCTGACCTGCGTCGCATTCCAGCCGTTTCGCGATTTCGAAGGCATGCCGCCAGCCATGCGCAGCCGCGTCTTCGATCGCGCTGAACGCAAGTTCGATGTGCTCGCCGACCTCGGTACTGATCTGATGCTGGTCAGCTCGAACGTGTCGCCGGAATCCCTCTCTGACCGCGCGCGCATGGTCGATGACTTTCGCGAGCTCGGCGAGCGCGCCGCACGCCGCGGCCTGCGCGTCGCCTTCGAAGCGCTGCCGTGGGCGCGGCACGTGCGCGATCACCGCGACGCGTGGCAAATCGTGCACGAGGTGAATCATCCGGCCATCGGGCTGGTACTCGACGCATTCAATTCGCTGGCGCCGGGTATAGCTTGCGAGAGTCTGGAGGCGATCGACATCGCCAGGGTTTTCCATGTACAGATCGCGGACGCGCCGCGTCTCACCATGGATGTGCAGTCGTGGAGCCGGCACTTCCGCTGCATGCCCGGCCAGGGTGACTTGCCGCTGGTGCACTTCGTGAGCACGCTGAGGCGTCGCGGCTACGACGGAGTATTGTCGCTCGAGATCTTCAACGATCGATTTCGCGCCGGATCGACGGCGGAAATCGCGCTCGATGGCATGCGTTCACTCGACTATCTGCTCGAGCAGGTGGAACGGCGTGCGGCGGCCGGCGGGCGCGACGAGCGGATCGCCTGCAGCGGCGTCGAATTCATCGAATTCAGCGCCGGCGAAGATGAAGCGCGCCAGCTCGGCCAGATGTTGCGCACCCTGGGGTTTGCTCCCACGCACCGTCATCTGCGCAAGGCCGTCACGCGCTGGCGGCAGGGCGATATCAATATCGTCGTGAACTGCGAGCCGGAAGGATTTGCGCACTCCTACGGCACCGTGCATGGCGCCTCGGTGTGCGCCATCGGGCTGCGCGTGGCGGATCCCGCGGTGGCACTGCAACGCGCGCACCGGTTGCAGGTGCAGAGCTTTTCGCAACCCGTGGGCCCGGGCGAATACGAAATCCCGGCGCTGCGCGCGGTCGGCGGAAGTCTCATCTATCTGATGTCGGAGCGCGAGACACCGTCGATCTGGCGCGAAGAATTTGCGGCCCTGCCACCCGATCCCACGGTGAGCGACGCCGGCCTGAAACGTGTCGATCACTTTTCGCAGAACATGCAGTACGAAGAGATGCTTTCCTGGCTCCTTTACTACCTGACGCTCTTCCAGGTAGACAAGAGCGCCGCCACCGAGATCGCCGATCCCGTGGGGCTGGTGCAAAGCCAGGCGATCCAGTCGGCGGATCGGCGCCTGCGAATCCTGCTCAACAGCTCTCCCGCAGCGCAGACGCTGGTGGGGCGCTTCCTGCATGCCTATGGTGGCGCCGGTGTGCAACACATCTCCTTCAGCACTGACGACATCCTGGCGACCGCGCGGCAACTGCGTGAACTTGGCATGGAGGCGCTGCCGATCCCCGAGAACTACTACTACGACCTTGGCGCTCGTTATGGCCTCGACGACACCGTGCTGTCGCGCCTGGCCGAACACAACATTCTCTACGACGAAGACGCGCACGGCACCTATCAGCACCTTTACACGCGCGCCTTCGTGAAGCGCTTCTTCTTCGAAGTGGTTCAGCGGCGTGAATACGACGGTTATGGCGCCCGCGACACTGCCATCCGACTGGCGGCCCAGTCGCGCTTCCGGAATCTTGCGCCCGGTGTGGACCTGGTGCCGTTGCACCCGTCCGGGCACCACGACTGAGCGGCGCACAAGGTCTGTCGAACCACGGGCGGGCGATTTTCCGGCGGCGTCGGATGGTGTAGTGTCCCCGCCGAAAGTCTACGTGTGATCCAGGGGAAGTTCGGATGGCGAGCCGCAAGAAGAAAACCTCCGCCAAAGCCGGGGGTGAAGAGTTTGCCAACGACGCGGAGCGCTCCAAGGCGGACATACTCGCGGTAGCGACCGAGGAGTTTGCGAACCATGGCCTGAGCGGGGCGCGCGTGGACGCGATCGCCGAACGCACGCGCACCTCCAAGCGGATGATCTATTACTACTTCAAGGGCAAGGAAGGCCTGTACCGCGCGGTCCTCGAAAAGGCCTACTCGGAGATCCGCTCACTCGATACCCAGGTCGGGATCGAAGATGCGGCGCCGGTCGAAGCCATCCGCAAGATCATCGAGATCACGTTCGACTACGATGAAACCCATCCGCATTTCATCAGCCTGGTGGCCGTGGAAAACGTGCACCGCGGCCGGAATATCGCCAAGCTGACGTCGATCAAGCGCCGCAACGCCGGTGTCATCCACGTCCTCGACTCGATCCTCAAGCGCGGCGCACGCGAGGGCGTATTCCGCGGTGATGTGAGCGCGCTCGACGTGCACTTGTTCATCAGCGCGTTCTGCGTGTTCCGCGTCTCCAACCGCTTTACGTTCGGCACCATCTTCGAATGCGACCTGTCCGATGCCGAAGTCCGGAATCGCCACAAGAAGATGCTGGTCGAGGCGGTGCTCCGCTATCTGGAACCGGTGCGCGGTTCCTAAACCGCGTGGCGAAAGGAACTGGCCGCGAGGTAGCTGCGCGCCGTTTCGATGCACAGCCGCGCATATTGCTCGGCACCCAGGATCGCCAGCTTTTCCGGGTTCGGTATCTCGATTGACAGTGGAACGGCCGGCAGTTGCCCAAGAATCGAGGCGATGTCTATCCCGCCTTCTCCGAGGTAGAGGCGTCCGGCCCGGCCTATGCGAATCAATTCATCGCGCTCGCTCGAGAAGCGCACCGGCGCATCGTTGATCTGCGCAAAATGAAACCAGTGGCGGGGCAAGTTCGCCAGTTTGCGTGGGTCGGCGTGGCAGCGATCGAAATGCAGCGTGTCGATGACGATGCCGGCATTGGCGCAGCGGCTGGTTTGCACGATGTCGACCGCCTCGCTGAGTGTCTTGACGCCTGACCAGGTCACGAACTCGAGATCGACGGTGAGCCCGAGAGAATCGGCGAGTTCGCACAACTCGGCGAAGAATTCACGGATGTAGGTGCCGTCGTCACACCATGCGCTGCTGAGCACGTGCCGGCCGCCAAGATCTGCGGCCGCTTCCAGCGCCGGCAGGTAACTGCGCGGCGTCACTTCCTTCACGATGCGCGCGACTTCGATGTCCAGCAAGCCGACGCCGGTCGCGTGCAGCGCCGCCCGGGTACGCGCGCGCAGGTCGCTGTCGGTGGCGAACGGATGCAGGGGTTCATTGGGCGCGCCCACGGGAATGGGTCGCAGCGAGACGAATTGGTAGCCGGCGCGCGCCGCGACCTCGATGAGCTCCGGTGGCGAGAGACTGAGCATGGTCAGGTGGGCCAGGGAGAAACACGCAGTCATGCGCTGTCTCCCTCGCCAGCAGACTGGTAACCGAGAGGCACGCCGGCCGCTGCCACGTAACCGTACAACTCCTCGTTTGGCACGGCCGTCGCGAGGATCTCCCGCGCCCGCATCAGTCTGGTCAGGTCGATGCCGGTGCGGAATCCCATCGCCTCCAGCATGAAGACCAGGTCCTCGGTGACGATATTGCCGGTTGCGCCCGGCGCGAATGGACAGCCACCGATGCCACCCATGGAACTGTCGAAGGTCTGCACGCCGACTTCGAGGCCCGCGACCACGTTGGCCAGGCCGAGTCCGCGCGTGTTGTGCAGGTGCAGGCCCGCAAACCTGTCGCAGCCGATGGCTGCGCGAACGCGCTTCACCAGTTCCTGGACCTGCGCCGGGTTCGCGTATCCCACCGAGTCCGCAAGGCCTACCTCGTCACAGCCCGCCTCGCAAAGCAGTTCGGCGAGTCTGACCACCCGGTCCGCGGGGACTGCGCCCTCGTAGGTACAACCGAATGCCGTGGACAGGCCGCCTTCGAAGCGCGGGCGCGCACCCGCGCTGCGGGTGCGAAGCAGCGCCGCAATGTTGCGGGCTTCGTCCAGCATCTGCGCCTGTGTGCGACGGACGTTCTTGAGACTGTGGGTCTCTGAGGCGGAAAACGGCAGCGTGAGTTTGTGCGCGCCGCTGCGAACCGCTGCTTCGGCGCCATGCAGGTTGGGTACCAGGACGGCTACTGTCAGTCCGGAGATGGTGCGCGCGTGTTCGACCACGGACGCGGTGTCGGCGAGCTGCGGTAGCAGATGTGCCGGAACGAAACTCCCCACTTCGATTTCTTGCACTCCCGCATTCGCGAGCGCCGATATCCAGGCCTTCTTGGCTTCCAGCGGCATGATGGACTTGATGCTTTGCAAGCCATCGCGCGGCCCTACTTCGCTGACGAGAATGTCGCGGCTCATCACGTTTCAGTCCGTCGCGGCATGCTCGAGGCGCTGCTCGGGCGCGTAGATGTCGAGAATGTTCCAGTGCCCGGTGGTCGGCGTCGGGTTGTTCTTCATGGGTACATCGAGCAGGTACGGCTTGTTGGCCGCGAATGCGCGGCGCAGTGCCGGCGCAAGGTCGGCGGCCGAACGCAGGCGTTCCGCCTCGCAGCCGTAGGCGCGGGCGATGGCCGCGTAGTCGGGCTTCTGTGCTTCCCAGCCTGCGGGCGCGGATGGAAACAGGGTGCCGTGTGTCAGGCCGAAGGCGGCCTTTTGCAGCCCGGCAATCGTGCCGAATGCATTGTTGTTCATGACCAGCCAGACGATGGCGAGACCATGCTCGACGGCCGTCGCGAGGGCCGCCGGGTTTTGCCCGAAGCCGCCGTCGCCCACCAGCGAGATCACCGTGCGATCGGGCGCGGCAAATTTCGCGCCGATCGCGCCGGGCGGCCCGAATCCCATGGTCGCGAAGCCGCCAGGTGTCAGCACGCTACCGGGTGTGAACACCGGGAACTGTTGCCCCACGCCGTTCTTGTTCCAGCCCACGTCGGTGGTGATGATGGCGTCGCGCGGCAGCTGGGCGCGCACTTCCGCCAGTATGCGTTCCGGCATCATCGGAAACGCATCCGACGTGGCCATCGCCTGGTTGCGCGCGGCGAACTCGCGCCGTGCCGCCGCGATTCGAGAGACAACTTCCCGCGGTTCCCGCCGGATCGGGAACAATTCACGCGCCACCTGCAGGAGCACGCCGAGCGCCAGTTTGAGATCCGCCACTGCGCCGAGTTCAGTGGCGAAATTGCGTCCAATTTCGCCGGGCTCGATGTCGATGTGGATGAGTCTGGTGGGCGGGATGTTGAACGTGTAGTCGCGATACCAGGAACTGCAGTCTGCTTCCTTGAAGCGTGTGCCGAGCCCGAGCACCCAGTCCGCCGCGAGACAGGTGTCATTCACCAGGCTCGTGCCCCAGAAGCCGCTCATGCCCAGCAACAGGGGATGGTCGTCGGGCAGGGCACCCTTGCCCATGAGGCTGTGCGCGACGGGAATTCCGAGGTGATCCACGAACGCGCGGAGTTCTTCGCAGGCATCGGCGAGCACGACGCCACCGCCGACATAAAGGACTGGCGCACGCGCCTGTGCGAGATTCGTGACGATTTCACGCGCGGTGGCATGGTCGAGGGACGGCTTGCGCAGCACCCGCGTGTTGGAGTCCAGCCGCGCGAAGAGAGCGCCGTCGATGGTCGCGGAAAATACATCCATGGGCACGTCGACCAGCACCGGGCCGGGCTGACCGCTTTCGGCGAGCAGGAAAGCCTTGTCGATGATCTCGGGGAACAACTTCGGATTGTCGACGCGCCAGGCGCGCTTCACGAACGGCCGGTAGATCTCGTATTGCGCGCCGTCGGCGTGCAGGTTTACTTCCTGGTGTGGATGTTTGCCGAAGTAGTGAGAGGGGACATCGCCCGCGATCACCACCATGGGTATGCAATCGAGCGCTGCGTTCGCGACACCCGTGGCGGCGTTGGTGAGGCCAGGGCCCAGGTGCGTGAGCACCACTGATGCCTTGCGTGTGACGCGCGCATAACCGTCGGCTGCATGCGCAGCGACCTGTTCGTGCCGCACGTTGATGAACTCGATGCCGCTTTCGGCCATGGCCGACAGGACCGCGATGTTGGTGTGGCCGCACAGGCCGAAGACGTGACGCACGCCGCGTCGCTCGAGATAGCGCACCAGGTGTTTGGCGACGGTGTCGTGCATTTACGCTCCCGGTTACAGCGTCTCGGAGTTGTAGAACTCGCCGAACAACTCCTGGTCGGAGGGGCGATCCTCGGGAATGGGACGACTGACCCAGGTGGTCTGCATGAAATGCCTGAGGTGGATGTTCTCGTTCGTGATGTTGCCGCCCCAGATGCCGCAGCCCAGGCTGGAGGTCATCGGCATGCCATTGGTGAACGAACCCGCGTTGGCCTTCGACTGCGGCTGGCGAACCATCATGCGGCTCACGGGCGCCGCGCGAGCGAGGCGATCGATGTGTTCGTCGTCGTGAGAGTAGATGCCGCAGGAGTGGCCCCTGCCTCCGACTTCGTAGATCCGGCGCACCATGTCGAGCGCCTGGTCGAATCCTGCGTAGCGGTATACGGCAAGAAGGGTTGTCAACTTCTCGCGCGAGTAGTTGTGCTGCGGACCAATCGCATCGTTCTCGACGATGAGAAATTTTCGATCAGCCGGTATCACGAAGCCCGCGGCTCCCGCGATGACCTGGGGCGGGCAGGCGACGGTTTCGGGACGCCGGTGGCCGTCCGCATCCCACATCACCCGCTCGATCGCCGACGCCTGTGCCTCGTCGGCCAGGTACCCGCCCTCCTTCAGGAGAGCGGCGACGAACGCGTCGTAGATGCGCGAGTCGATGAGAATGTTGCCGTCCGCGGAGCAACCGGAGCCGAAATCCGAGGTCTTCGACATGCGCGTGTTGCGCGCGGCGATGTCGATGTCCGCGGTTTCGTCGATCACCATGGTCGAATTGCCGGCGCCGACGCCGTATGCGGGCCGCCCCGAGCTGTAGGCCGCTCGCACCATGGGCTGGCCGCCGGTCGCGAGCGTGAGATCGCAGCTCGCCATGAGGTACTGGGTGAGGGCGACGCTGGGTTGTTCGATGCACTGGAACAGGTCCGCCGGCGCACCCTGGCGACTGATCGCCTCGCGCATCACGCGGACCATTTCGAAAGTGCTGCGTTTCGAACGCGGGTGCGGTGAAAAGATCACCGCGTCGAGACACTTCAGCGCGTAGATGCCGGTGTAGGGCGGGGTGAGTTCGGGATTGGTTGTGGGAACCAGTGATGCGATGACGCCTGCGGGCTTCGCATATTTCACGATTCCCTTTTCCGGAATTTCCTCGATGACTCCCGTGCTCTTCTGCCGCAGGGCGTCGCGCAGCACGCCCATGATCTTGAAGCGTTTTGAATTGCGTCCCTCGGGATCACCCAGCCCGCTTTCCTGCACGCTCATCGCGACGATGCGGCCAAAGGTTTTTTCGTTCGCCGTCGCCCAGCCCAGAGCGCGACAAAGGCGGTCGATTCGTTCCTGTTCATAGCCCGCCACGGCGCTCATGGCCGCGCGCCCACGAACGATCATTTCATCGATGAGGGCGTGCTGAACTTGCGGTTGCGGGCGGCTCATATGGAGGGCGATCCAGTATTCACGTACCAGTTCGTACAGTCAACGGCGCATTTCAGGGTGCGAGTAAATCACCGGGTTTTTCAGCTGTTTGCTGTTCGCCTGGCGTGCGCGACCGCGGCGCGCAGCGCCAGCAGGTAGCTGTCGATACCAAAGCCGCTGATCTGGCCACGCGCGATCGGCGCGATCACCGAGTGGGCGCGGAACGCTTCGCGCGCGTGGATGTTCGACATGTGCACTTCGACGATCGGGATCTTGAGCATCGCAAGCGCGTCGCGCAGTCCATAGCTGTAGTGCGTCCACGCGCCGGCGTTGATGAGCAACGCGGCAAGATCGATTTCGGCGACGGCGCGGTGAATCCGCTCGCAGATTTCCGCCTCGCTGTTGGTCTGGAAGCACTCGAGTTCGGTGTCGAGCTCTTTTGCAAGGGCGAGCAAGCCGGCGTCGATCTCCGCCAGTGTCGCCGTGCCGTAGACACCTGGCTCCCGCTTGCCGAACATGTTGAGGTTGATGCCGTGCAGAACGAGGATCTTCATCGTTGTCTCATGCGGCGCTGGAAGTGAGCCGCGAATGAAAGCGTCGCAGCATGCGTTGTATGTCGGGTTCGATGTCGAAGAACAGGTTGAAGGCGCGTGCTCCCTGGAATACGGCCATGCCACCGCCATCGAGTGTCCGGCAACCTTGTTTGCGAGCCGTATCCAGCAACTCGGTGACCAGGGGCACGTAGACGATTTCCGCCACCCAGAGCGGAGGCCACAGCGAATCAGCGGGCACCGGGATGCCGGGGTACTTGAGCATGCCCGTGGGTGTTGCGTGCACCAGTCCGTTGGCGTTGGCCAGCGCCGTTTTCAAGTCGCGACAAACTCGCACGCGGCGTTGCGGGAACAGTTCATTGAGTCGGGCGGCCAGTGCCGCCATGCGTGTGCCATCAGTGTCGTGCACCGTGAGCGTGCGCGCGCCGAGTTTCAGCATGGCGTATCCAACGGCAGCGCCCGCGCCGCCGGCGCCAACGAGCACCACATCATTGGTGTGCGCATCGGACATGTCGCGCTTGAAACTCTCCGCGAAGCCCCACCAGTCGGTGTTGTGGCCGATTCGTTTTCCATTGCGGAACAACACGGTATTCACCGAATGCAGCGCGCGCGCTTCAGGTCCGAGTTCGTCGAGAATCGGGATCACGGCCTGCTTTGAAGGGTAGGTGATGTTCAGTCCCGAGAAGCCGCGTTTCTCGGCTTCGTCGAGCACGTTCTCCAGGCAGTCGGCGCCGCCTTGCATGAGATCGAAATCGAACAATTCGTAGCTGACACTGAGGCCAAGCGCGTTGCCTTCATCCACGTGCATGGCAGGACTCGAGGAGTGCTGGATACCCGCACCTGCGAGGCCGATTCTCAGAAGTGGGCTGGCGGGATCTTTTCGCAGCGTACTCACGCGTGAAACTCCACCCGGCGCACATCGCCCACCACGAACACGTAGGAAATCACACCCAGCAAGGCGACGACGCCGATGAAGGCGAGCGCCCAGGCAAACGAGCCCGTCGCATGGACGACAAAGCCGACCACCAGCGGTGTGATGATTCCCGCCAGATTCGCGCAGAAGTTGAAAACCCCGCCGCTCAGGCCCATGAGCTCTTTAGGCGCGACGTCGGTCAGGAGCGTCCAGCCGAGGTTGCACATTCCCTGACCGAAAAACGCCAGCGACATCACGACGATGACCAGCGTATCCCTCGAAACGAAGTTGGCAACCACGATGGTCGAGGCCAGCAGCAGGCCCGCGATGATGGGCAACTTGCGTGCAACATTCGCCGATCCGGTCCGGCGCAACAGATGATCCGAAAGGAGGCCGCCGCTCACCACGCCGACGCAGGCCGCGATGAACGGCAGGATGGTGAAGAAGCCCACCTTGATCCATCCCATCTGTCGCTCGGTCGCCAGGTAAGTGGGGAACCATGTAAGGAAGAACACCAGGGTCGAGTTACTGGCGAACTGGCCGATGGATGCGCCGACGATTTGCCGCTGGCGGAGCAGGAAGCCGATATGGCTCCACTGGAATTTCGTGCGCGTGGCGGTGGCGAAGCCGCCTCCCGCCGTGATGTGGTCCAGCTCAGCCTTGTTAGCCCGGCTCTCGGGTGGGTCGCGATACAGCGTGTACCAGGTGAAACCGAAAAAGATCCCCGCCGCGCCGACGATGACGAGCAGAGTGCGCCATCCGAAGGCTCCTGCGATCCAGAACAGCAGCGGGCTGAGAAAGGCGAGGCCGAAATACTGGCCGATGGAGTAGACACCCGTGGCGGACGCGCGCTCTGCCTGCGGGAACCAGGTGGCGAGCACGCGGCTGTTCGACGGAAATGCAGGGGCTTCG
>Ga0111538_10011648_pt1 | contig 11644 bp, 14 predicted proteins | sample SoiMethybrSBSTD1_FD_79669 | JGI IMG/M metagenome (GOLD analysis project Ga0111538, IMG submission 79669) | Bulk soil microbial communities from a Populus tree surrounding site in Tennessee, USA - Soil MetaG P. TD hybrid SBSTD1 (version 2)... | ecosystem: Environmental > Terrestrial > Soil >...
CGCCTTGTTGCTCAGGCCGGCGCTGATTGCCGCGAGCACGTCGAGCTCGCGCGGCGTCAGCAGGACGCCGGCCGCTCGCTCGGCCAGCTCTTCGAACCCTCGCGAGCGCAGCTCGGGCAGAGCATGGACCGCAGAGCCTGCGGCCGCCGCTTGCAACGCAGCCTCGATCTGTTCTGCCGTCGTCGCGCCGTCGAGCAATACGACGTCGGCCGAGCTTTCGTCGACCACAGCGTGTCCGGCGTGCGCGACGACGGCCGCGATCTCATCGCGACGCGTCTCGTCGGTCGCCACGATCGCGACTCGCAGCACGTTCGCCGGTTTTCTCTTGACCACCGCTCCACTCATATTCATTGCCGCGGGCGCGCCGTGATGAGCACATTCAACGTCAGCACTTCGCCGCCGCGAATCAACCGCAGCGCCACTGTCCGGCCCACGCTCGTGTCGTCGAGCTGAGCCAGGATCCGACGCATGCCGCGCATCGAAGCGCCGTCGATCGTCAGCAGGATGTCGCCGGCGGTTACGCCCGCAACGGCGCCGGGACCGTCCGCGGCGATCGACATCACCATCATCCCGGTCGTCTCGCCCGCAGCCGCGCGTAGCGGCTCTGGGATGGAGACCGGTTGCAGGCCGAGACCGAGCCAGCCGCGCGCCACCTGACCGTCGTTCAACAACTGCGGCACCACGCGATCGAGCGTCGCAGCCGGAATCACCAGCACTACGCCCGGCGGGCCCAGGGTCGACATACCCAGCAACCCGCCCGCTGCATCGAGGACTGGTCCTCCTTCTTCGGTGCGGCCAAGGCGGATATCAAGGGCGATCCGCTGCTCGACCCGGCCGCCGGCGCGGCTGTACCACTGCGGCCCGACCGCGTTGACCAGCCCCATCCGCGCAGTCGGTGCTCCGTCGGCGGTTGCCCCAAGGGCCAGCGCAAGGCTTGCGACCCGGGCGCTCGCGCGCGACAAGGTCGGAGCGTCCAGCGCAGATTCCGGCTTCAGCACGAGCAGATTGGTGCCTGGATCGCGGCCGGCGATGCGCGCTTTCGCCGTCACGCCCGCCGCGGTCACGACTTCGTATTCCTCGCGATCGCCGACTGCCTGCTCGGACGTCACGACCGCGCCCTGCCACAGAGTCGCGCTGATGTGCCGATGAGAGGAGTTGCGGACCGCCACTGCGAGGCCGTGTGCGGCAGCGACCTGCGCCTCGATGGCCTGTGAAAAGTGGCTGACGGGATGGGGTGCGGACATGATGGGCTTCTCCAGAATCGATGGCGCGAACGATGCGCGCACGGCGCCGCGTTACCCATCGGGCAGTTGGCCGGGGCTCGTCGTTCCGGGACCCTGGGCGAACGGCCGGGTGGATTCGCCGACGGCCGGGGTGAAGATCCGTCGATGCTTCAACCTTCTCGTGCCGCACAGACCACGCTCGATCCCTACTCCGAGCTCGTTGCGCAGGCGTTCGATTTCGTCAGTCCTGCCGTCGTCAGCATCTCGGTCCGCTCGCGCCGCGGCCCGGGCGGCGTCGGCTCGGGTGTGCTTTACACACCGGACGGCTATCTCCTCACGAACAGCCACGTCGCGAGCGGCGCGACCGAATTGCGCGCCGCATTGACCGACGGGCGCGAAGTGCCGGCCACGCTCGTCGGTGACGACCCCGAGACGGATATCGCGGTGCTGCGGCTCGCCGGCAGCGGCTTCCCGTATGCAACGTTCGGCAGCTCGTCATCGCTGCGCGTCGGACAACTCGTGATAGCGATCGGCAATCCGTTGGGCTATCAGGCGACAGTGACCGCGGGCATCGTGAGCGCGCTCGGCCGCAGCCTGCGCACGCGCTCAGGCCGGCTGGTGGAAAGCGTGATTCAGACTGACGCGCCGCTGAATCCCGGCAACTCGGGCGGTCCGCTGGTCGATGGCTCGGGGCGGATCGTCGGCATCAACACCGCGATCGCGGGCGGGGCGCAGGGAATCTGCTTTGCGATCGGAATCGACATCGCCGCCGACGTCGCCGCGACGTTGATGCGCGAGGGCCGCGTGCGTCGCAGTCGCCTGCGATTCGCCGGACAGACGATCACGCTCGATCGCCGCATCCTGCGCGGGCTGGGCCGCACGGCGCCGAACGCGATTCTCGTGCTGGAAGTGTTGGCGGATGGACCCGCGCAGCGTGCGGGTATCGAGGAAGGCGACGTGCTGCTGGAGTTCGACGGCGATGCGATCGAGAGCCTCGATCAGCTGCATCGCCGCCTCACTGCAGACCTCGCGCAACGCGAGGTGCCGGTCAGGGTGATGAGGAAGGGGAAGTTGCTGTCGCTGGCGGTGCGGCCGGTGACGGATTGAACGCTCGCGCCACTCGTCCCAGCCACTTGCCCAGCTCGCCGGTGCGCAGATCTTTCTCCGGCGTGTAGCCGAGCCGCACGACGATCAGGTCCTTCGACGGCACGACCAGGGTGTACTGCCCTTCGAAGCCCTGCGCGCTGAACGCGTCCCGCTGCGGTCCGCTGTCGATGCGCATCGGATACGGCTTGCCCGGCCCTTCGATCGGACTCACCCACCAGCCGGCGCCGTAGATGTCCGCGTTCTCGCTCTTGCCCGCCGTGCGCGCGAAGTCGACCCAGCCTTCGGGCAGCACGCGCTGGCCGTCCCACATACCATCGCGCAGGTACAGCAGGCCGAATTTCGCGAAGTCGCGCGCAGACGCGTAGATCAACGCGCTGCCGTAGTACAGACCTTGCGCGTCGAACTCCGGCTGCGGCTTCATGCCGATCACATCGAACAGGCCTTCGCGCATCCACTGTAGCATCGCAGCGCGGCGCGCCTGCGGCGATTCGGGATTCGGCACGATCGCACGCGTCAACGCGTCGGCCGTGAGCACGATACCGCACGAGTTGTAGTTCCAGTGCGTGCCTGGCTCGTGAATGAGCGGTAGACCGGAGCAGTAGTTCGCGACGTCGAGCCTGCCAGGACCGAACAGCTTGGCCGACGCATCGCTGTTGGCGACGGACTTCGCTTCGATCTCCAGGTAGCGCATGCCGTCGGTCATGTTCAGCCAGGTGCGCCACGGAATCTGCGCGCGCTTGTCGGTCGCGGCCCAGTGCGGGTTGCCCATGGGCTGGTCGATGTCCACCTTCCCTTGCTTGACCGCCACTCCAACCAGCGCCTGCGTGATCGATTTCGCCATCGACCACGACACCAGTCGCATGTCGGAGGTGTAGCCGGGCGCGTATTGCTCGTGCACCAGTTTGCCGCCGACGATGATCACGACTTCGCGCGTCTCGCCCAGGCCGGGCGCCTGCTTGTCGAATGCATCGGCCAAAGCGGCATCGAGTGCCGCGCGATCGACGCCTTCCGGCATCGGACCGGTCGGCCACTCGCTCGTCGGCCACGCAACGTCCGCGGGCTGCGGCGGCAGCGGGACGAGCTCGGCGCGAGCGGTGAAGAGACAAGATGAAGCAGCGAGCGCAATGAAGAATGCGCTACGGCGAGTTGCAGTGTTCATGGCTCGCTCCTCAATTGATCGGATGGCAGCCGAAGCCCGGCTCGAAGTCCGACTGCGCGGCGACGATGCCGCCAAGCGCGGTAACCTTGACCCCGTGCTCCAGCTTCTCGACGGTCAGCGGCTTGATCGCCGCCGGGTCGTAGTCGGTGCGGCACGAGTCCATCGGCCGGCCGGCGACGAACAGACACGAGCACGTCTGCTTCGCGACGTAGACGGTGCCGATTTTCGCGGTCGCCCAGGTATCGCGACCGAAGAACAGCGTGCCGCCGACGATGACCAGCACGACGACGATTCCGATCAACAGCCCCTTGCGCATGACGTCGTCCTCCCCTGCTATTTCGTTTCTACAATCATAGCGCGCTGCGCAGCCGAACTTTCAGCGTTGGTCTGATTCACGCCCCACTCCCCACGGCCGATACTGGATTCACAGGCTCGGAGGGCTGTGAAGATGAACCGGTATCCCAGTGAGCAGTTGATGACGGTGGAAGAAGCCGAGCGTCTCTCCGAACTGCACACCGGGCGCAAACGGCGCAAACAGCCAATCCGCCAGCCGGACCTCTGGGCGTGGCAGTCCGTCTCAGAGGTTCTGGATCGAGAAGATTGCAATCCAAAAAGCGGGTGCCCCCGCCTGCTTCCGAGCTAAAGCTTCACGCAGGCCTTGTCGCCAGCACGCCGGGGTGCTGGCGCTTTCTTTTTTTGGCTTTTCAATCCTTGAAGCGTTCCTGCCCCGCGAAACCGATGCGCTGCATGCCGCTGCGCTGGGCGATCGCGAGCACTTGCGCGACGGTGTCGTACCTCGCGCGGCGGTCCGGCAGCACGTGCAGCTCCGCCTGCTCTCCCTTGCCGGCTTCCACGCGGAAGTAGCGCTCGAGCTGCGCGAGATCCTGCACCACCGCACCGTTCCAGAGGATCGTGCCGTCGAAGTCGATCGATAGCGTGATCGCTTCGCGCTGCGGCTGAGGTCCAGGACCCCCTCCGATATGCAAGCTGGTGTTATTGGTCATCACCGGCAGCGTGATGATGAACAGAATCAGCAATACCAGCATGACGTCGACCAGCGGCGTAGTTCAGGGGAGTGACGGAGTGACGAGGTGACGGAGTGACGAAGCGCGCGGCCCGTCACTTTCGTCACTTCGTCACTCTGCCCCTCTTCCGCCACACCCACGGCTCCACCCTCTCCTTCAGCGGCAGTGCCCACAGGCCGCGTTTCGCATCGCGAGCCTCCTGCTCGACGTCATAAAGCGCTTCGCTGCGCGCGAACTCCGGGTAGAACCACGCCGCGCCGCGCTTCACCAGCGCCGCGTTGACGTGAGTGTTGCCATTCCAGACCTGGGCGACGGTGCGACCGTAGCGATCGGTGTCGAGCGGCACTAAGACGAGCTGTTGGCCCGACGTAAGTGACACGAGTTCCTGCTTGGCAGTGCGCCCGTACGGTTGATCGAGCTCCGGCGCGTCGATCTCCGCGAGCCGAAAGTCCATCGCTACGCCCTGCACCTTGGCGACCAGCGAATCGCCGTCCTTGACGCGCACCAGCGGACCGTAGAACACGCCTTCATCGCCGGCGCGCGGCGGATGGGCTGCATCGAAAGCGGGAGCACGGGATTCCTTGGCAGCGGCCAGGCCGAAGCACAACAACGCAACCACAGCGACAACACGCGTATCCATGCCGCCATGATGCTGCGGACACTCGTTCGCGTCACCCACTGGACGCGCCGGGCGAACCCCGCTAGCTTCCGCACTCTTTCCGTTGCTGAAGCGAGTGCCGTCGTATGCGCTTTCTCATTGCCGCCACGCTGTTGTCCGCGATCGCCGCGTCTGCCCTGGCAGCGCCGCCCGATGCGCCGAACCGCACGTTCCAGGGCCGCGACCTGTTTGCGTTGCAGATGGCGACCGATCCGCAGATCCGTCCCGACGGCCGTGAGATCGCGTATGTGCGGGTCTCCTTCGACATCATGGCCGACCGCGGCCGCCAATCGATCTGGTTGATCGACGCGGACAGCGGCGAGCAGCGGCCGCTGGTCGCAGCGGGCTCACAGCCGCGCTGGTCACCGAACGCGGATCGCATCGCGTATGTGTCGGCTGCGGAAGGCGGCCGGGCGCAGTTGTTCGTGCGCTGGCTCGGCAGCGGACAGACCGCGAAGATCACCGATCTCACCGAGGCGCCCGGCAGCCTGAAGTGGTCGCCGGACGGCAAGTGGATCGCGTTCACGATGTTCGCACCCGATGAGAAGGCGCGCCTCGGCGAAGCGCCGCCGAAGCCGGAAGGCGCGGACTGGGCGCCGCCGCTCGAGCTGATCACCAAGATGATCTATCGCACCGACGCCGAGGGTTATCTCAAGCCCGGCTACACACATATATATGTCGTGTCCGCGGACGGCGGCGCACCGCGGCAACTCACTTTCGGCGCGTACAACGAGGACGGTCCAATCTCCTGGACGCCCGACGGCAAGTACGTGGTCGTCACCGGCAATCGCCATCAGAACTGGGAGCGCGAGCCGGTCAACAGCGAGGTCTATCGCGTGGCGCTCGCCGACGGCGCGATCGAGGAGCTCACCAAGCGCAATGGCCCGGATCGCGCGGCCGACATTTCTCCGGACGGCAAGTCGATCGCGTTCCTCGGCTTCGACGACAAGTACCTCGGCTACCAGAACGTCGAGTTGAGCGTGATGGGGCTCGACGGCAGCAGCTCACGCTCGCTCACCGCCTCGCTCGATCGCACGATCGACGATGCGGCCTGGGCGCAGGACGGGCGCAGCCTCTACGTGCAGTACGACGACCATGCGAACGTCAAAGTCGCGCGCCTGACGCTCAACGGCAAGATGGAAACGGTCGCCGAAGGTCTCGGCGGCGGCTCGCTCGACCGTCCGTATACCGGCGGTCAGTTCACTGTCGCGAACAACGGGACCGTCGCATTCACCAAGGCTTCGCCGCAGCAGCCGACGGAAATCGCGATCGCGCGCAGCGGCAAAGTGCGGCAGCTGACGCATCTCAACGACGGCTTCCTGACCGGCAAGACGCTGGGCCAGGTCAAGCCGCTGAAGGTGACCTCGTCGTTCGATCAGCGCGACATCGCGGCGTGGATCGTCACGCCGCCGAACTTCGACGCCAGCAAGAAGTATCCGCTGATCCTGGAAATCCACGGCGGACCGTTCACGGCGTACGGGCCGCAGTTCTCGACCGACTATCAGCTGTATGCAGCCGCCGGCTATGCGGTGCTGTACACCAATCCGCGCGGCTCGACTTCCTACGGCCAGGAATTCGCGAACTTGATTCATCACAATTATCCGAGCCAGGACTACGACGATCTGATGAGCGCAGTCGACGCCGCGATCGCGCAGGGCTACGTCGACGGGGACAATCTGTTCGTCACCGGCGGCTCGGGCGGCGGCGTGCTGACAGCGTGGATCGTCGGCAAGACGACGCGCTTCAAGGCTGCAGTGAGTCAGAAGCCGGTGATCAACTGGACCAGCGAGGTGCTGACGACCGACGTCGCGCCGTTCATGCCGAAGTACTGGTTCGGCAAGCTGCCGTGGGAAGACCAGGAGGCTTACTGGAAGCGCTCGCCGCTGTCCCTGGTCGGTGCGGTGAAGACGCCGACGCTGGTGCTGGTGGGCGATCGCGATTTCCGCACGCCGGTGAGCGACGCCGAGCAGTACTACCAGGCGCTGCAGCTGGCAGGCGTGCCGACGGGGCTGATAAAGGTACCGGGCGCTTCGCATGGCGGCCTGACGGCGCGCCCATCGCAGTCCGCGGCAAAGGCCAGCGCGATTCTCGCGTGGTTCGATCGGTATCGCGGCAAGGCAGCGAATCCCGCGCCGACGCTCTGATCATCCTTCGATCAGGCCGTCGTTCTTCGGTGGGTCGGCGAGCGGCGCGCCCAGCGGCGCTTCCTGTGCAAGGAGGGCCTCGGTGCCGTCGCCCGCATGATCGAGCAGGAAGCCGATCACGGCGTGCAGCTCGTCGACTTCCATGTCGTCGACCGGAAATCCCATGAAGCTCAGCTGGCGTCCGCGCTCGGCGTAGCGTTCCTTGAATTCGCGATGCATGGCAGCTCCCCGGTTTGGACCGCGACGCTGTTTCAACGCGTTCCGCGCACTCCGGTTCCGCCGCTACGCGCCGTGCGGAACGTGATCGAGTAACGCAGCTCCTTGGTCGGCGGCACACTGTGCTGCCAGCCCCAGCGCGCTTCGTCGCGCAGGATGTAGGCCGAGCGCGGCTCGAGCTCCAGCGCGAAAACCTCCTTGCGTCGCTCCGGTTTCCACGGATACGGCCGGAAGCGAATGCGTGCCGTCCCGGCGAGCGAGATGCCGACGATCAGCTCGAAGTTCGGCACGTCGCGATGCCAGCCGAGCGGCGTGCCGGGCGTGTACTCGGCGACCAGCGACTGCACGAAATCTTCAGGTGCGACGCCCGCCCACTGGGCTGCTCGCGCGCGCAACGGCGCGAGGAATTCCGGAATCGGTGGCGCCGGTTTCGCTTCGAGATGCTGGAAGTCGTACGAGAACCCGTAATTCACGGTGCGACGGCGCGCTGTGTATTGCCGGTACTGCGCTTCGCGCAGTGGCAGCGCGCGAATGTGTTCGAGCAGCGTCAGCTCTTCGTCGCGCTCGAGAAAATCGGTGCGATAGATCAGTCCCGGCGGCAGCACCGGCTCGAACAGGCTGGCTTGCGCTCGACGCGACATGTCGCAACCAGTGTACGCATAAAAAAAGGCCGGGCGGCATGCCACCGCACGGCCTTTTATTCCGATGCCAGCTGCCGTCAGCGAACGCGGCCGCGACGGAACAGGTTGACGATCGCCAGCAGGATGACGGCGCCGACCAGCGAGACCAGGAAGGTCGCCACCGAGATGCCGTCATTGATCGTGCCGATGCCCAGCATCGGAGACACGACGAATCCGGCGAGCAACGCGCCGACGATGCCGACGACGACGTTGAGCAGGATGCCCTGCTGCCCGTCAGTCCGCATGATGATGCTGGCCAGCCAGCCCACGACACCGCCCACGATCAACCAGACGAGAATACCCATACTCCCTCCTCAGGGTCGCCAAAAAGAGTCACGACCACAGAATGAGAGCCAGTCGATATTGGTTCCGCGCTTTTTGCTACGCGCGTAGGAAGTCCGCCGTCAATCGATGAAGCGAGACACCAGTTTTGCGATCACGGCGCGACTGGGCCGCTCTGGCAGATACTTCACACGGACGAAACTGCCGACCGCCGGGAGCGAGGCAGCCCACTCGCCCATGCGGCGATCGACGTGGCACGTCTGCACCGAACCCGGTCCGTCGATCGGCTGAAACTCGAAATACAGGCGTGTAAAGGCGCCGAACAGCGGCGGCCGCCAGATGCGCAGGATGCGCCCCTGCGCGACCATGCCGCGCTTCAGGATTTCCTGCTGTAGCTGCGCGCCGAGCGAAACGTGGCGGACGGAAGCGATCATGGCGACGAGCGCGCCGGCGAGGAAGGCAATGGCCGAGGTGTATTGTGCGAGCATGGTCGATAGAGGCTGAGTGTGCGGATGCACCTGACGATGCGCGCGCCGCACCGCGCGGTCGTTGAATTGCTTCGCAATTCTTACACGCGATTTTTGTCGAGCCAAGTCCCGAGGCCGAGGGCATTGAGCTGGACGTCCGGGGCGAGCAGCTCGTGTAGGCGCTCTTCCGGCAACGTCGAGCCCGAACGGCGGAGTTCCGCAACGTAGATGTCGCGGAACGCGCGCTTGAGCGCCTCGTGACGGTTGGGTGCCTTCGTGAGTGAGCGCGCCGCCTCGGCCATCGCGTCAACTTGCGCGAGGAACTGCACGGCGAGCCTCTCCACATCGCGCACCGCTCCGTAGTGCGTGAGGTACATGACGTCCGGCTTCTGTGCGAGCAACCGCTCGACGGTCGCGTGCAATGCCTCCGGATCGAACTGTACCGGCGCAGTCGCGGGCACGTTGTAGGGTCCGCCAGGCGTGTGCAGATCCGGATAGCAGATCCCGAACGTGTCGCCGGTAAACCAGCCGCGCGTCGCTTCGTCCCAGATGCAGTTGTGATGGCGCGCGTGACCCGGCGTATCGGCTAGACGTAGCGGCCTGCCGCCGAGCTCGATCACCATCCCCTCCTCGGTCGTGACGAGGCGCTCCTGCGGCACCGGCACCAGCTCGCCGTAGTCACGATCCGCGACTTCACGGCCGTAGACCGCGCGCGCGCCCTCGACGAGCACCGACGGATCGACCATGTGGCGCGCGCCGCGAGGATGAATCACGAGCTTGGCGCGCGGCAGCTTGCTCATCAGCAATCCCGCGCCGCCGGCGTGATCGAGATGGATATGCGTCGGGATCACGTAGTCGACGGCATCGCGATCCAGACCATGCGCCTCGAGCGCGGCCAGCAGCCGCGGCACCGCGCTGTTCGGACCAGTCTCGATGAAGGCCGCGCGGCCGTTCTCGATGACCAGGTAGCTCGCGTCGAATTGCGGGCGGACAAAACCGGTGTCGACGACGCTGATGCCGTGTTCCAGGCGCTGGTAGAGACTCGTCACTTTGACCTCAGGCGAACCCTTCGAGCACCAGCTTGCCGATGGTGCGGCCGCGCTCGAGCATCTGATGAGCGCGGCGCAGATTCGCCGCATTGATCGGGCCGAGGCTCTCGGCCAGCGTAGTGTGCAGCGTGCCGTCGTCGATCAGCGCAGCTGCCGCTTCGAGGATCTCATGCTGGCGTTGCATGTCCGGCGTCTGGAACAGCGAGCGCGTGAACATGTACTCCCAGTGGATCGAAATGCTCTTCTGCATCAGCGCCGTCAGCTCGACCGGGCCGCTCTGGCTCACGATCAGGCACAGCTTGCCCTGCGCACGCGTGAGCGGCGCGAAACGCGGAAAGTAAGGCGTCGCGTCGGTGAGGCAGAAAACGTAGTCCGCTTCGGGCATGCCGGCCGCGCTCATCTGCGCAGCGAGGTCACCGGTGTGATCGACGACTGCATCGGCGCCGAGCTCCTGCACCCATCGCGACGATTCCGGCCGCGACGCGGTGCCGATCACCCGCAGACCTGCGAGCTTCTTCGCGAGCTGGATCGCGATCGAGCCGACGCCACCGGCCGCACCGATCAGCAGCAGCGTCTTGCCGCCATGGTCGCCGACGCGCGAGACGCCGAGCTGGTCGAACAATCCTTCCCACGCAGTGAGCGTCGTGAGCGGCAATGCGGCCGCAGCTGCGAAGCCGAGCTTGCGCGGCTTGTGGCCGACGATGCGCTCGTCGACGACGTGAAACTCGCTGTTCGCACCGGGCTTGTTGATGCTGCCAGCGTAGTAAACCTCGTCGCCCGCCTTGAACAGCTGCGCCGAGGGTCCGACTTCGCGCACCACGCCGGCAACGTCCCACCCGAGAATGCGCGGTCCCTGCAGATTCGGATCGGGCCGCGCACGCACCTTGTAGTCGACGGGATTGACCGAGATCGCTCTGACCTCGACCAGCAGCTCGCGTCCGGCCGGCGCCGGCTTTGGGATCTCCACGTCGACCAGCGACTCGGGATCGTCGCTCGGCAGGTTGCGATAGAGACCAACGGCTTTCATACGGCAAATAATACTCTCGGTCCTGTCTTCCTTGGCGTCTTGGCGATCTTGGCGAGAGATATCTCTTCTCTTTTCTTTTCTTCGCTGCAGACCAGCTTTCAACAGCGTCGTGGTACCCAGTCCATGACGTAGCAGCGGAGCGGAATGGGAGCCGGAATATCTCTCGCCAAGATCGCCAAGACGCCAAGGTCGGAAAAGAGAGTGAAATCCGAGATTACATGTTGCGGCGGTACTGCCCGCCGACCTGGTACAGCGCCCGGGAGATCTGGCCGAGCGAGGCGCACTTCACCGCTTCCATCAGCTGCTCGAACACATTCCCGCCCGACGCGGCGACTGCCTGCAGGCGCTTGAGCGCCTCGGCAGTGCGATCGGCGTTGCGCGCCTGGAATGCACGCACCGCCGCAACCTGATCCTGCTTCTCCTCCTCGGTCGAGCGGATGAGCTGCGCGCCTTTGATCTCCTGCGAGGCATCGCCGTCCGCGAGGAACGTGTTGACGCCGATGATCGGCAGCGAGCCGTCGTGCTTCTTGGTCTCGTAGTACAGCGACTCTTCCTGGATCTTGCTGCGCTGGTACATCGTCTCCATCGCGCCGAGCACGCCGCCGCG
>Ga0111538_10011649_pt1 | contig 11643 bp, 8 predicted proteins | sample SoiMethybrSBSTD1_FD_79669 | JGI IMG/M metagenome (GOLD analysis project Ga0111538, IMG submission 79669) | Bulk soil microbial communities from a Populus tree surrounding site in Tennessee, USA - Soil MetaG P. TD hybrid SBSTD1 (version 2)... | ecosystem: Environmental > Terrestrial > Soil > Tree...
AACGGCGTCAATGCGAGTGGCCTAGATCCCTACCCTGATCCAATGGATTAGGAATTCGAAAGAATCGAAAAAGAGAGGGACGGCATCCGCCGGATCGACCCTGTTCCCTTCAGATCTTGCCGGCGTGCTTCAGGCGCGAGAGCGTCTCGGCCGACAGGTTGAGGTAGGAGGCGAGCTCCTTCTTCGGCACCCGCTCCGACAGCTCCGGATGCTTCCTCTCGAAGCGGTGCACGCGGCCGGGGGCGTCCAGCAGGTGTAGCGTGATCGTGTGCGCCATCACCTCGCTCATCAGGAACATGACCTCGTATTCGAAGTCCTCCTTGATGTCGGGGTGGGCGTCGAGGAACTCGCCCCACAGCGGCAACGCCAGCTTCACCACGCGGGCGCGCGTGACCGCCCGGATCGAGTAGGGCGCGGGCGTGCGCAGCTTCCAGGCCGCGTAGCTCGTGTCCATGTCGTCCTCCTTGGCGAAGCGCAGGATCATCTCCTTGCCCTCGGGGCTGGCGACGACGCGCTTGAGGATCCCCTCGATCACGAAGTACTGCTCCATCTCGTGCGCGCCCTGCGAGAGCAGCACGTCGCCCTTGCGGTAGTCGATGACCGCGAGCGAGAGCGCGAGCTCGTCGAAGGCGTCCTTGGCAAGGCGGCGCAGGACGATGTTCTTCTGCAGGCGCTCGCGGATGTAGGCGGCGTCCGGATGGTTCGCGAGGAGGGTCATTTCGAGGCGCGACGGGCGGGCAATCTTGACCCGTATCAAGGTGGCTGCAGCGGCCCTTTTTTTAACATTGTAGCCTGATATCCAAGGCTAATTTCCCCTGGCCGCCCCGCAGACGCCGCGGCCGGGCACCACCCTCTCCGGAGAACACCACATGGGAACCGTCACCGATCCCGCCGTCACCGCCCCTGCCGCCACCCCCGCGCAAGCCCAACCCACGGTTGACGGCTTCCAGCTCGTGATCGAGGCGCTCAAGCTGAACGGCCTCGACACGATCTACGGGCTGCCGGGAATCCCCATCACCGACCTCACGCGCCGGGCGCAGGCCGACGGGATGCGCGTGCTGTCCTTCCGCCACGAGCAGAACGCGGGCTACGCGGCCTCGATCGCCGGGTTCCTCACGCAGAAGCCGGGTGTATGCCTCACCGTCTCGGCCCCGGGCTTCCTGAACGGCCTGAACGCGCTCGCGCACGCCACGGTCAACTGCTTCCCCATGATCCTCATCAGCGGCTCCTCGGAGCGCGAGATCGTCGACCTGCAGCAGGGCGACTACGAGGAGATGGACCAGCTCGCCGTCGCCAAGCCGATCGCCAAGGCCGCCTACCGCGTGCTCCATGCGGACGACATCGGCGTGGGTGTCGCGCGCGCGATCCGCGCGGCCGTCTCGGGGCGCCCGGGCGGCGTGTACCTCGACCTGCCGGCCAAGCTCTTCGCGCAGTCGATCGACGCCGAGGCCGGGCGCAGGACGCTCATCAAGGTGGTCGATCCCGCCCCGCGCCAGATTCCCGCCGCCGACGCGGTGAAGCGCGCGCTCGAGCTGCTCAAGGGCGCGAAGAAGCCGCTGATCGTGCTCGGCAAGGGTGCCGCGTACGCGCAGGCCGACGCCGACATCAAGGCACTCGTCGAGAGGACGGGCATCCCCTACCTGCCGATGTCGATGGCCAAGGGCCTGCTGCCCGACACGCACGAGCTCTGCGCTTCCGCCGCGCGTTCCTTCGTGCTGCCGGGCGCCGACGTCGTGCTGTTGATCGGCGCGCGCCTGAACTGGCTGCTCTCGCACGGCAAGGGCAAGACCTGGGGCGGCAAGTCGTCGAAGGACTGGGGTGGCCAGAAGTTCATCCAGGTGGACATCTCGCCCCAGGAAGCCGACAGCAACGTGCGCATCGACGCGCCGGTGGTGGGCGACATCTCCTCGTGCGTGGCGGAGCTGCTGAAGGGCGTGGGCTCCGGGTGGGCCAAGCCGCCGGCCGAGTGGACGGGTGCCATCAACGACAAGAAGACCGCCAACGTCGCCAAGATGGGCGAGACGCTCGCGAAGAATCCCACGCCGATGAACTTCCACAGCGCGCTCAACGTCGTGCGCGACATCGTGAAGGCGAACCCCGACGCGATGCTGGTGAACGAGGGCGCCAACGCGCTCGACTTCACCCGCTCGATCGTGGACATGTACAAGCCCCGCAAGCGCATCGACGTGGGCACGTGGGGCATCATGGGCGTCGGCATGGGTTACTGCGTGGCCGCCGCCGTGACCACCGGGCAGCAGGTGATCGCGATCGAGGGCGACAGCGCATTCGGCTTCTCCGGCATGGAGGTGGAGACGATCTGCCGCTACGACCTGCCGGTGTGCATCGTGATCATGAACAACAACGGCGTCTACAAGGGCACGGACGTGGATCCCACGGGCCGCGACCCTGCGCCCACGGTTTTCGTGAAGGGCGCGCGCTACGACAAGATCATCGAGGCGTTCGGCGGCGTGGGCGCGAACGCGACCACCCCGGCGGAGCTGCGCCGCGCGATGGAAGACGCCATCAGGTCGCGCCGGCCCACCCTCATCAACGCGGTGATCGACGAGACCGCGGGCACCGAGAGCGGCCGCATCACCAGCCTCAACCCATCCGCAGCAAGAAAGCCAAAGGCCTAGACCATGGAAGCACTCAAGGGTGTACGCATTCTCGACATGACCCACGTGCAGGCGGGTCCCACCTGCTCGCAGCTGCTGGCCTGGATGGGCGCGGACGTGATCAAGTTCGAGCCGCCCCAGGGCGACGCCACGCGCGGGCAGCTGCGCGACGTGCCCAACGCCGATTCGCTCTACTTCACGATGCTGAACTGCAACAAGCGCTCCATCACGGTCAACATGAAGACCAAGGAGGGGCAGGCGGTCTTCACCGACCTGCTGAAGAAGAGCGACATCATGATGGAGAACTTCGGCCCCGGCGTGCTCGAGCGGCTCGGGTTCACGTGGGAGAAGATCCACGAGATCAACCCGAAGATCGTCGTGGGCTCGATCAAGGGCTTCGGCTCCTCCGGCCCCTACAGCGACTTCAAGGCCTACGAAAACGTGGCGCAGGCGATGGGCGGCGCGATGAGCACCACCGGCGTGCCCGATGGCCCGCCTTTCGTGACCGGCGCGCAGATCGGCGACTCGGGCACCGGGCTGCACCTGGCCGTCGGCCTGCTCGCCGCGCTGCACCAGGCCAACCGCACCGGCCAGGGGCAGTACGTCGAGGTCGCGATGATGGACGGCGTGATGAACCTCTGCCGCGTGAAATTCCGCGACCACCAGCGCCTGACGCGCCAGTCGCTCGCCGAGTACTCGGTGCCGACCTACCAGGGCATGAAGGACGTGCCGCGCGCGGGCAACGACTCGGGCGGCGGCCAGCTCGGCAACGCGATCCACTGCAAGCCGCACGGCGCCAACGACTGGCTCTACGTCGTGGTGCAGGAAGCGGTGTGGACAGCGCTCGCCAACCGCATCGGGGCCGAGGTCGGCATGCCCGAGCTCGCCAACGACCCGCGCGTGGCGACGATCGCGGAGCGGCGCAAGAACCAGGCGCTGGTCTGGACGCTGCTCAACAAGTTCGCCGAGAAATACACCAAGCGCGAGCTGATGGGGATCCTGAACCCGCTCGACGTTCCCTGCGGCCCGATCATGTCCACCGAGGACCTCGCCACCGACGAGCACGTGCGCGGGCGCGACATGTGGGTCGAGCTCGACCATCCGCAACGCGGCAAGTGGTTCAACGTCGGCATGCCGATCAAGCTCTCGGCCTCGCCCGCGAAGATCGAGCGCTCGCCGCTGCTGGGCGAGCACACCGACGAGGTGCTGAAGGAGGTGCTGGGCTACGACGCCGCAAAGGTGGAGACCCTCAAGGCCGCGGGAGCCTTCTCCGCGCCGCCGAAAAAGGTGGCCGCTTGAAGATCGCCATCATCGGGCAGCAGGATTTTGGTTCCGACGTCACATCCTCCGTGATCGGATATGAGTCTCCACTGAAATCCTGCCGGGAGATGGCATGAAGATCGCCATCATCGGGCAGCAGGATTTTGGCAAGGCGGTGCTCGAGGCATTCCTCGCGCGCGGCGACACGGTGGCGGCCGTCTTCTGCGCCCCGGAGAAGGAAGGCGCCAAGGCCGACCCCATGCGCGCCGCGGCGCAGGAGAAGGGCCTCAAGGTGCACCAGCTCCCGAACCTCAAGGGCCCCGAGGCGGTGCAGGCGATGAAGGATGCCAACGCCGACATCGGCATCATGGCGTTCGTGCTGCAGTTCGCGCCGCAGGAGTTCGTGAACATCCCGAAGCACGGCACGATCCAGTACCACCCGTCGCTGCTGCCGAAGTACCGCGGGCCCTCCTCGATCAACTGGCCGATCTCGCGCGGGGAGACCAAGACGGGGCTCACGATCTTCCGTCCCACCGACGGCCTGGACGAGGGCGCGGTGATCCTGCAGAAGGAGACGCCGGTCTCCGAGAACGACACGCTGGGCACCGTCTACTTCGATCGCCTCTTCCCGATGGGCGTGCAGGCGATGCTCGAGGCGGCCGACCTGGTGGTCGCCGGCAAGCACAAGGAGGTCGTGCAGGACGAGTCGCAGGCGACCTACGAAGGGTGGTTCCGCGCCAACGAGGCCAGGGTCAACTGGGCGAACCACGTGGACTTCATCCACAACATCATCCGTGGCGCGGATCCCGCGCCCGGCGCGTGGACGACCCTGAATGGCAAGAAGGTCCAGCTCTTCGGCTCGAAGAAGCACCCGGTGCGCACCTTCGGCGCCGTGAAGGGGAAGATCGGCGAGATCACCGAGATCACCGACACCGGCATGCGCATCACCGCGCAGGGTGGCCAGATCGAGGTGGCGAAGGTGAAGGGCGAGGAGACCAAGAAGATCTCGCCCGCGGAGTGGGCAAAGGGCGCCGGCGTGGCCGCCGGCACGATCCTCGGGACCTGAAGGCGCTCAGCGCGCCGAGCGGCGCATCCCGACCCCCAGGATCATGAGGGCGAGCAACAGCAGCGCCCACTCCGACAACGTCGGCGTCTGGTGGTACTCGACGGGCCCGCTCGGCGGCACGCCCGGCCCGCCCTGGTCGACGATGGTGCCGTTCGCAGTCCGGTCGTCGTCGCCGAGCGCGCCATCGACGATCGTGAACACCGCGGTGTTGCCGGAGATCGTCGCGGGCAGGACGTACCAGGAAGGTGTTGCCGCCGCAGGAGTCGGCCCGTACTTCCAGTACACCGCTGTGGCGGGAAGCGCGCCCGGATAGGTCACCGTCACGGTCACGCTGGCGCCGGGTGCCGTGCAGCCCCCGATGGTGAAGTCGAAGAGGCCGAACGGGAAGCTCACCCCGGTGGGCGCGGTGCCGGCGGGCGGCGAGGCGGCGTGACCGGTGACCGGAATGAACTGCGCGCTCGTGAAGCCGCATCCCGCGTCGGCGCTGGAGAGGCTCGCGCTGATCGTGCCCCCACCGGTCGGCGACGCGCCGCTCACTGCCGTGACCGCCGTCCAGCTCGCGAACAAGGTCACGTTGGCCGCACCCATCGCGAATGTGGAGCCGGGCGCGCGGCTCGTGCCGCTGCCGTTGGCAGCGGTGTTCCATCCCGCGAACGTGAAGCCGGCGCGCACCAGGTTGCCCGTATTGCCGAGCACGGTCACCGTGGCGCCGGCCAGGTATGCATTGGCATCGACCGGCACCGTGCCACCGGTGCTTCCGTTCCCACTGTAGGTGACGGTGTACGTCGGCAGCGACGTCCATTGCGCGTGGAGCGTGACGTTCGCCGCGCCCATTGCGAACGACGATCCCGCGGCGCGGCTCGTGCCGGTGCCGTCGGCGGCCGTGTTCCAGCCGATGAAGGTGAAACCTGCCTTCACGAGGGTGCCGGCGCCCGCGACCGTCACCGTGGCGCCTTGCGGGTACGCGGTGGAATCGACAGGGGGGGTGCCGCCGGTATTGCCGTTGCCGCTGTACGTGACCGTATAGGTCGGCGCCCACTGCGCGAAGAGCGTTACGTTCGTGGACCCGATCGCGAAGGTGGAGCCGGCGGCGCGCGCCGTGCCGCTGCCGTTCGCGGCGGTATTCCAACCCGTGAAGGCAAAACCGGTCCGCGCGAGGGTCCCGGCCGCCGCGACAACTACCGTGGAGCCCGGTGGGTACGAGTTGTTGTCGACCGGAACGGCGCCGCCGGTGCTGCCATTGCCGTCATAGGCGACGTGCGCATTGTCGTCGTTGGTGATGGTGCACACCGCAGTCTGCCCCTGCGCCAGCGTGAGCCCGTTGCTGGCAGGCAGCGGCGAGCCGTTGACGACGCAGGCGTAGGGGCCCGTGGCCGTGTAGCCCGCCGGGCCGCTCTCCGAGAGCGCGTAGTTGCCGGGCAGCACCATCGCGGCCGTGACTGCGGGTTGCCCCTTTGCGCCCGAGACCGGAGTGGGGCCACTTGCCGCCAGCGTCCACGCGGTGGCCGCCGCAACGCCGCCGCTGTTGTTGACGACCGCCTTGTCGAGGGTGAGCGTCGCGGCAGCGACGATCTCGACCGTGGCGGTGGCGGAATCGTTCTCCGGGTTCGGGTCCGTCGACGAGGTGGTGATCGTCGCGGTGTTCGTGAACGTCGTGCCGAGCGGGGTGGCTGCGGGCACGTGCGCGACCAGCGTGAGGGTCGCCGAGCTCACGGGGAAACTGACCGACCCGCAAGTGATGGTGCCGCCGGCGCCTGCTGGCGGCGTCGCGCAGGTCAAGGGCGTACCGGAAGTGGCCAGCGAGACGAACGTCATCGACGCAGGAAGCGGATCGGTCAGCGTCAGGTTCGCAGCGGCGTCCGGTCCCGCATTGGTGATCGTGAGCGTGAAGGCCACGTCGGTGCCGGCGAACGCGACGTCGGACGCGCTATTGGCCATGCCCGCGTCGGCGAGCGCAGCCCCGGGCACCGTCGTGAACGCAGGCGCCGCATCGTTTTCGGCGTTCACGTCGAAATCGGCCGTCGTGGCGGAGGCGAGGTTGGTGAACGACGTGCCGGGCGGCGTCGCCGGAGGGATCTGCAGGACGAACGTAAAGGTGGCGGTCGCCGATGCGGGGAGGACGGCGATGCTGCAGTTGATGGAACCGCCGGCGCCGACAGCTGGTGTCGTGCAGGTGAAACCCGCGGAGGCCGTCGCCGACACGAACGTCATCCCCCCGGGGATGGCGTCCGTCAGGTTGACCAGGTTCGCGTTGTCAGGTCCAAGGTTGGAAAGCGTGACCGTGTACGCCACGTTGCTTCCGGCCGCGGCGGTGGCTGGACCCGACTTGGTTACGAAGAGATCGACTTCCTGCGCGGCCGCAGGAGTCGCCGCGAGACCCGCCGCAACGAACGCGCCGGCGGCCAGGGCTTTCAGGGATCCGGAGACGAAACGGTGGAAGGCGGCGCGAAGGTGCGGCATCGGTTGTTTTCTTCGGGGTGCCGGCGGACCTTGCCGACGCCGCTACGATACGCGATGCAGCCTAATGGTGCCTGAGACCAAGAAGATCTCGGCCGCGGAGTGGGCGAAGGGCGCCGGGATCGCACCGGCACGATCCTCGGCGGCTGGATCGCGCCCCCTTGCTGCAGATCAGACTCCGGTCGCAATCCCCACCCTAGGCTAGTCCTCGTCCCCTCGAGGCCTGCCCTGAAGCGTCATCGAAGGGGCGCGTGGCGTCTTTCCGCCCCGAACTGCGTTTGTCTCGTTGAAGGCTTCCATTGGGGAAGCCGCAAAGCGGCGCCCGTCAGGGTTTCCGCGTCTAAAGGAGAATAGATGAAAGTCCCCTCGTTTCGCGGATTCCTGGTAGCCACGTTTTCGTCACTCGTCCTCATGGGCAGCGGCAGCGCCCATGCCATCTTTCGCGCCTACCTGTCGGTGACCGGCAGCGATGCGAATCCCTGCACCGTGACCGCGCCCTGTCGGCTGCTGCCCGCGGCGCTCACGGCAGTCGACGTCGGCGGAGAGATCTGGATGCTCGACTCGGCGAACTTCAACACGTCGACGGTCAGCATCACGAAGTCCGTGACGATCCTCGCGATCCCGGGCGAGCTGGGCAGCGTGGTCGGCAACGGCGGCGGCGCGCTCTCGATCAACGGGCAGGGAATCGAGGTGACGCTGCAGAACCTCAACATCCTCGGCTTGCCGGGGGCGTTTGCGGATATTGGCGTCAACATCAACAACGCCGCGAAGGTGAATGTGGTCAACTGCAACATTTCCCGGTTCACGGGTAACGGCAGCAACGGCCTCGGAATCTGGGTCAATGCCGGCGCAAACACCCCGAAAGTGAATGTGATCGGGTCCATCATTCGAGGCAACGCGCACGGCATCGTGGTTGCCGGCAATGGCAGCGCGACGATCTCGAAGACCCACGTGATCGGCAACTCCGGCAACGGCATCTGGGTTGTCTCCGGGACGGGCAACGCGAACGTGCACGTGAGCGACTCCGTTTCGAGCGGCAATGCCAACGGTTTCGTCGCATCAGGGGGCGCGAGCGTGTTCTCATACATGATGGTCACGCGCTCGATCGCAACCGAGAATGTGAACAACGGCTTTGCTGCCGAGGGTGGCGCCACAGGGCTCATGGTCGTGGGAGACAGCATGGCTACCCACAACGGCGTTGGCTTCGCGGCCGTTACCGGTGGGGAACTGGGTTCGCGCGGCAACAACACCGTGATCTTCAACAATGCGCCCAATGTCGGAGTGGTGTCACCGGTTGCCGGGACCTGAAGACAGGTTGTCTTGTCGCCCCCTCGCAGCTGCCCTATCCCAATCGCCGGGCAAGCGCTGCAGGCCGAGCGCGCCCGGCGACGAGGTTGCCGGTGCGCCTCGCGCGGTTACGGATCTGTTCCGAGAGGGGCTGGTCGACGTAGTACGTGAGGTTGATCGAGTCGCGCGGCAGGAAGAGCTGGATCGTCATGGCCTTGTGCCGCGAGCCCTATCGACTCGACCATGTGAGCGATGAGTTTTCGCCGCGCCGCATCGGGTAGCTGTTCATTCGCCCAGTAGTGGCGCCATTCTCGCGCCGGAGTAAGCTCGCCCCGTGCGGCAGTGCCATTTTCTGCCGTGTGAAACAACTCCAACAACGCAGCCGGGAGGGCTTATGGCCAGCAGCTTCACCGGAAAGCCGTGTCCCAAGTGCGCGCACGTCCGGTCCGAGACCGAAACGGTCCCCGACTGGCAATGCCCGAAATGCGGCATCGTCTATGCGAAGTTCGGGCACGCTCCGCCGCCCAGGGCCGCCGTCCCGGATGCCCGCCAGGCCGTGCACGTCGGCTCCGCGGTGGCCGAGGAGGGATCCACGGGCCTGGCGAAGCTCGCGCACCTGTCGACCCTGGGCAATCTCCTGCTGCCGCCGCTGGGCACGATCGTGCCGATCGCCATCTGGGTGACGAAGAACGGCGAGGACGAGCTCGCCGTCGATTCCGCCAAGGAAGCGCTCAATTTCCAGATCTCCACATACCTCTGGGTGCTGGGGGTCGTCCTTCCCATCTTCGTCTTCCCCCCATTCGTCTTCGTGACGTCGCTCTTCCTGATCGTCATCGTCATCGGGAGCATCGCGATGCCGATCATCGCCACGGTCAGGGTCTCGGACGGGGTCAGGTATTACTACCCGTACATCCTGCACATCTTCGGAGAGGTGCCGGGGCCCGACTGAACCCATTTACAATGCCTGTCCTTCCTCGAGAGTGATCGACATGTCCCACGCGATCCGTTTCCACAAGACCGGCGGTCCCGAAGTCCTGCAATGGGAAGAGGTTCCCGTTGGCGAGCCCGGGCCCGGCGAGGCCCGCGTCGCGCACAAGGCGATCGGCCTGAACTTCATCGAGACCTACCATCGCTCGGGCCTGTATCCGCTGCCGCTGCCGTCGGGCCTGGGCAGCGAGGCATCGGGCGTGGTCGAGGCCGTGGGTCCGAACGTCACCGAGGTGAAGGTGGGCGACCGCGTGGCCTACGCCAACGGCCCGCTCGGCTCGTACTCCCAGAAGCGCGTCATGCCGGCCGACCGCCTGGTGAAGCTTCCCGACGGCATCTCGTTCGAGCAGGGCGCCAGCATGATGCTGCAGGGCCTCACCGTGCAGTACCTGCTGCGCCGCATGCTGATCGTGCCGAAGGCGGGTGACACCATCCTGTGGCAGGCGGCCGCCGGCGGCGTCGGACTCATCGCCTGCCAGTGGGCGAAGGCGCTGGGCATTACCCTCATCGGCACGGTGAGCTCGGAAGAGAAGGCCAAGCTCGCGCGCGAGCACGGGGCCGCCCACACCATCAATTACTCGAAGGAAGACTTCCCCGCGCGCGTGAACGAGATCACCGGCGGCAAGAAGGTGCCCGTGGCCTACGACTCGGTGGGCAAGGACACCTTCATGAAATCCCTCGACTGCGTGCAGCCACGCGGCCTGCTGGTGCTCTTCGGCAACGCCTCGGGGCCGGTCGACGCGCTCAACACGGGACTCCTCGCCGCCAAGGGTTCGCTCTACGTGACGCGTCCGACGCTCGCTTCGTACGCCGCCAAGCGCGAGGAGCTGGTGGCGTCGTCGCAGGAGCTCTTCGAGCACGTGCTCGCGGGGCGCATCAAGGTGGGGCCGCGGCAGAGCTATGCATTGAAGGACGCCGCCCAGGCGCACCGTGACCTCGAGGGGCGCAAGACCACGGGATCGACGATCCTCGTTCCGTAGTAGGGCAGCGGATCATTTGACGCTGTAGCTCTCCAGCTCCCAGCGCTGGCGCAGCGTCTCCTTGCCTGACTTGGAGACGCTCACCTGGTCCTGGAGGACCCAGCGCTTGACCTGGCCGCTGTACCAATACGTCATCGTGTTGACGCCGACATTGTCGGGCTTGCCGCGCTGGGTCCACTTCAACGTGCGCACGAGCTTGACGGCACGGAACGTCCCTGCGAGCGTAGTGACGTCCTCCTCGCCCACGACGGTGAACGCGATCTCATGGTCCCAGGACTTCGACTGGTCCTCCATGGCTTCCACCGTCGAGAGCGAGAATTTCGCCCCGGGGTTGAGCGGAAAGACGTAGAGCTGGGACGATGGCGTGAAAGTTCGCCAGGCCTCGTTGACCTTGGCGCGCGTGAAGTTGCCCAGCAGGTCGCTCCTGGCGCCATCCTTCCAGAGCACCTCGGCGCCGCGGATCTCCTGGATGGTCATCGTCCGGGAGCGCTCGCTCTGGCCGAGGAGGTCGCGCACGCGATAGGTCCATGTGTCGCCCAGCGCGAGCGACGGCGGGGCCGAAGGGGCGATCGAACGGGGCTTGCCGGGCGCGCTGGCGGGCGCGGTCGAAGGCGCCTTGGCGACCTTCGGCGGCGGCGCGGCATGGAATGCGAAGTGCGACTCCAGCGAAGTGCTCTCCCACGGGATCTGCCGGCCCGCGGACTCCTTGCGCACTGCGGCGCGAACGTTCCTGAACGTCTCCTCCACGGAGGCGCCCGGCTTGCGCATGTGCTCGAGCAGGTGGCGTGTATACAAACCATTGCGCCCTCCGCCGTCGTCGGCGGCCGATCCCGGCGCGGTCGAGAACGCGATCAGCGTGCCCGGCGGCGCATCGATCTGCGCCAGGCCCGATTGCGTCACTTGCAGGCGCTTGCCGAAGGGATTGTTGCGGCACGCGTCCAGGATCACGAGGTTGATCGGGTTGCGGGCCGAATCGAGCTTCTCCATCACG
>Ga0111538_10011653_pt1 | contig 11642 bp, 9 predicted proteins | sample SoiMethybrSBSTD1_FD_79669 | JGI IMG/M metagenome (GOLD analysis project Ga0111538, IMG submission 79669) | Bulk soil microbial communities from a Populus tree surrounding site in Tennessee, USA - Soil MetaG P. TD hybrid SBSTD1 (version 2)... | ecosystem: Environmental > Terrestrial > Soil > Tree...
GCCGTGACGGTGCCCCCGGGGCTATTGATCCGCAGCACCACGGCCTTCACATGTGAATCATCGCCGGCACGAACTAACTGCTCCTTGATTTGGGCCACCATGCTGGGATGGGAGATGAGTCCATCGCTGTCGTTCGAACTGATCACACCAGACAAATTGACGAGCAGGACTTTCTCGGGGCCCGTTCCGCTTACCCGTTTCTCTTCCAACGGGGCGGGCGCGGGCAACAGATTCACCGTGATGCATCCCGATAGGAGCGATGCGCCCAACACTGTCATGAGCCCCTTCCACACCTGTCTCTTATGCATGCGATTTCTCCATCATGGTCACAAATTGATCGAAGACATAGGCCGAATCGTGCGGACCCGGCGACGCTTCGGGGTGATACTGCACCGACATGACCGGCTGATCCAGCCACAACATCCCTTCGATCGAATCATCATTTAAACTCATATGACTGACCGTGACTCGACCATACGGCGTCTTGATCGTGGGAACGGTCGATGCCGTATGATCGATGGTCGGAATCTGTACCGCGAAGTTGTGATTTTGGGACGTGATCTCGACGGTTCGTGTGCGGAGATCCATGACCGGGTGGTTGGCGGCATGGTGTCCGAATTTTAATTTGTGTGTCTGCAATCCATTGGCGAGGCCAAGCAGTTGATGGCCTAAACAGATACCGAGTATCGGCACGCGGCCGATCAACTCCTGAATAGCCTTGGTGGCGTAGGGAACGCCCTGAGGATCCCCCGGTCCATTGGAGAGTACGACGCCATGCGGCTTCAAGGTCTGAACCGCTTCCGCCGTCGTGGATGCGGGCACGACCGTCACTATGCAGCCTACGTCGATGAGCCGGCGCAGGATATTGTGTTTGACGCCGAAGTCGTACACTACGACGCGATACTGTCGATCTGTCCGGACGGTCTGCATGCGCTCCGGTTGCCACGCGCCCGAGCCGGCCGTCCACTTGTACGGCTGGGCGCAGGTCACTTCAGCAGCCAGGTCGCGGCCAAGGATCGAAGGAGCCAATTGCGCTTTCGCGGTGGCGCGGTGATGATCCAGATCGACATGAGAAATGATTCCTTGCTGCGAACCGGCGTCGCGAAGATGTCTGGTCAACTCCCGCGTGTCGATGCCCTCGATTCCAACGACGCGTGCCGCGCGAAGATAGTCATCGAGCGCTTGCTCCGATCGCCAATTACTCGGACGCCGACTCGATTCCTTGACGATAAACCCTTCCGCCCAGACGCGGCGCGATTCCGCATCGTCTTTGGCGATGCCGTAATTCCCGATATGCGGGCACGTCATCGTGACGATCTGTCCCTTATACGAGGGGTCGGTGAGAATCTCTTGATAGCCGGTCATGGCAGTATTGAAGACTACCTCCCCTACTGTCTCTCCCTCGAACCCCAGGGCGCGACCCTCAAAGACCGTCCCGTCCGCTAGCGCAAGAATAGCTTTATTCACGATAAGACCTTTTTGCATCTCAACCACGACGTGAGCTTCATGGGAATCAAGGCAAGCGCCAATCCTAGATTGACGACGTACAGCGCCCTGACCAGCGTATGACTTTTAAAAAATGACTCATACGCCGCCTTCCGTGCGACTTCATCTTTGATCGCAAACGCCGCTTCTTGCAACCGTACCGACGAAGGCTGCAACACAAAGATAATCGATACTCCCACGACGACCATGATCATCGTCACTATCCATTCAAGTCGGGAAAGCGCCATGTCGGGATGTGCGCCTCGACTCAAGATGGTCCGGTACCCAGCACTGAGCAGAAGGATGCCCGACGCCATCAAGATGGTCCGGTTGTACGCCTCAAACACCCGTGTCAGAAAACGCCCTCCCGGTTCCATGCCGAATGAGTTAAACACCGCCGGGATGACGGCCGCGACGATGATCACTAATCCTCCGATCCAGACCGCCAGCGCCATCAACTCCAGCGTATAGCTGATGAGCGCCCCCCGCGTGTAGTCATTTGCGATTCGTGCAACGCCGACATTCTGGTCTGGCTCATTGGCCGAAGGACGATTCACGTTTAACGCGCTTCACTGGACTCATACACGATTCGTCCCCCGAGCAGCGTCGCGTGAACGCGTCCTTTTACCTTCCATCCGGCGAACGGCGTGTTCCGACTCTTCGATCGAAACCGCGACGGATCGATTTCCCAGGTTTCCTGCGGATCGACAATCACGACATCAGCGTCAACTCCTGACGCCAGAGTGCCCGCATTCAGGCTAAACGCTCTGGCCGGCGCCTTGGTCAATTTTGCGACGGCCGATTCCAGGGTTAGTACTCCTTCCTCGACGAGCACCAGCGTCAAGGACAACGCCGTTTCTAGCCCCACGATGCCGTTGGGCGCCGCGGCAAAATCCTGAAGCTTTTCCTGCGTCGCATGGGGCGCATGGTCCGTCGCGATCACATCAATCGTCCCGTCTCGCAAGCCCTCTTTAATAGCCTGAACATCATCCCATGCTCGAAGCGGTGGGTTCATTTTAGCCAGGGTGTTAAATCCGCGCACGGCTTCTTCTGTCAAGGTAAAGTGATGCGGGCAGGCTTCCGCCGTCACGCGAATGCCGCGAGCCTTGGCTTCACGCACCAGGCGTACGGACCCGGCGGTGCTGAGATGGGCCAGGTGCAGCCGCGCCCCGGTCAACTCGGCCAGCGCCAAATTGCGGGAGACCATCACGTCTTCCGCGGCTGCGGGGACGCCTTGCAGCCCGAGCTGCGTCGATACCACGCCCTCATTCATGCAGCCGCCCTCCGAGAGATGCAGATCTTCGCAATGGTCGATCACCGGCAGGTCGAACGCTAAGGCATATTCCATCGCACGCCGCATCACCAGGCTGTTCATCACCGGCTGCCCATCATCTGAAATGGCCACGCACCCCGCACGCCGCAAATCGCCGATCTCCGCCAGCTCTTTGCCCTCCGAGCCTTTCGTAATCGCGCCGACGGGATACACACGTGCGTTGCCCGCGATTCGCGCCTTTTCAAGGATGAATTCCGTAATAGCCTGCGAATCGTTCACAGGCTGGGTGTTGGGCATACAACAGACGGAGGTAAAGCCGCCTGCGGCCGCTGCCGCCGTTCCGCTTTTGATCGTTTCCTTGTATTCGAATCCCGGTTCGCGGAAATGCACGTGCAGATCTACAAAACCGGGCAACACCAGCTTGTGGCGGGCGTCGATGATCTGGACCGATCCGTTCTTTCCTTTGCCCTGCGCCGTCAAATTGGCGCCGACTGCCGCAATCTTGCCCTGTTCGATCAGAACATCGGCAATACCATTGGTTCGTCCCGGGTCAATGACATGACCCCCTTGAATGAGAAGAGTCTGAGTCGATGATGCATTCATAGGTTGATGATTCGTCCCCGGTTAATCCTGCGCACGGTTAATTGCCCGCCCCGCTCAGTAAGTAGAGAACCGCCATACGCACGGCCACGCCATTGGTGACCTGATCGAGAATAACGGAGGAAAAGCCGTCCGCAATTTCCGGCGCGATTTCGACCCCGCGATTGATCGGTCCCGGATGCATAACGAGCGCGCCGGGCTTGGCGATTTTCAATCGCTCCGTCGTCAGCCCATAGAGACGCGAGTATTCCCGGATCGTGGGAAAGAGAGCGCGTCCTTGGCGCTCTAACTGCAGGCGGAGCATCATAATAACATCGACGTCTTGCAGGCCTTGGTCGAGATCGTAGAACGTCTTCACACCGAGCCGTTCGATGCAGGCGGGCATCATCGTCGGCGGTCCGACGACGCGAACATCGGCGCCCAGCGTCGTCAGCGCATAAATATTGGAACGGGCGACACGACTATGGGCGACATCGCCGACAATTGCGACCCGAAGGCCACGAAACTCGAGTTTCTTTTCGCGAAGGGTGAAGAGGTCGAGCAGCGCTTGAGTCGGGTGTTCGTGCCAGCCGTCGCCTGCGTTGATGACCGATGACTTGACGCCCCTCGCCAACGTTTCGGCCGCGCCCGCAGACGAATGGCGAAGCACGATGATGTCGGCTTGCATCGCTTCGATATTGCGCGCGGTGTCGAGCAGGGTTTCGCCTTTCACGACGCTGCTGTTGGAGGGCGAAAAGTTAATGACGTCCGCGCTCAACCGTTTGGCGGCCAACTCAAACGACGTTCGAGTGCGCGTACTGGGTTCAAAGAAAAGATTGACCACCGTTTTCCCCCGGAGCGCCGGCACCTTCTTGATTTCCCGCCCACTGACTTCCTTGAATGAGTCGGCGGTTTCCAAGATTTGCATGATTTCTTCGGCGCTCAGCGACGCAATGCCGGTCAAGTCCTTCTGCTTCAGACTCATGGCGCGCCTCCGGGTTCTTTGGTGTCTTTTAAGATTACGACACGGTCGTCTTCTCCCGCTTCTTCGAAAAACACCTGGACGATTTCATCACGCGCGGTCGGAACGTTTTTTCCGATGTAATTGGCTCGGATCGGAAGTTGTCGGTGTCCCCGGTCGACCAGGACGGCCAACTGGATTTCGGCGGGGCGTCCCAAATCCATCAAGCTATCCATCGCGGCGCGGATCGTTCGGCCGGTAAAAAATACATCGTCGACCAACACCACTTTCAGACCTGAGATATCGAACGGGATGGTTGTTTTGCGGAGAATCGGTTGATCCTTGCGCATCGACAGGTCGTCTCGGTAGAGCGTGATGTCCAGTTCCCCGGTCGGCACCTGGACATGTTCGATCTCGAACATCCGTTTGAGCAAGCGATGCGCTAAATACACGCCACCCGTTCGGATGCCGACCAGGGCTAAATTCTCCGTGCCCTTGTTCCGTTCTAAAATTTCGTGTGCGATGCGGGTCACGGCGCGAGCCACTTCGGTTGCATCCATCACCAGTTTGTCTTTTTTCTCGCTGGTCATCATGGGCCCTACTGCCTGCTCGTGGAAAATCGTTCCGGAAATGGGCATAAAAAAACCTTCCTACCTGCATGGTAAGAAGGCTTCACGTCTGGGGGCGACGGACGGGGGTCCGTGGTCATGTCCGCAACTCCTTGCCCACCTCACTGGATGAGCGTTAAAGGTGCGTGCATCTTACTGACTCGTTGAATGTGTGTCAAGCTGGCCCGATCAGGACACGAGATGAAATAACGTCAGACCGGGCTTCAATCGTGCTTGCGGCAGGATGCTCCGATGCATCTGGAATGTCGGAAGCGCCTCCACGGATTGCGTCTGTAGAATGCGGAGACGAGATTTTGTGAACGGCTCATGGAGCGATGGCGGGCCGACGACAAAGGCATATCCACCGGGGGTCAATGAACGTTCGAGTGCAGCGGCCGCTTCGGCAAGGTCAGTCGGTTGGTCAAAACTTGAGAAGGGTACCCAACGATAGATCCAATCGTAACGTTCTTGATGAATCGCCTTGCGCTCTGTGACGGCCACGAACCTGGCGCCCGTCAACTGATCGAGTCGATTAGAAGAAGCCGCGTTGTTCCAGAAGAGCTGCGCCTGCCGTTGAGCGAAGGCGGGGCGCGTATACAGAACGATCTGGTCGATATTGGGAGACAAGACGAGGCAGGCTTGAAGAGCTCCATCGAAGTTGTCGATCAACGCTCGGCGAGCCTTGGCCCGACGTGACGATAAGTCGGGTGATTCCTCAATGAGGTCTTGTAGGTAGTCGGCGACGAACGGGACGCTGGAGACTTCTTCAATTTCCGATGCATCGTCCGGATAGAGAAGCACGGCTGAAAAGGCCTCGATCGGATTCACGATCGGTGGCGAGCCGTCGAAGAGATCCCTCCAGCTTGCTGACGACATCGGGGGCGCCGGCGTCCGTTCTTGGAGAGGGCCCCACGAGGGATTGATCGGCAATTCTCGTGTCGTATGTCCATCCATCAAAATAAGACGCTCGGGAGTCACCGCAACATATCGAGTGCCGCGGCCCTGCTCCCACTGCTGATACGGAAGCCCTGTCGGATCGTCGGAAAGGGTGACTTTCTGCACCGTCGAACCTTTCACGGTGACGCACAGATTTCGCGACGGATCGAAATAGCGTTGGGGGGGATTCGTGACGGGCAACCAGGTCACCTCTCCAGAGAGAGACGGATTCATAAACATCTCGAACGGCCTGCGCCCGTCCGACACCCGCGGTTCAAAAAATCCGCTGAACAGACGAAAGGCCGCCTCCGACGGATAGGTGGGAATGCCACGATAGCGAAGCGGGAGCGGATGCGCTTGATCTGCGTTTTGATCGTCGTAGAGCCCGCGAATCAATTCAAAGGCTGCCGAACCGGTACCGGGCAACAAGGACTGGAAGAGTTCCACGACCGGCAGAAAATCGATCCGGCTCCAATGCATGGCTCCCATGCACGCCATAAACCGACCGTGATGGAACGTGCCGTCGTCGAGGATATACAATGCGTCTTTCCTGTGGCGGATGGTGGCCTGTCCTTCGGCATCGATGACGAGATCTTCATCGTTATAAAACAGTCGAATGTCGTCGAGTGAGACGCGCAAGGCCCGGGCGGCCATGTGACGCAGATCATCGACTCGTACCCGCTCCCACCCAGGTTTTCGCGACAGATCCAAAACCGTCGAGTTGAGAAGGCCACCCGGCTTCAATCCGACCCATTGGCCCCAATCCAACCGAAGACGCGCTCTCGCCAAATGGATGGCTCCATTGGGCTCCACTGTCCATTCGCATTCGTGCAGCGGGTGGCCATCAGGATCTGTGGCAAGGATGCGTCGGCCGTGCGCCCCATAGAGGACGACATGGCCGGAGGGCTGCTGAAGGATGCGTCCACCTGCGGCGAGTAGATCCTGTGTACAGAGTAGATTGGAAGGAAACGATAGATTTTCTGGGCGAGTCAACGACAGTTCAGACAAAGGTTGAATGGTTAATTTTAGATTTTAGATGAGCGGACCAACTCACATTCATCATCTACATCAACAGGGCTATTCTCTAAGTTGGCCGCTCCCGAACACAACAAACTTGGGGCACGTCAATTCTTCAAGTCCCATAGGTCCTCGCGCATGGATGCGGGTCGTGCTGATGCCGATCTCCGCGCCGAGTCCGAACTGATTGCCATCATTTAGCCGTGTAGACGCATTGACCAGCACGGCGCCGGCGTCCACCTCTCTCAAAAATCTCAAGGCCCGGCCGTAATCCTTCGTCACGATCGCTTCCGTATGGCGTGAGCCATAGCGCGCGATATGCTCCATCGCCTCTTCCATGCTTCTCACGATCTTGACGGCAAGAATCAGGGAGAGAAATTCTTGGCCGTAATCGCTGTCTGCTGCCGGCTTCACGGCGGGACACAGCGATAATGTTTTGGAACAGCCGCGTACCTCGACGCCCGCGGCCATGAAGTCATTCACAAGATCTGGTAAGACGGCTCGGACGATGGTGTGATGGACCAACAAGGTTTCCATCGCATTGCAGGTCGAGGGACGCTGGACTTTGGCATTGAGGGCAATCTGCTTGGCCATAGTGACATCGGCGTCCGCATCGATATAGGTATGGCATACCCCCTTATCATGTTTGATCACAGGAATCCGCGACTCTGCCGTCACGGTCTTCATGAGCGATTCCCCGCCGCGAGGAATGATCAGATCGACGTACTGATCCTGCTTGAGAAGTTCGGAGACGATGTCGCGGTCGGTCCGGTCAAGAAAGATGATGGCCCCTGCCGGCACGCCGGCTTTTTCCGCGGCCTCCGACAGGATCGCCGCAATGGCCGTATTGGAATGAATGGCCTCCGACCCTCCGCGAAGGACACAGACATTTCCGGACTTCAGACACAGGGCCGCGGAATCCGCGGTGACATTGGGGCGCGATTCGTAAATGATGCCGATCACACCGATGGGGACGCGCACGCGCCCCACCTGCATGCCGTTTGGGCGGCGCTGCATGTTCAGTGTTTGGCCGACTGGGTCGTTCAATGCGGCTACTTCGCGAATGCCATCGGCCATTGCCTTCACCCGCTCCGGCGTCAACCTTAGCCGATCGGCCATTGCCTGTTTGTCTTTGGATGAGCCGAACGCGTCGAGATCTTTTTCGTTCGCTGCAAGAATGTCTTCTAATTGGGCGATCAGTCCATCCGCCATCGCCAAGAGCGCTTGGTTTTTCGTCGTCGTCGAGAGAGAGGCCAGACGGCTGGCCGCAGCCCTCGCCTTCTGAACCAGTTCTTCAACATACTCTCCATTCGGCTTTGGCGCGACGCTGGGTAAGGACGTGTCGTCAACGATCGGAGTCTGCGCTTCCATGAAACCTCCCGCACGGTGAGATAAGCGATTGAGCATAACGCCCCGGCCGGAGAAGCGTCAAGCGACCCACATCGTCGTTTAGATTGGTGTAGCATGACACCTAATTATGAGCGAATGATCTCATATTGCCGCTGTCTTAGACTGTCACTCCGTCTTGACACGTCAGGAAGAGGGTTGTTATGGTGTCGCCCGTGCCGAGGTAGCTCAGTTGGCAGAGCACAGCCCTGAAAAGGCTGGTGTCGACAGTTCGATTCTGTCCCTCGGCACCACATTTCGGGCAGTTGGACGATCGTCCGTGTTAGGAAGGTGGCACCTGGTGGCAGTAAGTGGCACCTGAGTGCCGGATTCGGAAGTAAATATACGTAGCGTAAATTCTTCGAGCCGGCTCACCCCATCCCGCAAGCGTCCATCCCATTCATGCAGGTACAGCTCCCCTGTTCCCGGTAGACCCCGGGCTGATAAGGTTACTACGGGTGGCTGCAGTGCGGTTTACTTCAGCGAGGGCGGCATACATGCGTTCCGGTTCTAATCGTCGTGCTGCGAGCTTTGCTAAATATCTTCGCCCAGGTCGAGTTACTGCAAGCCTTTGACCCGATATAAACGTTGTTGGCTTGGTGGGTCGGACCCGGAATATTGACAAATATTGAGATGCCACGGCGGAAGGCAAGCCATTGGCCGCTCGAAGTTGCTCACTAGGGCGAAAATCGGCTCACTTCCTAGGAACGCCCCTATGTTGAACGAATGCCTGTTATGTGGCGGCGGAATACATGAAAGCCACTCGTCGGCTTTTAAAGCTCGTCAAGAAGGCGTTCGAATGGATCTTCCGGTTGGATCGCACCTATACGGGCCGAAAGCCATTCACTAACATCGATGTTATGAGTTCGTCCGACACCAGCAAAACAGACGGTTGCGTTCCACCCAAAAGCGTTGACAGGAATGATCTTCTGGGTCTCAAAATCGAACGCCTTTTTGGTTGTTAAGTTGAGCAAGCGATAGTCTGCACTTTGATACATGCAGCGGTCCGTCGTAACGGTGATGTTCAGTGTCATCGAGGAATACTAGCGCGACAAAGAGGGCATCTTCGAAGGAGATTTACGAGTTGGTACCGAAAGGTAATTGTAAAGCAACTAGTCTATTAAATGGTTCTAAGTATCCCGAGAATGGTCGGCTCGGTCAGCAGGGCCAAAACGGCCTTCTTCTTTTCGTGACTGCTTGTCGCCATTGCCTTTGCCTGGTGTCTTATATCGTCATCTGACCTCATCATCCAATAATTCTTGGACACGTCCCGGCGGGCATGAGGTCATGGTGAGAGGGATTTGAATGTCGTGCGAGTGGTTCTGTGCCGTTCGGGACCCAGTTGTGACTGGGTGCAAAGCAAGTGATGGGCACGGTTCTGAAAAACCCCTGCATGACCCCGTTTGAAACACTCACAGGATCCCGCAGGGTTCCTTATTGTGGCTACATCAATGCCCTGTGTCAGACCCTAACGGCTCATTGCCGTCTACAGTTGAACGCGAGCGGAATCTGTTCCACTTCGGTCCGTGACTCTGAACGTATTGCCGTTGGTTGAACTATGTCCCGCCAGATCATCGTCGCGATGACCACGATCGTCTGTATTCTGTCTTTGACGGGAATCGTGTACGTCTTCGTTCATCCGATTCCCATTGTCCTGATGTTCCATGCTGTCGTTGAGCACCCTCAAGGACTTGATGTCTCACCCGAGGCCTTCCGGTTGATCCTCTCTTCAGTTCGCGCAGGATCTCATCGCGTTGTTGTGACGACCGATAGTTCGGATAAGAGCATGTACCAAATCTTCGCGCCCGAATTGCAGAAAGAAGGGCTGACCGCAACCGTGTTTCTGATGCCCCCGGTCATCGGTCGTGACGGTATGCTGACCTGGAATGAGGTGCGTGAATTGGACCGCGCTGGCTTCACCATCGGATCACACACGATGACGCATCCATGGTTGCCGGACCTATCGGACGATGAATTGCGGATTGAGCTTTGCGCGTCCAAAGAGCGGCTTGAAAGAGAGATTGGCCATGACGTGACCGCGCTTGCCTACCCATACGGGGCATTCGATGAACGCGTGAAACAGGCTGCACAGCGATGCCGATATAGCCGTGCTTATACGACGGCCCCTGGGAGGCGAATCGGGGACGAGGACGTCCTGGCCATTAAACGTGTGACGATGAGCCACAGAATGGCCTCGAATCCATTCCTACGTTGGCTGGGGTTGTCGGGATGGTGGGTGACCGCGCGCGAGACGCTGTTGGTATTTGTTCCGGTTGACGTCCCTCGTCGGCCCCATGATTGGTCATATGAAAATTGGCGCAAACAGTGAAGCAGCAGCGATACTTCACCTTGTATCTCGTGGAGCGAACGGAATGATGCAGGAGCTACAGTATGAGTTATGAAGTCAGTCGGAAGTTGGCGTAAGGCTGCTTCGGTACCTTGACGCAGACTGTTCTTACGGTGTGCGAAGCCAATTGCAGTGATGGTACTGACTGTGTCGCTTGACCTGCGGCTTATCAGAACCATGGCGTCTTTCTGCCGGGACAAGTCCTCTCCTATGGAAGGATGGCCCCTAGCACTAAAGGTCTGACATTCGCACAAGGACACCATTCCGCCCGGCCTTCAGTCTTCCACGCCCACGCCGATCACGATTAGAACCGCATAGTCCTGCTTCGTGCAGCCTTCGACCGGAGGCATCGGTCCCCCTGGCGCAACTGGAAACGCAGTCTTCCGCGCGTTTGCCGGCGAGCACGAACCACCAACCGCCGCCGGTGTATAGCGAGCGGAGCGGCAGGCCAGGTGAGTCACGTCGTAGAGCGTCGCGCCTTTATCGAGTTCCCAGCGCCTGTCGCCATTCCTGTCGGCGGGATGAATGGTCAGCACAGCCGTCATGTCGCGGGCGCCCGTGACCACGTATTTGCCGGGAGGGAGTGGAAAGGTCGGCTGCTCCATGATCAACCCGTGTTCCTCCAGCCACCAGTCCGTGCCGTCGAATTTCCAGCGCGCCGGGGCCACGCCACCTGCATCCTTCAACCGTTTATAACTGTTCAACTCGACGCCCCGAGGCCCCGGGTCCAGAGGCCACAGACCCCACGATTGCGCGCCGCTCCCGGAGGTCGCGCCTGGATCGCCCAACGCCGCGATGAACTGCTTCGATATGCGCTGGAACTTCGTCTGACCTCCGCCTGTGGCGTGAACAGGCTGAACCACGGTGGCTATCGTCACTAGCAAAGCCGTCGCAAGGCATGCGCGGCGAAGTAAGCGCTGCGTTCTTCTCGTTAGCGCCAACACGGCACCTCGCTGTAATGGGTTCGCACCCCGATCGTTCTGAATTCTGAAATCATCTCTCGCCTTCCTTTCAGGACGGGTAAGCAAGAACTCGATCACCGCCGTGTCC
>Ga0111538_10011655_pt1 | contig 11641 bp, 12 predicted proteins | sample SoiMethybrSBSTD1_FD_79669 | JGI IMG/M metagenome (GOLD analysis project Ga0111538, IMG submission 79669) | Bulk soil microbial communities from a Populus tree surrounding site in Tennessee, USA - Soil MetaG P. TD hybrid SBSTD1 (version 2)... | ecosystem: Environmental > Terrestrial > Soil >...
GCCTTCCTGCACAAGCCCAATGCCGACGGCATCACTTGGTTCGTCCGTAAGGTATGGCCAAAGCTGCTGGCGAAAGGGTACTCTGATCGGCTAGTGATCGCCGGTGCTTTTCTCTCCGATGAGATAGCCGAACTGGCCGGCGAGAAGATCATCGTCCGAGGCCATGTCCCCGATCTCGCTACATTTTTCGATGGCTTCCGAATTAGTGTCGCGCCGCTGCGATTTGGGGCGGGCGTCAAGGGCAAGATCGTCTCGAGCCTGAGCCGAAGCGTTACGTCTTTGGCATCTTCATTCTGGGCGCGCTATTGGCCCAGGCGATAGGCCAGCCCCTCATCCGCGACGTCTTCGGCGTCCAGACGCACGCCGGCGAACGGTCCGACCCCCGCGCGCACGAAGCTTCCGCCGATGCCGTCGAACTGTCCCGAAAACAGCACGTAGGCATCCGCCATCGCGAACGCCGTCAACAGCTGGCCCGGCGTCGCAGCGCTCAAACCCAGTGAAGCGTCGAGGCCGTGCCCGAAGCAATCCTCGTTGTCACAACCGGAATCGCGGAACCTCTCTCCGTAGGCACGCACGCGCCACGACGGCCGAAAGCCGACGTCCAGCGGGTGCAGCGTCATCAGCTCGGCGAACGTCGCTGCGTTCAGGGTGAAGCGACGGCGCTCCGCTTCGTAACGCACACGGACGTCCATGAACTGAATCTGCGACAGCCCCGGCTGTCCAGCGGGGGGATCCGCCAAATCGTGCAGCGCCATGCGGTAGCCGAGGGTGAAGAAACCGTCGTTGTACTGGGTGGTGAAGCCGGTTCCGAGCACCACGCGCATCGAGTCGTGCCCGCGATGCGGCGACTGCTGCCGGAGCGGCGCGCTCCCGTCGTGGCTCGCCGGCCGATGCCGGATCCGCGTCACCAAACCCGGTGTCTCGAACAGCGCTTTCACCGTGTCCACGGGCGCTACGACGAACTTGGTGTGCTCGATCAGCTCGAGCCGCGGCACCGCTGCCTCCAGTACCGCGAGCACGCCGTACGAGCAGTTTTCGGACATGTAGTAGTAGTCGAAGTGCGTGAACGACAGCTCCCACAGATGGCGGATCAGCTGGGCGATCTCGCCTTGCGACAAGCCGAGCTCGTATTCCCAGAGATCGCGTCCTTCCTCGTCCAGGTAGTAGCGCTGTTTGTCCTCCAACCGATGAAAGCGATAGCGACCGGGGTACATGCCGAACAACCCCTTGAACGCGTAGACGAGCGGGTTCTCGGCTTTGGTATCGGGCGCGTACTCGACGGCGATAGCGAGCCGCGCCGCGCTGGCGCGCTGTAGCAGCAGAAACGTATGGCCGAAGGACGACACCGGATTTTCGACGGAGTTGGCCGCGTATACGAGCGCGACGCGCTCCGGCAGCGTGCGCGCCCAGAAGGCTTGGAACTTGGGACAGCGCAGGCGCGGCAGATCCGAAAGGTCGAGCCTTTCGTTCAGCCAGTGAAATCGCGCCGGAAAACGGCAGCGAGCGTGCGAATCGGGGGTTTTCGTAAGAGGGCGATATAACGCGCGCAGCGTCGCGAATAACTCGGCCTGGGGGTCGGTCTTTCCGCGCGGCGCCAGAAAAAAAGCCGCGCCATCCACTTCGCTCTCGACGCCGCCGAACGGCTCCGAGCGGTAATGCAATAGCCGCAGCCAGGTCGGATCTTCCCAGACTGCGAGTGCGCGAGCGCGGGCCATAACCCGCGCCGGCACCGGCTCGGTCTCGCCGCTCGCTCGCGCCGGAATCGCGACGGCGAGGAACATGCTGCACAGGACGACGACGTGAAGGGTTCGAATTGAGTGACATCGCCGCAGCACGAGCAGAGCCAGCCTAGGCACGATTCTGAAACTGCGCGACTCGACCTCGCGGAGTCATGCGCAGTACACGCGTGCCCCGCGTCAACCCGCTCCGCGGCGGAATGACACGGCGCGATTCGTTGCTCGGACGAAGCTCGAGCGCCACGCTTGGTCGAGAGGAGGACTGATGCACACCACGATCCACGAAATGCTCCGCGCGAATCCGAGAGCCGCGGACAAGGCGATTCCGAAACTGCTTTCGGATTGCGCCGACACTTGCTCCGAATGCGAGCTCGCCTGCAACGCGTGCGCGGACGCGTGCCTGGCAGAGCAGCAGGTAGCGTCGCTACGTCGAGCGATTCGCCTGAACCTGGATTGCGCTGACGTGTGCGCCACGACGTCCCGGATCATTTCCCGGGTAATCGAAGCCGACTCGGCGGCCATGGCCGCCCTGTTGCGCGCCTGCGCAGCCGCCTGCGCCGCCTGTGCGAGCGAATGCGAGGAACACGCGCCGCACCACGAACATTGCCGAATCTGCGCTGCAGTCTGTCGCCGCTGCCAGCAGATCTGCGAGCTCGCGCTGCACCAGCACTTCAGCTCCTGAGCGGGCCGCGGGCGCTAAATCTAACGGTCGCGGCGGGGTTCGGCGTAGGATTCGGGCGTGAGCTCAGGGCCTGGATCCCGATCTTGGATCGAGCAGCGCTTCACTGCCCTGGTGCGCCGCGAGCTCCAAGCGGCCGAGGTCGAGCTGATCACTTCCGGTAGCGCGGGGGAGCAGTCCGACAACCTGATCTCTGTCGAGCTCGAAGACGGAAGGCGAGTGATTGCGCGTTTCGAGGTGGCTCCCGAGCAGCCGGAAGCGATCGAGCGGCGGCTGAGTGTGCTCGCGTCGACGTTTGCGCAGTCCTTGCGCGAGGAGAAGCGGGTTCATGCCCGCGTGCCGAGCTCGATTTCACTGCGCGACGAGCTCGCTGCGCTGGCCGCTCGCGCACGGGCGCTGGACGCCTTCGTGATCGACGCTCACTCTCCGGTGGTTTGGGGCTCGGGGCGCGGTTACGAGCAGCCGATCGAGCTATTGCCGGAGCTGCGCGAGGCGGTCCGGCTGATGCGCGTCTCCAGGGTGGAGCTGCTCGAGATGGTGCGCGAGGAGCTCGAGGCTCGGCCCGAACAAGCGCCCGACAAAACTGGTTCGGTGCGCCCACCGAGCTCACCTCCCGGCCCGCTCGCGCCGTTGAGCGACGAGGCGATCGATGCGCTCACGCGCCGCGCGGTCGAGACGCTGCGGGCGCTGCCGGGGCTGACCGCGCTGAAACGCGGGCGGCCGCTCCAGCACTCGGAAGCCAGCGCCGAGATCGGCATCCTCGCTCACTCGTTCGCCAGCATCTATCTCTTGGTGCTCGTGTTCGACGGGCGATTCGACGAGCTGCGTTCGGAACGCTCGATGCGCGACGCTCTGCCGCGCATCGAGCGGCTCGTGCTCGCGCTGCCGCCGCACGACCCGGAGCCGTCGCCGCAGGGCAACGTCGTGCGCTTCCGGCGCGGCAAGTAGCGACCTTCAGCGTGGCTCGTCCGCGCGCGGCGGATGGCTGGCGATCAGCGCGCGGCCGTCGCTCAAGGCGCGCACCGAATGACGCTGGTCCGGCGCGACGATCGCGACGCCGCCAGGCCCGACGGCATGCGTTTCGGCGCCAACCGTGACCTCGAGCTCACCGGCGCTCACGTACCCAACTCCTTCGTTCGAGTGATGGTGCTCCTGGATCCACGAACCCGCGCTGAAGGCGTAGTGGCTGAACCTCATGGCTTCGGAGCGATAGAACCTGCCGCGCCAGCCGGGGCGGCGTTCCCAGACTTCGAGAGCGTTGGTATCGAAGAAGGCCATCGCAAAACTCCTCGAGCAGACCCGCTACCCCGTCCCCCGCTCCAGCGCCAGTCCGTGGATCATGTTACCGTCGCGCCCGTGAGCACACGGACCGGTCACACTGCACTGATCACGGGCGCATCGGCCGGGTTGGGGCGCGAATACGCGCGGCTGTTCGCCGCCGACGGTCATGACGTGGCGCTGGTCGCGCGGAACGCCGAGCGTTTGCAGGAGCTCGCCGACGAGCTGACGAGCCAGCACGGCGTCGGCGCGACCGTGCTGCCCGCCGATCTCGCGATCCACGGTGCAGTCGAGCGCATCGTGGAGAGCTTGGGGCGAAGCGGCATCGCCATCGACTATCTGGTGAACAACGCAGGGGCGGGCTTGAACGGCGCGTTTTACGAGCTCGACGTGCGCAGCCAGCTCGACATGATCCACGTCAACATCACCGCGCTGACCGAGCTCACGCGGCTGCTTCTGCCCGGCATGATCGAGCGCGGGCGCGGCCGGATCTTGAACGTGGCATCGACGGCGGGCTTTCAGCCGGGGCCCGGCATGGCCGTCTACTACGCGAGCAAGGGTTACGTGATCTCGTTCAGCGAGGCGATCGCGTACGAGCTCAGGCACACCGGCGTCACCGTGACTTGCCACTGCCCGGGCGCCACCGCGACCGAGTTTGCGGCGCGGGCCGGCAATGCCGACAGCAAGCTCTTCAAGAGCGGTGTCGCAGAAGCAGCTGCGGTCGCCGGACACGGTTATCGAGCGCTGATGAGGGGGCAGCTGCTGTCGATCGCCGGGCCGGTGAACTGGCTCGGGGCACAAGCGGTGCGCTTCACGCCGCGGCCGCTGGTGCGCTCGATGGCGGCCTGGTTGAACTCCAAGGCGTGACGCGAGCAGCTTCGAAGCGCCCGCGCACTGGCGAGCGCTCCGAAGCCCTTGCGCTTCTCGGATCAGCCGCGGCGCGAACGGCGCTGGGAGATCCGGCGCGACAGCATCAGGCCCGCAAACGCGAGGCCGACGAAGCCCGCGGTCGAACCCGAACCGCCGACGGTGCGGCAGCTGCAGCCGTCGTCTTCATCGGCCGGCGCGGGCGACGCGCCCGATCCGCCCGATCCGCCGCGACCACCGCTGCCGGCGGCGCCACCACGGCCCGAGCTTCCGCCTGCACCACTCGCACCACTGGTGCCGCCGCGGCCTGCTGCGCCGCCGGTGCCGCCGCGACCCGCTGCGCCTGCGGTGCCGCCGGTGCCACCGCCTGCCGTGCCGCCGGCGCTGTCGGCTGCGTCATTGCCAGCGTCGCTCCCGCTGTCGCCTGCGTCGGATGCGTCGGTGCCGCCGTCTGCGGCTTGCCGCAAAACCTGGCCGCGGATTTCGCCGTTGGGAAACGCCGAAGTGTGAAGGTTGACGTACCAGCGCCCGGCGAGCAGGTCCCCCTCCTGAGTTGCGTTCAACGCGTCGGTCATGCCCTCGATCGGGCTCGAGAGATCAGTGAGTGCGATCTGGACACCAGCGTTCGAGCCAGCTGCCGCCGGGCCGTGGAAGTGGCCCGCGGTTGGAGTGAGGCCGGTGAAAGTGACGTGATAAGTGAGCCTCTTGGTCACGTCGTTGAACTGGAACGTTCCGGTTCCCGTGGCGGTGCTGTTGACCGCTGGAGTCTGAACCTCCTGGGCCGCGTTGAGCGTCGCCGTCAGCTCGATGACGGCGGCGTTTGCCGGTGCTGCGAGCGCTAGCGTGGCCCCCGTTGCGAACAATGAAATGACAGTTTTTAAGCGAAACATTTCGAACTCCTTCCCCGATCGGCACCCCGATCGCCGGGTAGCCTACACCAAACGCGTCGAAAGTCGCGCGATCTCCAAAATTCGGCTCTGGTTCGATTTGTTCGATCGCCGATCGATTTCGTGATCAAGCCGCGAATCGCCCGGGCTTTTGCGGGTGATCGTCGCGATCGCACGCCCCGCGGATTCAATACGATCGGAGGGCCCAGGAGCCTCGGGGTTACCGTTCTGCCCCGGTGCTCAGCATCTCCATGCGCCGCCGAAACAGCGACACAGGTCGTTCCCGTAGGTGCATTCGGTCCCCGGTGAGACGTAAGTGCACGGCGAATTGTTGATCGGTGCGCTCGGAGGACAGCTCGCGTTGCCGCCGTCGCTCGGTCCGCCGCCGCCGGCACCGCCGAAAGGACTCGGACCGCCGTCGGGCCGGGCACCGCCGTAGCAATTCCAGCCCGGCGGACCACCCGGGCCACCGCCGCAGAAACAGATCTCGCTGCCGAACCGGCACGCGAGCCCCGCGCTGTCGCACGGAGTGTTTTCTTCGGGCGCGCTGCTCGGGCAATCGCCGCAGTACCAGTTGCCTTGCACGCACGCGCATTGCGTGGCGCCGTACGAGCAGCGTTCTCCTTGTTGTCCCTGCCCACCGCCGCAGGGCGATCCATCGGGCGGCGGTTGCGCCGGACATTCGATGCAGTTCCATCCGCCGCCGAGCGGACCTCCGAAGCAAATGCACTGAAACGGTCCGTAAGTGCACTGCGTGAGCGGCTGCACGCCGGTGCACGAGTCGTTGTCGCGGGGCGGCTGGTAGGGACAGCCCGAGCCGCCGCCACCGGCGCCCCCTGCCGCTCCGCTTCCGCCCATGCCGCCGCCGCCGCCCGCGCCGCCTGCCGCGCCGGTACCGCCCTCGGCGTTCGATCCGCCCGCACCGCCGCTCGCGAAGTCTCCGCCGACGCCGCCGAACTCGCCGCTGCCGGCGCTGCCGAACTCTCCGCCTCGGCCGCGAGTGCCCGCGCTCCCGACCTCGCCGCCGCTTCCGCCGGGCGCACCACTCGCGCCGCCGGCTTCGCGCTTCCCGATCGGTGCCACCTCGCTGTCCCCAGTGCAGCGCGCGCACGCCAGAAAAACGGTCATGGTGACGATCCCGGTGGTTTTGCGAAGCATCGTAAAACTCCTGTGAAATCTCACTTGAAGTCGAGCTCGAGCAGCAGCGCGCCCCAGCCCGCCGGTCGGCCCCAGGTGGCGATGCGGCGATCGGCGAAAGTCACGGCTGCGCGCGGCAGCGCGGCGCCCGCACCGATCGCGCCGCCAATTCGGAGCACGGGCGCGAGCCGGTGGAAGAGCTCGAGCCTGCCGTACGGCAGCGCGACCACCACGGTGTCGGTGCGTCCTACGTAGAGCGGGTTGGCGGAACCGACCAGACGCAACGCCGCGGCACCCGCGCCCAGGGCGGCCCGCGCGATCCAGGGATCGGAGCGCGGCAACAACTCCGCGCTCAAACCGAGCCCCGCCATGAAGATGCTGACCTCGGCCGATCCTTCGGGCTCGTTCAGCGTGCTCGGCAAGGTCGGCAGCGAGAACACGGCCTCGACGCCGAACCTCGGTAAAAAGACCAGGCGCGCGCTCGCGAGCAGTTGCCACGTCGGCTCCACGCCGCCGGGGCTGAACAGCGGTCCGGCGCCGAAATCCAGCTCCAGGTGCGGCGCGAACGGTCTCGCGCGGCGTGGTTGCGTCGACACCAGGCGCCGCACCGCCGGCGGAGCGGGCACTGCTCCCGCGTGCCGCTGCGGCAGATCGAGCTCGATCAGGCTCGCTCGCAAGAGCTCGACCGCGCGCAGTGCGACCACCTCGTCGGTTGCTTCGCCCGGCGCCGCCACGAGTTCGCGCAGCACGGTCTTGCCCGTGACGCGATCGGCAATCCAGACCTCGATCCCGCGCTCTCGGGAAACGATGCGCAGCGCGGCGAATGCTCCGAGGTCGCGCGCCGCGCGCTCGAGGTTTTGCGGACTTTCCGCGCCGCTCGGCGCGGCCACTTCCACCACTTGAAGCCCGAGCGCGTCGAGCTCGGCGCGCAGGCGCGTCAGCGTGCGCTCGTCGGTTTCGGGATCGCGAACCACCGCGATCAGCGCTCCAGGGTTCGCGTAGCTCGCGCGCGGCATCAAGAGCGCGAGCGCGATGAACAGCGCCAGCGGCAAGAGCAGTGCGGTAAATCGCCGGGCTTCGCGGATCATTCGCCCAGCAGCCGGCGCGCGAGCTCGGCATGGGGTCCGCGAGGATGGCGGCCGACGTAGTCCTCGGCGACGGCGCGTGCGCGCTCCGTCTGTCCCGAGCGCTGCAGCGACTCCATCAAGCGTCCCAGCGCTTCGCGCGCCAGGGGACCTCCAGGGCTTTCGCGCAAGTAAGTCTCGAACCAGCGCGCGGCGGCGGTGTGAGCGCCGCGCTGGTCGAAAGCAATTCGTGCCAATGAAAAGGCGGCGAGGGCGGCGCGCCCGTCACCGGGGAAGCGCCGGCGCAAGGTCAGATAAGCGTGTTCGGCGGCGGCCGTTTGCGCGGAGAAGCGCGCGGCGTCCCCGAGCGCGATCAGCTCGGCGCTGCTCGCGGATTGGCACTCGCGCTCGAACCCCGCAAGCTTGGCCGCTGCGAACGCCCCCTTGTAGTCGCCGCGGGCGATCAGGCCGCGCCACTTCACTCCGGCCGAAGCCGCGAGATCGACGGAGCTCGGAGCGGCGGTCCCCGCTGCGGCGGGCTTCGCCGGCGCCGGGAGCTCGGCAGGCGGCGTCTCTGGCATCGCTTCGGTCCGTGCCGTCGCTTCCAAGCGCGATCGCTCCGGATCGCCTCCGACGATCTCGAGCCGGCGCGTCTTGCACGAGGCGCGCATGCGTTCTCCTGCGTGCACGGGCCGCCCGTCACCGAGGTGGCAACCCGAGGCGAGGACCTTGCCGGCTTGCACCTCGAGCAACAGCTCCTCGGTCACGGGGTCGAAAGCGACCCCGAAGCGGGTGCCGACCACTTGCACGGAGAACGGTCCGAGGCTCAAGCGCCAGCGGTTTTCCGCACGCGGCACGACCTCGACTTGTACGCGGCCGCTCTCGACGACGATCTGCGCGCCGCGGGCGTGCGTCTCTGCGACGCGTGCGCGGCATTGAGGCTCGAGCACGACGCTGCTGCCGTCCGAGAACTGCAGGGGCAATCGATCACCGGCCGGTGCCGAGAGCCAGACGCCGGAGCTGCCCGTGTCGTGTGCCGCGCCGACCGTGAAGCTCAAGGGCGCCGTCGCGCGCAGCCACAACACGCCAGCGCAGACGACCACGAGTGCGGCGGCGGCCGCCAGCAACGGGCGCAGGCCGAAGCGCTGCCGCAGCCGTGGCCGTGGCGCGTTCTGCACGCTGGCCTCCAGCCGCGAGCGCAGCGCCGCGAGCGGTGCAGCTTGCGCCGCCCACGCGTCTTGTTCGCGCCGCACGCTCGCGAACGGATCGTCGCGTTCGTTCAGCGGCGCCACGCTTCGGCCCCTTCCACCCATTCGGCGAGCGCCGGGACGCGACGTGCCCGTTCGACGAACTTCTTGTGGGCACGGCCCACGCGCCTCTTGAAAGTCGACAGCGAGACCCGACACGCTTGAGCCGCGTCGACGAGCTCCATGCCGTCGATGAAGCGCAGCGCAAAGGCGATCCGCTCGTCCGCCGGCAAACCGTCGAGCACCGCGTACGTGGCGCGCAACGCCTCTGAAGTGTCGTCGTTCTTGGAGGGGGCCTCGTTGCGATCGATCTCCTCGGGCGCTGTCAGCCAGAACAAACGCCGGCGCGCGCGCTTCCGGATCGCGGCCTTGGCCGTGAAAACCGCGACGCTGGTGAGCCAGCCGCGCAGCGCGGCGCCGTCCTCGAGCCGGCCCACCGCTTGAATCGCGGTCACGAGCACGTCGTGCAAGAGGTCGTTGAGCTCGGGGTCTTTCCCCAGCACGCGGACCAGCACACAGCGCAGGTGCTCCCCGTACCGATCCACGAGCACCGCGGGAGCCTGCGGGTGCCCGCTGCGCAGCGCTTCGGCCAGCGCGGCGTCCGTCTCGAGGATCGGCAGGTGACGAACGATCGCGACCCGCCCCGAAATCGGGGGGACCGAGGGTCGACGGGAAGCCGGATCACTCACGAGTCCGAGTGTACAAGTGTCCGCAGGCGCTCGCCGCGGGTCAGCGATTGGGACACGGCTGTCCGATTCCCGCGTGGCTGGACGCAGCCAGGTGAGCGGGCGCCGGCCTTCGGCCGGACTGCCCGACGGGCCCGGAAACCGCAAGCGATTGCCGGACGCAAGCGGGATTGGTCGCGGCTTCCGCCAGCACGCGGCCCACGCTCGTCCGCGACACCTTCATAGCTCCGGTTTCACCCGCGCTCGAGACGAACGGCGGGCTTGCTTCGGCGGCGTCCGTGAGGTGCACCGGCTGCACGATCACCCAATCCCGATCGCTTTCGCGCACGGCCCGCTCTTGCTCCTCGGTATCAGCGATCTGCGGCTTCAAGATCAGCTCGAAAAACATCCGATCCGCGAGGGCAAGCCGACCGCGCGTGGGCCCGATTCCAAAGCTGGTCTGGACCACCAGCCGTCGCAGGCCGTGTTTTCGCATCGCGGTAATCACGTGGCGGGTGCCGACCGATCGCACGTCGATCGGTGTGTGCGCGGGCCCAAACAGGCGCACGCGCAGCGGATTTTCGCTGATGCCGAGCGCGACGACCACCGCCTGGTGGCCCGCAATGGCGCTCTCGACGTGCGACGCGTTCATGGCGTCGCCGCAGAGCACGCGCAGGCGATCGGCACGCTGGAACGACCGTGCCTGCCGGGTAAACGCCGTGACTTCGTGGCCTTGCGCCAGCAAATGCGCGACCGCCGCGCGCCCCGATCCACCCGTCGATCCCATCACCAAAACCTTCATGGCTGAGCTCCTTCTGTCGTGCGGCCGAACTGACCGCCACGCCGGGAGAAATGGCGCCCGCATCGTCATGAATCAAGAGATGCTAACTAATGATTACATGAACAATATTCATACACCCGCATCGCCGGAACGCCTTTCCAGCATCGACCTGAATCTGACGGTGGCTTTCGACGCGCTGACCCGCGAGCTCAGCGTCACCCGAGCCGCGGAACGCACTGGAGTCACGCAGTCCGCGATGAGCCACGCCCTGCGCCGGCTGCGCGAGCTCTTGAAGGATCCGTTGCTGGTGCGCGGTCAGAACGGCATGGTGCTCACGCCGCGCGCCGAGGCGTTGGTGGTGCCGCTGCGGAGCGCGCTCCTGACGGTCGGTCGGGCGCTTGCCGAAAAGACCGAATTTTTGCCAGGCACGGCCCGGCGCGCCTTCGCCATCGCCGCGCCTGATCTATTCGAAGTGGTGATGGTGCCTCCGCTCTTGGCACGCGTCCGCTCGAGCGCGCCTGCGGTGGACATCGCGATAGCCCAGCCTGACGATCGTCGCTTTGCCGAGCGCCTCGAGACCGGTGAGGTCGACGTGGCAATCGTCCCGCGTTTCGACGAGGTCGAGCCCGGCGCACCTCCGCCCGCAGGGGGTCTGATGAGGCGCACGCTGTTCAACGATCGCTTGGTGTGCCTGCTGCGCGCGGATCACCCGGCACTGCGCGGGCGACGGCGCCTGACGCTCGGAACCTACGCCGCGCTGTCGCACGCGCTGGTTTCGCCGCGCGGGGAGGGAGCGGGGCCCGTCGATCGCGCACTCGAGCAACACGGTCTCGCGCGGCGGATCGCGCTCAGGATACCGCACTTTTACGCGGCGCTCGCGATCGTCGCCAAGAGCGATCTGATCCTGACCGCGCCGAGCGCGCTCGCGCGCCTGGCGCCGGCCGATCTGCCCGTGCGCGCGCTGGCTCCACCGCTCCGGCTACCGCGTCACAGCGTCGACCTCGTCTGGCACGAGCGATTCACGAACGACGCCGGGCATCGCTGGTTGAGGAAGCTGATGCTCGAAGTCGCGAGCCAACAAGCAATCGGGAGCGCGATCGGCTAGGCTCGCGGCTCCGATCGGATGCAGGCCTCGCCCGACGCGCAGAGCTCCGGCGCGAATCCGCCGGCCCGAGCAACTCGCTACCTCGAGTGGGGTGTGCCGCTGCTCGTGTTCGGTGTCGGGACGCTGCTCACGCTGGTGATTTTCACCGGGATGCGCGGGCGCGAGTCGGCGGCGCGCCGCACCGAGTTCGAGCGC
>Ga0111538_10011656_pt1 | contig 11641 bp, 14 predicted proteins | sample SoiMethybrSBSTD1_FD_79669 | JGI IMG/M metagenome (GOLD analysis project Ga0111538, IMG submission 79669) | Bulk soil microbial communities from a Populus tree surrounding site in Tennessee, USA - Soil MetaG P. TD hybrid SBSTD1 (version 2)... | ecosystem: Environmental > Terrestrial > Soil >...
AATGCACATTCCGAATTTGTTGCTGTGTTCAAATTGAAAGCCAACGCGTTGAAGGCGTGCAAAACGCCGGATCATTTCCTGTTGCCGGCTGATATGGGTCGGCCGATCAATCTCAACCTGGCGTTCTACCCGAAGACAGGCAAAAAGGTATGGGACAAAGCAACATGATGATTTTATGGCAGGCGCAACTTTGACCGTCGATAACCGGCAGATGCAGGATGCGCTAAGGCAATACGCGGCGCGCACGAAGCATTCGATGGCTTACGTGCTGAACAAGAAACTGTTCTTCATCGCGAAACGCGCTTACGAAGGCACGCCGGTTGCCAAACGCGAACGCATCCTTGAGACGTTCAATGTCACCCAGATTGAGCGCGTTGTCGGCCGCGGCAGGTTCGCCGGCAAGGTGCGGCGCAAGACGAACTATTCGGGCCTGAACCAGAGCGCGTTTCGGATCATGAATTGGAAACGCAAGAAAGCCGGAAAACCCACCTTGCGCGGCGCCGAGGCCTTGCGCGCGGCAAAGGCCATGGTCGCGTCCAGGCTGCGCGCGGTTGGTTCGCTCAAGAGCGGTTGGGTGGGCGGGATCATCCGGCTCCAACGCTGGCTCAAGGAACCGTTCCAGGCTGCGTTCAGGAACCGGCTGAATCGGCCCGGGACAGCCGAGCCGGCCAAGGCGGGGACGAATCCAGTGGCCGAGATCGCCTATCGCCTGACCATTCGGAAACGGGCATCTGAAAGGATCGATCCGCGCGTGATAGCCGCCTTGCAGAGAGCATTCAACGAAGAAGCCTCGGACACTATGCTCTTTCTAAACCAGGAACTGCAAAAGGAAGCGAACAAGATCAATGCAAAATGAAACTCAAAATCGAATTTTACGAGGATGCATCCGGCGATTGGCGCTGGCGCGCGTTGCGCTCGGGTCAGATCGTGGCCGACAGCGCTGAAGGTTACGTTAATCGCGCGGACATGGAGCAAACGTTGACGAACTTTCTGGATAGCATTGCCGAAGGCGATCTTGAATTGCCGGATGATTTCACCTGGCCGGCGTCATGAGCAGCACTTACATACTGCCGCTGGTCGAGCGGGCCGCCGTGGCCTTTCTCGGCGCGCAAACCTACACGCAGGAAGATAGCGATCATGCGCGGTTGGATTCGAACCGGATCGTGAAAGGGTTCCAACGCGCCGAAACGATTGAGGAGGAACCGTCGCTGCCGTTGCCTGTGGCGATTTGTTCCTGTCTCACGGCTAATAATGATGAGGACATTTACACGGGCAACTGGGTTGCCGATCTGACGGTTGAACTGCGCACGAAAGTGTTCGAAACGTCCAGTGACGCGCACCAGGCCATGGCCGAGGAACTGTTCGCGTTCCTGTGCGATTCAACCATTGCCGCCAGCCTGACGGCGGCGCTCTCAGGCTTTACCGCGTTCCTCGTGGTGCCAGGGAACCAGACGCGCGCGATTGAAACCAATTGTTGGATCAGCCGGATGCAATTCGCGGTTCACTGTTGCGGGCAGGACATCTCCTGATTTTTGGATCGCGGTCTTCGTTAGCTTCGTTGCCTTCTGTAAAAATGTCCCAGCGGTTGACTTTCGCGCCATGACAATATGGCAGTTCAAGTTGGCGCAGGCGGTTTATTCGGGCTCGCAACGATGGCGATCGGGATCAGTTCCCTGTCCGGTTACGTATCGCCCAAGTTCGAAACTCTCTCACTCAGCGGCCAGGGCGATTTCCTGGAGGAACAAAGTCAGACCGGCAACGTGGATCAATTGGTCGGCGTCAACAAAGGTGTCTCCTGCCAGTTCAGATACAAACCGCGCGGCACATCCTTTGCCAATGCGCGCCTGTCGCTGGGCGTGCCGGACATTTGCGCCGGCGTGACGATCACCGGCCTGGACATCTTCGCTTGTTTCGGTTTCACGGACGTGTTCAACACCAACGCCGGCAACACGCAACCATGGATCTTCACGGGCGACTTCAACATTGAACCGACGCACGTCGGCCTTTGGACGGCCAGCATCACGATGCACCGTTACATCTCCATTACGAGCGCCACGGCAATCTCTTGATGTGAATGCGCGCGCCTTCCAATTTTTCCTGTCTCGGTTTGCGGCTTGAACAGCTTTCCATTGGGCACCTGTTTCTTCTGGCTGATGTTTCCTCGCCGTTCCTGATCGGCGGCACGATAGCTGTCACCGACCTTTCCAACGCGGTCTTTCTGTGTTCAGAACCCTGGCGCCAGGCCGCCGCGGACACAAAGCGCTGGTGGTTTCCGTTATTCCTGAAGTTATGGGCGCGCCGCTCTCGCAAGCTGGACATGGCGGCCGAACAGGAAAAGTTCAGCGCCTATTTCAAGGCTGAAACGGAATTTCCATTGTCAAAACAGAACAGCCGATCCATGCGCGAATACGGCTCGCCCTGGTGGTGGCGGTTGCTGGCGATCATGATGGCCGACTTTCATTTGAGCAAAAACGACGCGCTGGACATGGCCGCGGCTGAAGCCGCCATGCTTTGGAGCGCGCGCGCCGAGCTCGAAGGGAAACTGAATCTATGGACGAAAGCAGACGACGACTTTGACGAGTTCTGCAAACGCATGGACGCCGATCCGGATGTGCAATTTCCAGGCGCGGCCAAACTGAATTGATCCATGCCATTGTTATCTCTCATCGGCCGGCTCGGGTTGGACACAGGCAACTTCGATCAGAACCTGAAGAAATCAGAGGACACGGTTGCCGCGTTTGGGAACAAGTTCCGGCGCTCGATTGTGGGCACGGTGGGCAGTTTCTTTACGCTCGGTTACGCGGTTAACCTGGTCCAGGACAAGATCGCCCGGTTAACCAGCGAAGGTGAATCATTCGAAATCCCCACGGGCGATCTTTCCGAGTCAATCGAGGAACAGGAACAATTGATCCGAAGCACGGAAAAGCTCCTGGCGCAGAAGAAGGACTTGCAAAAGCTGGACGCGGAAATCTTCAAGCTGGCGGAGGATCGGTTCATGAGTGAACTGTCAAACGAAGACAAGATTATTGAACTGACACGCCGGCGCGTGGCGCTATTGCAGATTCTCAAAGATAATTACGACACGGGGATGCCCGGTCTCGCGCCTGTGAAGGCCAAGGAAATGCAACTGGAAACAGAACGGTTGCTTAACCAGATCCTGGCCATTGAAGGGCAACAGAAGAAACCGACAGCCGACCAGTTTCGCGCGGCAAACATGGCGGACAGGATCAACGATCCGCTGGCGCGCATCGGCGGATTCACAGGCGGCGCCGATATCAAGGTCATAACGATTCAGGAACGCATCGCGCGGGCGACAGAAGAAACGGCCAGCAATACCGCGGGCAATTCTGTGAGGTTACGATGAGCAGCAAATATCTTGGAGTCACGCCACTCAAGATTTCAACGGAGATTATTTTCGATCCGAAATACGGATTCACAACGCGCGAGACTTATTCCGGCACAGCGTCGTCATTGGCGACTCTGAATGATACGCTCGCGGCGCTGGGTGTCCGGACCGCGTTCACGCTCGAACGCGGCTTGACCTACCTGAACGCGTACTACGCTCTGGCGGATGCAAGCGGCGCAAGGGCGGAAGTGCCAAATGACTATTACGAACTCGAAACCGAATACGTGCAGGAATCAGTCTGGAAAAACGATCTCATCGAAGCTGAAGCCGGCAGCCTGGCTACACTGGCCAAATGGCAGCGTGAAATTGAGCACGCCATGAAAGGCCGGCTATTGGATAGCGGCGGCAATGAGATCAGCAAGGTTGAAGGGCCGGTTGATCCGGCCTTGACAGGGTTCAGCGGCACGCAGCTTGAACTTTACGAATTGTTCATGCGCGGTGGCGATGCTTACGAAACAACCAGGCAAGTGCTCACGCGCGTGCGGACCATATCGGTCGCATACACGTCCCAGGCGGTGGCGCAGGCGCGTCCGACGATTTATACAACCGCGCAATTGGTAGCCGTATTCGGCATACCGCTTTCGATTTCGTCCAGGCTGCCGGCCAATCCCGCGGAAGTTCCTTCCGGCACGATCTGGTCATGGAAACAGCGCCGGAACACGAGCCGGTATGAATGGAGCGGGCGCGTGGCGGAGATTATGTCGTGGACATTCGCCGCCTTCTCAACATTGACACACAAGGTTTACGGTGCCTAAACGTGTTCCATCCAGAATGCCGAGCGTGGAAGGCGAGGGGCCGGTTGCGGAGGGTTTCCGCATTTCGTTTGATCGCATCAACGAGATCCTGGATTATCTCGAATCCATCCAACCAGCGCCGAGCATGGACAGTCTCACGGATCAAACGATAGTCGGCGTGACGCGCCGGCCGAAACCGAAGGGCGCGGCCGCGGCGGACGAAACCGGCGAAGCGCGCTGGGCATGAGCGATGGCCATCACCTTCACGCGCGCGGCAGCAGTCGAGGAGGGCACGCGGCCGACAAGCACGCAACTAAAGACTCTCGCGCGCGCATTTAACGATCGCCTGCGCGCGTTCTCGTTCTGCGGCTGGCGTTTGATCTGGTATCATTTCAATCTGTTCCGGCAGATGCGTAATCCGTCCGGCCTGGATTTCCCGGCGCAAGGGGAGTTTTTCTATCTCTGGCAGGCGCTTGATCCGGAACATTTCACGGATCAATGGCCGGCAACCGGGCCGGGCGATCCGGCGGGGGCGAACCTGGCGAATCCGATGAACCAGTTCATATTCGGCATAGGCGATCTTGCCGCCGAAGATGTGCGCCTGAACTTTGGCCTGCCATTTCTCGTCACGCCAACGCCGACCACAGCCGAGCTATGGGCGCTCGGGAAGGCGCAACGCGGCGTTTACGAGCCGATCACAGGCGCGCAATCCACACCGGCCTGGGACGCCGCCAAAGCGCACTTCGCATTTCAGCAGCCCTGGTGGACGCCGCACGGCAAAGCGCTCGGCGGCTGGTTGCCGACGCCCGTGGAGCTGCTGCCTGATTGCGGCGCCACGGAAGCGACCGGGCTTGGTGTGCCATCTTACGAGCTGAAATGGACTTCGCTCGGGTCCGATGTTTCAACCGCCGGCCTGCACGGAACCATCACCGTGGACGGCGACGGCAACCACGTCGTCACTTACGCGGGCACATGCGGTTGCGGCATGGACAGCGTAGCCGACGGCCATGTGATCGGCGTGGCGCAAACGCCCTACGGCTGGCTTGTGGCCGTGCTGACGGACGCGGCGAGCTGCACCTATGCAATCGATACCTTCCCGATCAACGATTGGATTGAAGGGCCATACACGGGTGAAGGCGTGTTATCGCACACAGACGGCAACCAGTTGCAACGATCGCTCTGGGCGTTTCACGCGGATTTCCGCGGGACACCGGCGCAACGGACACCGGACACGTTTAAGATCAGGCAGATCGCTTTTGATAATCAGGAATTCTTTACGCGGCAATACGCTTTGGCGCCGAACAAAGGCCGGCTGTCCGGTGATTCAATCGAGGATGTGTATCCGCAAGCGAGTTTTCCGGCGTCAGGCTTTGTCCCGCAAGGCACCTTCGGCACGTTCAGCAACGGCCAGGGCTCGTCCTACGCGTATCAGGCTGGCTTTGTGCTGGCCGGCGTTTACGGCAGCGCCACGGGCCTGCAGGGCCGCTGCACGATAGGTTTCTATTCCGAAGCGCAACTGTTGACCACGCTGGATCTTGTGCCGGACGATAACGGCGATGCATCGGCCATGGTCTGGCTCAAGGTCGCTTCACGGCCTGAACCGCTCAAGGTAAAGCTGTTGACGGATGCCGTTTTCGCGCCAGGCGGCAGTTTGCTCGTTGAAGCAACCGAACAAATCGAATATAAACCGAACTATTGGGATGCTTACCTATTAACGCGGCTCGGCGCATCGCAAGGCGGCGATGCGTTTCAGAATGGTGTGGACGGCCGCGGTAAGGACACCAGCACGGCAAAAGAGATCGGCGCCGGTTATTTTTCAAGCGGTTGCATCAACACGTTTCTCGGCGTGCGATCCATAGCGGATTGGGTGAACGATAATCCGGTCTACGATTCCATGCGGCGGCTTTCACGCGATCATTGCCGCGTCACGCGCCGGCAACAGTTCGTTTCCTACGAGGTGACGGGCGGCAAAACCATCCTGCGTTTCAGACGGTTTCCGCAGTTCCCAGGCGTAGACGGCATCGAGGCGCGCGCCGATCTGTTTGCCGATATCGCCCCGCCATTGGACGCGCTCGATTCCGGCGCGTTGATTGAAGGCGAGACGTATATCGTGCGCGGCTCGGGCCAGATCGTTTATCGCGGATCTGGCCACACGGAAAACCAGACATTCACCGCCACAGCCGTGAAGGTCTTTGACACGATCGGCACGGCATCGCTCTACGTCTACGACGGCATCCGGCACACGGCGCTGAAGAAGGGTTTCACAAACGAATGGACGATGTTCGTTGAACCGCGCTGTTATCATCCGTCGCCTACGTCAATCTGGAAGGCTGAAGCATACAGCGATTACTTTACCTGGTGCGATCGTTGCCATTTCTACAGCGGCACGGCGCCGTCCAGACTGCGCCGGTTCATCACGTTCAACAACACAACCACGCCGCTGGATTCAGATTTCCGGCCTGTGCTGACGCCGATATCGCTCCAGGCGCAGTTATTATCGCCGGAAGCGCCGGACCAATTCAGATACGCGGCAAACGCGAACCGCACATATGGCAACTCGGACTTTTACAAATCCTGCCAGGTATACAATCGCCCTTATGAAATCGAATCGTGCATCGTGGATGATTGGGCTGAGGATCAGATCATCAAGATCACGCTGACAGGCCGGCTTCGCAGCCATGAAAATGCGCCGGCCACTGTCGCCGCTGATCCTGCGTCATGGTCGGCCGGTGATATTGAAGCGCTCGCCAATGCCGGTGCTACACCGGAAGATTACCGGACAGACGACAATGCCGTGCGCGAATACGCGCTGTCCGAGGCGGACGGCAATTATCAATGCGTATTCAGGACAGGTGACGCCGGCACAGGCAGCGCTGTTACAGGGCTGCTGCCCGATAACCCGTTCGGCAGTTGTTATCCGGTCTTCTTTTTCTCGAAACTGATTCCTGAACCATACGACGACGGCAATGACAGTGTGCAAAGCCACGATTCGCGTTGTCTCATCGATCAGATGTTGCACATGGAAATTGCGCTGCGATCCATGTGCGAGGGATTCGTGGATGGCCGGACCAGCAAGGATATCATCTGCGAGACCGGCCTGGGCAACCTTTACGATTTCACATTTGAAAATCTCTGTTTCGAAGCGTTCAACGGGAACTGGATCGGCGCGTTCAATCTCGCTGCGCGCGACGATAACCCGAGCGGGTTCGGCCCGTTGCCGAACACGGTGATGTATGCCGAGGTGTTCAACCGTTTGGTGGCCGCGGTGAATCTGCTGGATAAAGTGCGGCTGGATTTGCCCATTCAATTCTCGGCGCGCGCGCAGGATTATCGCACGGATCTGCCGGTGACATTGACGGAGCTGCAGGGAACGACCTGCACGCTGGCGGGCACCTATCGCGCCTATCGCGATCATCTCAGCCTGCATCACGCGGTGGATTCCACCGGCACAAGCGGGTATGTCACCTGGACAACGATCGGCGCGGTTAAATCAGGCCAGATCGTTGGGTGCCCGACCGAGCTGGCATCGTTACGCACGGATTACGAATATCTCGTGGAGATCGATCCGGCATTTGTTGATGCCGTCCCGGACGATATCCAGGACTTGATCAACAACGGCAACACCGGGTTTCTAGCGTTGCAAACAACAACGCATCACACTGAACTCAGGGAATTGACCACGCCGGGCAACGGCGATCCGTGCCCGACGGCGCCGCCACAAGCCGACCTGTGGAGCGACGGTTTGGGTGAGCAATACACCTGGACGAATGTGGAGGATGAAGTGGAAGAATGCGTGCTGGTGACAAGCGGCACATTGGAAGCGCCGCCGGTCCGACCGAGCAGTTACAAGTTCGGCGCCAGGTCAGGCTCGGTCTGCGGCAATCTCGCGTCGTCAGCGAAACGGCTGGACCTGATCGCGGAACAGAATGCTTTCATTCAAGTGCCACTTATTTAACAAAAGATAACGAAGATAACGAAGGAGCTCCCTCTCTGTTTCCTTCGTTGCCTTCTGTGAAAAAAGGTGCGCTTCAAAATCGTCCGATACCAACGCCTGACCGGCACGCCGCCTGAGATCAGGCCCAGGCCGGGCCTGGGTGATCGCATCGCTAAAGTGGCGAAGCCAATCGCGCGCCGGATTGATCGCGTGCTTGGAACGAACCTGAAAGAGTGCAAAGGCTGCGAGGACCGCGTGGCCTGGTTGAACAAGCATTTCCCGCTATGAACTCCTTCGTTTCCTTCTCTTGAAGTTTTTTAACAGAAGGCAACGAAGATAACGAAGGCAGCCGGTTGACTCTCGCCGGTGTTCATGGCGAATGAGATCACCGTAACAGGCACACTTAGCTGCACAAAAAGCGGCCAAACCGTTTCAGGATCTTCCACACTTCAAATCACTCTGGCGGGCGCCGCGCTGTATTCGGATGTGCAGAACATACCGACCACGGTCGAGCAGCTTGTCTTTTCCGCGGATGCAATCGCTGAAGGCATCACGTTCGTTTGGGTGAAAAATCTCGGGCCGACGAATTACGTGGAGCTCGGCAACGCGGCGCTGGCCGTCATCTACGCGAAACTGCTTGTGAACCAGATCACGCTGATCGCGGTGAACAAGGCCGCGGCGTCCGACCCGAACATATACGCGCGCGCGAACACGGCCGGGATCGCCCTGCAAATCGTCGCCGTCGGCACATGAAGGTTTTATGCGCTCACGCTTTCTGTTGCCGGCAATCATCATCGCCTGTGTCCTGATCGTTTTCATTGCGAACGCGGCCCGTTACATCATCAACACCGGCACAGGCGCGAACACGGGCACGGGCGACACGCTCCTGGTCGCGTTCAACAAGATCAACTCGAACTTCGCCGAGTTGTACGACGTGGCGGTGACGAATGGCGGATCAGGCGCCGGCAATGGCATGGTGAAAAGCGGGACGAACTTGCATTTCGCAACGGACGCGGCTTATACGGCCGGCCTTGTGCCGTTCGCAAGCAGCACGAGCGCGATGGGTTTCGATTCCGATTTGAGCTGGGACAGTTCGTTGAACAAGCTGACTTTTGGCGCGGCGACAGTTGATTACAACGGCTCACAGTTCACCATAGCGATCCCGGGCGGCTCCGGGATCGTGAGCCCTTTCTTCCGAGTCTCCAATTTGAGTGCGCTAAACGCTTCAAGCGGCACGCAGGTTTACTACAACATTGCCCCATCGTTCTCGCAAAGCGGAACGGCCGGATACACCGTCCTGCGAATCAATCCGAGTGAGAGCAGTCTCGGCAGCGGCACGCATTTATTGGCTGACTTCATGGTTGGTGGCGTGAGTAAATCCTCCATTGAAAATTCCGGCGCTCTCACTTTATCCGGCGCCACGAACAAGCTGACAATCTCCAATGACACCTTGCTCCTGGACGGCGTTGCGGTCGGAACCTCCACCTCCACGAATATCTACAACAATATCGTGACGACAAATCTCACCGTGCTAAATCAGCTCACGGTGTCGAACATTTACACAACTACCATGACCGTGGTCAGTAACCTGTTCGTGAATTATTTATACACGGTCAATGGCAGTCATAACACGCTATATATTACCAACTCGATTCAAAGCGGCTCGTTGCGGACCAATCTTCTGGCGGTATCATCAACGGGCTTGCTGACAAACGCGAACTATGGCACAGGCATCTCGTGGGATCCTGCCACGCTGACTATTTCATCTACCGCGACTGGAGGCGGGAGCGGCAGCGTATGGATGCCGAACACGGCGTTGAGCTATAGCGGAGGAACGAACCTGACCATCGACGGCAGCGGCGGCACAAACTTCTATGTGTTGCTGACGAACACGGCGTTCTTCACCACACCGGCGAATATCCCGGCGAGCAAGAGTAGCAACACCACCTTCACGGTGTACTTCCAGCAGGACGCCACGGGCACGAGGCTGGTGAGCTGGACCAACGCCAGCTTCTTCTTCCCTGGAGGCAACACGAACCAGTTCCAGCCCCTCACCAACGCCAGCGCCATGTCCTCGGTGACGTTCACTATGTCGCCCTTCACCAACGGCGTGTTCCTGGGCGACTACGGGACACTGTACTGACCCGCCATGCTGCCCTACAGCCGCCGCCTGTTCCTGAAGCGCGTGGCCATCTTTGTGCCCACGCTCTACGTGTGCAAAGGCGGGGCTGTGGCGCTATCGCACCTGCACCCTGACGCGGCTAGCTGGCGGCGGCGTGTCGTGACGAACGGCGGGAACTACACGAGCAAGAGCATCGTCTGCAACGATTGGATGGTGAAGGCGCTGGTTGGCAATGGGCTGCGGTCGAAGATAGGGCGCATGGGCACGTTCACCGGCATTGGCGTGGCATCCATTCAGTCGCCGCTCATTGTCGATATACGGCCCACGACGCTGGACGTGAACCCAGGCACAGGTGGGAGCGCGTTTCTGGATGCTGCTTTCTCGGAAGGCACAGGATTGACGGGCAACGGCACGAACAACGTGCTGCGCTCGGGGTGTAAGCAGAAAGACCTGACAGATCGTGACGACGGTGGAGTGAAGAAGTGGCACTACGGCATCTACGTGTGCGCCTCGAACAATCAGAGCGGGTTCGCGATGGGCACGTTTGCTGGTGGTATCAGCTTCACATACCTCTACGTGTCCAACGTTGGCGGGCATAGCTTCTTTACACAAAGCAGTATCAATGGGCAAATCGACGTGGTGGACTCGGCGGGCACTGGCTTTTACTGCGGCGCCTACAACGGCAGCGCGAACCAGAAGTTGTTCAAACGCGGTGCGGAGATTGGGGCCACAACCAGTGGCTCAACGCAGATTGACGACTTGTTCGTATCCATCTTCGACGCGAACGACAACGCCTCAATCATCGCGCCATCGAGCAAGACATTCGGCGGCTACACGATGGGCTACGGCATTGATGACGCGAATCAATCCGCTCTGGACTACATCTGGCAACGCGGCATGGGCATCCTGGGGAGGGCGGTATGAGCCGAAACAGCCTTGAGGAAGCGGCGAACATGCGATTGGCGCGGCGGTTCATGTTGGCTTGCGTCGGCATCGCTGTGTTGGCTGTCGTGCTTGGGTTTTGGTTCCTGTGACGCCTGACGAGGAAAACTCCACCTGGGACGGGTGCGGCACGCTGGCGGTTGCGCTGTTCATTGGGCTTGCGGCCATCGTGATTGCGGGCTTAGTCTGGAGGACAATCAATGAATGACTGGCAGGTTCCATTTCCAACCCTATGACGACCGATACGAACCACTCACAGCTATCGTCAACAATTATGGGCGAGCAGAGTTTCGGACCTTGCGCGGCGGCAGGCCCGGCAACCAGCGTTGGCACATGGTTGAACTTATCGAGATTCCGGTGGCTATTGCTCGCGAGTTTGGCGAGTTCATCCCTCTTGTCCCAAGCCGCGACCATGCTGGTCTGGGACGGAAGCCCAACGGCAACCGATTACCGCGTCTGGCAATCAATGGGCACGGGACCATTCTCAATCCTGAACGTGACGA
>Ga0111538_10011657_pt1 | contig 11639 bp, 12 predicted proteins | sample SoiMethybrSBSTD1_FD_79669 | JGI IMG/M metagenome (GOLD analysis project Ga0111538, IMG submission 79669) | Bulk soil microbial communities from a Populus tree surrounding site in Tennessee, USA - Soil MetaG P. TD hybrid SBSTD1 (version 2)... | ecosystem: Environmental > Terrestrial > Soil >...
CTTGTTCAGTTCCCCCGCATTAATTTACTTGCGGAACCACCACCATAGCAGTAACGATAGGACCAGGGATACCAACAGACTGGTGGTCAACGGAAAATAGAAGCTGAAATTTTCCCGCTCCACGCTTATATCACCGGGAAGCCGGCCAAAGGGCAATTTTGATAGCCAGGGCCACGCTAGGCCTGCCACCAACAGCAGTATCCCGAGCAGGATAAGTATACGTTGCATAAAAATTTCCTGATGCCCAGTTCTGGTGGGAACAACCGGAAAACCGGGAGATTAGCGTAGGCGGTTTTTTTCCAAAGATCAATCGCACCCTAATATTCTGCTTTCACAACCGGTATTTCTGTCAGAGCTGGCTCCTCCCGTATTTTTCCGTTCGCAGCTTTTTCTTCGTCTAACCGCGCCTAAGACCGAGTGGATTTTCACATCTTTCATCAGCGCAGGACCTTCCTACGTGGGGTAGCACACGGAGACGCAACGGAAAGTCTTATAGGGTTGATTTTCAACTCGTCAATGACCCGCTACCTTTACACGTGCATGCCGACTGTCCGGAGTCATAACGATGGGGGTCATGTGAAAGTAGAGGGCTTCAGGCGAGCCTGCGATTAGAGCGATTTATGTCGGATAAACAAGAAAGACCGCGAAAGTCCCCCAGAGTAGAGATCGGCTTCACTCAGTCACAGCGGATGGAAGTATCCCGGCAGAGCCGGGCAAGCGACGAGCGGGCCCAAAATAGATGGTTGGTTAAAAAACGTTTAAAACAAATTTTCTTTATGGAGGCTGGCAATGAACTTTCTCGTCAAATACTTTCGCAATCTCCTCGTTCCAATTTTGGTAGCGTTTGGAATTTTTACCTCGGCTGGCGTACAGGCGCAAGAGCCGTCGGACAGACCGGTAATGAACAAGCCACCGGAATCAGGTGAGACGACCAAACCGCAGCGTGGCACGAAGGACAGGCCTCTAACCGTTGAAGTTCCAGTTTTGATTATGGTCCCGGTTCAAATCACAACCGATCTCGAAAAGAAAGGCTGTTGGGTAAGGTTTTATGACAAGAAAAATTATGAAGGCGACAGCTTGCTGCTAACCGGGCCCATCAACATGCCGCGGATGGTTGGCCCGTTTGGTTTCGACTGGGAAAACAAAGTACGCAGCCTTAAGGTTGGCCCTAATGCCAACCTTACCATTTATGACAACCGCGATTTTCGCGACCAGGACAAATTCATCGGCGCAAAAATGAACGTACCCGACATGTCCAAACAGATGGGATATTTTGACGATTTCAGATCAATGATGCTGAGCTGTATCTAAGCCCCGGGGGGGGCCGCGGAGCGGGGATCGGGCAGTGCAGGGGCTTGCTCCGACCGCACAGTTTTGTTTTTTAGCCCACTGAGGTAGGGGTCGACGTCTGGTTCCACCCTTTGTGGTCGCTCGCGGAGCGTGGCGGAGGGACCCGCAGGGGGAATCGGGCAGTGCAGGGGCCAGCTGAACAAGCGGTTTGATGTATGACCCTGAGGGGTTTGGCTTTTTATACCGCTGAGATAACGGATCTGGCGCATGAGTTTTTTTCCAACCTTCGGTGTAGCTCCCCCCAACGTTGCTCATGCGGATGTGAATTCACCACTTTTCGCTGTCGCTTGCATCGGGCTCCAGGATGCGCTTTTCACGGCCGACAAGCATCAATCACGACGTGTTTGAGAATGTGCAATCGGCGATGAAAGAAGTGTTCCGCCCCGGGTATCACAACGATAGGTAATTCCTGAGGAGCGGCCCACTCCAGCACAGACGTAAGTGCGACCACGTCATCCCGATCACCGTGAATAATCAGGACGCGTGGGGCCACGCCCTGGCGATGTTTAACGTCCGGCTGGATGATAGGGGGTGCCTTCAGACGTTGAACCGCCGGGGCCACCATGACGACTGTTTGCGGTTTGAGTCGTTGCGCGGCATAAGCCTGAACCGCACCGCCAAAGGAGAATCCCGCCAGCAGTAACGGGACGGGCGTGTCGAAACGTTCAGCAAACCTGATCTTCGCGCTTTCCGCCACTGCGAGCACGTCGTCCACCTCACCTGCGCTGGTGTTATCGCCCGAGTTAAGCTCGCCCTCGCTTTGTTCCACGCCGCGAAAATTGAACTTGATGGCAATGAATCCCAGTTCGAGAAATGATTTAAACAGGGTGTGCACCACCTTGTTGTTCATGGTTCCGCCATAAAGCGGATGCGGATGCGCGACCACGGCGATACCTCGGGCATGACCAGAGGTTGGCTCAGCAAGGATCGTTTCCAGCTTGCCGGCCGGGCCATCGATGAATGTTTTCTGGATAATATGCTCGTTCAACAATGCGTTCTGCAAGTAACTGGGTAATCTGATCGATCCACCGGGGTGAGCCGACTGCCGCGGAAGCGGAGCATAAGGTCGGCGCGCGATTCGGCGGTTTGTTGGTTTGCCGGTGGAAGCTTGGCGGGGGCGCGTGACTCATCGCCCGCAATCGTCAGGGCTGTCAGCGCTTCTGGAGAATTAATCCGCGCTCGGATCGAACGCTTCCGGGCCGCCGAGACTTCGTCAAATTCTCAACCGCTCCACGATACGACCATTTTTCAGGTGCTCCTCGATAATCTCGTCGATATCCTCCTTATCCACGTACGTATACCAGACATCTTCGGGATAAACCACGATTACCGGTCCTTCATTACAGCGATCAAGGCAGCCAGCATTGTTAATGCGTATTCTCTTGCTTTTGCTATCGAGCTTCAGCGCCTTGACGCGTTGCTTGGCGTAGTCGCGCATGGCCTGTGCGCCAAAATTGTTGCAACATAATGCACCTGCCTCGCGCTGGTTCACGCAGAAAAATACGTGCCGTTGATAATAACTCATGGATTGATGGTGATCAGTTGTGCGTTCTGAATGATCACGATTATACGGATCGCCAACAGCTATCTCAACTTGATTTCGGTCCATAAGCGGCTCAGCAGTCGCCGCTGCTTGCGGTCAAGATCGCGCAACATTTCCAGGCGGGCGAGCAATTCCCGGCTGGGGAATATCGCCTTGTTGGCCGTAATCTCGGGTTGAACGTACTGCATCGCCTCAGTGTTGGGATTACCCGAGCCCAGGAGATTAGTGAGGTCGGCGGAATTTTTTCCTTCCAGCATGAAGTTGACGAATTGATGGGCCAGATCCGGACGCTTTCCACTTCTATGCAATACCATGCTGTCGAGCGCCAGTACCGCCCCTTCATTGGGGGTGGAGTATCCGATCGTGAAGCTCCGGCCGGTTTTTTTTGCGTCAAGCGCTGCCTGAAACATGTCATTGGAATAACCGTGCGCCACCCATAGATTCCCGGTGGCGAGTTCCTTGATATAACTGGTATTGCTGAAAGCCGCCCAGTAGGGCTTGGCGCGAACGATCAAATCTGCCGCTTCCTTCCAATGCTTCTCATCGGCATCATTTATTGAATAGCCCAGGTATTTAAGCGCCGCGGCCATCAATTCACGCTGGCTGTCGAGAACGGTCACGCGACCTTTGATCTTTTCGAGGTATCTGGGTTCGAAAATTATTGCCCAGGTGTCCGTAGGGAGGCCGAGTTCCTTTATTTTTTCCTGGTTGAATCCAATCAGACTGATCGTATAGGCGTACGGCACCGAATACTTGTTGCCCGGGTCGAACGGCGTATCGAGGTACGAAGGGTCGATGTTTTTCAGGTTCGGCAATAACGACTTATCCAGCGGCTTGAGGGCGCCCTGCCGGATCAGAGTATCCATCGCGTTGCTCGTGGGGACGATGAGATCGTAACCGCTCGCGCCTGCCGCGAGTTTTGCCAGCATTTCCTCGTTGTCCGAATAATAATCCTGGGACAGCCTGCAATCGCAGGACTTCTCGAAGCGCCTGACCGTTTCGGTGGAGATATAGTTATTCCAATTGAACAGGTGCAGGACATTCCTGTCTTTATTGGGTACGGCCGCGCGCTCATCCGGTCGGGTGCAGCCCGCCGTGAACAGCATCAGCCAGCTCAACATGAAAATGAGTGATGCCAGAGACCTTCTGAAACATCCGGGGTACATAACTTCTAGCTGGACGTTTTTGCGTCGCGCGACGAGGCGTGCGCGTCGAGCTTTGCCGCGATGATGATCATGACCAGGGTGAGCAACATCAATAAGGTGGAAATCGCATTCACCTCGGGCGTCACCGCGACCTTTATCATGGTATAGATCTGGATGGGCAAGATGGGTTCACCGACACCCTTGGTAAAGAAGGTAATGACGAAGTCATCTATCGAGAGCGTGAACGACATCAGTGCTCCCGCAACGACCGCCGGCATGATAAGCGGCAGCGTGACCAGACGGAATGTTTGCCATGGGGATGCGCCAAGATCGCGCGCCGCTTCAAACAGGCTCTCATCCATGTCCTGAAGCCGTGCCCGTACGATAATGGCGACAAAGCCGATACAGAATGTGGTGTGCGCGATAATGATTGAGACCATGCCCAGCGTTAAATTCAGGACTTGTAAAAAGAATAACAACAGCGACACGCCGAGAAGGATTTCAGGCATGGCCACCGGCGTGAAAACCAACACCGGCAAAACCTTTAAGTTGTACCGATGAATCGCCAGACCCGCCATGGTGCCAAGCACCGTAGCACTGAAACTCGCGCTGAGTGCAATGATCAGTGAATTACCTGCGGCTGTAAGCATCTCCGCGTTGTTGAATAGTGCTTTATACCAGGACAAGGTAAATCCCACCCACTCTGCATTGAGCCGCGAATCGTTAAAGGAATAAACCACCACAATGGCGAGGGGAATGTACAGGAAGGCGTAGACCAGCGCCGCGGCCAACCACAGCCAGGTATTGTTGCGCTTCATGCTATCCCCGCTGGCCGGTAGCGGGTCGTGCGAGCCATGTCGCGAGTGCGGCGACGGATAGCACGGCCAGCGTCAGCATGATTGAAAGCGCTGAGCCAAAGGGCCAATCCCGGGTACCGAGGAATTGATCCTTTATCAGATTGCCGATAAGAATATCACCTGTGCCTCCCAATATATCGGGAACGGCGAACATGCCAAGCACAGGAATGAATACTAACGCCGAGCCTGAAAACACGCCTGGCAGGGATAAGGGCCAGGTAATTCGCCAAAACCGCTGCCAACCATTGGCGCCAAGATCCTGTGCCGCATTCAGGAGCGCCGGGTCGTGCTTCTCCAGATTGGTGTAGAGCGGCAGCACCATGAATGGCAGGTGCACGTATACCATTCCCACCAATACGGCAAATGGCGAAAACAACAGTGTTACCGGCCCGATGCCGAATACGCCGAGAATCGCATTGATAAACTGGCTGAGGGCAGACTCCGGGCCTAGAATGATCATCCACGCATAAATGCGAATGAGGAAATTGCTTGCGAACGGCAGGACCACCAGCAGGACCAGCAGGTTGCGAAAGCGTTTTTCGCTGCGTGCGATCAGCACCGCCAAGGGATAGGCCAAGATAAGACATATCAAAGTGGTGGCTGAGGCCATGGCGAAGGACTTGAAGAAAATTTCCCCATAGAGCAGGTCGCTAAAAAAAAACTGGTAGGCTTCTGGTGTGAAACCATGCTCGCTCTCAGCGCTTCCCGCAGGCGCTGCAATCGGCGCCAGGCCCCCGAACTCACCCGGGAAACGGAACGAAGTCAGGATCATGATCAGACTAGGGCCGACAAAGAAAATCAGCAGGAAGATAAATGGAGGGCCGCCGACGAGTAATCTGGCCACCCGGCCTTCTCTGAGCTCTCCCTTACTCATGCAGAAAAATTCCGGCATCGTGTCGCCATGAAACCGCCACAGCGTCGCCAACGTCATAAAACTTGGCTCGTCCCGGTGCTGAATTGGGCAACAAGGCCTCGATATAGGCCCCGTTGGAGAGCTCCACTATATAGGTCGTAATATCTCCGACATACAGAAAATCGTGCACCTTGCCAAGGAAATGGTTTTTCAGTTGAGGCTCGTCCGAAGCGTGCGAAATCCGGACCTGTTCCGGTCGAATCGCAATCAGGCCATTATCGCCTGCTTTCACGCCCTCTTTCCCTACGGTGACTACTTCTCCCAATCCTGAGACCTCAAGTTTTAAGTGCGATGGGGTCGATTCCAGCACCCGCGCGGACATCATGCTGATCTTTCCAACAAAATCGGCCACAAACCGGTTTCCTGGAAAGCCGTAAATTTTTGAAGGCTCGTCAATTTGCTCGACACTACCGCGGTTCATCACTGCTATCCGATGCGATAGCGCCAGCGCTTCATTCTGGGCATGAGTAACAAAAACGAAAGTTATTCCTACTTCCTTTTGGAGATTAATAAGCTCGATCTGCATTTCTTCGCGCAGTTTTGCATCGAGGGCGCCCAGAGGCTCATCGAGCAGTAACAGCCGTGGCCGGTTGACCAGGCCGCGTGCCAATGCGACACGCTGTTTCTGTCCTCCCGACAGCTCATGCGGGAAGCGGTCTCCAAAATCAGATAGGCGGACACCATCAAGGGCCTCGCTTACCCGGACCTTAATTTCCGGTAAAGCCTTACCGGCCATCTTGAGTGGAAAGGCAATATTGTCGGCTACCGTCATATGCGGAAAAAGGGCATAGGTCTGGAACACGGTGTGGACAGGCCGCTTTTCCGGCGGCGTGCCGACCACATCTTTTCCGTCGAGGAGAATTTGTCCGGAATCGGGAAGATCGAAGCCAGCTATCATCCGTAAAAGCGTCGTTTTACCGCATCCGGATGGGCCTAGAAGGGTGAAGAATTCCCCAGCTTCAATGGTAATGGTGACATTGTCGACAGCGGTATAGCTGCCAAAGCGCCGAGTAACATTACGGATTTCCAGTAGTGCCATCGCCGTGCAAACAAAAAAACGGGGATTTTACCAAAATTCACTCACGCTTCAGTGTTGAGAAGCCTATGGTGGGCGGCTGAAGTTGTGGGAATGCGAGTCGAACCTGCCCTGCTGTTACGCGGCCCGGGGGAGTTGCGCAAACTACGATCCGCTTGTTTGATAAGTGGAGAAGCGAATCCCGTTATCCTACTACCATAGCTGCCATAACTGCCATATCAACAGCACTGCCAGCAGCAGCGTAACCGCGATCAGCAAGCGGCTCTGGCGCCGCTGCTCAATCAGTATCGCCGTGATTTTTTCATCCATCGCCTGCGTGCGGTTTTCACTCAAAGCATGGTGCAACAAACGTGGAAACTGCGGGAACATCACGGCCCAGCCCGAAGCCTCCTTGCTCAGGCGGCGGCTGAATCCGCGCACGCCAAGCTGATCAGACATCCAGTTTTCAAGATACGGTTTTGCGGTCGTCCACAGGTCAAGATCCGGGTCGAGGTCGCGTCCCAGCCCTTCAATATTCAATAGCGTTTTCTGCAGCATGACCAGCTGAGGCTGAATCTCCACATTGAACTGGCGCGAGGTCTGAAACAGCCGTAGCAACACGCGGCCGAAGGAAATTTCCTTCAGCGGTTTATCAAAGATTGGCTCGCATACGGCGCGGATTGCGGTTTCAAAATCATTGACGCGGGTATTTTTCGGCGCCCATCCTGCCTCGACATGGGCCTCAGCAACCCTTTTATAATCGCGTCGGAAGAATGCCAGAAAATTTTGTGCGAGATAATTCTTGTCTTCGTCCGTAAGGGTACCCATGATGCCGAAGTCCACCGCGATATAGCGGCCATCGCTACCCACGAAAATATTACCGGGATGCATATCGGCATGAAAATAACCGTCCCGGAATACCTGAGTAAAAAAGATTTCCACTCCGACCCTGGCAAGCCTCGGGATATCGATACCCTGTTCGCGCAGCTTGGCCACCTGGCTGATGGGCGTTCCCTTCACACGCTGCATAACCATGACGCTCGAGTAGCAGTAATCCCAGTAAACCTCGGGTACCAATAGCAGCGGAGAGTCGAGAAAATTGCGTCGCAGCTGGCTGCAGTTGGACGCCTCGCGCATTAGATCCAGCTCATCGTCCAGATGCCGTGCAAATTCAGTCACTACTTCGCGGGGTTTCAATCGCTTGCCGTCGGGCCAGAGGGATTCAACCAGCAGCGCTCCGGTTTCCATTAACGCGACGTCATGTGCGATAACGGGCGCAATGCCCGGGCGCAGCACTTTCACCGCCACTTCTGTGCCGTCGTGAAGTACCGCGAGATGAACCTGGGCGATGGATGCGCTTGCTACCGGCTCGGCATCGAATACCAGAAAGACTTCGTTAACGCTTTTCCCATAAACCTCCTCCAGCGATTTGATCGCAAGATTGGAGGGAAACGGCGGAACCTGATCTTGCAGTTTAGCCAGTTCGTCAGCAATGTCCTGCGGCAGGAGATCCCGCCGGGTGGAAAGCATCTGGCCAAACTTGACAAAAATGGGGCCGAGCGCCTCCAGCGCGAGACGGAGGCGTTCGCCACGAGCCTTATCCAGCCGGCGCCAGAATGTAGCAACTTTGACGACTGGCCGCACCAGGCGTAACCGCTCATGCCCGAGAAAAAATTCATCCAGGCCGAAACGGAACGCTACAGCCAGAATTTTGAGAAGACGAAGAAAACGCATTTATTCCAATGACAGCAGTTCGTCTATAGTCAAGCACCCCCTGATCCAATGTACCGAACGGCGTAAACCTTAAATCGCCAGTGCCCGTTCCAATGAAACCAGCCAGGTGGGGATAGTCTTCTCAGTCGAGTCACATTGCTAAAGGGTTCTTTTCATAAGCGCGCTCACACGTTTTTCCAAATTTAAGGCGGCCTCGTGCAGTGCGCTTACTTCGTGGACAAACTCATACATGTAAACCGGTTTGGCGAGCAGAGGCCGCTCTTCGGTTAAATACTCCGTCGACATCTGCAACACGTTCCGAATAGTTTCGGCATGCCAACGCGTAAGATTTTGGCCGGCGAGAACCACGCGATGTGCGAGGATATCACCCAATATCCTGCTCAGGTCTTCCTCGAGATCCCAGCGCAGATGTTTGCCGACATGGAGAAGCTCGTCTGCGAATGCGCTGTCGCCTGAGATGCGGATGTTACGGAACGCATCTTCATCGCGCGCAAGCAAACGCGGCAACAATACCGGATCAATAGTGAGAGTGACATCATCGCGAGCATTGCTCGCGGCAGTGGATACGTCGCCGCTGGCCTTTACGGTCAGGGCGACGTCAATGAAAGGAGAAAGACGGAAGCGCGCCGTCTTCCCGGAGCAGGATTGCAGCCGCTTGCGCGCCCAGCTTTCCCCATGCAACAAGTGGTTGAGCGGGGCTATCGCGAGGGATGCCAGCATTGCAGCTCAGGTCAGGAAACTTGCTGAATGCCCGCCAACAGCCAGACCGCTTCCGAATCTTTAAGGTCTTTCTGTACGTGCCAGATCTCATCAAAGGCTTCTGGTGCGGAATTGGGCGCTTCCCGCAGCTGCCCGTTGAACCGGACGCTGGCAATGGCTGTGTCATTTTCCGTTACTACTTCGAGCAATTCCGCATCGATCGACATGACCTCTGTCCTCTGAGGTTCATCGCCGCGCTCATTGATCTGCATGCTGATCTCGGCGAACATTTGCGGGGTAGTATATTCCCGGATATCGCTCAGGTCGCGCGCGTCGTTGGCAGCCTGCAACCTGATAAAAGAGGTTTTGGCATTACGCAGAAACGGCTCGACCTGAAAGTCTGCGGGAATATTACCTGTACTCCTGGTAACAGGCGCCGCCTGGGTCGGTGCTTGCGTACCGGATGCAGGCATTTGCTCTGCCGGGGTGGCGCCAGCCGGTGTCGGGCTGCTGCCCCCGGTTGTTCCCATGCCTGAATATTGCATCGGACGCGCCGTATTTTCCTGTCGAGGTCTGCGCATCATGCGCATCACGAAGAAAACAGCGGCCATCAGCGCGGCCAGCATCAGCACATCCATCATGTTAATGCCCTCGAATGCGCCGCCCATGAATAGCGCCGCCAGTAATCCTCCAGCGGCCAGACCAGCCAGTGGTCCCATCCATTTGCTTCCACCAGCGGCTGCCGGTGCAGCGGCCGGAGCTTGCCCCGACTTGGGCGCTGCTTGCGGGCTGATGGCCTCACGTTGCTTGCCAACGCTCTTACCGCCGCCAAAGCGTTTCGCTTCAGCGTCAAACGCGACCAATCCGAAGCTAAAAACAGCCAAGGTCAGCAGGGTGAATAATTTCTTCATGACGGTCTCCTTGCAAACATTCAAGAAAGCAGTATAACACTATCGAATCTATCGATATCTCATAATTTAATCGGAAAACTTATTTGTGCGGAAGTTCCCAAACGGGCACCGATGATCACGCCGCAGTTCTGGTAATACCCTGGTATTACGAGAGTTTCTTGCGATAGCGACGTCCGCTTTATGTTTGGCCATCGTCTAGACCAAGCTGCGCCACCTGCCTGATCATATGATTCGCAAAGTATTCATTAGCTGAGCTCGTTCAACCTTTCTTATTACTGCCGCCAGTCTACCCCTGGCTATTGGGATTGTGCTTCGCGATTAAACACATTGTCTCGCAGTGACGCTGGGCGGCGGCCAGATCTCCATGGACTTCCCGCGGCTCCCCCTTTGGAAAGGGCCGCCAAAAACGCTTGCCGTTATCTTCTGGCGAAAGCGTCCCACGAAAAAATAAACTTCGGTAACCGGCAAGGCACAGCAAATAATTCCCTTTGACCTCATCCTTGAGCCACTCAAACTTCATAGCAAACCCTTTCTTGATCGTTGAAGAGGAATATGCCCGCAGCGTATTTTAATTGACCCCTCATAATTCTGGGGTTGATTTGGTGAACATTTTTTCTGTTCTCCTGTTTTACGGGTTCCATAGTGGGAGCGGGCGGAGCGTCCGTGCATGGTTGGGCTGGCTCTAGCCTCGTTCTCGCCGCTGAGACGCGAACATGCTCTTCCGCTGGGTTTGCCCATGGGGCAGTACGAGCGAGCGCTGCCTGGTAAATTTTTCAATTGAGCGTCTCGTGGCGTGAATGCAGGACGATAAGCGAAGACCCGTACTAGTACAAGTAGATTCGCCCCTGTGCGGAGGTGCGAGGCGATTATCATATGATAATCGCCGCACAGATAATCCTACCCGGTATGTGCTTATACTGCTCGCGCGTTCAGTTTTTCAGGTGCCGGTGAAGCATGACGGGGAAATTAGTTACGAGTAACCGCGCGCATGCATTAAGGGGAAAAAGGAAAGCGGTGTTTGAAAACAATTACTTCAGTACTTGAACAAGCGATTCAAGTAAATCGAGCAGGCGGCAGTATGCCCGAACAGGTGTCGTGTGAGGAAAATTGAACACATTGCCGCCACCATGGATTTTCCACCGTTTCAGCCTCGTCTCAGTAGGGCAAGAGCATGACGCAAAACTTTTATTTGATGCACGTTCATGATTATCCTGACTGTTAATACTGGTAGTTCCTCGGTCCGTCTCGCGGCATTCTCCGGTGATAGCGGAGCGCTGACACAGTTGGCGAGTGCACGGTATGAGTTATCAGACAGCGAACCCGAGGTCATGCTTAAGGCATTCCTGGACGCGCATGGGCTCACGAAACTAAAAGTGGCGGTGCATCGCGTGGTGCACGGGGGGATGAATCTTACTGCCTCGTGCCTCATCGATCAGGAAGTGGAGCTGGAGATCGGCCGGGTCGCACCGCTC
>Ga0111538_10011659_pt1 | contig 11639 bp, 9 predicted proteins | sample SoiMethybrSBSTD1_FD_79669 | JGI IMG/M metagenome (GOLD analysis project Ga0111538, IMG submission 79669) | Bulk soil microbial communities from a Populus tree surrounding site in Tennessee, USA - Soil MetaG P. TD hybrid SBSTD1 (version 2)... | ecosystem: Environmental > Terrestrial > Soil > Tree...
ACGAATATCGCGCCTGCTTTCGTGATGGCGGCTGCGAAGAGTGGACATCGATAACATTCGATGACACCACCGCGTATAGTATCAAGAACCATTGCAATTCCGGCTCGGACTTCGTTCGATTTCAGGTTCGGTTCGGGCGCGATGGGAGAGAGCCAGGGCAGACGATGGACCTGGCCCGCAGCCAGACCTTCAAAGACGTGAACCCGACCGAAGTGCCGAGCTGCGCGTGCATGCCCCAGGCGCAATATCATTTCGTGAAAGTCGGTGGGAAAACGCAACTCCGCAACGGGCTGCCGCGCAACATTACGCTGCGACCCTGTCGGCAAATCAAAGTGGACTAGGTTTTCTCTCGAATCATCAATGCCCCATCAGCGTTCGAGTCGATCCAAGCCCTATCTGGGCAGCAGTGGATCGATCATCATCCGCATCTCGGCGATCGACTTGTAGCCGCTCGTCTTGTGGCCGTTGATGAAGAAGGTCGGCGTCGAATTGATGCCGTGGTCGACGGCCAGCCGCACCGCGGCGTCGATCTTGTCGTGCAGCGCTTGATCGTCGATGCAGCGATCGAAGGTTTCGCGCTCCAGTCCGGCGTCGCCGCCCAGTGCGGCCAGCCGTTGCAGGTATTCGTCCTTGTCGCGCGCTCCGGTCCAGTTGCCCTGCGTCCGATGCAGCGCATCGAGCAGCGGGAAGAAGCGGTCCTGCCTGGCGCAGCGCAGCAACATGATCGCGCCGGCGTCGAATGTATTGAGCGGCAATTCGCGATAGATGAAGCGCATCTGGCCGCTGTCGATGTAACGCGTCTTCAGCTCCGGCAAGGTCTCGGCGGAGAAACGGGCGCAATGCGGGCAGCTCGGCGAGCCGTATTCGATCAGCGTCACGGGCGCCGTCAGCGCACCGAGCGCCATGTCCGGGAAGGGGCCCGGTGGCGGCACGCGGTCCCGGGACCAGCGCCAAGCCGCGATGCCGACGACCGCGGCCAACGCCGCCGTCGACCCACCCAGCCATACGTGTCTGCGCGAAAGCGTCACGACCCGCAAAACCCCGCTCATGGTCAAAGATTCGCGGCCATCTGAATCCCGGTAACGATAGACAACCGCATATGCGGCGAAAATGCGTATGGATCAGCGTTCGAGCCGCGCCACGATCTCGACATGGGCGGAGTGCCGGAACTGGTCGACCGGCGTCACTGCGGCCAGCCGATAGCCGCCGTCGACCAGCAGGCGTACGTCGCGCGCCAGGGTTGCTGGATTGCACGACACCGCGACCACGACCGGCACCTGGGACTTGGCCAATTCCCGGGCTTGCGCCTCGGCGCCCTGGCGCGGCGGATCGAACACCGCGGTGTCGAAGGCTTTCAGTTCGGCGGTGACCAACGGCCGGCGGAACAGGTCGCGGGTCTGCGCGTCGATCGGCTTCAGGCCTTGGGTGTTCGCGACCGCCTGCTTGAGCGCCGCGATCGCGGCGGCGTCGTTGTCGAAGGCGCTGATCCGCGCGCGTACCGCCAGCCGCAGCGCGAACGGACCGAGCCCGCAGAACAGATCGGCGATGTTGCGGGCGTCGCCGACATGATCGAGCACCAGTCTGGCGAGCGTTTCCTCGCCGGCCTGCGTTGCCTGCAGGAAGGCGGCCGGCGGCAGCGCCACCACGGCGGGGCCGATCCGCAAGGTCGGCGTCGCGCGCTGCGCGATCAGCTCGCTATGGCGCGTCAGCCGCGCGAGCCTTTGGCTGGTGGCGAGTTGCGCCAAGCTTTGCATCCGTGACGCAGTCAGCGGCCCGGAGCCCCGCACGTCGACATCGAGGCCGGCATCGATCGCCGTGACCTGGATGTCGAGCGGCTTGCGCTCGGGCTTCAGCGCCTCGGCCAAGGCCCAGGCGGCCTTCAATGCGCCATCGAGCGACGGCGCCAGCACCGGACACCTGTCGATGGCAACCACCTGGTGGGCGCGCAAGGCTGTGAAGCCGACCTCCAGCACGTCCTTGCCGTGGCGGCGCGCATGGAACGTGGCGCGGCGGCGGCCTTCGCCATGGGCGTCGATCAGCTCGCCGACCGGAACTTCGAGGCCGGCCTGCCGCAGCGCGCTCACCGCCAGCGCGCGCTTCCATTGGCGATAGCGCTCGGGTTGCCAATGCTGAACTGCGCAGCCGCCGCAGATGCCGAAGTGGGGGCAGAACGGGGCGATGCGCTCGGGGCTCGCAGTCGCGACGTTGAGCAGATGCCTGCGGTCCGGATGGCCTGGCACGGCGTCAACCTCGACGGCTTCGCCGGGCAGCGTGTAGGGCACAAATACCGGGCCGTCGGGAGTTTCGGCGATGCCATCGCCGCGGTGACCGATTTCCGTGATGACCAGCCGCTCGGTCAAGCGAGCTTCACGGTCTCCACCGCGACGTCACGGCCGAGTGCCTCGAACGTCTTGGCGACGATGCCTTTGGCGTCGAGCCCGGCGGTGGCGTACATCGCGGCAGGGCTGTCCTGATCGATGAAGACGTCGGGCAGCACCATCGAGCGGACCTTGAGGCCGCGATCGAATGCGCCGCGCTCGGCGAGCGTCTGCAGCACGTGGGCGCCGAAGCCGCCGATTGAACCCTCCTCGACGATGATCAGAACCTCGTGCTCGTTGGCGAGCCTCAGCACCAGGTCGGTGTCCAGCGGCTTGGCGAACCGCGCATCCGCAACCGTGGTTGAGAGACCGAACGCGGCCAATTCGTCGGCCGCCTTGAGGCACTCGGCCAAACGGGCGCCGAAGGAAAGCAGCGCGATCTTGCTGCCCTCGCGGATGATGCGCCCCTTACCGATCTCGAGAGGCTTGCCTTCGGCCGGCATCTCGACGCCCATGCCTTCGCCGCGCGGATAGCGGAATGCCGACGGCCGGTCGTCGATCGCGGCTGCGGTCGCGACCATATGGACGAGATCGGCCTCGTCGCCCGCGGCCATCACGACGAAGCCGGGCAGGCAGGCGAGATAGGCGACGTCGAACGAGCCTGCATGGGTTGGCCCGTCGGCGCCGACCAGGCCGGCGCGATCGATCGCGAAGCGCACCGGCAGCGATTGGATCGCGACGTCGTGTACCACCTGATCGTAGGCGCGCTGCAAAAAGGTCGAATAGATCGCGGCGAACGGCTTGTAGCCGTCGGCCGCCAGCCCCGCCGCGAAGGTCACGGCATGCTGTTCGGCAATGCCGACGTCGAAGCAGCGCTTGGGAAACTCGTTGGCAAACAGATCGAGTCCGGTGCCGGACGGCATCGCGGCCGTGACGGCGACGATCTTGGGGTCCTTGCGCGCCTCCTTGATCAGGCTGTCGGCGAACACCTTGGTGTATTGCGGCGCATTGGCGCGGCTCTTCGCCTGCGCGCCGGTCGCGACATCGAACTTGACGACGCCGTGATACTTGTCAGCCGACGTCTCGGCCGGCGGGTAGCCCTTGCCTTTCTGGGTGACGACGTGGACCAGCACCGGTCCGGCATCGGCATCGCGCACGTTCTTGAGCACCGGCAGCAGGTGGTCGAGGTTGTGGCCATCGATCGGACCGACGTAATAGAAGCCGAGCTCGTTGAACAGCGTGCCGCCGGCCCAGAAGCCGCGGGTGTATTCCTCGGCGCGCTGCGCCGAATATTCGATGAACTTCGGCAGTTTGTGCGCGATCTGCTTGGAGACGTCGCGCAGCTTGAGGTAACTGCGGCTTGAAAGCAGCCGTGACAGATAGGCAGACATGGCGCCGACCGGCGGTGCGATCGACATGTCGTTGTCATTGAGGATAACGATCAAGCGCGAGTCCATCGCGCCGGCGTTGTTCATGGCCTCATAGGCCATGCCGGCCGACATCGCGCCGTCGCCGATCACGCAGATGATGTTGTGGTTCTTGCCGTCGAGATCGCGCGCCACCGCCATGCCGAGGCCGGCCGAGATCGAGGTTGAGGCATGCGCAGCGCCGAATGGGTCGTATGCGCTCTCTGCTCGCTTGGTGAAGCCTGACAAGCCGCCGCCCTGGCGGATGGTCCGGATACGGTCGCGGCGGCCGGTCAGGACTTTGTGCGGATACGCCTGGTGGCCGACGTCCCAGATCAGCCGGTCGCGCGGGGTGTCGAACACATGGTGCAACGCGACCGTGAGCTCGACGACGCCCAGGCCGGCGCCAAGATGGCCGCCGGTGACGGCGACCGCATCGATGGTCTCGGCGCGAAGCTCGCCAGCGAGTTGCTTGAGCTGCGCCGCGTCCAGTCGACGCAGCCCTTCGGGGTCTTGGATCTGATCGAGCAGGGGTGTCGGCGTGGGCACGAAAACTCCGCGGGCGGATAGGATCAAACCGCCGAAACCGAGGCTTACACCAGATTTGACCAAGCAGGCAATTCGGCCATTGATGAGAGCCGATGCCAATTAGCCCTGATATTTCAGCCTATAATACGGCCCGATTGGGGCACGCAATGGTGGGGAAAAGCGCATGAATAGAGTCGCTGCAACGGTGAGAATGTTTCTCGCCCTGGCGCTGCCGTATTTCCGGTCACGCGAACGCGTCAAGGCCTGCGCGCTGCTCGCCGCCGTGATCGCTGCCGAGCTCGGCCTGGTTTATGTCGCGGTCGCGACCACCCACTGGAGCGCCCGATTCTACAACGCGCTCGAAGCCAAGAACTGGGCCGCATTCCAGGACGAACTGGTGGTATTCTGCTTCATCGCGGTCGGCGCCATTATCGTCGGTATGTCGCAGTATTTCTTCGGCCAGTCGCTGCAGATCGGTTGGCGGCGCTGGATGACCGAGAATTATGTCTCGATCTGGATGGCGCGGGGCCGGCATTACCGCGTGCGCTTTGTCGACACCTCGATCGACAACATCCATCTGCGCATCGCCAATGACGTCTACCTGTTCATTCAGCGCACCCACGAGCTTGGCACCGGCCTTCTCAGCAGCATCGTCGCGCTGTTCTCGTTCGCATACATTTTGTGGGGCCTGTCGGCGACCACGCCGCTGCCGCTGTTCGGAGTCAACCTGGCCTTCCCGGGCTATCTGATCTGCGCTGCGCTGCTCTACGCCGGCATCGGCACGCTGATTGCGCACTGGATCGGCTGGCGGCTGATTCCGCTCAACTTCAACCAGCAGCGCTTCGAGTCCGACTTCCGCTTTGCGATCGTGCGTACCGCCGACAATTCCGAGCCGGTGGCGTTGATGCGGGGCGAAAGCGTCGAGCGTGCCGAACTCGGCCGCCGGTTTAGCAATCTGGTGCGCAACTGGACCGCGCTGGTGCGCCGCCAGGCCCGGCTGCAGGGTTTCACGTCGGGCTACGGCCATGTCTCGACCCTGGTGCCGACATTGATCGTCAGCCCCGCCTATCTCACCGGCGCCATCCCGCTCGGCACGTTGGTGCAGTCGGCGCTGGCGTTCCAGCGCGTCGAGGCCGGCTTTGCATTCTGCATCCAGGCCTATCCCAAGCTTGCCGAATGGAAGGCGATCATGGACCGGCTGTCGCAGATGGAGAACGCGATGGCCAAGGTCGACGCCTCCGAGCACGCGGCCGGCCAGATCGCGGTCGAGCCCGGGCAGGGCGCCGGCCTGGAGGTCGAAGGCCTCTCGGTCGAGTTGCCGTCGGGCGCTGCGATCGCGCGCGTGCCGGATCTTTCGGTCGCGCCTGGCGAGCGGCTCTTGATCACCGGTCCGTCGGGATCGGGCAAGTCGAGCCTGTTCCGCGCGCTGACCGGGCTGTGGCCGCCGGGCCGTGGCCGGGTGCGGTTGCCACACGACGCCGACATCCTGGTGATGCCGCAGCGTCCGTATTTTCCGCTCGGCACACTGCGCCAGGCGCTGACCTATCCGCAGCCGGCCGATCGCGTCGCCGACGCAGACGTGCGCGAGGCATTGGCCCTGACCGGACTCGGCGATCTTGCGCCGCGGCTCGACGAGGACGCCGATTGGAGCGTCATGCTGTCGGGCGGCGAGCAGCAGCGCGTCGGCTTTGCCCGCGCGTTGTTGCGAAAGCCGTCCGTGCTGCTGTTCGACGAGCCGGTCGCAACGCTCGACGACGCGGCAGGGCGCGAGCTCTACAACATGCTGCTGGCGCGCCTGCCGCAGACCATCGTACTCTCGATTGACCGCCGCGGCGTTTTGCGCGATTTCCATCCCCGCACCGTTGAACTGAAAATCGTCACCGAATCTGCACCAAGCGCCGGCTTGGCGTCGATGCCGGCCTGACGACCGCAAGGGCTTGATCCATGCCGAAGATGAATCTCTACAACGACAACTGGCCGCTGATCGTGGAGGTCTGCCCGTGCGACGTCCATTTCAACGAATGGGTCGCCAAGCAGAAGCTTCGCAACAAGACGATCTATCATTTCGGCAGCGGCCAGCATCACGTCGTCGGCATCGAGCAGGCCAAGCGTAAAAACCGTACGTTCGGCATCACGGCGTCGAAAGGGGAATATGACGCCTACGTCGATCTGGTCACTGAGAATCCCAAGATCGCGAAGAGCTATGTCTGCTATTACGGCGACATCTATCTCACCAACCCGCAGCTCTTGCCCGAGCTGGACGCGGTGACGCTGTTCCACCTCTGTGAGTTCTCGACGCCCAGCACGGCGAGCAAAGAGTATGGCGGGCTGACGGACGCCAAGCTGCTCGACCTTTTGACTGAAAAGGTCCGCAAGGGCGGGCATGTCCTGTTCTACACGCGCTCGAACGACTACTCGAAGGCGAAGCCGCTCATCGCGAAATGGGAGAAAGCCAAGCGCATGAAGCGCGTCGACGATTTCAAGACGCTGCAGGTCTTTCGCAAGCGTTAGCTATTTCACGTCCAGCGGTTCGGTGCCGGCCGGCTTGCCGGAGGCATCGAGCGTGATCTTCTCGACCCGGGCCTCCGCCTGACGCAGAAGCTCCTCGCAGCGCTTCTTGAGCGCCTCGCCGCGCTCGTAGAGTTCGACGGATTTCTCGAGTGGTACCTTGCCGCCTTCGAGTTGACCGACGATCGACTCAAGCTCGTCCATCGCCTTTTCGAAGGTGAGGCGCTTGACGTCGGAATTGTCGGCCATGGCTAGTCCCAGGTTGCGAGTCGTTCGATCTTAGCATTATCCGCGCAGCAATGCGGTGACGTGCGCGGCGACCGATTGCGAGAGGCCTTCGAGATCGTAGCCGCCCTCCAGCACCGAGACCACGCGGCCCTGGGCGGTCTTGGCCGCGACATCCATCAGCTTGCGCGTTGCCCAGCCGAAGTCCTCCTCGGTGAGTTGCAGATTGGCGAGCGGGTCGCGGCGATGCGCGTCGAAGCCCGCCGAGATCACGACCAGTTCGGGCCCGAACGCCTGCAATCGCGGCAGGATGCGGCTCTCGAACGCCTGCTTGAAGCGATCGCCGCCGTCGCCGGCCGAAAGCGGCGCGTTGATGATGTTGTCGTGCTCGCCGCGTTCACCGACCGCGCCTGTGCCGGGATAAAGCGGCATCTGATGGGTCGAGCCGTACATCACGGTCGAGTCCGTCCAGAAGATTTCCTGCGAGCCGTTGCCGTGGTGGACGTCGAAATCGACCACCGCGACACGGCCAAGGCCATGCTTCTTTTGCGCGTGGCGCGCCGCGATCGCGGCGGTGTTGAACAGGCAGAAGCCCATCGGCCGCACCGTCTCGGCGTGATGACCGGGCGGGCGATGACAGACGAACGCGTTGTCGGCCTTCTTGGCGATCACTTCGTCGACCGCGTGGGTCGCGCCGCCGACCGCGCGGAGCGCGGCCTCGAAGCTGCCCGGCGACATCGAGGTGTCGGCATCGATCTGCACCAAGCCCTGTTTCGGCGTGGCGGCGCGGATTTCTTCGATGAAGTCCATCGGATGGCAGAGCGCAATGGTGTCGAGCGAGGCGGCCGGCGCCTCGACGCGGATCAGGTCCTTGAAACTCTCCTGATCCAGCACCTGCGCGATGGCGCGCAGCCGGTCCGGCCGCTCGGGATGGCCGGGCGGGGTGAGGTGATTGAGCGAGGCCGGGTGGGTGATGAGCAGCGTCGACATTGTTCACACTTAAGACTTCGGCGCCGCCAAGGGAAGCTCATTCCCAGCGGTTGAACTCGACCTTGACGCCGGGTGGCGGCGCCGGCTCGTCGGGGACGAAAAAGGTATTGGCCAAGGGCTGGCCTGGCACCGCGCGGTATTTGTCGAAATCGGTGACGCCTTCGCCGGCCAGGAACGTGTCGTCGATCAGGAAATGCCCCGTGAAGCTCTTCGCCGGCTTGTGGAAGATCGCGTGGGCGGCGTCCGCCATGATGTCCGGCGTGCGCGACATCTTCATCACCGCCTCGCCGCCGAGCAGGTTCTTGATCGCCGCGGTCGCGATGGTGGATCGCGGCCACAGCGCATTGACCGCGATGCCGTCGCGGCGCAATTCGCCGGCGAGGCCGAGCACCACGAGGCTCATGCCGAACTTGGCCATCGAATAGCCGGTCGAGCCGGCAAACCACTTCTCCTTCAGGTTCAGCTCGAGCGGCGGCGAGTTCATCAGGATGTGCGGGTTGGCGGCGCGCCTGAGATGCGGGATGGCGTATTTCGACACCATGAAGGCGCCGCGGGCGTTGATCTGGTGCATCAGGTCGAAGCGCTTCATGTCGGTGTCGGCGACCGGGGTGCGCGACACCGCGCTGGCATTGTTGACCACGATGTCGAGGCTGCCGAAGCTCGCGGCGGTCTTGTCGATCGCCGTCTTCACCGCTTCCTCGTCGCGCACATCGACCGCGAGCGGCAGCGCCTTGCCGCCGGCCTGCTCGATCTGCTCGGCAGCCGTGTAGATGGTGCCCTCGAGCTTGGGGTGGGGAGTCTCGGTCTTGGCCGCGATCGCGACGTTCGCTCCGTCGCGCGCGGCGCGCAGTGCGATCGCCAGCCCGATACCGCGCGAGGCTCCGGTGATGAAGAGTGTCTTGCCTTGAAGCGACATTGGCCGGACCCCCGCCGTTTAGGTTCTTGGCCTCGATCATAAGCCAACGGCGCGAGACTAAAGCCGCCTTAACGGCCGATTTGGCTGTGCGTCCGTCGCTATTGCAACCATTACGGCCATCGGCACGGAATTCGTTGCTGTGCGGCCTTGAGACAGATAGATTGCGATTATCGCAGATTGTGGGGTTGATATGTTCGCGGCGCAGGCGGTGACGCAGCGACGATTCCAGTTGGTGCTGATCAAGCCGTCGCACTACGACGCCGACGGCTATGTCATCCAATGGTTCCGCTCTTCGATCCCGGCGAATTCGCTGGCCTGCGTCTTTGCGCTCGCCCAGGACGCTGTGCAACGGCAGGTGCTCGGGCCCGATGTCGTTGTTGACATATCGGCGATGGACGAGACCAACACTCGGGTGCGGATCAAAGACATCATCGCACAATTCAAGCGCCATGACGGCTTCGGCCTGGTCGGCCTGGTGGGCGTACAGTCGAACCAGTTTCCGCGCTCGCTCGACATCGCGCGACCGCTTCGACAGGCCGGCATTCCGGTGATGATTGGCGGGTTTCACGTCTCAGGCTGCATCGCGATGCTGCCTGAGATGCAGGCTGACCTGAAGGTCGCGCTGGACATGGGGTGCAGCCTGTTTGCCGGCGAGGCAGAGAACGAGCGGATCGACGAGGTTCTGCTCGATGCCGCGCATGGCACGCTCAAGCCGCTCTACAATCACATGGACGATCTGCCGGCGATCGAGAACGCGCCGACGCCGTTTCTGCCGCCGGAAAAACTCGCCCGCACGGTGAATCATTACGCCAGCTTTGACGCCGGCCGCGGCTGTCCGTTCCAGTGTTCGTTCTGCACCATTATCAACGTGCAGGGCCGCAAGTCGCGACGCCGCTCGCCCGACGACGTTGAAAAATTGATCCGTCAGCATCTCAAATGCGGCTTCAACTGGTTCTTCGTCACCGACGACAATTTCGCCCGCAACAAGGATTGGGAGCCGATCTTCGACCGCATCATCGAGTTGCGTGAGCGCGCAGGTCTTAACATCAAGCTGACCATCCAGGTCGACACGTTGTGCCACAAGATCCCGAACTTCATCGAGAAGGCGGCACGAGCCGGCGTGCGGCAGGTGTTCATCGGGTTGGAGAACATCAACCCGGCGAACCTGATGGCGGCCAAGAAGCGTCAGAACAAGATCACCGAATACCGCAAGATGATCCTGGCCTGGAAAAAGGTCCGCGCCATCACCTACGCGGGCTACATCCTGGGCTTCCCGGCCGATACGCCGGAATCGATCCGCGAAGACATCGCAATCATCCAGAAGGAGCTGCCGCTCGACATCCTGGAATTCTTCTGTCTCACGCCGCTGCCGGGGTCCGAGGATCACAAGGTGCTGTGGCAGAAGGGCGTCTGGATGGATCCCGATATGAACAAATATGACCTCGAACAGGTCGTGACCGGCCACGCCCGGATGTCGAAGGAAGAGTGGGAGGGCATCTATCGTGATGCCTGGAAGCTCTACTACACGCCCGAGCACATGCAGACGATTCTGCGCCGTGCCGCCACGTTCGGTATGGGCGTGTCGCATCTGACCGGACTGCTCTCTATGTTCTCGAAGGCGGTCGAATTGGAAAACGTGCACCCGTTGCAGGGCGGACTGTTCCGCCGCAAGTATCGGCGCGACCGCCGTCACGGCCTGCCGATCGAACCGGTCTGGTCGTTCTATCCCAAGCTCGCTTTGGAGATCACGTCCAAGCATGTGCGTCTGGCCAAGCAGTGGCTGATGATCGACCGCATGTGCCGCAAGGTGCGTGGCCCCGACCACCTGCTGTACAAGGATGCCGCGCTCGCGCCGGTCACCGACGACGAGACCGAGACGCTCGATCTGTTCACCCACACCGAATCGGCGCGCCAGGCGGTCAAGCACATCCGCCATGTCGAAGAGCTCACCCATGGCGCCGAGCGGACCGCGCCGCCGCTCGCGCCGGCCGCCAGCGCCCCTTCGATCGTCCCGGCGGAGTGATCAGCGCTTGCGCTGCAGGAAGGCCTGAAACGCCTCGCGCGCCTCGGTTGAGCGTAGCCGCTCTTTGAACAGCACCAGTTCGGCCTCGATCCGCGCGATGATCTCGTCCGGCTCGCCGCGCAGGGGCAATCGAGCGCCATTGCGGCATCGAGTGGGCGGCCCATCACCAGCAGCGAAAACGCGCGGTGATGTCTTATCATTGGAGTGATGAGGCGCGAGCCACCCTCCGGTACCTAAGTCATTGCCGGTTGGCGCCACAGTCTGGCGAGCCGCGTTGGCGGGTGTGAAAGCCTGGATGTTCGTGGGAAACAAGCCTCGGCCTGCTGTCAGACGCGATGGTATTGATCCGCCCGGTGTGCTAGGCCAACAAAACCATTGCGCTCGGTGAGACCTTTCGGGGTAAATCTTGGCGGCAGAAAAAAAGCGCCGTTTTCAGTTGGTCCTGTTGAAGCCCTCGCACTACCACGATGATGGTTATGTCATTCGGTGGTGGCGCGCGCTGATTCCGTCCAATTCGCTGGCTTCGATTTATGGCTTGGCGGTCGACGCCGCGCGCCGGCAAGTGCTGGGCCCGGACGTCGTGATCGATATCGACGTTATTGACGAAACCAACACCCGCGTCGACATCCCGAAGCTGATCCGCCGGTTCCGCAATCACGGCAACTTCGGTTTGCTGGGCCTGATCGGGGTGCAGTCCAACCAATATCCGCGCTCGCTCGATATTG
>Ga0111538_10011662_pt1 | contig 11638 bp, 6 predicted proteins | sample SoiMethybrSBSTD1_FD_79669 | JGI IMG/M metagenome (GOLD analysis project Ga0111538, IMG submission 79669) | Bulk soil microbial communities from a Populus tree surrounding site in Tennessee, USA - Soil MetaG P. TD hybrid SBSTD1 (version 2)... | ecosystem: Environmental > Terrestrial > Soil > Tree...
ATCGAGCTCGCCGACGACGTCGGGCCGAGCGAACTTCGATCAGTGGTATCGCGACGTCCCCGGCGTCAATCAGACGTCGCCGATTGAATTGCAGCTCGCGCTCGACCCGGACAATCCCGGGCTTTTCGTCTATCGCGACTACGAGTTTTTCCCGATCGACGGCCGCTCGTGGGGGAACGAAGGGCGCGAACACAACTACCACTTCACGCTCGAGGCCCGGACCACGTTTCGCTACGTCGGCGGCGAGATCTTTCGCTTCGTGGGGGACGACGACATGTGGGTGTTCATCAATCGCCGGCTGGCGATCGATCTGGGCGGCCTTCACACGAGCAAGGAAGCCACGGTCGATCTCGATGCCGAGGCAGAAGCGCTCGGGATCAGCGCGGGCAACACTTACACGCTTCACTTCTTCTTCGCCGAACGCCACACGGTCGACTCCGAGTTCGTGATCGAAACGTCGATCGCGGATCCGGGCTCGTGCGAATGACGTTCGTGACGCTGCGCGTTCGATTTTGACGAAGCATCGAGCGCGTGCGGAATTCTCCAAAATGTTGCGGATGCGTCGCGCGCCCGCGCAGATCTTCGCCCCGCGCCGGCGCTGATCAGCCCACTGCGGGCGGGGGAAGCGTCCAGCCGCTGCTTTCGTGCGGCTCGGTGCTCGGCACGTCGTCGGGCTCCACGCTGGGTTCGAAGAAATTCATCAGCTCGGCGCGACGGGCCTGCGCGTCGGAGCGGCCGAGGTCGACCAGGCGCCGCGCGAAACCGCCGTCGAAAAGCAGGTAGCTTGCCAGATCCGCGTCCTCGGCCACGCCGACGTCGAGCAGCTTGAGCAGCTGTCGCGTGAGCGCGGGGCCGGCGCGCAGCTTGCCGCGACGGATGTGCTCGGCGGCGAGCTGACCGATGCCTTCGGTCGGGCGGACCACGAACGTGTTGATCGGTCGAAACTGATGGCCGCCGCGGCGTGCGGCGGCATCGTTCAGCTGCGGAACGAACTCCGGGCCGTAGCCGGCGGACCCGCTGGCCATCACCTCGTTCAAGAGGTTCACCATCCCGAGATCGGTATCGAGGTGATCGAGCAGCAGCGCATTCATGATCTTGCCGAGCAGGAACGTCGCCCCGGGTGCGACTTGTCCTGCCGGCTTCGGGTGGGCGACGCCGCGCACCATCCGCGACGTGCCGATCACGAACACATGGGTTGCGCCCAGGCGGATCGCCGGAGCGATCGGCGTGTTCTGGCGCACGGCGCCGTCGACGTAGAGCTGGTTGCCGATCGCGACCGGCGGGAACAAGAGCGGGATCGCGGCTGAAGCCAGCGCGTGCTGGGGCCCGATGCGATCGGAGCGGATCAGTGTGCGCGGCGGCGCCCGCGTCGGCAGCGACGTGGTCGGGCTGGTCTGCATGAAGATCACGGTGCGGCCCGTGGAGACTTCGGTCGCCGAGACGCTGAGCGCCTTCAGCTGGTCCTTTTTCATCGTGCGCGTGATGGCGCGCCACGGAATTTCCCGCTGGACCAGCGCCGCCATCGGCGACACGTCGAAGATCCCGGCCCCGGTGCCGCCACCCAGCAACACGCGCGGCAGCGAGATCGCTTGGCGCCAGCCGAAGCCGAGCACGTCGTCGAGCCGGAGGCTGCTCCAGACGTCGACCAGCCGGCGGACGCCGAGCGTGGGATCCCCTAGATGAGCGGCGAGGTAAGCGCTGTTGATCGCGCCCACGCTGGTGCCGCACAAAATGTCGACCTTGGGCGGCGCTCCGAGGCGGCGCGTCAAATCATCGAACAGGTACCAGAGAACTCCGGCTTCGTAGGCACCGCGCGCCCCGCCGCCCGAGAGAATGATGGCGAGCCGCTTTTGGCCGCGCGTTTCGCTGGACATCCGTGGACCTGACCGAGCACCGACCGATTTGGAGCCGGAAGGCTACCCTCATTGCACGACAAACGCACGTAGTCAGCTGCTGAGCGAGTGGCATCGTGCCGCGGGGCGTCGCGGAAACAGCTCCCTAGCCTGCGGGATCGTCCGGGAGCTCGCGGATCAGCGGTCCGGTGCGGGGCGCGGCCGCACCGAGCAGCGAGGCGCCGGAAACTTGCGGTTCGACGGATTCGGCGATTGGCGTGCCCGTGACGAGCTTTTTGACGAACGGGCGTTGCAAAAACATGCGCTTGAGCTCGGTGTCGCGAATGCCATTGAGCAACGCTTTGACGTGGGCGACCGCGCGTGCGGCAAGTTCCCGCGCCTGCGGCGAACCGGCCTTTTCCAGCGCTTCCACGCACAGGCCGCGCGTGGTCAGGCCATATTCCGATCCCTGGATGGTCTCGATCGCCCCCATCGCCGTGGTGGCGAGCAGAATTCCCGTGTGGTGTTCGCCGATGTCCACGCGGGCCGCCGCTTCCACCGCCATGGCATAGAAGTGGAAAGCGACGTACGCCTGCGCCTCGGCGGCCTGGCGCGCGTCGAAGGCGTACATCACCGCACCGCCCGGATCGCCCGCGGCCCGCGCCAGGAGCGCGCGCAAGATTTTTTCGTGCACGGCGTCGTAAGCGCTGCCGGTGACCTGGGTCAGCGCGCCGGCATCGCCCACGTAGGTGTCCGCAGCTTGTAGGTCGCCGGCCTCGAACAGCACCTCGGCCGTGCAGAGCAGCGTGTCGGCGCGCGCGTCCTGATCGCCGTAGCGTTCGTGAGCGTCGCGGGCTCGCCGCAAGTAGGCCAGGCCGCGCTCGAGATCACCGAGATTTGCGTAGCACTGACCGATGTTGCTCAGCGTGCGCGCGATCTGGATGCGCCCTCCAATCGCGAGATCGATGCGGATCGCGTCGAGCGCCAGCGCGATCGCGTCCTCGAAGCGTCCCAGTACGAACAGCGCGAACGCGAGCGAGTTCTTGGCGCGCGCTTCCCCGCGGCGCGCGCCGACGCGCCGGAACACCGCGATCGCGTCGGCGTGGGCCTCGACCGCTTCATGAACGCGTCCGACCCGGCGCAGCAGCGTGCCGCGGGCGCGCAGCACGTCCGCGCGCAAACGCGGTGGCACTTCGGGCAGGGCGGACGTTTGCAGCGCGCGGTCGCAAGCGGCCAGCGCTCCCTGCATATCGCCGAGATCCCTGAGCATTTCCGCCATCAGGCTCTGCGCTTCGACCTCCAGCACGGGGCTTTTGGCCTGACGCGCGATCTGCTCGGCTCGCTGCGCCGAGCTCAGGCCGCGCGCCAGGTGACCGAGGTCGAGGTCGAGCCGCGCCGTGCGCAGGAGCGCAGTCGCGACCCAGAACGCGCTTTTGCTGGCGCGGGCGAGCTGGCGCAAGAGCACGAGGTGGCGGCGGCGCTCGCGCCAGCGGCCCTGGATGCGGCAGATCGCTTCGAGCGCTTCGTGCGCCTCGAGCCGCCGCAGGTCGTCGTCCGGCAGCATCGACACGACGCGGCGGTAGTAGCGGGTCGACAGCTGCATCTGATAGCTGGAGCGCGCGGCCATCGCGGCCTCGAGGTACAAGCCCGCCGCTTGCGGCTTGGCGTTGCCGCGCGCCATGTGCCGCGCGACCACGGCGGCGGAGAGGCCCTTGGCCAGCGGCGTGTTGGCCAGGTGCTCGCCGAGCTGGCGATGCATCTTCACGCGCTGCACGCGATCGATCGCCAGGTACGCGACGTCACGCGTCAGCGGGTGGCGCACGTCGATCACGTCGCCCTTGCGATCGCAGAGACCGCGCGCGCAGAGCCGCACCACCGCGTCGTCGGCGCCGGCGCCATGGAGCGCGTCGAGATCGGCCTGGCTCAGCGGCGCGCCGGACACCGCCAGCCATTCGACGATCTGCTGCTCTTCCGGAGGCAGCTCGTTCAAGCGATTGGCGATCAGCTGTTCGAGCGTCGATGGCAGCTGGGCGATCTGCTCGCCGGCGCGCTCGACGCGCACCAGCTCGGCCTTGTTGGTGTCCTTTTCCCGGATCTCGAGCACGCCGCGCTCGAGCAGCGCATCCACCATTTCCAGCAGAAAAAACGGGTTTCCACCGGCGCGCGGCAGGATGTCGGCGCAGACCTGGGCCACGCCGTCGCCGACCCCGAGCCGCGCCTGCAAGAGGCGCACCTGGTTTTCGGCGCTGAGGCCGGCGAGCTCGATGCGCACGAAACCCTCGACGTAGTTCGTGACGCGGTCGTCGGGGCGCGTGACCAAGATCGCCATGATCGGCAGCGGATCGCCGCGGCGCATGACCTCGGTAGCGAGCTCGATGCTCGGGCGGTCGGCCCATTGCAAACCCTCGACCATCACCACCAGCGGCGCATCGATCGCGGTCTTGGCGAAGAAGCGGCGCAGCCCGCTCATCAAGAGCCGCCGGTTGTGCGCGAGGTCGGCCTCGTCGGAGGCGGCGCCGAGCTTGCCGGCCACGAGCTCTGCAGCGCGCTGCACGATCTCGGGCCCGCTGCGGCCGCCCGCGAAGTCCCCGAGCACGGTGCTGATCGCCTCTTTCACTTCTTCGACCGGCTGATCGGCGCGGGTGCCGGTGAGCTCGCGCACCCATTCCGCGTAGTTGGCGAACGGAACCTCGCTGTGGGCGGGTGAGCACTCGACGCGCAGGACGCGGGTCTGCGGCGGCAGGTCGGCGAGAAAAGTCGACACCAGGGCGGTCTTGCCGATGCCCATTTCGCCGAAGACCACACGCGTCGTGACCTGGCCGAGGCCGCCGTTCGGCCCCGGGGTCACCGCCTGGTGATAGGCGGCTTGAAGGTCGGCGAGCTCGGCGTCGCGGCCGATCAGATCGCCGGGCGCGAGCGACATCTCGTTCAGCTTTTCCTCGCGCGTGAGCGGCCGCAAAAGCGCGTAGATGCGCATGTTCTTCGGCAGCGCGCGCTCGCCGGCGTCCTCGATCTCGATCGTCGGCGCGTCGCCCCAGACGAACTCGCGTCGCACCAGGCGGTACAGACCGCCCGCGACCCAGGTCACACCGGAAGGCGCGTGCTCGCTCAAGAGGTCGGCCAGGTAGTTCGCCGGCTCCTGCAGCGCGTGGTCGATCAGGTGCCCGGCCTTGTCGCGCTCGCCGGTGGCGATGCCGCGCACGATGCCCACGCTGGCCTCGATCTCCACCGCCAGTCCGTCGCACGCGCCGTGGATCGCCTCGTGAACGTCGACGGCGAGCCAGGCGGCGTTGTTGGCGGCGCGCGACGGGTTCGCCATCAGACCGACCACGGCGCGCGCGGCGGCGCTGACCGACGCGGCGCCCTCCGCGGTGGGCTCGTGACGTTCTTCCCAGGACCAGCGCGCACCGCGTTTGAAAGCGATCTCGCCGAGCGTCATCTTGAGCTGGTCGACGAAGCGGGCCGCATTTTGCGGCCCGAGCGCTTTCTCGAGCGCGTCGAGCCCGTGCAAGCGCAGCGTGACCACGGCGACGTGCCGCACCTCGAGCCCCGCGCGCTCGCGCAGGCGTTTCGCAGCGCCGGGACCGCCAGGCCCGGTCTGTTCGTCCCCGACCGCACTGACGCCCTGGGTGCCCGGAGGCAGCTCCGAGCGCTCTTCGCCGACGCCGTAGCGGCTCTCGGCGAGGATGCTGCCGAGCTCGTGAACGCCGGGCGACGTGTGCTCGCGACTGACGAATTGCACGATCACGTTTTCGAGCACGTGGGCGTCGATCAGCTGTTCGCTCTGAAACAAGATGCGGGTGAGCGCCGAGGCCATGTCGCGCGCGTTCTGGAAGCGGTCCTCGCGATCCTTGGCCAGTGCGCGCATCGCGATCGCCTCGAGCTCGGGCGGGATCTCGCGCGCGAACGTGCTCGGCGGCTCCACCAACCCGTCGCGCACCGCTTCGAGCAGCTCGGGCCCTTCCGCCGCGCCGTGCAGCGGACGCCCGGTCAGGAGCTCGTGAAAGACGACGCCGAGTGAATAGATGTCGGTGCGCCGATCGACCTTTTCGGCGCGCGCCTGCTCGGGCGACATGTAGCCGGTCTTGCCCTTGAGCACCCCGGCTTCCTCGCGGAACAGATTCGCGGTGGCGATGCCGAAGTCGGCTATTTTGACCGCGCCCTCGAAGCTCAAGAGGATGTTCTGCGGCGAGACGTCACGGTGCACGATGTCGAGCGGCGCGCCGCCCTCGTCTTTGCGTTCGTGCGCGTAGTGCAGCCCCTTCGCGACTTCGCTGATGATGTAGGCGGCGACGCCCGGAGGCACGCGGGCGCCCTTGGCGTGAGCGCCGCGCATCAGCCGCCGCAGATCGGGGCCCTCGACGTACTCCATGCTGAGGAGCTGGCCCTCCTCCCCGTAGTCCTGAAACTCGTACACCTGGACGATGTTCGGGTGGTTCAGGCGCGTGGCGAGCTGGGCCTCCTCGGCGAACATCGCGCGAAAACGACGCGACGAGCCGTGGGCGGGCAGGATCCGCTTGACGACCAGCAGCTTGAACGTGCCCTCGGCGCCGCGCTTCTTCGCGAGAAACACCTCGGCCATGCCGCCGGCGCCGAGGCGTCGGATGATCTCGAACTCCGCCAATCGGGGGGGGACCGGCCGGGACTGCTCCTCGCTCATCGACAACGCCGCTCTAGATCCTAAACCACCAGCGAGGGGTAATTATAGGCGCCGGCCGCGCTTTCGACCGGTATCGGAATTGTGCCGGAGCGCTGTCCGGCGCTGCGCCATTGGACGGAGCACAGGTCTAGAGCTGGTTTTGGGGGGCGTGGTAACGTCCGCGCGCCAACGGCGCCCGGGGGTCTCGGAAGCGGAAGCGGAAGCGGTTCAGGAGCACGGAGACGAAGCATGCGATACGGCCTGTTTGCGGCAGCGGCAGCGGTGATGCTCATCGCCACGATGAGCGCCGCTCAACCCAAGGACAAAGACAAGGACGAGGACGAGGACGCCCAGGCCGAGAAAGAAGAGAAGCCCAAGAAGAAGGACAAGAAGGGCGACAAGGGCGACAAGAAAGGCGACAAGGGCAAAGACGAAGACGAAGACGAAGAAAAGGAGGGGAGCGGCTCGGGCATGATGGAGCAAACCGGTCGCGATCCGGCCGAGACCGAGACCGCGGACAAGCCCGAGCCGAAGAAGAAGCCGAAGGTCAAGGTTCAGTCGACCGGCAAGGTGAAGGTCGAGGAAGAGGAGAGCCCGTTCCTACCGCCGCGCAAACCGCTGCGCCTCCTGGGCGAGCTTTTGATCGGCTTCGGCGGAACGCCGCTGCCGGGCCCGGTGGATGAAGAGGAGGGCCTGCAGATCGACGGCACCGTGTTCACGCTGCGCGTCGGCGGCTCGTACGACTTCTCCAAGAAGTTCACGCTCGGTCTCTTGATCCCCTGGAGCACCGGCACCGTGAACGAGCCGAGCTCCGTTGGAGCGGAGCGGATCAAGCGCAACACGAGCGCGTTCGGCGCGCCGCTGATCACCGCCACGATTCGATCGCCGCTCGGCAAGAACACGACGGTGCCGTGGGGGCTCGCGATCGGTATCCCGATCGCGCAGGGCAACCCCGACATTCTAGGCACCGACACCGCGGGCCAGGCTCAGCTCGAATTGAACATGCTGGCCGATGCCAACTCCGGTTGGCGGGACGGCGAGCTGTTCCATCCGAAGCGCCTGCCGGTCGTGCCATTCGTCGGCATCGACTACGGTAAGGGTCGAATCGAAGCGGGTGCTTTTGCCAAGATCGCCTTTCTGTTCAACGTGGGCGGTGAGATCACGAACCCGAACGTTCCGGGCCTCAGTGGCGGGACGATCGAGCTCAACTCGGTGGCGATGCGCACGGTGGTCGGTGCCGGCGCCAAGTACTGGTTTTTGAAGAGTCCGATGATGTTCGGCGGCCTGGACCTCTGGGCCGTCCACAACACGATCCGCCCCGTCACCTTCAAGTCCGGGGATTCTGACGAGCCGAACCCGATCCAGTTCGTGATCGAACCCCGGGTAGGCATGCGCTTCGGCTCGGTCGTGCCGAGCGCCGGCTTCGTACTTCCCCTCGGTGGCGACCTCGGGGACCACGACGCCATGGGTCTGCGGCTCGGCGTGGACGGCAGTTTCTGAGACCGGCCCAGCGGCGGGACTGCGGGTTTTTCAGGCGTTCAATGGCGCGCCACAAAATGGCGCCGGCCGGGCGAGCGAGTCCGTGCACACCGGCATAGGACGTGTAGACTGCCCTCTCGTTCGCACTGCTTCGGTCGACTCCATGCGTTTGATCCACTTCGCGCTGGTCGCGCTGCTCACCGTCACGTCGGCGTGCGGTCCCGTGCATCAAGCGAATGGACGCGGCCAGGCCGTGGCACCGGTCAGCGGGCCGGTCAATCCGGTGCCCGTCGACGACAACAGCTTCGGCCGCAGCGCCTATCAGGTGCTCGCTTCCGGGGCTCCCAGCCAGCAGCGAATGGATCTGCTGGCGGGCGTCGTGCGCCGTCAGCTGGTACGCGCTTCGCGCCGATTCGAAGGCGGCCAGCCCGAAGCGGGGCTCGAGGCGCTCACCGGCGCTTTCTACCTGGTGCGTGCCGGGGAGTTTCGCGTCGAGATGCTCGACGGTGGAGCGTCTGCGCTGCAGGCGGGCGCGGCGGAGGTCTCGCGCGTCGGCAACACCGGCAAGGCGGCCGCGCTCTACGGCATGTTGACGAGCCTCTTGCCCGCGGGGCGCGAACGGCAGGACGTCGAAGAGCACTTGAACGCGCTCACGCGCTGGACCGCCTCGACACGGTCGCGCGGGCCGATGCAATCGGCGGGCATGGCTCAGCGCACCGCGACGCAGCGCGCGCTGTTCGATGCCACTGCCCCCGCGCTGACCGCGGCCAAGGACGCCACGACGGCGTGGATGAGGAAGGCGCTCGAGTCGAACGTCGCCGAGCTGCCGATCCGGACCAGCTTCGAGCAAAACGAGGCGATCGAAGCGTTTCGCGCGATCCGCTCGGGAAGCTTGAGCCTGGCGGCGCTGTGCTTGCGCCACGGCGATCCGAAGAGCGCGCTCGACGCCATCGATCGCGCGGATCTGGTCCGTGTGGTGCCCCCCGCGCTGCGCGATCGCCTCGAGCGCGCCGCCGACGAGGACGATCCCGCGGCCTGGGCCGACCTGTTCCGGATCTACCAATCCGCCAACGCGGGCGAGCGCCCGGAGGTCTGGCTCGACCCGGAGCTGGCGGGAGCCGGCGCCTGGGGTGCGGCACTCGGGCTCTACCGCAGCGAGCCGAACTCGATGCGCGGGGCGACGCCGCTCGCGGTGTTGTTGCTCGATCACGGGATGGGCGAAGTCGCGCCGGCCGTGGTGGCACCGGCGCTCGTCGCCCAACCCTCGGTCGAGGACGTGAGCTGGGCGATGGGGCTCAGCATGCGAGCGATCGTCCGTGAAGAAGAGATTGGTGACATCGAAGCGGCGCGCCGGGCGTTCGTAGCCGCCGCGCCGATCGTCGAGCTTGCCACCACCAAGTTTGCCGGGCGCGTGCGTCCGAGCCCCGCTCGCCTCCACTACATCATGGGCGCGCTCGAGACGCGGGCAGGGGAGCTCGCGAGAGCGCGCCCGCACGTGGAAGCGGCTGCGCGGGCAGAGCCGAGCATCGAGGCGTTCAGCGCGCTCGCCGCCATCGACCGCCAGCGCGGCGACGTGAAGGGCGCGCTTTCCGCGCTCGATCAGCTGGGGGCGCTGGCGCGAAAGGGCGGCGACCCCGGGTCCGAAGCCGAGGCGCTGCTCAACGCCTTCGAGATCCATCGCGACAGCGGCGCCCGCGAAGAAGCCAAGAAGGCGCTGCAAGCGGCGCTCAAGCGCACGCTCGACGCGCGTGCGCTCGCCCGCAACGACGCGAGTCAGGCTCGCGCCGAGCGGCTGCTCGCTCGTGTGCTGGAACACTACGGCAACTCGCAGGCGGCGCGCCGCGCGCTCGAGCGCGCCTACGAAGCCTCTGGTTCCGACGTGCGGCAGCTCGCCGCGACGCTGCTCGACGCTTCCCGCCGCGCGCTGACTGGCGGCGACCTGGCCGCGGCGCGCGACGCCGTTCAACGCGCGGTCGAAGCCCGCTTGCCCGATGACGACCTCGTCTACGTCGCGCTCTGGCTGCAGCTGCTCGAGAAAAAGCTCAACGTGGCGAGCGACGGAACGGCGGAAGAGGCGTACGCGGCGATCGACGACGCGTCGGGCTGGCCGGCCAAGTTGCGATCCTGGGCGCGCGGCAGGATGAGCGACGCCGATCTGTTGCGCTCGGCGCGGAGCCGTGTCGAACGGACGGAGGCCACTTTCTACATCGCGATGGCGGGCGCCGCCCGCGGTAACCGCGAGGCGGTGCTGCCCAAGCTGAAGGAAGTCGCTTCGAGTGAAGCCATTCAGCTCGTCGAAGTGACGATCGCGCGCGATCTTCTGGCCCAGCAATCACAGCCCACGCTCGACGTCGCGCTGCCGCCGAACGTCGACGTGCCGTAAGGCGCGCTCACAGCTCGCGCCGCATCACGATTCTGGCGGCGAGATCCAGGCCTTTGGCGTGCTCGAGATCGAGCACACGCCGCAGCGCCGGCGAGATCCGTTCGGGACCGAGCTCCTGAAAACCGAGGCGCCGGTACCAGGGCGCGTTGAACGGCACGTCACGGTACGTGGTGAGCGTGAGCGCCGGCTGACCTTGGGCTTTTGCCCAGCCGCAGGCAACTTCGACCAGCGCGCTCCCCACGCCGCGGCGGCCGTGCTCGCTCAAGACGTCGAGCTCCTCGAGGTGAGCGGTGCCGTCGTCGAGCAGGATCAAGAGCGCGAAAGCGACCAGCGCGCCGTTCCCCGCTTCCGCCACGAACAGCCGTCCCGCCGCGGCCGCGTCCGCGAGCACCGCCGGCGCCACATTGTCGGCCTTTATCTCTTCGGGGACGAGCCCGACGAAGCGCTCGCCGGCGCGGGCTTCGATTGCGCCGAGGTACGGCAGATCGCCTGGTCGCGCAGGGCGGATCGCATAGCCGGTCGTCATGTGGGGTTGGTTACGCGAGCGGCGATCCATCGGCCAGCCGGTTGGGCCGGGGCCCCAACCGACAACGGGATGGCTCGTTCTAATTGGCCAGCCCAATAGGCGTCGAACGCATTGCCTCGGGCGGGCAAACCGGCAAAAACGTAGGGTGGAGGTTTTCTTAATGCGAGCGGTGCACGGGTTCGGCGCGTTACTTTTGTTGGGTACCTGGCAAATGGCCGCGGCCTGTTCGCCAGCTGGTGAGCCCCCGGCTGCACCGAGCTACGGTGGCGCATCAGGCAGCAGTGGGCCGGGTGGCACCGCTGGCGGCGGTGCGGCGGGCGGTGGTGCCGGCGGCGTCGGCGGGGGTGGAGGGACGGGGCAGTGCAATCAGATCCTGGAAGACCCCAACAAGTATCCCGTCTGTCCTTTCTGCCCGGGGGGCCGCTGTGTGCCCAGCGCGGGTTTTCCACCAGACATCGCGGCCCAGCTCGCCGACTGCAGTCCGACCGAGAAGTGCGTTCCCGACGCGATCGTCACGAGCCTCGGCAGCTTCACCCTGGAATCCTGCCGCGCGGTGGGCAACGTCGCCTTCGCGACCCAGCCGCCTGTTGCGGTCGACGAGCCGCTCGGCGGCGGATTGTTCGCTCCGTTGCCGCACGTTGTTCCAAGGAGAACAGAGCAGACGATCGCTAGAGTCGCCGGACCCAATGCATAGACGCTGGCCACGTGGCCTCCGCTTCGGAGTGACCCGACATCATACATTCATTCTTCCTCTTCCGCCGCGCCGTATGTCGAAATCA
>Ga0111538_10011664_pt1 | contig 11637 bp, 16 predicted proteins | sample SoiMethybrSBSTD1_FD_79669 | JGI IMG/M metagenome (GOLD analysis project Ga0111538, IMG submission 79669) | Bulk soil microbial communities from a Populus tree surrounding site in Tennessee, USA - Soil MetaG P. TD hybrid SBSTD1 (version 2)... | ecosystem: Environmental > Terrestrial > Soil >...
ACACACGGGCGGCACGGCCATTACCCCCGTGAAGAAAGAAAGCCGAATGGCGGCTTCGCGCGTGACCGATTGCCGCATTGGCGCACTTGGCGGGGGAACTGTCACAAGGGATTCGCAGGAATTTGGCGGCCTCTGGATGTGGTCGCAATACGGAGCGGCGCCGAACGTCATTGGCTTCGAAACCCTCATCCTTCCAGACCAAGGCTCAAGAATCATTATCGGCATGGCTCAAGACGAGGGCTTTGTAATCGACAACATTCTCACCCTCGGCGCCGGCGGCACTGCTGACTTCATCGTTGAATGCGATTGGGCGGAGATCCCCAAATAATATGAGATCACACTTTTCTGACATCAATTCTGACTCGCCGTTGGCGAACCTGACGGCCGTCACCGCGACCAGTGAAACCGGCCTTTGGGCAGTCGCGACATTCACGCCAATCAATCCCGGCGAGGCGCGCGCCGGCAAGGCGTGGAAGCTCACCGCTGGCGGAATCATGTCGTTCAACTCGACGGGCAATCTGATTATCACGCCACGAATCGGAACGACGACCGGCGGCGCAACCCTCGGCCCGAACGTCGTAGCCGTGACGACACCAGGCGCGACGACCGCGCATCCGTGGATTCTGGAATTCAACCTCACCTGCCGAACCATCGCGCCGGCCGGCAATAACTCAACCTTCATCGGAACCGGTTCGTTTATCACGGGCACGCCAGGCGCGGCTGGCGATGCGGTCGCGGTTTGCTTCGGCGGAACAGTGGCCTCGGCGGACTCCACGGTAGCGCAAGGGTTGTTCATCGGTTGGACCCTCTCCGTCGCGGGCACGATCACCCCGCAATACATCCATTGGCAGGCTTTGAATTGATTATGCCCAAATGGCTACAAGTAATTAACAAGGCGGCCGAGAAGGTCACGGAACTTCGCATTTACGACCAGATCGGCGAAGACTGGTTTGGCAATCCGGGGATTGAAGCCGACGCCTTTGCCGCCGAACTGGACGCGATTCCGAAGGACCATGAAATTATTGTGGCAATCAATTCCCCCGGCGGCAACGTGTGGGACGGCCTCGCAATCTATAACCAGCTTTTGGCGATAAGGAACCGCGTCACCATTCGCATTGACGGTATTGCCGCGTCAATCGCTTCAGTCATCGCACTTGCGGGCAAAGAATTGCAGATGCCAGAAGCCGCGATGCTAATGGTTCACGACCCGTCCGCGTTCATCGGCGGAGCGACAGCGGATGAATGTCGGGCCATTGCGAACAAGCTGGACAAGCACGCCAACGAACTTGCCGCGGTCTATTCGAGAAAGACGAAACGACCGACCGAACAAATGCGCCTGCTCATGCGCGCCGTCACCTACATGAACGGCCATGAGGCAAAGGCCATGGGATTTGCGGACACCGTGACGGAACCCGTCAAGCTGGCCGCTTTCGCGTCACATCTTCAGATGTTGGCGCGACTTCACGAAAAACCCGCCATCCAAAGTGGCGACAAAACCACCGATAAAGAAATGAAACCAAAACTAATTGCCTTACTGGCAAAACTGGGTGTCAAGGTGGCGGATGACGCCACTGAGGATCAGCTATTCGCTGAACTTCAAACCGCCCTCGACAAGAAACCATCGGCCGAACTCATGGCCAGCATCGCCACGGATTTGACCGCGGTGCTCACCGAGATCAAGGCGGCTGCGAAGAAGTCCAAAGACGCGCCCGCAGCGGATGACGACAAGGGGACCGACCTCAAGGCGGTTCTCGCGAAACTCGACGCGAACGAAAAGAAGCTTGAAGCCGAGCGCGTTCGCCGTGTGACGGGCGAAGTCAAAGCAATCATCGCCGAGCGTCCGCACCTCGAAGAAGCCGACTGGCTGCCGCGCGCGATCGCCGACGAAACCATTCTGGCGACCATGCGCAAGATTCCCGTCCTGCCCGCTGGCCTCGAACCCATTCGGGCCGGTGCGTCGGACCTCGGCAACAGCGTGATTGAGAACTACCGGAAGATGAAGCCGGGCAAGGAGCGGGAACAGTTCCGCATTTCCAATCATACCGAACTTGTGGCGCTGAATGACCGCTGCCCGCGTCCAGGGATGCAGCCTCGCGCCGCCAATACCCTCGCCTCTGCGCTGGTGACGGATTACCTGTCCGACGCCCTTGTGGTGGTCGTGTGGAATCGCCTCTCTTCACTGCGGGCGTACTCCCGTGACTTCGGCGTTGACCCGCTGAAGCCGCGCGCGACGGTCCAGGTGCGCAAGGCAACCACGGGCTCGGCTGCGCAGACCAACCCGACCAACTTCGAGACCGGCGACAGCACGCTCGCCGCAATCGCGGTTGCTGTGTCGCAAATCAGCAAGTCGTTTCAAATCACGAACGACGAACGCAACAAGGGGCACCAACTGGCGCACCTCGCGCAGATCAACGCCCTTCTGTTCGCCGATGCGATCAGCGACATCGTGACGGCCCTCATGATCGCGGCAAACTATGGTACCGCGACGACCATTGGCGCGGCCTCCGCGTTCTCCACCTCGGGCCTGCCCGCAATCTTCGCCCTCGCGAAGAATTACTTGCAGCGCAACCTGATCCTCGACGGCGACTACATCGCGCGCCTCATCCCGGCCGACAAAACCAAGTTTGACGTAAACGTTGGCGGGCCTTTCAGCACGTTCGACGGGCTGTACATGAACAACAAATGGACCGGCGGCGTTGCGAACCTCGTCGGCTTCGTTTGCGACCCGCGCGCAATCGCGGTTGCCTCGGGCCTGCCGAACAGCGGACCCCCCGGCGAATACATCGCGCAAGGCACGACCACGAGCGACGACCTCGGCTTGACCGTTCAAACCAATGAATGGTTCTCGCGTGGCGGTCGCGTGAATTGGGCGTCCTTTGATGTGATGTTCGGCGCGGCTGTCGGCGACGGCACCGCTGCTGAAAACCTCGTGAGCGCCTAAGCCTTAACCGGTATGAGAGCAATCACGCTGGGCAAAAATTCTAAGGGGGAATGGGCGCTAATCCATTCCCCCGACGTTCCCATTGGGGAACAGTTGGCCTCGTTCGACGAATCGAACCTCAAGGCGCTTCCCAAGGGCGTGACTGAGGTTTGGTTCGGTCTGGTCGAGGATCCGTCCATTCGCCGAACCCTCGGCCCGAAAGGCGGACAGATTGAACAGGACGCAGCCAGGAAACGCGCTGAAGAAAAGGCCGCGATTCAAAAGCGCCTCGACGAAGCGAACCTCGTTAAGCTTGCCGCGGTCGATCCCAAGGCCGCCGCTGCCGAAATCGACCGGCTGAAGGCCAAGGCGAACCCCGCCAAGGCCAGGAAAGAACCTGAACCCGCCACGAAATGACCCAGGCAGAAGCAATGCTCTCGGCTGGCTTTGAGTCGCATCTTGCGATCCACGGCGAGTCCGCGTCCTTCACCCCTGCCGGGGGCATTGCTTCGACTATTCTCGTCATCTTCGACGAGGCCGCCGAAGTGGCGGACCCTGAAAGCGGCATTCTGACTACGCGCCCGCAAGCACGAGTGCGCTCGTCCGACGTGCCTTTGCCGAATGACGGCCGCCTCGACGTACGCGGGATCACCTACAACGTGCTTTTAGCGCGCGAGGACGGCTTAGGCAACACCTACATGACGCTTTCGCGGAACAAGCAAGTTCCGCTTGCGCCGTGTCAGTTGTCCGTTGAAATCGTCGGGGGCAACGCGGTTCTGACATGGGTCCGCAGCGCGACGAATAACACGGGCGTAGAGGTCTGGTCGGCTGTCGAAATTGGTAGCGGGTTTACGAGAATTGCAACCCTTGCGGCCGACGTTCAGACGTACGCGGACTCGGGCGTCACGCGGCTTTACAAAGTCCGCAACACCAACAAATCCGGCCCGTCGGCGTTCTCCTACATCTTTAATACGATGTTGGGCGCACTGATTGACGAGAGCGGCGCGCTTGTGACCGACGACAGCGGAAGCGCGATAGGGACGCAATGAACCGATTACTCGCCATTCTTTTCTTGTCCACGCTGCCAGGATTCGGCGCTGGCATCACGACGAACAGCATGCGGAATTACCCGCAGGCGTTCTACCGTCCAACAAATTACCTTCTTGGGGTAACGGACACGGGCACGGGGTTCGTGACCAAGCTTTTCTTCGTTGGGTACGCGAACACAAATCTTTCAAGCAACGCGGTCGTTTTCGGCGCGACAAACCGGGTCGAGAGTCGCGGAAGTGTAATTGCGGGAGGAGAGAACAACGCGATTTACGGAAGCGCAGACACTAACTCTTTCGCAACCATCGGCGGCGGTGAATACAACCGCATGGCGGGCAACATCAAACATGCGATCATCGCGACGGGCCTTAGGAATTGGAACACTAACGGCCGATACTCTGGAAGTTTCTCCGCGTGGGATAGCGGCATTGGGCCAAGCATCAATGCGAGTAATTGCTTCATTGGTGGCGGCTACTCGAACTTTGTCAACGCATGGAACAGCACGATTGCGGGCGGATATTTCAATTTCATACGCGAGGGGCCAGCCAACGACTTCGTTGCTAACTTCATCGGCGGCGGAGGCTTCCATAATCTTACGGGCAGTTACTCTGTCATTGCCGGCGGATCTCAGAACACCATCGCGACAAACGGCACGCTGGGCGTTATAGGCGGGGAAGGATGTTTCATCGGCGCCGGTCGCGGAAATGTCGCTTGGGGCAATCGAAACTTCATCGGCAGCGGCTTGAACAATCGGACAACCAACGACGCCGCGTATGGGTTCATTGGGAGCGGCGTAGCTAACTATATCGACACGTCAGCGTATTCCGCGATCGTGGACGGGCTTGGGAACGGTATTGACGTGAACGCCGATAATAGCTTCATCGGCGGCGGCAACCTGAACCGCATTGGCCAGTTCGCCGCATACTGTTCCATCACGGGCGGACAAAATAACAAAATCGAGGACTTCAACATCGGTTCCAGCATTGCGGGAAACAACATCACAAATGCAACGCAGTACTCGCATGAATTCGGGGGCAGCGTCAACGGCACGAAGTCACGGGGCGACGACGAGGGTTTTGCAATGCTCGGCTCAATGACCGTCGCCGTCACCAACAAGACGACGACCTATACCGCGACCACGCGCGACCACGTCATTCTTTGTAGCGCGAGCGGCGGCGCTTATGCCGTCACGTTGCCGGCGGCGAGCGCGCGCAAGGGCTTAATGCTTCACATCAAAAAGACGGACGCGACCGGAAACGCCGTCACCGTCACACGCGCGGGCTCAGACACCATTCAGGGCAGCACAACCGTAAGCCTCGCCAGCCAATATTCGGCGGTCACGATTTATAGCGACGGTTCAGCCACTTGGTACAAGTACGCAGCCAATCAATGAAATGGCCGACTCACTCAGACAAAAGCTCGTCGACGCCCTGCTTGCGCGGCTGCGGACGATCCTTGTCTCGGGCGGGTACGAAACGAACCTTGGCCGTAACGTCATGGAGTGGCGCAACCTGGAAACTAACCCTTGGAAAGAAACCGACTTTATCGCGGAGGCTGACCAATCCGCAATCAACGTCAAAGACAAGTCCGAGCCGGGCGACAATTCCACGATACAGGGGCGACATCTCAAAACCCTGCAATTCGAACTCGAACTTGCGACCAACAAAGCCGTTGTCTCGGCGTCGGACGCCACGCTCAGTGTCGCGCATCAGCTCCGGAAGCTTCTCGCCGACGTTGAAAAATCACTTCAGGGATACCAAGGGGTTTCCGCATGGATAACTACCCCACGCATTCACATTATTTCGGCTATATCCGTCAGCGATATTCACGTTTCGGAGGTTGGAAACGTGCTCGGCTATGCGGCAATGGCGTTCTCCATGGAATACACGACGAGACCATCTGACCCATACAACCAATGAAAATCACTTACACAGGCGGCATGCCAGGCGGGACACTGAAAGACCCCCACACGGGCGCGCTTTACGATTTTACCCGCGGCGAACCCATCGACGTGCCCGACGCTTTCGCGAAGCTCGCGCTAGAAAACCCGGATTGGAAGTCCGCGACCACAAAGAAAGAGAGTAAACTGCCATGAGTCAGGCTTTAGGCTTTAACGGATACGTCGGCATCGGTGAAGAGGGCACGTACGGGACCGCCGTCACGCCGACCGTCTTCCCTGAGATCGAATCGGAAAACCTGAAGGGCAAGCGCATTCCGATGATGACGAAGACCCTCGGGACGCTCTCGCGCCGGCGAACCGTCAAGAGCAAGGCCGAGGTCAGCGGCGGATTCAAATTTCCGCTGGTCTGGAATGGCCTTGAAAAGATTCTAAAGCACGTCTTCGGCGCGTCGTCCTTCTCAACCTCGGGCGGCGGGCCGAACTACACGCACGACGTTACCCTCAAGGCCGCGTTGCTCACGGGCCTTACCCTGGTCGCGAACCGTGACGCCGCCAACCTCGGCGCGGGCACGATGTTCCGCTATAAGGGTTGCCACATAAACAAGCTGACACTTTCGCAGGAAATCGAAACGCCGGTCATGGCCGAAGTGGAAATCGTCGGCTCTGACTTCGATAATACGACCATCGTTGCCGCGACCTTCCCGACGTGGGATCCCATCGAATACGGCCAGATGACGCTTGCGCAAATGCACGTTGCGGGCGCAACTGATTTGCTTATTCGCAAGTGGTCTCTCTCAATCGATAACAAACTCGAAAGCATTTACCGGCTGACGGATTATAAGTCTAAGGGCGTCAACCGCATCGACCACCGTGAAGTGAGTTTCGAGGCGGACATCGAGCTACAAGACCTCGTTGTCTACGCGAAGCTGCGGGACGCGCTCACGGACGACTTCAAGTTCAAATGGGTGAAGGACGCCAACACCGAAATGACGCTGACCCTGCCGAAAGCCTTCCTCGACGGGGACGAACCGGAAACCGGCGGGCCAGGGCCGTATTACTTCTCGATCAAAGGGCAGGCGTTAATGAACGCCGCCGACAATGACGAACTGACCCTGCAACTGAAAAACCAGACGGCCGGGCCGATTTGAACCATGCACGTTGATTCTACGATTGCACTCGGAACAATCCTACACGCCCTCGTCATCATTACGGCTATGGCAGTGGGTTGGGGCAGTCTGCGCGCCCAACTGAAAGAGATCACGCGCCGCCTCGGGTGCGCTGAAGACACCGTTGACGAGCACGGGAAGGGACAGCAGAGCATTTCTGAGCGCCTTCGCAGCGTTGAGAAAGACGTTGAGTGGATTAAGCGGGAATTGCAGAAGAACAAATGAAACTGCAACTGCATCCCGCCGCCGTCGCCGCGATTTACATACTGACGCAGGTCTGTTTCGAGCTGGCGAAGGAGTTCAACACGATCGGCGCGGCCAACCTTCGGAAATACGACGGCTACGATTGGCTGATTCTTGCGATCTCAACAGCGGCCACGGTCGGCTTGATTATGAAAGCTTTCATCGACCCCACTGTTCACAACTACAAAAACGGAAAGGAAAATGGACATGCAAAAGAAACTAATAACGTTGGCCCTGTTGGCGGCAGTTAGCCTGCTGGTCGGCTGCGCCGAGGTCCAAAGGTTCGCGAATAAAGGCTTCAACCTCGCCGCGACGGTTGGGACGAACACTGTCGGCCTGCTGGACTTTTCGAAGCCGCTTGTGCCTGACCCCACGCAACCCAATGACCCGACGGCCGTCGTTGTGAACCCTGCCATTGTGAGCGCCGCGCAAACCGCAGCAACAACCTTTGGCGGGCCGTACGGCGTCCCAATCTCCGCGACCCTGGGCGTTGTTGCCGGTGTCGCTGGCATGTGGCTGACCGCATCGCGCCGCCGCAAGGCCGCCAAGCCATGAGCTACCGCGACCGCAATCGAAAAACCGTGACGCTGCCCAGCGGGGCCGTGGCCGTCGTCACGCGCCTTGCACCGATTCACTTGCTCGAACTCGGCGACATTCCCTTATCCGACTTCGGCGAGAATCCCAAAAAGGACCAGCCGAAGGAACGGACCGCCAAATCGCTTGGCCCGCAGTTGAAGTTTCAAAACCTGATTTTGAAAAATTGCGTGCTGGCGTTCGAGGCCGACGGCGAAAAATTCAAGCTGGTGGACAAGCATCCCAACGACTGCGAAGCGGGCGAGTTGTCCATCCATGAACTTGAGCCCGCCGACGTGGAGGCAATCCAAAAGGCTGTGTCATCGCTGGACGAAGGGAGGTTGCCCGCGAGGGCCAAGACCTTTCCTGAAGGCCAGGAACCAGGTAGCAAGGTTGCATCTAATGGGCAAGGCATACGGCATCCTACCGACGAAGTTGCTGCGCCTGTCGTGGCCTGAATACTCGTTGGCCTGCCGCATATTTGACATCGGGTGCGCGGTCGAGGGCGAGATAAACAAACGCCACATCGACCAAATAAAGCAAGAGCGAGAACGTGGCAAACGCCGGTAAAGCAAAATGCCAAACAGAGTCATACAGTTAGACGACACGATGTCCGTAATTCCGCTAACACGCGGGAAATTCGCGATCGTAGATAAAGAGGACTTTGAAAGGCTTTGGGCAATCGAGTGGTGTTATTCACCGCGGAAAGATGCTTCCGATTCGGGTTACGCAATGGCAGCGATTAGAGTTCACGGGAGATACAAAACCGCGTTAATGCACCGGTTCATACTGGGGAACCCTTCGGTTTTCGTGGATCACATTAATGGAAACGGGTTGGACAACAGAAAGTGCAATCTTCGGCTGGCTACAAACCAGCAGAACCAATTCAATTCCCGCGCGAACCGAGGCAAAAGATTTAAGGGCGTCTCTCTAAAAAGGGGCAATCGGACTAAGCCATGGCACGCGCATCTCAGGAAAGACGGCACCTTACTTTTTCTCGGTTATCATAATTCCCAGGAGGATGCTGCAAGGGCATACGACAAAGCAGCTATCGAGCACTACGGTCGATTTGCTCGCCTCAATTTCCCATCGGAGGCACCATCCCAAACGCCGTAGAAATCATCTTGAAGGGCACGGACTTAACAGGTCCGGCCTTCACGTCTTCAATTCGGCGCATGAAGGACGTTGGCGCCGCTGCCTCGTCCATGTTCGCCGTTTTCGCCGGTGGCGCTGCAATCGGCGCGGTTGGTTCGCTGTCAGTCCTGACGAATCGTTCGATAGAGGCAGCCGATGCAATGGGGAAGGCGGCGCAGAAGGCCGGAATGGCCGTTCAGCCCTTTTCGCAGCTATCGCATGCAGCGGGACTGGCCGAAGTCTCTAACGAAACCCTCATCAAGAGCTTTAAGTTTCTCGGGGATGAAATGATAAAGCAGGGCCGCGGGTCCGAATCCCTTCTCGACCAGATTTTAGCGCAGGCTGACGTGTTCAAAACCATGCCCGACGGCATCGAGAAGACCGCGCGCGCCGTGGCGCTGTTCGGGAGGTCGGGCCAAGACTTGATTCCCCTACTGAATCAAGGCTCGGACGCGATTCGTGAACAGATGCGCGAAGCCGACGAATTGGGGTTGACCGTATCTACGGAATTCGCGAAGGACGCCAACGAGTTCGAGGACAACATTAAAAAGATGCAGGCGTCTTTGACAGGTCTCGGAAACGAGATCGCAAAGACCGTTTTGCCGTCGCTTGTCCAGCTTTCCGAGCACACCTTGCAATGGGTCAAGGACAGCAACGCGGTTGAAAGCAGCGTCAATTTCATGGCCGCCGGATTTGTCGGGCTAAAGCAAGTTGTCGAAGACGTAAACGACGCACTGGACGCCATGGCGCGCATCGGCAAGACGATCCAGATTCCAGGTTTCGGTAACGTCGGTAAAGGCCAGAAGCCGCCGGGGATCACACCAACAGACTTGGGCATCTTCATTCATCCCGCGCCCGGTTCGCTGCCATCAATCAATCCTAATCAGGACTATGGAGGCGCTGGCATGGGCGGTAGCGGAGTTGCCCCAATCACACCCATTGCCGCAGGGCTCAAATCCGAAGCCGATGCCATTCAGCAGGCACAGGACATGTACCAGCGGCACGAGGAATTCTTGCAGCAGCAGGCCAAGCGAACAGAGGAATTCCGCCGTCGCAGCCAAGACGCCGTTTTGGACAATGCCTCGCGCACATTAGGCATGGGGGCCGCACTTGCCGCGTCGTATGGGCGAAAGGGCTTTGCGCTCTACCAGGGGCTTGCGATCGGCGAAGCAATCATGTCCACCGCTGCGGGCGTCACCCGCGCTTTCCGTGATTACATGTGGCCTTACTCTGCTGTCGTAGCTGCGCTGGTCGGCGCGCAAGGCGCAATCCAAATCGCAACCATAGCGTCACAGAAACCGCCGGCCGCCCATGGCGGCTTGGACTTTGTGCCGGCGGAAACGACCTACCTTCTCAACCGAGGCGAGCGCGTTTTGTCGCCGAGACAGAATGAGGATTTAACCAGCGCACTCGAAAGCGGCGGGCTCGGTGGCGCGATTCACATTCATTTGATGATTGACGGCCGCGAACTCGGCACCGCCGTTTACGATGGATCACGCAACGGCACGCTTGCAGTCCATCCTCGAGCAGTGAGGGAAACGATATGACGAACCTCGTTCTCGGCATTGGCCTTTTGGTGACGAACTGCAACGGGCAGATTGTCCAGCGTTGGACGAACCTGCCGCCCGTGCTCTGCCAATTGACGGTTGAGAGAACGACAAACGGCGTCCAGTGGCATCCGTGGATGGTTACTTACTGGCCGGAAAATCAAACCAACTTCGGCGCGTTCAATCTGCCGCTTAAAGGCCCTTCGGACTACGGCTTTTACAGACTTTTGGTGAACTGAATGCGCCTCTATTACTCCAACGTTATCGACGCCTCCGGAGTGATTTTCACGCCCTCGACCTACGATCCGGCGTATCCGGCCGACCTTCTGGCGAACGAGCAACGGTCCTACGGCTGGAAGACCGGCGACACGCAGGCAACCGAAACCGTTGTTATTGACCTCGGCAGCGCGCAAAACGTCACCTCATGCATTTTGCTTGATCATGACTTGACCGCTGGGGATTCTGGCATTGCGATTCAGGGCAATTCGTCCGATGCCTGGGGCGGCCCTCCGGTCAACGAATCGTTGACTTGGGCCTCGGGCATCATCGCCAAAAACTTTGCAGGCGGTTCGTATCGCTACTGGCGCTTAATCTTCACGAAGGCTTCTGCAGGCGTCCAGCGCACCATTGGGCGGCTTTTCCTCGGGACGTATTACACAACCACGGAAGCGCCGTCGGACGCGGAAATAGAGGCTATAGACCTTTCACAATCGCAGCGTTCGGACGGCGGTCAAAGCTGGTCGGACGCTCAGGACTGCTACCGTGCTTTCGGTCTGGACTTCCCTCAGATGTCCAACACGCAGGCGGACGCATTGCTTGCCTTCGCAACGGCCGTCGGCACGTTCAAAAGCTTTTTCATCCAAATCGACGAGGCCAGCGGCAACGCCAAGCTTTCCGAACGCATCTACGCGAGGCTTCAGAAAAAGCCGAAGATCAGAAGCAACGGCTTCGATTCCACTGGGGAAATCGCTTGGGACACAAAGCTAGAATTTGAGGAACAACTGTGACGAATTTTCCGACCAGCGTTGACACGTTCACGAACCCGGACAAAACGGACCAGATTAATAGCACGGGCGTCCCACATTCGCAGCAGCATACCAATTTAAA
>Ga0111538_10011665_pt1 | contig 11636 bp, 9 predicted proteins | sample SoiMethybrSBSTD1_FD_79669 | JGI IMG/M metagenome (GOLD analysis project Ga0111538, IMG submission 79669) | Bulk soil microbial communities from a Populus tree surrounding site in Tennessee, USA - Soil MetaG P. TD hybrid SBSTD1 (version 2)... | ecosystem: Environmental > Terrestrial > Soil > Tree...
AGATCACATTGACCTGGACGATCCTGGCCCTACCCCTGGTCATCGTTGTTCAGTTTATTTTTATGCTGAGTCTGGCATATCTATTGTCCACAATTCACGTTACGTTTCGGGATACCCAATACCTGCTCAACATCCTGCTCCTGCTCGGTTTTTATCTCACCCCTGTTCTATATGACTCTACAGATGTCCCACTTAGGTTCCATCAGATTTACTCACTCAATCCGATGTACCATTTGATCAATGCATACCGGGCGATCCTGTTACACGGTGTGTGGCCGGATTTTGTACCCCTGAGTCTGGTTGCGGCCGCTTCCTTCGCGTTATTGCTGATTGGATACCGTTACTTTCTCAGCGCAAGTTCCCAGTTCGTGGAGGAGCTCTAAATGGGTGCTGAAATCGTGGTCCATTCGGTAGGGAAGTCATTCCGCCTTTTCCACCCCAGGCGGCCACGAACACTGCAGGAGGCAGTGGTGCATGGCCTGCGCGGCTTAAGCCCAGTGGACCGCTTTTGGGCATTACGAGATGTCAGCTTCAGTGTCGCTCCAGGCAAAATGGTAGGCATTATGGGTGCAAACGGAGCTGGCAAATCAACTTTACTACGCTTGATCGGTGGCGTTGGCCATCCCGATGAAGGCCATATCCAGGTTACTGGTCGGATCGGGGCATTACTGGACCTGGGCGCCGGCTTTCATCCTGATTTAACAGGTCGAGAGAATGTCTATATCAACGGTGTAATCTCCGGACTATCACGCAGGGAAGTGAGCCGCTATTTCGACTCGATCTTCCATTTTGCAGAGCTGGAGGATTTCATCGATAGCCCGCTGCGCGTATATAGCACAGGCATGCAGATGCGTCTGGCCTTTGCCATTGCCGCCCATATTGAGCCGGAGGTGCTGCTGATCGATGAGGTGCTGGCGGTTGGAGATATCTCTTTTCAGCAAAAGTGCATCCAGCGGATCGAACGGTTTAAGTATCAGGGATGTACGATTTTGCTGGTTTCACACGAACCAGCCTTGATCGCGGAGCAGTGCGAGGATGCAATCTGGCTGCACGCCGGAAAGATAGTTTCGTATGGCAAGGCAGCCGCTGTCACCGAACGATACGTTCGCGAGCGTAGCTTGGCACACAATACTGGCGGTGCCATTGCTAATGCATAACAAACATTCAGTGACGGAGAGCCTTGAATAAGTCATTATACCCATGGTGTCTTTCGATAATCATTGTTAGTTGGAACACCCGCAAATTATTGGAAAATTGCCTTGGTTCTATCCTAGCAAATCTTCCATCCTCGCCTGTTGAGATTTGGGTGGTGGATAATGCATCCACTGATAATAGTCCCCGGATGGTGTACGAGAAGTTTCCCCAAGTGTGTCTTGTTGAAAATCGTGAAAATGTGGGATTTGCGCGCGCGAACAATCAGGCCATTCAACAATGTGCGGGGAAATATATCCTGTTGCTTAATCCAGACACCCTTGTAGCATCCGGGGCGCTGCAAGCTCTGGTTGATTTTCTCGACAAACACCCCGAAGCGGGAGCCGCTGGCGCCAGAATGCTCAAACCCGATGGTTCGCTGCAGATTTCGAGCCATCCACGGCCGACTCTCTCTCGCGAGTTCTGGCGCCTGTTTCATTTGGATGACCTCTTGCCCTTCGCTTGGTATCCCCGAACCAAATGGGAGACAAACCAGCCCCAGGAAGTAGACGTATTAGCAGGTTCCTGCTTGCTGCTGAGAAAAGAGGCTCTGGACCAGGTTGGATTTCTGGACGAGGATTATTTTATTTACTGCGAAGAAGTCGACCTATGCTCTCGAATTCAACGCGCTGGCTGGCGCATGTATTGGGTTCCCCAAGCTGAGGTGCTCCATTTTGGTGGTCAAAGCACCCAGCAGGTGCCCACCGAAATGTTCCTAAATCTCTACCACAGCAACATTAAATACTTTCGTAAACATTATGGAGGGTCGGCAGCTCAGATTTATAAATTGATCCTCAGGATCGCTGCATTTTCGCGGCTTGTACTGGCACCCTTCGTGATGTTCGAGCACTCCTCCCGCCGTCAGAAGCACCTGACAATGGTCAGTCGTTATTGGCATTTAATCCTCGCACTTCCTAGTATGTAAGACAGAGGTCAAATATGTGGGAAGAACTTTTCATCACAATATCTGTAATATTATTAATATTACTATTGATTCCTGTGGGTTATTTGTTGTTGCTGGCGCTTGGCGCAATCCGCTCAGCGTCCACGCTCGAAATATACCATCGCTCCGCTTCAACCCGTTTCATGATCGTAATCCCGGCTCACAATGAAGCTAGCGTGATCAGTGCCACGGTAAGTCGAATGTTCGCCATGGATTATCCGGCCTATCTCTTTTCTATTCATATCGTAGCCGACCATTGTTCTGATAATACCGCGGGGGTTGCCAGGGAAGCAGGCGCTGTCGTGCATGAGCGTAACGAGGGTCCAAGAACCGGCAAAGGGGCGGCTCTCTCATGGATTTTCCAAAGAATTCTAAAAAAAGAGCAATGCGATGCTGTAGTGATCTTTGATGCAGATACCCAGGTTGATTGTGAATTTTTGCGTGTGATGAACTGGCGGTTGACGCAGGGAGATCAGGTTATTCAAGGACAACACATCATCTGTAATACCGATCAAGGTTGGTTTCCAGCCCTAACTTGGGCGATGTTCTTGATTGATAACCGGTTTCAGAACTTTGGTCGTTCTAACCTTGGTTGGTCAGCTAAAAACATGGGTGATTCGATATGCTTTCGTGTGGATATCCTCCGTAGACTTGGTTGGGGTGATGGTCTGACAGAGGACTACCATTTACGGTTTCAACTTCTACTAAAGGGCATGCGAATCGTGTATGAGCCTTGTGCGATCGGTTACGGCGAAGCACCCCTTACATGGTCCCGTGCACGGGCTCAGCGGGCCCGGTGGTTGCGTGGCACCCACGACACCAGCAAACGATTTGTAAAGCACCTCTTCGTTGAAGGGATAAGAAGGCGCAATCCGGCCATCCTGGACGGTGCCATGCAAGCCAGTTTCCCCTCTTATTCGACGCTGAGCTTACTGAGTTTGATCTTACTGATGATCCAAGTTTCGATTAATTATTTCATCAAACCTATTTTCCCATGGCCTCTCATCGGCGCCTGGGTTGTCGTGGTAGGAATTTTGATGATTTATCCACTGGTTGGACTGGCTCTGGAACGCGCACCTGTCAGAGCGTATATCACCATCCTCCTGGGACCTTACTTCATCCTCTGGCGCACGTGGCTGGCATTCATTTCACGCTTTCGGGGAAAACAGGTTACTTGGATCCGCACCAAACATGGCAACCAAGATTAAAAAACTGCTTTGATACGGTTTTTTGGTGTTTTCCAGCATGGACAATACCTAAGTCCGCCTGGAAGTACAGTGATTAGTCTTGGGAAAAGTTTCACATTTTTTGTTACTAAGTTGAGATTGCTGCGTCATGAGTATAGTTCAGTGGCCACCCATCACAAGTGATGTACAGCCCATTCAAAAAGGGTGTTTTACCGGTTCGTCTCTCGCGTCGAGAGGCATCAAGAATGGAGTAAGGCGGTACTATGATTGAAGACATTTACGGGTATATGTAATGGATGCGGGGTAACGTATGGAACTGAACAAATATATCTTCCCATTACGCAAATATTGGTGGTTAGTGGCTGCCTCAACTCTGGTAGCCACAATTTTCAGCTTTCTGAGCATCCTGCGCCAGCCTACAATTTACCAGGCTCATACTACTCTTATGATTGGTACAACTATTAACAATCCCAATCCCTCCAGCAATGAATTATTCCTAGGCCAACAACTGGCCGCGGCGTACGCTGATCTTGCCAATCGAGAGATAGTCTACAACGCAACCAAGGGTGCCCTGGGAATGAATCAATTGCCCGAGTACATCGCACGGGCGTTACCTAACACTCAGTTGATCGAGATCACCGTCAAAGACGTTGATCCGAAACGCGCGCAGTCGGTAGCGAATGAGTTAGCCGCTCAGCTGATCCTTCTGAGTCCCACCAGCCCTCAGCCGGATGACCAAGGACACCAAGAGTTCATCAATCAACAGTTGAATAACCTCGAGGTACAGATCAAAGAAACCGAGGATGAGATCGAGAAACTGCAGGAAGAATTGAGCACCTTGATCAGTGCTCAGCAAATTAATGACGAACAAAACCAGATTTCCTCCTTGCAGTCAAAGCTGAACAGTATGCAAAATAATTATGGTTTATTAGTCTCTAATACGCAACAGGGGGCCATCAATACACTGACGATTATTGAATCTGCTGACTTGCCATCCAATCCAATTAGATCCATGAAAGGATTGACCATACTGCTGGCGGCAGCCGTTGGATTTGTCTTGGCAGCTTGCGAAGCCTATCTGCTCGAATATCTGGACGACACTCTGAAAACAGCCGACGCTGTGGAACGTTTGTTTTCGGCTCGTATTATTGGCCGTATTTTTGAGCAGGGAGATGAAAAGAATGAGGAAAACCAGCTACATAATGCGGACGACTTAGGTCACCCAATAGGCGAAGCGTTCCGCGCCTTGAGGACAAATCTCGAAATATCCCAGGTGGATCGGCCCTTGAAGACGATCCTCGTCACAAGCGCAGATATCGCGGATGGAAAAACATCCGTGGCTGCGAACTTGGCGCTATCCCTTGGCCAAAGAGGTAAAGAGGTGGTTTTGCTCGACGCAGATTTGCGCAGGCCGAACATGCATGAATTTTTTGGTCTGTCCAACGACAGGGGTTTGGTGGATCTGATCGTAGGCAGTGCAGATGTCAGTGATGTGCTTCGATGCAAAAAGGATAGGAAAGTCGCCGTGGTGACCTCTGGCGATACGCCTTCCAACCCTACCGAGCTTCTGAGCTCCGAGAAAATGGATCAGCTGTTATCCAAGTTGGAGGAAGCCTCCGATGTTGTGATCATTGATGGTCCGCCTTTCATCGTTGCCGATGCCATGGTTTTGGCCTCAAAGGTAGATGGAGTCCTGATGGTCGTCCGGCCGGGCCATACACGCCGATCCCTGGCTCAAGGTGCTGCAGAACAAATTAAGCTAGCCAATACCAAGGTTGTCGGTATAGTTCTCAATCGGATCCCTCTCCGCAACGCTGATTATTATGCCGGCAAGAGTTATGTCTACAGCTACTATTCCAGCAACTACGGGAAGGAACCTGAGGGTAAAGAAAAGAAATTAGTTCCAGAGACATTGAGGGAAACCCTCTCGCATTATGCCAATAAAGTCACCCACTTCATCAAACATCTCTATGAAGTTGTTTTTAAACTTAGCCCCAAATAACGCTTTCACAAATCTTGTTCTGTCGCCAAGGCGGTGCCTCAGGTGTTCTCTCATACATCTGTTGCACGTACGAGTTGAATTCACAGAGACAGGCAACAGAAAGGAATTAAGATGGCAACACTGCGAGCACTTAAATTCTCCACTCCACCAGGTGCCGAACAGATGCTCAAGAAGATCCGGTCCGTCCATCAAAGTCAGATTTGCGGTGACCAATCCAAAGAGGAATAGAACTGTGAGGTCTATATTTTTGCATCCATTTCTTATTTGGCTCACGGCGGACTTCATGGATAGTCTGATGAGCAAGCCGTGAGGTTGACGATCCTGGTGGGAGCAGTTGAGCTTAGGATCTCACGGGAGAAAGCCTTGAGGTCTGCAGTTTCAAGTTCCCTAATTCATTGCCGACTTAAGACCACACGGCTAGCCTTTTAGGCTAGCCGTGTGGTCTTAAGTCGGGGTGCCGAGATTTGAACTCGGGACCTCACGGACCCGAACCGTGCGCTCTACCGGTCTGAGCCACACCCCGAATAGCGTGCCAGATTATACCTGATTTTCGATTTTTCGCATTATGGATTTACCATGATCTCCTGGCTGTAGATGTAGAACCATCCATCCATGCGGTCATCCTGCTGGCGGAGGGTCAGGCGAGCCAGCGTCGGCTCATCCACTTTATAGGAAACCGAGGTCTCAAAAAGCTGCGGATTGAGCTGATCGATATTCAAAATTCGCAGACCCATGGATTCTCCATGGGGACCGATCAATTCCAGAAGGACAGGTTTCAAATTGAAAGGCCAGATATCGCCGCGTACGTTCAGGACGCCACCCGAGGCCTCATCCTTTAAGCCAGGGCTGAACACAGCGAACGGCTCGGACGGATTCCCCGGCGGGTTGATCTCATTGTCGCCGGCGGATAGCAGCAGAAGACGGACAGAGTTCAACGCCTGCGTCCGGCCAGCCTTGTCTGAGGTGCTGATGCTTAGCCGCGCCACCTCCGCTGCGGTACGAATCTCAAAGGGGATCTTGATTACCTGGTCCACCCCATGCGTGGAGCGAGGCACCTTTTTGACCGTACGTGACAACAGGCTTCCGTCCTCCCCAATAAGATCGATTTGTATTTTTTCACTTTCCCCGGAAACAATGTTCATGCGGAGATTAATTGGCGAGATCACCTTCGACATAGGTCCGGGTGACTGGATCTCGATCGCGGCCGGCTCATGTCCGGGAATGGTCGTGGGGGTATATGTCGCCTGCGGGGTTGGCGAATTTGTTGGTTCGGGGGTATCAGTCGGAGGTTGATCCACCAAAGAGGCGAGCGATGTAGCGGTCGTATACAGGCCTGCTGCATCAGCCGTTAGCGCGATCACCGTCGGCAGATAATCTGGCGGATAGGGTGTGGGAGCCGGACTCTGAGAAGGCGACGATAAGGGCGAGCAGCCAGCTAACAGTCCGAAGAGAGAGGCGATGATGATTGCGTTTTTCATGGAGAATGTCGATAAAACGTCCCGAGGGCCCGCACACATCAGCAGGATCTTTTTAAAGAAAACCTTCGGGACGTTTTGCACGTGCAAAAGATCGTCCCGAAAGGTATGGAGCACCGGAAAAGGTCTTTACCGCAGACCCTACAGGACAGGTGGTGATTCTATTGTCCGTAGACTTCGTTATATTTTTTCGTCAGATAGCGCAGGTAAGGTTCAGGCGTGATCCGGGAGCCGGTCACTTTTTCGACAAGTGCTTGCGGCTCATATTTATGCCCGTGCTGGTGGATGTTGGTGCGCAGCCAGTCGAGCAGTTCACTGAAGTCTCCCTCGCCGATCAGGTCATCCAGATTCCGGATATCCTTGCGGATCTTTTCCCAGAGCTGGGCAGAGATCAGGTTTCCGAGGGCATAGGTGGAGAAGTAACCAATCGAGCCGCCCGACCAATGGATATCCTGCAGGACACCCCGGGCATCATCTGGCGGAACAATCCCCAAGTACTCATCCATCTTGGAATTCCAGATCTCAGGAAGGTCCTTGACGGTCATCGTCCCCTCCACCATGCCAATCTCCATCTCCAGCCGCAGCATGATGTGGAGGTTGTACGTGGCTTCGTCAGCATTAACACGGATCAACGACGGCTCAACCTTGTTGATCGCCTTGTAGAACCTCTTAAGGCTGACACCATCCAACTGGGCAGGAAAGACCCTCTTTAGTTCAGGATAGAAGTGCTCCCAGAAAGGCAAAGAGCGGCCGACGAGGTTCTCCCACATACGCGACTGGGATTCGTGCACAGCAAGTGAAGTGCCGCCGGAGAGAGGCGTGCGCTCATAAGCCGGATTGATGCCCTGCTCATACATGGCATGCCCCGACTCATGCATGCTGCTGAACAACGTCGCCAGGGGGTTATCCTCCTCGTAGCGAGTAGTAATGCGGACATCGTTGACACTGAACGTGGTTTCGAAGGGGTGCGGCGCTTTGTCTTGTCGTCCGCGGTTCCAGTCGTAACCGAACTGGGAGATAACCTTTACACCAAAATCAACCAGCTTCTTTTCGTTGTATTTTTTATACAGGAAATCATCCTTGACCTGTTTGCTTTTGGCAATATTCTTAAGCAGCTTGACCTGTTTCGTGCGCAGGCCATCGAAGATTGCCTTTACATCGGTGGTCTTCATGCCAGGCTCGTAATCATCCAGCAACGTATCATATGGATGATCCGCAGGCGGGAAGAATGAAATGTATCGTTGCACCAGCTCGACCACTTTTTCCAGGTGCGGCTGGAAGATCGAGAAATCGGAGTTGCTCCTCGCCTCGATCCAGGCCTCGAACGCTTTGGACGAAACGATCGCCTGCTCCTGGATAAATTCAGGGGGGACACGTCTGGCCTTGTCATACTCCCGGGCTGTTACCCGGATCAGTGCCACTTCATCCGAGTCCGGGTCGGCGCCCGTAAATTCCTGCTGGAGGTCTTCGATCAGCAATCCGACTTCATCCGAGATAAATTTTTCCTGGGCGATCTTGCTCAAGGTGGCCATCTGCTGGCCGCGGGCTTCGTTGCCCATCGGGGGGATGTTGACCTGCTGGTCCCAACTGAGCACACTTGCCGCATGGTTGATATCGGAAACTTCGCCGAGCCGTTCTTTTAACTGTTCCAGTTTTTCGCTCATGGTTCTCTCTTGAAGTAGGATAGACCTAGGGATGGTTTTCTGTTTTGAGCTCAAAACTCAATACTTCAACCTTCCAAAGATCGGGAATTTTCTTATGCTATCTTGAGCACCAAAATTATGCAACCCTCCAGCGGAGCGGTTTCCCGCCTAACGCTGCAAGGACTTCTTCTGCAATATCCTCGGCAGCACGGGATTGTGCTTCCGCGGTCTGCGCTCCTATGTGGGGTGAGGCGATCACGCGGGGATGAGCAACAAGATCCGTCAAACCGGGCGGTTCCATGGCGAAGACATCCAGCGCCGCGCCGGCCACCTTTCCATTGTTCAACGCCTCGAGCAGTGCCGGCTCGTCGATGATGCCGCCGCGGGCAGTACTGACGATCCGTACGCCGTCCCTCATCTGGGAGAGCTCCGACTGCCCAATTAGGTCTCGGGTTTGGACGTTGAGAGGCAGGTGCAGCGAGATGAAATCCGACCAGGCAAACAAATCCTGCAGGGAAACAGGCTCAGCATCGCCATGCACCAGTTCATCTTCAGAAACGTTTGGATCGTAGACAATGACACTCATTCCGAAAGCCGCAGCGCGCCTGCCAACTTCGGTCCCGATCCGGCCGTAGCCAATAATTCCCAGAGTCTTCCCGTTGAGTTCCACCCCCTCTAGTTCCTTCTTGATCCAGTTTCCTTGTTTCATAGATGCATCAGCACGAGGGATCTCGCGGGCAACCGCGAGCAATAATGCGAAGGCCAACTCGGCCACGGCAATCGTTGTAGAGGTCGGCGCATTGACAACCGCTACGCCATGTTTTTTCGCTGATTCGAGGTCGATATTGTCCACACCCACCCCGGCCCGGCCCACGACCTTCAGGTGTGCGGCCGCCTCGAAAATGGCAGGTGTTACCCGTGTCTGGCCACGGACGATCAGTCCATCGTAGTCGGCAATGATCTTGACCAGGTCCGCTTCCGCCAAACCGGTCTTCTCATCCACATGGGCAGAAGCGCGCAAGATGGACTGGCCGTGCCCGTCCAGTCCATCTGTAATCAGGATTTTATATTCGGACATGCCGATATTTTAACCGATAAACCTGTCAAGTTACCAGCCGCATCAGCCATTATTATTCATAACGCAAGGCTTCCACAGGCTCAAGGCGGGCAGCCCGGTTGGCTGGGTAAATGCCAAAGAAAAGTCCCACGGCCGCGGAAAAAATGGTCGCCAGTAAAATCGCATTCAAACCAACAATCGGCGTGAAGGCCGTCCCATTAGCGGCGGCTATCTGGCCAACCAGGAACGAGATCAGCCAGCCAAGCATGATCCCGATGATTCCGCCGATCAGGCTCAGCAGCGATGACTCCGTGAGGAACTGGATGAGGATATCACGCCTGCGTGCGCCGAGCGCCTTGCGCAGGCCTATCTCGCGCGTTCGCTCGGTGACGGAGACCAGCATGATGTTCATGATGCCGATACCGCCCACCAGGAGTGAGATCCCGGCGATGCCGCCCAGGAAAATGGTCAAGATGCCGGTAATCGATTGAAACGTTGACAGCAAATCCTGCTGGGTAAAGACGGTAAAGTCGTCCTCGCCGACAGGCGTACGATGCCGGGTACGCAGAATCTGCCCAATCTCATCGGCAGCCTGGGGGACCACATCTCCGCTGGCAGCCTGGACAAAAATGATATCCACGCGGTCACTTGTGCTGCGACGTATTAACCGTGCCTGCGCCGTGGTGAAGGGAACGAGGGCTTGATCGTCCTCACTCCCAAAGGCGCCACCGCCTCTCGACTTGAGTACACCGATGACACGGAACGGCTGCCCTTCGATGCGAACAGTCTCGCCAGTCACACCGTCGGAATGACCAAACAGCTTCTTTGCGGTTTCAGAGCCAAGCAGAACAACCGAAGCGCGTCCAAGCATGTGTTCCTCGTTGATCAGTTCACCTTCCGATACATCCATATTCCGGACTTGAAAGTAATCTGGGGTAACACCAAAGATCTGGGGCGACGTCTTTTCCCCGCCGAAAGAGACGACGCCATCCCCCTGCAGTGCAGGAGCGACCGCTGCGACAGAAGGAGCAGCGAACTGGTCGCTAATGGCTTCGGCGTCTCCGAGCGTCAGCGGCTTCGGATTACGGACATTATCGCCCTGGTCGCCGCGGAATACAAACAGCAAGTTTGTGCCGATGCCACTGATGGACCCGGTGATCGACTCCTGTGCACCTGTGCCTACAGCCAGCATGGCAATCACTGCCGCGACGCCGATCACAATACCGAGCACGGTCAGGCCGGAGCGTAGTTTGTTCCCGCTGATACTTTCGAGCGCTTCAATAAATGCCTGCCAGATCGTCATGAGGGACTCTCCAATTCTCCGTCACGAAGCCGGATCACGCGCTGGGTCTGCTCTGCGATGGTTGGGTCATGGGTAACGATGATCAGTGTTGTCCCGCTGTCTCGGTTCAGGTTTAGAAGAAGGCTCATGATCTCTCTGCCAACTTTAGAGTCAAGATTGCCGGTCGGCTCATCTGCCATAATAATGGCAGGATTGTTTACAATGGCACGCGCAATCGCCACACGCTGCTGCTGGCCGCCGGAGAGCTCATAGGGACGGTGCGTCATGCGGTCTTCCAGGCCGACAGCCTTCAGAGCATCGATGGCGCGTTGTCGGCGTCCATCCTGGTTGCCTGAATAACGGAGGGGCAGCTCGACATTGGTGATGGCCGTCTGCCGTGAGAGCAGGTTGAAGCTTTGGAAGACAAATCCCACCTTGCGGTTGCGGACATTTGCTAGCTGATCGTCATTGAGCGTGGCTACGGACTCGCCGTCCAGGATATATTCGCCGGAGGTCGGACGGTCCAGGCAGCCAAGCGTATTCATGAGCGTGGATTTGCCCGAGCCTGAGGGACCCATAATGGCCACCACCTCTCCGCGCTGGATAGCGAAAGAAACACCGCGCAAGGCCTGCACTTCCACTTCGCCCATGATGTAGGACTTACTGATGTCCCGGGCTTCGATAACGTTCTCCATGGATTTATCCGCCAAATCCGCCGCGGGGGCCGCCGCCGGGTGTGAATTCCACGGGCGGGTTCAAAATGACCAGGTCACCCTCTTTCAGATCGCCAACCAGGACCACGCTCATCGTATCCGAGGAGGAACCCAGCCGAACATCCTTCTTGACGGGTTTGCCA
>Ga0111538_10011666_pt1 | contig 11636 bp, 9 predicted proteins | sample SoiMethybrSBSTD1_FD_79669 | JGI IMG/M metagenome (GOLD analysis project Ga0111538, IMG submission 79669) | Bulk soil microbial communities from a Populus tree surrounding site in Tennessee, USA - Soil MetaG P. TD hybrid SBSTD1 (version 2)... | ecosystem: Environmental > Terrestrial > Soil > Tree...
CTCGATCCTGTCCAGGACGCCGGTCGGCCAGGCTGGCGCCTCACCATCGCGGGAACGCCACCGGTCGTGGCACTGTCAGCTGGTGCACCCGTGCGCCTGACGAGAAAGGCAAGGTTCGCACTCTACCGAGGCGGGACCGGCGAGCAGTGGCTCGGCTTCACTGAGGCGAACCCGGTCACCGGCGCGTGGATCGCCATCCAGCCGGTGAGCGGTCCCTATGTGCCGTACAACGCGTCTGCGCCACGCAGCAGCGGCATCGCACTGATGGGGCGCGACTCGTCAGGCACGGCGTCCCTGCAGGCCGGGCCGGGGTTACCGGTGGCGATTACGCTGGCCACGCGCACGCTCACGACGCGCCAGGTGCGCATGGACGGCATTGCGCGCGGCCGGCTCCTGGATTCGCTGCATTCCCTCATTTCCCTGAGGAACGCACGATGATCGGTGGCTCACCACGTAGCGACACGCACGAAAGTCGGGATGGATCGCCCGGCAGTTCTCCGCCATCCGCCATCCGCCATCCGCCATCCAGAACAGGCCTCGCGCTACCCGCGGCTGTCTTCACCCTGGCGATCATCGTGTTGTTCATCGCTGGCAGTGCTTTCGCTACGACACAGGAGGCGCGCGCGTCCGTCAGCACATTGTCCGAACGCCTGGCGTTGGAGGCCGCGGAATACGGCGCCGCGGCACTGCTGCGCGACTGGGACCAGGGCTGGAATGTCAACGTGCCCGTGGGCCAGACACTGGCGCCGTTCTCATATGCGATGGCCGGCGGCGCCCTGAGTGACGTTCGCCTGACGCGAACCAGCTACACCACGTGGTGGGCCGTCAGCCGGGGGTCGGCAGGCGGTGCCGATCACCGCCGCTGGGCGCACCGCACCGTGAACGCCGCGTTCCGGCTCGGCATGCCGCCTGACGCGATGGACGCCGCGCTTGGCGTCGCCGACAGTGCCCATGTGATCGGCACGGGAATGGTCATCGGCACCGACAGCGTCGAAGCCATTGCGTCCTGTGGCGCGAGCACGGGGCTCACCGCCGGCATCGCGGCGCCGGACACCACGCGTGTGTGCACGGGCTCCTGCGGCGCTCCAGGTGGCGGAATCGTCGGTTTACCGGCGTTGCAGCCCGACAGCACGATTCCCGCGCGCATCGCCGCGCTGGTCACAACGTTCGTGCCGGACATCGTCATGCTGACGGACACAATCGTCACGCCGGCGCCCGTGATCACTGCCGGCGTGTGTGACACGCTCGCGCCAGGCAACTGGGGCGACCCCGCTGGCGGCGCCTGCGCGACGTACCTGCCCGTGATTCACGCCGCGGGCAACCTGACGCTGCGCGGCGGTCGCGGTCACGGAATCATCATCGCGGCCGGCGACGTCGTCTTCGAGCAGGGAGCCACCTTCGCGGGGCTCGTGATTGCGGGAGACGACTTCGTCACGGGCAACGGTGGTGGATCCGTGCTGGGGGCAGTGCTCGCGGGCGATGGGCGTCGCGGACCGCAGGACCACAGCATGGTCACGGACGGTGGCCTGGTGCGTCGCTCCACGTGCCGCGTGCGCCTGGCGCGCCTGGCCGCGGCGCCGCCGATGCGCGTGCGGGACCGCTGGTGGGCGGAATTCGACTGAGCACCGTCACGCAAACGGACAAAAAGTGCATAACGCGGGCACCATGACGACGCGCCTCCGGAATCACGCGCGTCGCGTGATCGCGCTCACCTTCGCGTCAATGCGCAACATGCGACGCAATCTGCTGTTACTCGCCAGAGCGGCAGGTCGTGTAATGGGCAGCAACGACCAGATGACGTCGCTTCAAGCTCTTGGGTCGCCGATCTGTGCGGCGAACGGGTGCGAAACGCGTCGAAGGCCTCGCTGATCTACCGCGCCGGGCGGAGCGGTTCACAGCCGCGACGTACCGCGCGACACAATCGTGTTCACGCCGGATCGCCACGTTAGGCGGCCCGGTTTCCGCGGACCCTCGCACCCGGCCTACCCGTTATGGCGCTCTTCGGTCGCAAGAAATCGACGATCGGGCTCGACGTCGGATCAGGACTCATCAAGGTCGCAGTCATCGACCACAGCCGCGGGGAACCCGAGCTGGCCCGCGTTGTCATCACGCCGCTCCTGGCGGATGCCATCGTCGAGGGCGAGGTCATGGACCCCGGCATCGTCACCGACGCCATACGCATGGCGCTCGAGCAGTCGGGCCTCAAGAGCCGCGACGTCGTCACCGCCGTCGGTGGCCGCGACGTCATCATCAAGAAAATCCAGATCGAGCGCGTGAAGGAACAGCAGGCGCGTGAGCTGATGCGGTGGGAAGCCGAGCAGCACGTGCCGTTCGACATGGAATCCGTCGAACTGGACTTCCAGATCCTCGATCCCGACGCCAGCGGCGTGGACATGAGTGTCCTGCTCGTCGCGGCCAAGCGGGAGCTGATCGAGTCCAAGATCCGCCTGCTGGCCGAGGCCGGCGCCAAGGCGGCGGTCGTCGACGTCGACGCCTTCGCGCTGCATAACGCATTCGAGGTGAACCACCCGGACGCCATGCGCGGCCTGGTGGGGCTGATCAACATCGGCCATGAGGTCACCAACATCAACATCCTCGACGACGGCGTGCCGATCCTCACCCGTGACATCACGGTCGGGACGCGGCGCTTCCGCGAGGACCTGCAGCGTGAACGCGGTCTCGGCGCCAACGAGGCCGAGGCCCTGCTGCAGGGATACGATCGCTCGCCGCATCTCGACGCGGTGATCGAAGGTCGCGGTGAGGAGATCGCTGTCGGTGTGGAACGCGCGGCCGCCTTCCTGGCGTCGTCGTCGCGGTCGGCCATGCAGATGCGGTCTGTCTACCTCTGCGGCGGCGGGGCCCGCGTGCCGGGCCTGGCCGAAGCGCTCGGCAAGCGGCTTCGCCTGCCGGTCACGCTCGCGAACCCGCTGGCGAACATCCGCGTCCGTGACGGCGCGCTCGACGGTCTCGTGACCGACGAAGTGGCGCCGCTCCTCATGCTCCCGATCGGCCTTGCGCTTCGCAAGGCTGCCTGAGTCCCTCGCCGACCTAACGATGATTGAGATCAACCTGAATCCGGGTGCGTCCCGGAAATCCAAGGGGCGCGGTCCCAGCTTCTCGCTCGCCGGCGTTTTCGGCGGCTCGAAGTTGTCGATCAAGGAGCCTTTCCTGATCGTGGCGATCGTGAGCTTCGTCGGGGCCACCGGCTCCGTCGGCGCGCTTCACCTGTCGCAGGCGTCGAAGACCTCGTCGCTCGCGGAGCGGGAAGTGCAAGCCGTCGCCGACTCCACTCGCTTTGCCGTGGTCCTGCGCCAGCGCGCGCAGGCCGAGGCCAAGCGTGACTCCGTGCAGAAGCAGCTCGAGGTGATCAAGGCCATCGACGCCGACCGGTTCATCTGGCCGCACGTCATGGACGAGGTCAGCCGCGCGCTGCCGCCCTATACGTGGCTGAAGAACCTCATTGTCGCGGTGCCGCAGACCGCGCCGGCCGGCACCGGGCCCGCCGTCGCTGCGGGTGACACCACCACGAAGCCGGTCGTGCCCGAGCTGATGCGATTCCGCCTCGTCGGCCAGACGGTCGACATCCAGGCACTCACGCGATTCATGAAGCTCCTCGAAGCCTCGCCGTTCATCCAGGGCGTCCAGTTGGCCAAGTCGGAAATGGCGATGTTCGACGGCAAGGAAGTCACGGAGTTCATCCTCGACGCCCAGTACGAGCGTCCGGACAGCTCAATGATCGTGACGGCTCCCGTCTCAGTCTCGGTGAGGTAACCAGCCATGGCCATTCTTCCTTCGAATCCGCGCGACCAGAAACTGGTTGCCGTTGCCGTCGTGGCGTTCGCGCTCGCGGCCCTCTATTGGAACTTCGTCTGGTCTCCGAAGCAGGTCGAGCTCGTGGCGCTGGAGACGCGCCTCGATACGCTCGATGCCCGGAACGCCTCGGCCCGCGCGCGCATCGCGCAGGGTACAGCGGCCGAGCTCGAAGCCCAGGCCGCAGCCTTCTCGCGCGACCTCGAGGTGATGCGCCTGCTCGTGCCGACCGGCAACGAGCTGCCGTCGCTCCTCGAGCAGGTCTCGACCGCGGCGCGTCGTGAAGGTCTCGACATCGCCAGCGTCGAACCGCAGCCCGTCGTGCAGGGCGAGACGTTCGACACCTACAAGTACAAGGTCTCGGTCACCGGCCCCTATCACGCGCTTGGTGAGTTCCTGACGAACGTCGGGTCGCTCACGCGAATCGTGACGCCGGTGAACCTCACGCTGAATCTCTCGCAGAACAAGAACGCGAACGCGGTCAAGCTCGCACCGGAAGGCACGGCAGCCATCGAGTCCCGATTCGAGATCCAGACCTACGTAATCAGGACCGCGCCGCCGGCGCAGGGAGGGAAGTCATGAAGATCGCGTCCCTGATGGTGGCGCTGTCGATCGCGGGGGCAGGCGTTGCATCCGCGCAATCGATGAATGTCACCAGGCCCAAGGCAGCGGCCCAGAAAGCCGCGGCCGCGACCAACGAACACACCCGCCGCATGACGGCGCCCCAGGATTCGACGGGCAACGCCGCGCAGGCGTCGCAGTCGTCGACGTCCCCGGACGCGCCGCAGGCGACCCAGGGTCGCGCGACGACCCAGGCGTCGGCGGGCACCACCGAGGCTCCGAGTGGCGTCGCGAACTTCAGTCGCGAGTCATTCCGCTACGCACGAAGTGGCCGTCGTGACCCATTCGTCACGCTGATGGCCTATGGAGAATTGCGCCCGCTGATCACCGAGTTGCGCGTCACGTCAATCGCCTTTGACCCAATGGGCGGATCCGTGGCTGTGTTGCGTGACCTGGGGACCAAGGAGCAGTACCGCGTCCGCGTCGGCGAGTCGTTAGGCCGCATGCGTGTCGCCAGCATCGCCAAAAAGGCGATCACCTTCACCATCGAAGAGTTCGGCTACAGCCGGCAGGAGACGCTGGCGCTGGTCGATCCCAAAAAGGAGAGCTCGCAATGAGGCGAATTCGTACGCTGGCTGCTCTGGCGGCCGTCGCGCTGGCTGGCGTCGGCTCCGCAAGCGCCGCGCACATCGACGGGCGACCCACCAGCGCCACGCCCGAGCAGGCGGTGGGGGCTGTTACCGCCCTCAGTGTCGTTCCCGGCGAAGGACGGGCCGATGTCGTCATCGCGCTCACCGGGCCGGTCAAGGTCGTTGACTTCATGATCCAGGGTCCGGACCGCATCGTGCTGGACCTCACCGGCGCGCGTCTCAACGCGTTAGGCCGGTCGTATGACCGCAAGCAGCGCGGTGGTATCCGTAATGTCCGCGCCGCGCAGAACTCCCCGTCCATCGTCCGCGTCGTGCTCGACCTGGATGAGAAGCGGACGTACACCGTTGCGCAGTCCGACACCGAGATTCGCGTCTCCGTGAACGGCGGCGAGCGGTTTGTCGCCTGGTATTCGAGCGGCGACAAGACGGTGTTCGCCAGCACGCCCGAAGTGACGAAGCCCGCGGCGACGAACGTCGCCACCGGCACGGTCGTACCGACGGCGCCCGCGGCCTCACCGGCCGCGCAGCCGGAAGCGCCCGTGCTCAAGGTGCAGCCGCCCAAACCGGCTGCGCAGACCGAAGCGCCGGTGCTCAAGGTCCAGCCGCCTGCGTCCCTGCCGGAAGAGCCTGCGCCCAGCGCGCCGGTGAAGTCCGAGCCGGTTCGCATGGCGCCGTCGTCAGCCGTCCAGGCGGATCCAGTTCGTGCCGCCGTTGAATCCGAAACCAGGGCCTCAGCGCCGGTGCGCTCGATGCCCCAGCAGAGCTTCGGCGCGCAGCAGTCGCAGCAGCGCCGCATCACGATCACGTGGGAAGACGCGCCCATCGCGGACGTCCTCGCCACCTTCGCCGAAATCGGCGGCCGCACGATTGTGCGCGGCAAGGCCGTGACCGGAACGGTGTCGGCCGAAATCAAGGACCAGCCGTGGGACGTCGCCATGAAGGCGATCCTCGACGCGCATGGCCTGGCCGCGACCGAGGAGAACTCGGGCATCATCGTCGTCGACAGCTACGAGAACATCCTGCTCCGTCAGTCGAGTGAGCCGCTCCGCATCGAGATGGTCAACATCAACTATGTCTCCGCCGGTTCGCTGGTCGAGACGGTGCGTGGCCTCCTGTCCAAGGATTGTGCTGGTGTCGGCGGTCCCGCGGCAGGCGCGGCGCCGAACGCCCAGCAGGAATGCATGGTGCGCGGAAACGTCGCCGCCGACAGCGGCACGAACTCGCTCATCATCACGGAAGTGGCCTCGCGTACCGCCGGCCTGCTGTCGTACATCAAGCAGCTCGACGTTCGCACGCCGCAGGTGGCGCTCAAGGCCAAGATCATCTCGGTCAGCCGTACGTCCATCGAGCAGCTGGGGATCAGCTACGACCTGGGCAGCTCGGCGGCATTCTTCAACAACCTGTTGCCGCGTAACGCGCCGACCGGGGACAATGCCGACACGCGTGAAGGTCGCGTCACCCTTGGTGGTGAAGTCCTCGCCGGCATGGGCAACGCGTCGCGCAAGTACAAGAACGGCTCCGCGCTCAACCTGCTGTTCTCCACGGCGCTCGGGAACTACAGCCTCACGGCGTTCCTCGACGCGCTTCGCGAGCAGCAGCTCTCCGATATCCAGGCCGAACCGAGCATCGTGACCCTCGACAATCGTGAGGCGAAGATGCTGGTCGGTGAAGAAACGCCGGTCCGCGTCATCGACGCCGGCTCCGCGTCATCGGTCGGCGTGCCCGCCCGCGCCAACGTGCAGTTCAAGGAGACGGGTATCATCCTCACGGTGACGCCGCACATAACGAGCAACCGCCAGATCCGCATGTCGATCGCGGCCGAGCAGTCGGAACTCCGCATCATCGGCGGCGACCTGGGCTTCACGATCCCGAAGCGGAACGCCACGACGCAGCTCCTGGTGAACGATGGTGAGACCGCGGTCATCGGTGGCCTCACGCAGACCCAGGTGATCAAGAACAAGTCGGGCATCCCGCTGTTGTCAGACCTGCCGTTGATCGGCCGCCTTTTCTCGCAGACGGACACGCGTGAGGAGAAGCGGGACCTGCTGATCCTCATCACACCGCACATCATCGACGAAGGCGAGGCCATTCGCCCGCCGAACAACGACCAGCAGCACTAACCCCACGGAGTCTCCCTCACGATGACTCGCTATTTGCATCGCGCGGCCTCTGTGGCCACCGGCACGCTCGTCAGCCTCGGGCTGGCGGCGTGCGGCGCGACCGAGCTCAATTCGTCTGGAAGTGGTGATGATCGCGTCATCCCTTCCGTCTCGATTGAAATTGAAAGTGCTTACGGGCCGGCGGGCTTCGACACGGTCTCGGTGCGCGCGCCACTTTCGGTGCGCATCCAGGCCAGTGACAATGCCGCACTGCTCGCCGCTGTGACTCGCGTCTTCGCCGACACGGTGCTGATGACGGTCGACAGCGTCGACCTTGGCGGAGGCCGTCAGCTCAATACGGTGATCGATGTTTCACTCGCTGGTGTCCGCTCGGGACAGCGGGTGTCCGTGCAGACCACCGTCATGGACGGCGCCGGCAATGATGCCGCCGCGCAGGCCTCAGCCACGGCGTTCGACCCCAGTGTTCCGCGGGTCACCTTCGTGAACCCCGGTGGAACCGTCTTCGTCGGCGGCACCTACTCCTTCAACATCCGGGCGGAAGACACCACCGGCGTGTCGAAGCTCGGGTACCGCGCTGTCGGATCCGGCGTCAATAAGGCCGACAGCACGATGTTTGCCGAACCGTTGCCGGCAGTCACCGTCCAGGGGTACCTGTTTACGGTGCCTAACACCTCGCCAATCGGCGGGACGTTCACGGTGACGCCCTTCTCGGAGAATCGCGAGGCGCTTCGCGCCCAGGGCCAGCCGATCACGGTCCGAATCGTAGCCGCAGGCGCCGACGCGGCGCCGCCGGTCGTGTACCAGACCGTGCCGCCACGCCTCGAGACGCCGGACTCCCTCGAGGTGTTCGCTCGCGACAACGATGGATTCGTGAAGATCGTCGGATTCGTGGCGAAGGACCAGGCGGGGAACGTCCTGTATCGCAGGGCCGATACCCTCCAGACCCCGATCCAGCAGGTGACGCGCAAGATGGCGTTCCGCGCGCCGACTGACCTTCGCGGTCGTACGCTCATGATTACCGCGTACGCCATCGACGCTGCGAACCACACCGGGTATGCCGTCCCAACCGGTGCGGCCGCGGCGGTGAGCGCCGACAGCCTGGGCAAGCGCGACGCCGTTGTGTACGCGTTCGGCCTGACCTACGCGCTGCCGCCTAACAGCCTCGGTGCGGATATCGCCATCGACAGCGTGCGCCGGACCGTGTACGTCTCGAACATCAACCGGAACCAGCTGGAAGCGTGGAGCTACGGCGCCACGTTATCCCCGCTGCCTTCCGTATCGGTGGGCGCCATGCCCTGGGGCATGACCGTCGACAACTCCGGGTCGCTGCTCCTCGTGGCGAACTCCGGCGGTACCAACCTCTCCAAGGTCAACCTGCTCACGCGCCGTGAAGAGGGCCGGGTGAAGACGTCGAACGAATACGTCTATGACGTTCAGTACAGCAAGGACCTGAACTCGGGCGGTTTCAAGTTCAACGTCTCCCCACCAATCGATTACTCCGACCGTCCGCAATACCTCGCCCAGTCGGCCAGCGGTGCGCTGTATTACAGCACACGCCCGACGACGGCCGCTACGCCCGGCACCCTGCGCCGCATCGACAATTTCCTCGATGAGCGCACCGAGCCGAAGCAGATCTGGCAGTACGGGCTGCACGCGAACGGCAAGTATGTCGTCATCAACGCCGACGCGGTTGACGTGATCAAGGGTGCAAACGGCGAGCCTGACGAGATCATCATCTGCGATCACACGCCGGGCCAGAGTCCCACGACGGCCATCTGCGTGCAGTCGTACACGATGGAAGGAGCGGTCGCCCAGCTGGCGTCCGCGCCAACCAACAGCAACGTGGCCGCGGTGAAGGACCTTGACGTCGGGTCCCTGGCATTGCCGGACACCAACTTCGTGGCCGCTGGTGGAGACCGTCGTCGCGTAGCCTTCGGTGAGTCACATACCGGCGGTCGCGCGGGTCGCGTCCTCGCACTCACCGATCCCTCGGGCACGCCGGCCGGCCAGGAACTGTACTCGGCCCCGCTCGAGGTGGCGGACCTGACGAACAATGCGTCGGACCAGGTCTTCGGCCTGGCGATCAACGGGAACAGCACCAACATCGGCGTGCACGGTGTCGAGACGTTCTTCGCTGACTCGTCGCTGCGACTGCAGGGCAAGTTCGCCACCTTCAACACCGGCGCGGGCATTGCCTTCCACCCGAAAAACATCGAGGAATTCACCGCCGACACGCTGGCGCGCGTTGCCTTCGTGGCATCGGGAGACTTCACGATCCAGATCGTTGACAGCTACTCGTACCGCCTGCGCGGCCGGATCCCGCTCCGTACGAACCTGTATGGACCGCTCCGTGCCACGCTCCCGACTCCGTCGGACCTGGCGGCCGACCCGACCATCGTTGTGAAGCTCTTCGGCTTGACCGCGGAAGGAATCGTGGTCATAGATGTTCGCCGGGGAGATATCGATAACGCGCGAACTCCGTAACGTCGCGCAGGCACGCAGGTGTACCGCGGGCCCGGCCTTCCCAGGTCGGGCTCGCGTTTTTTTTGGGAGGAGGATGCTCCGCTTTACAACCGCTGGTGAATCGCACGGGCCCGCACTGGTCAGCGTGCTCGAAGGCATGGTGGCCGGACTGCCGCTGCTCGCGGAGGACGTGAACCGCGAGCTGACACGCCGGCAGCAGGGCTACGGCCGCGGGCGTCGCATGCAGATCGAGCGCGACGAGGTGGAGTTCCTGTCCGGCGTGCGTGCGGGCCAGACCATGGGGTCTCCGATCTCCATGCTCATCAGGAACCGCGACTGGAAGAACTGGCAGGACGTCATGGACCCGGCGCCGCGCGAGGGAGACCCCGATCCGCGCCGGCGTGCCGTCACCCGCGTGCGTCCCGGTCACGCCGACCTCACCGGCCTGCTCAAGTATGACCGCGACGACGCGCGCGACGTTCTCGAGCGCGCCTCGGCCCGCGAAACCACGGCGAGAGTCGCTGCGGCGGCAATATGCCGCCGCTTCCTGATGGACTTTGGCGTGAGCGTGGGAAGCCACGTCGTGCACCTGGGCGGCATCGATGCGCTCCGTCCGGACCCGATGCCTGACGATATCAACGCCGCCGCCGACGCTTCCCAGGTGCGCATGCTCGATGCGAACGCCGAGGGACTGGTGCTCGGGCGAATAGACGAGGCCAAGGCGGCCGGCAACACGCTCGGCGGCATCTGCGAGGTCGTGACCAACGGGTTGCCCGCGGGACTCGGCTCGCATGTCTCGTGGGACCGCAAGCTCGACGGGCGGCTTGCCGCCGCCCTCATGTCCATTCCCGCGGTGAAGGGAGTCGAGATCGGCCTCGGCTTCGAGACCGCGCGTCGCATGGGGTCCGACGTGCACGATGAAATCGAGCCCGCGCCCGGGAACCCGCGCACCGGCAACGTGCGCCGGAAATCCAACCGTGCCGGCGGCACCGAGGGCGGGATGACCACGGGCGAGCCGCTGGTGGTGCGCGTGGCCATGAAGCCGATCAGCACGCTCATGCGCCCGTTAGGCACGGTGGACGTCGCGACGGGCGGGGAAGCGAAGGCGACCGCGGAACGAAGCGACGTCACGGCCGTGCCGGCCATGGGCGTCATCGCCGAGGCGATGGTGGCGTTCGTGGTTGCCCAGGCCTGGCTCGAGAAGTTCGGCGGCGACTCGCTTGATGAAACGCGACGGAACGTCGAGGGCTACCTGGCGCGCATCGACGAGCGGATCGGCGGGTGACCGCGCCGCTCGGTCCGCCGCACCTGGTGCTGGTGGGACTCCCGGGCTCCGGAAAGAGCACCGTAGGACCCCTGCTGGCGAATGCGTTAGGCGCGCCGTTCCTGGACCTCGACGCCGAAATCGAGCGTCGCCACGGGCTCACGATCCCGCAGATATTCCTGCAGCGCGGCGAAATCCTGTTTCGCGCCATGGAGCATGCCCTGACCCGCGAGCTGGCGACGAAGCCCGGGATGGTCCTCTCTCCGGGCGGGGGCTGGATGGTGAGTGAGGCCAATGTTGCCCTCCTCCGCCCCCCGGCGCGGATTATTCACCTCGAGGTGAGCGTACCCACCGCGCTCACCAGGCTCGGAAGTGGCATAGAACGGCGGCCACTGCTTGCCGGACCGGCAGCGCGGGCCCGTTTGGAGGCCCTCTCGGCTGCCAGAACGCCACTCTATAGTAGCGCCGACGCCGCCATAAATACGGAAACCCTTACGCCACAAGAGGTTGCCACTTTTGGCCTGCGGCTTGCCTCGGCGTGGGGATGGCCGATAGGTTAGCCCCCCACACCCACGCGTGCCGTTTCCGGGTAGCCTCCCGGCCTCAAGGAAATAACCCGGAAGTTGTTGCGAACCAGCGGTTTGGGGTGTCGTCGAAATGCTGGTGGTTGCGTTCCCAGGATGCCGCTGTCCGCGGGGAGAGGCCGCAACTTTGCGAACGTTCGGCCGCTCACGGGGGACTGAAGGGATGACTTTTCGGGTAATGGGA
>Ga0111538_10011667_pt1 | contig 11635 bp, 14 predicted proteins | sample SoiMethybrSBSTD1_FD_79669 | JGI IMG/M metagenome (GOLD analysis project Ga0111538, IMG submission 79669) | Bulk soil microbial communities from a Populus tree surrounding site in Tennessee, USA - Soil MetaG P. TD hybrid SBSTD1 (version 2)... | ecosystem: Environmental > Terrestrial > Soil >...
AATTCCGCGCAAGGTGCTCAAAGGTGGCTCGCATCTCTGCGCGCCTAATTACTGCCGCCGATACCGTCCGGCAGCACGTTTTCCGCAACCAATCGACACATCAACTTGCCACGTCGGCTTTCGCTGCGTCGTGCGGAAGTGACACATGGACCTGTTTCCGAGCGCGCGACCCACGCCAGCGCATCGAGAGGGCGACACCACCATGAACACGCCTGTTGTCAGATCGCTGCTTGATACAAACGCGCCGAACGCGTCGCGGCAGCGCCTCGATCGCTGGAACCGCAGCGACGATCGTGACGCCATCATTGGCGACAGCGATGCTCTGCGCTACGTGCTGTCGCGCATCGAGCGAGTCGCGCCAACTGAGGCCACCGTTCTACTATGCGGGGAAACCGGGACCGGCAAAGAGCTGCTGGCCAAGGCGATTCACCGGCAGAGCCCGCGCCGTGACTTTCCGTTCGTAGTCGTCAACTGCGCCGCGCTGCCAGCCACGCTCATTGAGAGCGAGCTGTTCGGTCGACAGCGAGGCGCGTTTACGGGAGCGCACGAGAGCCAGGTCGGACGCTTCGAACTGGCGCACCGCGGCACGGTGTTCCTTGACGAAGTCGGCGAACTGCCGCTCGAACTGCAGCCTCGGCTCTTGCGCGTGTTGCAGGAGGGCCAGGTCGAGCGCCTCGGCAGCCCGCGAAGCGTCGATGTCGACGTCCGGGTCGTCGCCGCCAGCAACCGCGATCTTTTCGAAGAGGTTCAGGAAAACCGCTTCAGAAGAGATCTCTACTACCGGCTGAATGTCTTCCCGATCACGTTGCCCGCGCTGCGAGAGCGTCGGAGCGACATTCCACAACTCGTCTGGCACATGGTTCAACGGTTCGGACGGGCGCTGGGCAAGCGGATCGAGGTCATTCCGGCGGAGGTGATGCGGCTGCTCGAAACCTACGACTGGCCAGGCAACGTGCGCGAGCTCGAGAATGTCATCCAGCGCGCGATGATTCTGACGACCGGTCCGGTCCTGTCGATCGGCGACGCCTGGCTGCCGCCGCGGGAGCGGCTGCCCATCGGCGAAGCACTCCCGCTCCTCGAGTTGGAGCGACGGCACATCATGAACGTCCTGCAGACCGCGGGCTGGCGAATCGAAGGCGCCTCCGGGGCCGCGCGCGTCCTCGGCATGAAGCCAAGCACGCTTCGCCACCGCATGGGCAAGCTCGGGATCGTGCGCGACGTCGATGCGACCCGGGCGATGCGGCGCCGCGCGCCTACCCCGCGTGAATCAGGCGCGTGATCCGCGACTGGACTTCGTCCAGCACGATGACCGGCTCGTCGCGAAGCAGGATGCGGATGCCGCGGAACGTCTGAAAGCCCCGCGAGGCGAAGAACGCGTCGGCCGGGGCGACCGACAGCCATTCCGAGGCCAGGATGAAGGCGTTGGGGTCTTCGGTATCGACGAGGAGGCGGCAGTGCGCGCAGCCTGGAGCCTGTCGCATTCGCTCGACCATTTCATCGACGGCGCTCAGCATCTCACCGCGCTTGTGCGGCTGCGCGCGAAAGCTCACGGAAGCAATCAGCATGGCCACGACGTGGCCGCTGTGCAACCTATATTCCCGGGCTAAACGCCAGGACTTCGGAGCAAATGCGCGGACCGAAGCCGGAGAAGGCCGCAGCAGCCGCAACCGCTCGTGGGTACTGGCTTCACAACCCGCGCGGGAAGGCGGTGAGAATGAGCCGTGTCTGAACGCCCCTGACCTGGACGCACCGCGGTGTTAGAACCGCGGGCCTTTACGGAGGAGATGTGAGAACTCGGAGGTGGCGTAGGCCGTAATCGTTCCGTCCGGCCACTCTCGAACAACCAGCAGGACGTCGTGGTCCTCGACGAAAATCAGCGGCCATTCGCGCGTGGGCGTCTGATGAGCGCGCTGCGCCATCTGCCGGATGCTTTGGAGCTGGCGCTGAAGTTCCGGATCGAGACCCGACCACATGACCTTCCACCTCACGGACCCGCTCAAGGATGAGCTAGGACCATCTTACAGGGCTTAACTCATGCATCCAAGCCCTCTTAGCCGATTTGTGCAGATGCTGTGCCTGGTATCGATGGCCGGCTGCCAGGCCCAAACTCCTGACGACGCGTCAGTTGCCCTCTCTCGTGAACGTGACGGAAGTTCAACCGGCGTTTCCGAAACGGTTGAACTGCCGTCCTGGAACGAAGGGGTGCCCGGCGCGCGATTCTCGAGTTCGTCGCCCGTGTGACAGCGGCGGGCGGTCCCGACTTCGTGCCGCCGAGTGAACGCATCGCTGTGTTCGATAACGACGGGACATTGTGGTCAGAGCAGCCCATCTACACACAGGTCGCTTTCGCTCTGGACCGCGTCCGGGCGCTGGAGCCTCAGCATCCTGAATGGATTGACCGCCAGCCCTTCAAGGGTGTGTTGAGCGGCGATCTCAGCACTGTCAGCGCGAGCGGAGAGCAGGGGCTGCTCGAGCTGATTGCCGCAACGCACGCGAATACAACAACCGACGAGTTCGCTGGGATCATCCGCGACTGGATCGCGACCGCTCGCCATCCGTCGACTGGCCGCCTGTATACCGACATGACGTATCGGCCAATGGTCGAGTTGCTGGACTATCTGCGCCGGCACGGGTTCAAGACGTTCGTTCTATCCGGCGGTGGCGTAGAGTTCATGCGGCCCTGGGTCGAGGAAGCCTACGGGATTCCAGCCAAGCAGGTCATTGGGAGCCGCGCCAAACTTCGATTCGAGTATCGTGCTGGTGGACCCGTGCTTCTCCGTCTGCCCGCTATCGACCTGGTCGATGACAAGGCCGGCAAGCCAGTTGGCATTCAGCAGGTCATCGGTCGAAGGCCGATTGCAGCGTTCGGCAACTCAGACGGTGATTTCGAGATGCTGGAGTGGACGACGGCGGGTCCGGGACCGCACCTGGGCGTGCTTGTCCATCACACCGACGCCGAGCGGGAATGGGCGTACGACCGGACATCACCGGTTGGTGCGCTTGCGCGCGGATTGGATGAGGCCGGAGACCGCGGCTGGATTGTCGCCGACATGAAGCGTGACTGGAACGTGATCTTCTCACCGCAAAGGCCGGCGGTGGCAAGGCACCAAGAGTGAAGAGGCGATGACGAATGAGATCCGGACCGAGGCCGCCCTGCCTGGACCGCCGCCGCATCGGTCAGCTGATGCAGGGACGAGGCTCGCCGTGCTGCGAACCTTCGCCGCGCTGGACCGCACTCTGATGGCGTGGGTAAGAACAGCGACGTCGCTCATCTCGTTTGGCTTCTCGATCTACAAGGTCTTCCAGACGTTGTTTGAAAATGAGGCAGTCGCCGACCGGCATCTCCTGGGACCGCGTGGTGTCGCGCTGATCATGATTGCGCTGGGCGTCGGGGGGCTGCTGCTGGCCACGGTGGAATACCGGCAGCAGATGCGGGAGATGCGGGAAGAATATCGGCAATTCGGTCCGTTCCGTCGTTCACCAGTGTTCGCCGTCGCTGGGAGCATCGCCGGATTGGGGGGTCTTGGGCTTCGTTCTCGTGGTCTTGCGAATGTGACGGCCTGGTGGCGGGCGTTTTAGACCCAACCACCATATATCGCGGGACGGTATTCGGTCCTCGACGCGATGGTGACCGCCAACCCACGGCGTTCCGAATGATCCTGACGAAATTCGCCGACGCTCGTCGGGATCCGGAGTTGCAGTCGGTTTGGGGCGGACTCTCTTGCGGGCGACCTGTTGACGCACTTCGAGTCGGATCTGATCTGGGCGTGTACACGAGCCGCTGTCGCTGCGCGGTTCTGGGCCAGGCGAAAGTCGCGCGCCTGACGCGCGCGCTTGTCAGCGACGGCGAACAATGAAAGGTGAATGATCATGCGTAGGACTCGCGGTCAGCTCTGGATCCTGACGATGGCGGCGATAGTCGTGTGGCTGACGTCCTCGACGGCCCGCGCCGACGGCCTCTTCGTGCCTTTCGTCGGCGCCGACTTCGGCGGCGATGCCGGCAGTTGCGAGGGCATCACGCCCTGTGAGTCGAAGCAGTTGACCTATGGGATCGGCGTAGGCTTCATGGTCGGCGGCGTTATCGGCTTCGAGGGCGAGTTCGCGCACGCCCCGCGTTTCTTCGGCGAGGGTAGTGCCCGGGCCGACAACTACGTGATGACCTTCATGGGCAATGTGCTTGTTGGTGTGCCGCTCGGGCCGGTCCGGCCTTACGCCGTGGGCGGTATTGGCGTGATTCACACCGACATCAACCAGTCAACAGTCGGCGCCTACAACGCATACTCGAACAACAGTCTGGGGATGAGTGTTGGCGGCGGACTGATCGGTCTCTTCTCGCAGCATGTGGGTCTGCGTGGCGATTTGCGGTACCTCCGGACGCTCGAAGACCTCACCTTCCCTTCGTTCCAGCTGGATAGCAAGAGTTTGGACTTCTGGCGCGGATCGATCGGCCTGGTCCTTCGGTTCTGATTCGCGTCACTGCCCCGGAAGGTCGAACATGGATACGAACGTCACTTCCTACGTCGACACCCTGGTGCGTGCCTATCTGGTGCCTTTCGGCTGGAAGGTGCTGGGGGCTGTGGCGGTCTGGCTGATCGGACTGGCGGTCATCAACGTGGTGCGGAACGGGTCTCGCCGCTTGATGACGGCGAGGCGATTCGATGCCACCCTCGCGGGCTATCTCGACACCAGCCTTGGCATCGTCCTGAAGATCCTGTTACTGATTGCGGTCTTCGGTGTCCTGGGTGTCGAGACCACGTCGTTCGCGGCGTTGCTCGCCGCCGCCGGCATTGCGATCGGTGCGGCCTGGTCCGGACTCCTCGCCAATTTCGCTGCGGGATTGTTCCTCCTGTTCTTGCGGCCGTTCAAGGTGGGCGATAGCGTCGAGGCTGGCGGCGTGACCGGCACGGTCCGCGAAATTGGCCTCTTCACCACTGCGATCGACTCGCCCGACAACGTGCGCGTGTCATCGGCAACAACAAGATCTTTGCGGATTCGATCCGCAACTACAGCACGAATCCGTACCGCCGGGTCACGGTCAGTGCGCCTATCGCTTACGGGGTCGATCCCGTCGCGGTGATGCCGCGGTTGTCAGCTCGCATGTCGTCGATAGCCAACATCCTGAACGAACCCGCGCCAAGTGTGCAGATCCTCGAATTCAAACCGACGGGCGCAGTACTCACCGTGCAGTCGTACTGCCAGAACGATCACTACTGGCAGGTACATTTCGACACGAATCGCGTTGTCAGCGAAGTGGTTGGCGATGCCGGGTACGCGATTCGGCCCACTGAAGAGGCGCTGAGGACGTCGCGATGGGCGGACCAGGCGCACTAGCGACTAGCGCTACGGTAGAGCTCGTGCCAGATCTTTGGCCTGCCGATTCTGCATGGCGGCGCTAGAATCTCCAGCGTAGCGTCTGCCCAGGAGGTGCAAGCTGATGAAATCGCTCTTGATGCTGGTGCTTGCCGCGAGTCTGGCAACGGCATGTTCGCAAAGCAATCCTCAATCTGCCGCAACCGGCCAGGAAGCGACCGACACGACGGGCTCGCCTGCCGCATCGGCCGCGCCAGCCGCAGCCGCAGCTCCGGCCGAGTCCGCGCCCGCAGCGCAGGCACCCGCCGCTAACGCGGCGGCGCAGCCGGCAACCTCCGCTCCAGCTGAGGCGCCACGACCGGCGGCGGCTCCGCCGGCCTCGCCCGCGCCGGCCGCTCCCGCGCCTGCGCAGGCGGCGAGTGCCCCGCCTCCAGCACCGCCTCCGCCGCCCGCGCCCAAGTTCCGCGAGATCACCATTCCTGCAGGCACGGCGCTCGAGATCACCATGCTGAGCACGCTTGGCTCGGCGACGAGCAAGGTTGAGGATCCGGTCAGGGCGTCGCTGGCCAAACCGGTCCTTGTGTCCGGTACGACCGTTCTGCCGACGGGCGCCGAGTTGAGTGGCAACGTGACCGATGTGAAGGAATCGGGGCGGGTGAAAGGGAGAGCCGCGATTGCGTTCCGCTTCAACAGTTTGAAAGCACGCGGTGAGACGTATCGTATCCAGACCGCCGACGTCTCCACCGAAGCCGAGGCGAACCGCGGATCCGACGTGAAGAAAGGTGGCGTCGGCGCCGGATTGGGCGCCGTCGTCGGCGGCGTGATCGGCGGCGGCAAGGGCGCCGCCATCGGCGCGGTCGCCGGCGGCACTGGCGCTGTGCTCGGCACGAAAGGCGGCGAGCTACAGATCGCGCCCGGCACAGCCGCCACGGCGCTGCTGCAAGAGGCGCTCACCGTCACCGTGCCGGTGAAGTAGCGATGGCGAGCCTGGCACGGCCACTGACGGTTGTCCTCTGCATCGCGGCGATCGCGGTTGTCGATGCCGCGAAAATCAAGATCAAGGCGAACCACGACAAGACCTTCGATTTCAAGAAAGTTCAGACGTATTTGTGGAACCCGTCTGGCGCGGGTGAGGTCAAGGTGCTTCAGGCAACGCAGGACAACGCCGCCGAGTTGCGGGCGCGCTTCGAGCCGGTGATCGTGCCTGCAGTCGAGGAGACGCTGGCCAGCCGAAAGCTCACCAAAGCCGTCGGCGGTGCCGCTGCTGATCTGCGCGTCTCGTACTACGTCCTCATCGGCCCGAATGCGGACGCGCAGACCATGGGTCAGTTCCTGGCCCCGGTGCCGCAGTGGGGCGTGCCACCGTTTGCGCCGGCCACGCAGAGTCTGGAGATTTACGAACAAGGGACCTTGATTGTCGACCTCGCGTCGGTTGCCGAAGACAGTGTGGTCTGGCGAGGATCGGCTAGCGTTGAAATCGATCGGACGAACAGCGACTCGGTTCGCAACGCGCGCATCCGCGACGGAATTCAAGGCATGTTCAAGAAGCTTCCGCGCAAGTAGTGCTCGTCGCGCGCGACGGCATCCAGCTCCGCCGCGCGCGACAAATCCCTCACCGAAAATTTATTCACCAGCGCATCTATAAAGCATCGGGCTCATCCGATCGACGTCTGCGTGTGCACGAAATATTTTTTCTGCCGTGCTTAGCCGCCTGGATCTTCCGTCCTATCATCTTCGCCGCCTCGAACTCGTCACACACCAACCAGGCCTCACGCGTACACAAGGAGGGGAAGATGACGACGACGCATCACACCCGACGTCTCCTGTGGGTCTCAGTCAGCGTCTTTCTCGCGGTGACCGCCGCCGTGCTCGCCGCCGGCCAGGAACCCGCACCGGAGCCGCGTCGCAATCCGGTGACGACAAGCGATCTCCTCCGCTGGGTAAACGAGTTCTCGAACGCGGGCCGTTGGAACAATCAGCTCGGAGCGGCGAACTTCATCACCGAGTTGAAGCGCTACAAGGCGTCCAGGCTTGTGAGCGAAGGTGTGCCAATTTCGATGGCCCATCCCGTGCTCAAGGTGCCGTTCGATCCGCTACAACCATTTCTGCCAGCCACACCCTCCATCGCGCCACTTCCGACGGTCCCGCTCGATCCCGACAACGGCAACCCCTTCTTCCACTGGATGAATCCGACGACGTACACGTCGGACCGCCTCAACGTCTCGTTCCACGGGACTGCCCACAGCCATCTCGACGCCTTGTGCCACTATCAGCTGCAGGGCATGCTGTTCGACGATCTCGTGACGACCGAGAACAACAGTCCGGACGGCTGCAAGAAGTACAGCATTGAAAACCTGCGCGACGGCGTCGTCACGCGAGGCATTCTCTTCGATGCCACACTGCTGCCGTACCTGCGCGAGCCCGGGAAGCCATGGCTCGCACCGGGCACGCACGTCCACAAGTCCGATCTGGAACGCCTCGAGCGCCTCGAGCACGTGCGAGTCGAGCGGGGTGATGTGATCCTCCTGTACACGGGCCGGTGGGCTCGACGCGAAGCACTAGGGCCGTGGCCGACATCCGGCACGCCGACGGCCGCGGGCGTGGGCGTCGCCGGCTACGACGCCGACGCGATGGAGTTCGTGCACCAGCGCGAGGTGGCCTTCATCGGCCACGACATGTGGAACGACGCGACGCCGAATGGCTACGAGGACTTCCCGAACACGCTGCCGGTGCACTCGTTGGCAATCCGGGTCATGGGCGTCGACATCTTCGACAATCTCGACCTCGAACGCGTGGCGGCCGCAGCCCGTCGCCTCGGGCGCTACGAGTTCATGTTCTCGGCAGCACCTATCGTCGTGCCGGCGGGCACGGGATCACCACTCAATCCCCTCGCGATCTTCTAGGTGGGCGTGTCGCGCCTGCGCCGCTCGTGTGGCGCAGGCGCGGCTTCGACGCGTGGCTTTCTGCCAGGTGAACGGGCCTATGGTTCGTCGTCCAAATCGAGGCCGGCAACGACGGGTGTGTTGTCGCTGTAGGTGACGACGAGGAGATTGCCCCAGACCTGACGCCGCAAGTAGCTGCCGTCGCGTCCAACGATTGCACGACGGCGCCTGGCCTTTAACACCGGCGCCCCGTCCTGCTTCAGCGAGTCGAAGTCTCGCCGCAGCATCAGCACGTAGCCGGTGCGATTGGCGTCGAGATAGCGGCGCACCGCATCGGCATCATCGCGGCGACAAGCGGCCGGTTCGGACTCGCCGAACAGCCAGACCGACGACATCTGCAGCCAGTGGAACAGGACCGGTTTGTCGATGAAGGGCGATCCGTCGAGCGGCGGCACGAACCAGCTGCGCGATCGGATCCTCTCGCGCGTCAACTGCGCTGGCGTTGCGGATTCAATGGCGAACGCGCCGGCCCGCGGCTGGTCAGTCTGCGGCTGTAACTTGCCGCTATGCAGTGCTTTAGAACCGAGTCATGAGTCCCACGCGAAATGCCCGTGGCGACCCCGGCGTGATGTTGTTGTTGCCGTTGGCGAAGGCGTAGTAATCCTCCCCGAACAGATTCTCCATATTGAGCTGCGCGCCGAATCGGGCGTTGAACGTCCAGAATGCGGCCGCATCCGCGCGGAAGTAGTCCGGCAGGATGACGGTGTTATCTGTCGCGGTGAAGATGTCGCCGCGGTAGATGAGACCGAGGCCAACGCCAATCACGGGCGAGATGTTGTACCGATTCCAGAGCGAGAAGGAATTCTTCGGCAGATTCGCCAGAGCGGCCCCCGCTGGCGCCGTCGCCGACAGCGAGCGGGTAATCTTGCCGTCCTGATAGGCATAGGCGCCGAGAACGCTCCACTGAGCGGTGACGTGACCCTCCACGCCGACCTCGACACCGCGCGTTCGCTGCCCATCGACCAGGAACGATACCGCCGGATTGTTGGGATCGGAGACCACGATGTTGCCGCGTTCGAGGTCGTAGGCCGCCACCGTAAGCGACGTGCTGCGGACCAGGTCCCATTTGACACCGACTTCGTAGTTCCGAAACTTCTCTGGTTCCAGAGACTGGTTGGTCAGCGAGAGCGACGACAGTTGCTCTCCGGCGCGCGGCTGGAACGACAGGCTGTAGCTGCCGTAAATGGACACGGGGACGGCGGGCTTGAAGATGACGCCGAGGCGCGGCGAGAACTTGTTGTCATGACTGGCGAAGTCGGAGGCGGCCCGGTTGTTGTGGAAGTCCACGTCGAAGTTGTCGTGTCGCAGCCCAGCGACAACCTGCCAATGCTGCGACAGAGACATCTGATCTTGGGCGTAGAAGGCGGTGACCGTCGCGACCCCATGGTTGTCGGCATCGGTCGCGCTCTGCCTGAATTCCGCCGGTAGCGATGTGGTCGGATTGCTCACCGGCAGCGTGAGGGTCGTGGCGCTCGGACCGGCGCTTGGGAAATAGGCGGTCGAGCGGAAATTGTCGCTCTCCTGGCGGCCCAGTTCCATTCCGGCGAGCACCGTATGCGCGAAGCGTCCGGTGCGGTGTTGGAAGGTGACATCGGCCTGGTTGAAGAGATTCTGGCGCACCGTCGCGTTGTTGTAGCCGGAGACGCTGACGGTCGTGCCTGCCGGGTTCACCGCACCCGGATAGACGTTCTGATAGAACTTGTCGTAATCGGCGAAGCTGACTCGATTCCGAACCGTCACGCCGTTCGCGAACCGATGCTCGATCATCCCGAACGTGGAGTTCACCGTGGCGTCCGCGTAGCTGATGTCGGGATTGCCGAAGAAGGTCGCCGGGTCAGCCGCCAGTGGTAAGCCCTGGAACGACGGCACCCCTCGATCGGCCGTTCGATCGTCATGAAAATGCTCATAGCCGGCCTGGACGACCGTGTTCGGCGACAGCGACACCGCGATCGTCGGATTCACACCGTACCGCTCGAGCCCCACGCTCGACCGGTAGCTGTCGCTGTTCTCATAAACGCCTGTGAGGCGGAGACTCACCATCGAGTTGAGCGGATGGTTCAGATCCGTCGAAACGCGGCGGTTGTCGTAAGAACCGAGCTGCAGTGACAGTTCACGTGCCGGCATCCAGTCGGCTACGCGCTGAACGCGATTGATGACGCCCCCAACACCGCCGCGCCCGAAGATCATGGCATTCGGACCCTTCAGAGCTTCGACCCGCGCGATGTTGTAGATGTCCCGGTAGTACTGCACGTCGTCGCGGACACCATCGACGTAGAAGTCGGATGTCGAACTGTTGCCGCGGAAGACCGGCGTATCGCGGTTCCCCTCGCCCTGTGCGTAGCCGATGCCGGGCACGTAGCGCACGACGTCTGCCATGCTGGTCATGTTGAGTTCGTCCATCGTCTCCTTCGACACGACCGAAATCGCCTGCGGCACGTCGCGCAAGGCCGTGTCGGTTTTCGTGGCGGTGCGAATCCGTTCAGGAGCGCCGAGGACGACGACGTCCTCGGACAGGGGGGCGGGCTGCAACACGATGCGGAGGTCGCTGCGGCCGGTATCCGCCGGTTCGGTGACGGGGGCGAAGCGGTCCAGGGTCACCGTAACCGAGCTCGGGCCTGGCGGTACGTGGTCGAACGTGAATCCGCCCGAAGCGTCCGTCACCGTTCGCTGTTCCGGACCCCCGCTGTGCAGGACGACGGTCGCCCCCGGGACGCTGCCACCTGAGCCATCCACAACCACCCCGGAAACGCCGGCCGGTTGTGCCTCGACCGACAGTAAAGATAGGAACAAGCAGGCAATCGTCAGCAACATCGAACGCACGGCATCCTCCGAATCGACTCGGACGTCAGATCAAGAGATCAAGTGGAATTGAGACTCAGTCTCAGAGACCGCGCCATTTAACTACGACTAAATTGGTCGGTCAAGAAGGAATTTCAGTGGCGATAGACGATGGCCATTCCACCGGGCATGGCCGCCAGCGTGACGGGGAACTCGCGGCCATGCCGGGTGACGGTTCGTCCGGCGATGAGGCCGACCGCCGATCCGAAAACGGCATCGTTCAACCAGACGTGTGACACTCTCGGCTGATCTTTCGCTCAGCCGACGACGTAGATCGTCGTCGCCGCGATCAGTAATGTGCCCAGCTCCCCGAGCACTTCACCGAGTTGGGGTGCGCCCACGCACAACATGATGAAGGTTGTGAAACAGACCACTCGACGATTGGTATCTGACATCGCCATCTCCAGCCGATTGCGAACACCACGTGCTGAGCGGCATCGGATGTCCGATGCGCTGTGCGTGGCCACACGACGACCGTCGGCTTCGAAGGATTTGGCTCGAGAATCAGATTCGAAGGGTGACGAGTGGCGGGCTGACCGTCGGAT
>Ga0111538_10011668_pt1 | contig 11635 bp, 6 predicted proteins | sample SoiMethybrSBSTD1_FD_79669 | JGI IMG/M metagenome (GOLD analysis project Ga0111538, IMG submission 79669) | Bulk soil microbial communities from a Populus tree surrounding site in Tennessee, USA - Soil MetaG P. TD hybrid SBSTD1 (version 2)... | ecosystem: Environmental > Terrestrial > Soil > Tree...
AAACAAAGTCCCATTTCCAGTATGCTAGTCCCCAAATACCAAGATCCTTAAAGGTTTTAACAAATAGATCTGCTTCCTGCTGAGTTATGTCACTCTCAAAAGGATTTATCTCAAATACTGATGTTCCCTCTTCGTTGATAGTTTGCTCTCGTAAGACATTGTTCCATTCGCCTATGTATAGTGGTACGCCTGTAAGATTAGAAGCCTTAAGAAAAGTATTCATTCTGGCCTGCTGGTATGAGCTTTCTGTTGGTAAGCCGTATATACTTATTTTAAAAACTATATTTGTACTGTTTTGTGGCTTCATTTTAGCTAGGTTTTCTGGTATCAAGTTTATAGGGCTTTTTAAATCAACAGGGATATTCATACTGTAAGCAAGTACCTTGCTCGTAAGTTTCCTCAACTCATTAACCATAAATGTATTATACTTTCCAATCTTTTCCCATTGATCGGCACTGTGAACCTGAGGCTCGCTGAGAATTTCGTAACCTAATGTACTTTTATGGCTGTCTAGTGTATCAACTATTTTTTTCAAAAATTCAGCATGTAGTGTCCATCCATCAGTACCATTAGTGTCTGTCACAGATCTATTCCACCAATCCGTCCACCAGGCTTTTGCGGGAGCATATTTGGGTCCACCACCATTTCCAGCAGGATAGGATGGATTGTCTTGAAAGAGAAAGGAGGGGAATCCCGTTCCTCTTTGTGGATTAAACCAAGAGGAAGTATGAAATTGATGGTTATCATACATTACATTAACGTTGTACTTATCTGCGGCTTCCGCTACAGATTGTAGTTCAAGCATAAAATTAGTTGGGTCTCTTTCGTAAGATTCCCAATAAAATACAAACCTTACATGATTCATACCAGCCTCTGAAATTAGTTTAAAGCTATCGTCAAAATAATTCGCTGGCATAATACTTCCTATAGTTCTGGTTTGCGGCATGCTTGTATGATATCCTTTCATATTTACGCCAAAAAATATTTGATTTGTCTCCTGACCATGCGAATAGAGCACAAATGAATTAGTTAGCAACAAGGTGAAAATTACAATCAATAAAACCAGTTTAGAACTAACAAAGGGTCTTGTTAAACTGATACTATGCATTTGATTTAGGATGAATATCAACATTATAAAATAGTTTCCAGCCATTTCTCTTGCATTAAATTCATTCAGATTGAGCTTTTTGTTCATTTTTCTTAATTTACTTCCATAATCTGCCCATTATCTGGAGCTATTGCATCAAACCCATATTTTTCTTTGATTTCACTAGCAAACTTTGTACATGACATATCATCACCATGAACAGTAAGAACTCTTGGATTGCCTTTGATTTTATCAACAATTTCAAATAGTTCTGTTCTGCTGCTATGTCCGGAAAATTCAAAATGATTTACATCTGCAAGACTTTTCCTTGTTTTTCCATTATATGATACGAGTCCTTTTTCAAGCAGAAGACGACCTGGTGTACCTTTACCCTGGTACGATACTAATGCTATACCATTACTAGGATTTTTTGCTATTTCTTGCAGATAGAAAATTGCCGTTCCACCTACAAGCATTCCTGCAGGAGAGATTATTACTCCTGGTTCTTTTACCAACTGTTTTCTTCTTTGCCATCCTTTAACCCATTCAATCTCCGATATAATTTTTTTAAATCCTTCAGCATCTCGTAAAAATGATGGATTTCTTAGCATTATTTCATTAGCTTTTAATGCCATCCCGTCCATGGATATCCTATGTTTGAAATTGTTTGCCTTCAAAACGCATGCAATCTCTTGTGCTCTTTCAACTGAAAACGCTGGTATGAAGAGGGTTCCTCCTCTTTCAACTACGTCGTAGGCAAAGTGCACAAGATTCTTTTCCGATTCGTCTCGTGGAGTCTGTTCTGTTTGAGAATAGGTACTTTCAATAATTAAGACATCAACTTCAGGTAAATCTAAATCTGCAGATCTCAATAGTTTTGACCCTCTAGTGTTTATGTCACCAGTATAAAAAATGCGCTTACCTTCACTTTCTACAAGTATTGAAGACCCCCCTATGATGTGCCCAGATTCGTATAAAGTAATTTGCATGTTATTAATCAAGTTTCTTTCCTTATACTGTAAGGTCTTTGAATGACTCATCATATTATTCAAATCTGCATATTCAAAAGGCAAATAAAATCCAGAAATTTTGAGCATATCTTCAATAAGTAAATCGGAAAGTTCGAAAGTTGGATTTGTTCCTAAGACTGAGATATTAGAATTGGATAAAAAAAGTGATGGAATATATCCCGAATGATCCAGATGAGCATGCGTAAGAACGACTGTGCTAATATCTTTTGGTCTAACATGAATTGGAAAGGATGGTTCCTTCTTTAACATCACTCCATAATCTAACAAAATACTGGTGTTATCTGATGTTACCAAAAATCCTGAACGCCCTACTTCTTTGCCGGAGCCTAAAATAGTTATTTTCATTTAATAAGCATTTGTTTAAGCAGACGGGTTTTAAGTCTTTCATTTTTCTCCTTTTAGTAGGAATTAATAACAAATTAAAAACGACAGAATAAAATTAGAGTTACTGTAATTTTAAAAGTTGTCAAGAATCGTCATTACAGGCAATCCGGGAGTTGGAAAACGTACTATCAGTGGGTTGTTGTCAAAAAGACTAGGATTTAAGATAGTCAATTTAAATGAATTTGTAATAAAAAACAAGCTCGTATTCCCAGATAAGGCATTAGGTGTCTATGATGTCTATATAAAAAAAGCATCTCTAATGCTTAGAAAGGAATTAAAACTATATGATGATGTGATTATTTCAGGACATCTTGCTCCATACTTACTAATCCCCAGTCAGGCGGATCTAGTCGTGGTTTTACGACGTGCACCACAACATCTTTTACAGACATTTAAAGAAAGAAACTATACAATTTTGAAAATTAGGGAAAATATAACTAGTGAGATTCTCGGAATAACCTTATATGATAGCATAAGAAAATTTGGAAAGGAAAAAATTATTGAATTTGACACTACAAAAACGTCAAGCAAAGAAATTATCAGACGCTTAATTGAGGCGTTGAATGATAATTCAAAAAGAAGAACGGGAAATATCGATTGGATGCCTACATTAAAAGATCAACAAGAACTTTTGAAATTAGTATCATATTAGCTCTACCACACATCAATTTGCTGCTGATAATACCAAGACTTTGTTTCACCCAAATCTAACAGGATTTAAATAATAAGTGATGATGAGAAAAAATATCATGCGGTTTTCATGATGAATAGGGTAAGAATTGGTATTGATGTTGGGGGGACGTTTACCAAATCAGTAGCAATAGATTTGGATACTGGTAGAATAATCGGGAAGGTTACGGTTCCAACTTCACATTTCTCGCAAGAGGGAGTATCAACTGGTATTGTAGAATCACTAATCAAACTTATTCGCAAAGAGGGTATTAATGAATCAAATATTGAATTAATATCTCATAGTACAACTCAGGCTGTTAATGCATTATTAGAAGGTGACACAACAAAGGTTGGAATTATTGGTATGGGGGTAGGTTTAGAAAAAAATGATATCATGAAAAGAACAAACTTAGGTAATGTTAAACTCGGACCGAATAAATATTTGAAAACATGTTATAGATTTTTGGATACTTCAAAGTTTTTAGATGAACAAGAGATTTCTCAAATATTAGAAGAATTGAAGGAAGAGGGAGCAGAGGTCCTCATAGTTAGTGAAGCGTATGGTGTTGATGATCCTAGTAATGAATTATACGTTATGCAAAAATCAGACCTACCAGCAACTGCAGGACATGAATTGACGGGAATATATGGTCTTGAAATAAGGACCTTGACCGCCGCAATAAACGCTAGTATATTATTAAAGGCTATTGGCACTGCAAAATACGTTGAGAAAGCGGTACGTCAACAAGAAATCTCTGCTCCACTTACAATAATGAAGGGTGATGGCGGTCTGACTGATATGAATACTTTTAAAACTAAACCAATTTTAACTGTTTTATCAGGACCTGCTGCAAGTGTTGCAGGAGCTCTGCTGCATTTAAGGATACTTAATGGAATTTTCATAGAAGTTGGCGGTACATCAACAAATATTTGTGTAATAAAAAATGGTAAACCTGAGGTCAAATACGTTACCATAATGGAACATCCAACATGCATAAAATCTTTAGATGTGAAAGTAGTCGGAATAGCTGGTGGTTCTCTCGTGAGATGGTCGGGGAAAAAGATAACCGATGTGGGACCTAGGTCTGCTCATATTTCCGGTTTGAAATATTCATGTTTTGCTGAACCGCAAGAATTGGAAGGAGGACAAATAGTAACATTTATGCCTAGAGAAGGAGACCCGATTGATTATATAGGAATTGAAGTTGGTGCTGGTAAAAGGTTTGCAATAACCAATACTTGTGCTGCCAACGCTTTAGGAATTGTCCCTGACAATGATTATGCAAAAGGGAATCAAAAATCTGCACAACTGGCGTTATCAATTTTGGGACAGAGATTAGGTATGGATATGGAAGAAGTAGCTAATAAAATTCTTGATATTTCAAGTAGAAAGATACTCCAGACAATTAGAATTTTAATGAGAGAATACAGATTACAAGATAATAAATTTGTATTAATAGGTGGTGGTGGTGGTGCATCGGTCCTTGTTCCAATGATTGCAAAGAAATTGGATTGTCAATATAGAATCGCTGACAATTCGGAAGTCATCTCCTCTATTGGTGTTTGTACTGCGTCAATACGGGAAGAGAGGGAAAAGATAATAGAAAATCCTACTCCCGATGACATATCACTTTTTGTTCAGGAAGTTGAAAAAATTGCAATTTCTAAGGGTGCACTTCCTGAATCGATTTCTACTCAATCCGAATATATAGGTGAAAAATCTCTTTTGCGTGTTACTGTTTATGGTAATATGAAGTTAGATGTGGGTACCAATAATGCAAAAGAAATTGATGATGAGGAAGCAGAGGTATTGGCGTGTGAGTTATTTGGTATTAAGGAAGGTGTGCATAGAATATTTGATATGAAAGATTATTACATTTTTGCTTGTGAAATACATAAAAAGAAATTGTTTTTGAAATCAAGAAAGCAACCTGTTTTAGTACTAGATAAATATGGCCATGTTAGAATATCTATTGAAAATGCAGATATATACAGTGGTAGTCCCCAAGAGATGAAAGAAAAAATTCATTCATTAATGAATGAACATGGTCTCTCAAAAGATGAACTCGCTCCACAGATTCATATTGTTGATGGAAAAAGAATTTTGGATTTTTCTAGTTTGTCGTCTTCTGTACATGTCCTAAAAGCAGTAACTGACGAGCTGGATAAAACTGTCAATAATCACGTAACAATAATCATAAAACTATAAAGGGAAATATTGCCTTGCTTGTTAAAAACTAGGGATCATTGATCTAAGAAATAATTCGATATTAAACTGCCTAAATCAACTTTAGCAAAATCATTGGGAATTGAATTAGTAGATATTACTTCCTTAACACCCGCTTTGAATAATTTTTCTTTGGCATCATTGAGTAAGAGTGCATGAGTACAAATTACAAATACATTACCTATATTATTTTTTTTCAGTATTTCAGTCGCTTTTATAATACTATTACCTGTACTTATCATATCATCTACAATAAGAGCGTCTCTTTTTTTCAATGTTTTTTGTTCACTAAGTGAAATCGATATGTCGCCTGTGAATCTATCTCGTGTTTTGACTAATGATAGCATATTTACGTCGATAATTCCTGCGAATTTTCTAGCTCTTTCTATTCCTCCTTCATCTGGGGAAATGACTATGGGGTTGTTTAGTGTAATATTTTTTTTAACATAACTAGCCAAAGATGGAATAGCGGTTAAATCTACTGTTTTAAAAGAATAAGAAAAATTAAGTGAGTTGGGACTATGGCTATCAATAGTTATTAACTTTGTAATTCCTAATGACTCCAAAATTCGTCCAACTAAATTGATACTTACTATCTCTCCGTCAACAAATACCTTATCCTGTCTTGTGTATGCTAAATATGGACTAACAACACAAATATCGTTTGCACCGTCTCCTCTGCATTTGTAGATAATCATGAATAATTGCATGAGATGCTGATCTGTAGGAGGATATGTAGAATGAACGATGATACAGTTCCTTTTGGCGACATTATCTAGTCTAATTTTGCTTTCTCCATCTGCAAACACACGTAATTCGGCATTTCTATATTGAGCATCCAAATCTAATGAAATTTTTTTTGCGAGAGAAGAATTTCGCTTATCCGAAATAATTAAAGTGTTGTTTTTTTGCAATGTAAGAATATGGAAATATTTTTCAACAACTATTTAAAAGTGTTAAATTAGCTTAACGAATTAGTTATTCTGTATATGGAATGTAAAAGGTTTTCATATCTTCAGCTAAATCTACGTTGTTGTGAATAGATCTTGCTTCGTCCAAGAGAATGTTTGGATCATCATATCTTGAACTGAAATGTGTGAGAATTAGCTTGCTACAATTTGACTCCTTGGCAAGTAGAGCTGCTTCAGCAGATGTAGAATGAAATGTCTCTATTGCCTTAGTTTGGTAGTCATGGTTGTAAGTTGATTCAAAAATTAAGATATCACATGAATCAAAAAAATTTCTAAGTTTAGAAGACGGTCTGGTATCCCCAGATATACCTATTTTACGGCCCCTCCTTTTGGGCCCAACTACTTCATTTGATTTTATTAATTTACCATCAATAACTACATCTTCACCATTTTGTAACCTATTATACAACTTTCCTTTAGGAATGGAAAGCTTGGAAGCTTTCTCAATACTGAATATTCCTGGTCTGGGAAGCTCATTAATGCAATAAGAAAATGCGGGCACTGAGTGGTCAGCTCTACAACAGCTGATCTGATAATCATCTTCGGACGCAATTACTCCTTCCTTATCAATTACGTGAATGGCGATTTCAAATGACAATCCAATATTGATAATACGAAAATTCTCATGGATAAATTCTCTCAATCTTGATTCGCCATAGATATCAATTTTTTTTGTGCGCCCGAGAAGAGACATGGTTTGAAAAAATCCTAATAGTCCTAGACAATGATCAATATGCAAATGAGTTATGAATACTTTAATTTTCTTATTTATTCCTAGTTTGGCTTGAAGAAAATTCTTTTGCATTCCTTCACCGATGTCAAATATTAACAATTCACCTCCTCTTTTAATTACAATTGAGGATAAACCCCTTTTTTCAGTTGGAATGGCTGCGGATGTTCCAAGAAATACTATCTTCATGTCGGCCATAAATTATACATCAATAAGTGATCCAGTAAATTATAAGCGTTTGTTTGAACAGTAACACCATGAGAAATCTCATCATCAATACCTTCGTCTTGTAAACGCAAACTACTGAGTAAGTTGGTGAATTGAACTGGAATTAGCTTATTATTTTGAAAAAATCTTTCAAGAGGAGTTTTTGGTTTTGAGAAAGAACATCATATGATTCGATAAATTCTTTTTCTATATAAATCTGTTCTTTTAGGACGGAACGAAATTTATCAATACTAATAGGAGTGATGGTATCTATTTCACCGGTGGTGTAAGCATAAATATATGCACTAATAATTTTTATTACAAATGAAGGTATTGTTTTTAATAGGAGTAAAATACTTTTTTTCATGACGTCATTACCAGATGCATTACTATTCATATTATCGAAGTAAGATTCAAGTATTTTCATTCTGATATTTCCCAACTCTTCAATGGATGATGCAACTAAAATTCCTGTTTCTGTTAATTCGTAGAAAGGAACTCCCTCTAATTGGAGTGCCTTTGGTCCACGTCTCAGTGGCAGACGACCCGCTTCCTTAACTACGCCGGATGGTATTAATACTTCATCGAGATCTTTGAATATTCCGGAGTAGATATTCTGCCATAATATACCATTGTTCTTTGCTATTGCGTGTGCAATTGATGTCCGTGTTCTCAGTTCTGGATTTTTTTCCAAAACAAGGTGAGTCATAATTCCTCTTTGTCTCTTAGCCTCACCAGTGAACTTATTTTTCTTTGTTTTGAAAGTATCAAAGATAGCAATGTGAGTTGTTTTCTGCTTCAAAAAGCACTCTCACCACTTATTATGAGCATGATTTTCAATTATCAATCAAGTCTTTTATATTCTAATTGCACGATTTCTGATTATTATTTTGGTTTATGTTATGAATTGCAAATTACTCAAATTGTGTGATTTTTCTTGTCAAAATTATAATATGCTGTACTTGATCAGTACACTACCCGGAATTTCAAACATTGACAATACCTGTTTTGAGATTAGATGAAATCAATAATTGTGTGCTGATCTTTTTCGTCTTGTTTAAATAACAAGTTTAATTCTGCTTGCAATGTGTTTATTCTGCTAGTTAGATATTCGTTTATCTTAAATTCTGAACAGATATTTAATGCGGTCTGTACATATTTCTCTACCGAACCCCGTGTTACAGTTTGTAATAATTCATTATGACATTCCAGGCATCGACCAATCAGTGGCATTCTTCTATATTTTTGTCCACATTTAGTACACCTAAATGACTGTGATGAATAGGCCCTCAAATTTCCCATGATATCAGGTAAAATGTGAGTCGTTAAAACCATTGACATTACTTCGTCAGCATCAACAGCATTAATTAGCTTGGCAGTACTTATTTGCATTTTTAGCTTTTCTTCCATTGTGCTCAAAGTTGAATACAAACTATGTGATTCATCCAGCATAATATTGTCGGTGGAATGAGTGAATTTATAATCAAAGAATTGATTTGCATGTCCTAGTCTCTTTTTGATAAGATCGATGTTGTCAATTACATTGGTTTTTTCCATATTCCAAGAAGATCTATAAAAATCCAATGGATATCTCTCATCAACATCTATGTTGTGAGCTTGCCTTTGAACTTCATGTGGAAATACTAAAGGTTGAATAAGTAATGGTGCGTCCATTAGTCCACCAATTCTATCAGGCAGATATTCCTTTGAAAAGTTTAGAAAGATATCCATTAGTAACATTATAGAGTCTGCATCACCATCACAATCTCTTCGTTTTGCAGAATGCCAGATGGGTGAACCAAGACATACCTGGGAATTGACAAATCCAATGACTCTACCAATTATTCCTACGGACGTATGTGGTGCTAAGCCAACAATCAAGTGTCCAATCAAATCATCTATTGAATCTATTTTATAAAATGCCTCAACTCCATAGAATCTTGTCAGTTCTTCATCTACAAACTGAGCAATTTTCACGAGGTGTTCTGCAGCGTGAATGGGTATTATTATATCCTGTATGAGTAGTTCTAGTAATTGTTCTGATGATTCTAGGTCACTCCCTATGTGATCTTTGAGATATCCGAGATCTCTTAATTTTGTAATATCTGTTTTGATCCATTTTGGTTTAAAGTGGGTTAAAGGTTCATTTGTTGCATCAAAACGTATAGTTCCATCCTTAAATGTATAGAGGTTATGCTTCTGTCTCAGGATTCCCTTTTCCAGAGGTTCCGCGCATCTATTTTTACCTATTAGGGCTTTAACTCCCTTTAATGGCTCAACCGGTGGTATGTCAAGATGCTTTCTTGCTTTTTCAACTGCAAGTTTGAGAGGATAACTCGTTGGTGAATGTGTTTTTAAACGATTTCCGCAAATAGGACAAACTCCGTTTGGTTCCTCATTGTTAACTGAGTATCTGCAGGTGGAGCACATTATTCTAATTGGGGTATTAGAATGACAGTCTTGACAGCAAACAGAAATGGATGGTGAGTTGCAATTCGTACAAATTCTGTTAGCAATTTCAATATAAAGTGGTTTTTGCATTGCTTTCAGAATATCTCTAGTTGGGCCACCATTCGTTCCTATTGGGAATAAGACATGAACAGGTGGTTTCATTTTTCTATCGGCTGCTTTTTCTGGACGTCCAACTCGAACAGCAATTGAAGAAGAAAATTTTTCTTTTATACTAACATTTAGTAACTTAGAAATAGAATCCAAAATATGTGATTTAACATAATTTGGATCAGAGTTTGAGGGAACAGTTGATTCTAAGAATTTATCGAGATTCGATTCGTACTCGATACATCTGGTCACCAATATTGATAGAATGTAAAGTTGATCAGGATCATCTATTCTTATTTTACTGCCATCAAGGTAAAGTGAATGAAATATTCCAAGTTTTTCAAAAATTTTTTTTAATTCTAAATCATTAGTAAGAAACTTTTTTCCATTAGTATCTTTTATTATCTCTTTGTTTTCTAGTAATCTGGTGATTAGAATACTAAATTCATCCAGAGTTAAAGCACTCCAATAAAAGACGTATCCAGGATAAAGAGGCATATCAAACTGTTGACTAATTTTAAACGCTTCAGTAACGGATGGTTTTTTTTCTAATGGATATTGTACTAACTCAATTAATCTTTCACTGTCAAAGCATTTCGAGTATGAATTAGGGTCCGTGCTACTTAGTTTTCCTTCTAGTTCGAGAGCCCATATTTCTTCAACATATGATGACGGCAGTAATTGAGTATTATTTTCGAGAAAGTCCCCATAACTTATCAAAATATCTCCCAAATAGAGAATTTTTGTAATTTTATTAGCTACGGATTTTGCTTCACTAATTGTTTTTATTTTCCTGACACTCCCATCATTTAGTTCTACAATTGGTGCTTCGATACTGTCTACTAGTGCGATGGTAGAAGCCTTACCTGGTGCATCTATCTTTATTTGTGTACCGACAGCAATTGCATAATTTAATAAAATCGGAATGGTTGGATGAATTCCAATTGTAGCTAATCCGGTATTACAGCTTCTTCCATATCGCAATCTAAAACCCCCAATTTTTTTCTGCATTGAAAGTACAGGTCTTCCAGTTATGACCTCAGTCATTCTGTGAGATACTGTATCATCTTCTGGGGTTTGAATTGCTCCTTCAAGATTTTTTAGCCAATCCCATCCTTCTAATTTTAGAGTTTCAACTATCTTCAATAACTTTCTGCTTCTACCTATCAAACCATCATTCATTACTCTCAATGCACCTCCACGAACTCTATTAGTAGAAACTCTTTGCAGATTTCTATGACCTACCACTTCTACAGGGTCCGTGTCAACACCATCAATTTCTACAGGAAGAGATCCTATACAATGAATAACATCCTTATCAGAAACCTTGAACTGGAAGTTGCCGACCTCCCTTTCATAAATCCTTAATTCTTCAACATATCTACTAATTTCATCATCATATGAATTCGCGATGTACTTGTCTAATCCCATAACTTTCCTGACATGATCGGCGATAAGCATTGTTACGGCAGCTTCGGTTCCTCCTGCAGATCTTATTGGTCCAGCAAAAGAAACCGATAGGTACTGTGTTCTGTTGGCATTAGATTTTATTTTGACATCATAAATCCCTTGCAACGGTGCTACCGTGACGCCTTCTGTAACAACAGAAAGCCCAACTCTTACTGCATTGTTTAGTTTTTCCTCGATGGTCATCCCTCCAAATTTACCAAGCGCTATTTCTTCGGATATCTTTAATGCTGTTAGTTCCTTTCCTAATTTTGGAAGAAGCGTTCTTAACCTACTTGAGATATCGATTTCATGTATCTT
>Ga0111538_10011669_pt1 | contig 11635 bp, 6 predicted proteins | sample SoiMethybrSBSTD1_FD_79669 | JGI IMG/M metagenome (GOLD analysis project Ga0111538, IMG submission 79669) | Bulk soil microbial communities from a Populus tree surrounding site in Tennessee, USA - Soil MetaG P. TD hybrid SBSTD1 (version 2)... | ecosystem: Environmental > Terrestrial > Soil > Tree...
GAAGTTGCCGGGTTGGTGACCTGCACCCAACGTTTTTTGCGGCCCATAACGTGGAGTTTGGCGCCCTTTGGCACAACGCTGATGACTCGCGATGAGGGTGAGGGTCCTTCCCGCAAGTTGACGAAGGTCGATGGTTTGATCCATTTCGTACTGTCAGCATGGTTCGTGGTTGGTGTGGGACGCCTAGATGGTAATGGCACAGGATCTCCGGCCTGGGCGGCGGCGAGGTTCGCGGGACTCTCCGCGACACCCGTTGCCTCAGGTCCTTGGGCGCGGACCTCAACCTGGGTGAACTCAGGGTTGATGTTAGAAGCGCCAGCGTTCGCCCTGGGGTTGGGCCTCATGTTGATAACCGTCGCGGCGTCCGCAATGATGGCGCCATCGGGTGCAACGAGCTGGAATATGAGTTTGGCGACTCCACTTGCGGTATAGGGCAAAACAAGTTGCAAATCCCCGATCTCGTCGGTTTTCAAGTTCCATTCGCTTTCGCCATAGGGGCGCCCAGACGTCAACGTGCTGCCTTGTGGCAGCCCGATTATGGCAATGATGCTTCGGGCGGGCACTCCATCAGTACCGTCGAGAGCAATTGGCAAGCTTACTAGCTCGCCGGGTGTGGCTTCCAGCAGGGTCGGCGATGTGAGGACTGGGAGCGGAATCGCCGACCGGACCGCAGGCACTGAGCGTTCGTCGGGCGCAGCCGTCTCGTGTTTCGACCAAGGCGTGTTAATCACGTCCAGCCAGATAAGACCTCCGAGAATTAGGTTTGGCATCAGCGCAACAAGGATTAGGCCGAGGACCAGCATGCGAAGCCCCGAAGAGGTGAGTAAAGGGGCCAGTAGTCTATGGTCGACGAACTGCTGATCGATTGAGGTAACAAGCGCTTGGGTACCGCGAGGAACGCGCTGTGAGACTCCTGACAGAAATGCGAAAAACGGGCTCAGCGGGGTCTGGCCAGCAAACGGCTGATCCCTGGGGACCACTACTTGCGTGCCAGGATGCAACCGCTGCGGTATCCGCGCCGCTGGCTCTGTGCTGCGCCAATGGACCTTGAAACGTTTAGGGCGCCGCGCTGTCACGGTTTCCCCCTCGACTGTCAGCCACGCCGTTTACGCGCAGAAAGCAGACGAAGAAACAGCATGCCTGACGCGATGTCTTTGCTGACGCTGGAATCCCCCTGTTATTTCACTAACTCTCGATTTCTTTTGCGGTTCCCCTCCCGAAGCCTCTTGCGGTGGAGTTTCAAGCCCTGTGGCAGTTGTGTCACCAATTCCGCTCCGCGATGTGATTTGATTGCAAATGGATGGCTTGTCTGCGGACGGCAAGCGAGTAGAGGGGGCCTGTAATGCGTTCTACCGCCAACACGGCATCGCGGCCTTTGCACTGGCAGGCTGCTTTCACCATCAAGACATACTCAGCAGAAACTGTGTCGCCGATCGTTTGGCAGCACGTGTTCGTGTCTGACACTCCGATGACTAATTGGTGCGGTGGATCGAGCCTGGTACTCACCCGGGTTATTAAAAAACGCCCACTTACGATTGAGGCTCATCTACCAGTCGTCTCAGTTCAGCCGCTTTAGCAGGTCCGGCTAATCGAATGCCGACCTGCGCGATCTAACTCGGTTTTCGGCCAGCGCTCGGCGATGCCGCAATGGGTCAGTTTGCGGACATTGCAGTGGACACGAAGTGTGTCTGCTAAGTGCCACTAACGGACATCATTAGTGCCATCCAACCTAACAGAAACGCGCTGCGGCCCAACAGGAGATCATTCGGCGGCCGTGAGCGTCTCCTTCCGCCGTTCAGTCTTCTTTCCAATGAACATGAACTGCAGCCGGTCGAGATAAAGATATACCACCGGCGTGGTGTAGAGCGTGAGTAGCTGGCTCAGCGCCAGCCCCCCCACCATCGCATAGCCGAGCGGTTGGCGGAGCTCTGAGCCCGCACCATGGCCGAGCATGAGCGCCACACCACCCAGCATAGCGGCCATGGTGGTCATCAGGATCGGTCTAAATCGAAGTAGGCAAGCTTCGCGGATCGAGGCGAGCGGGGAATGCCCGTCATGCTCGCGGTGAATGGCGAAGTCGACCAGCATGATGCCGTTCTTCTTGACGATGCCGATGAGCAGAATGATGCCGATGATGCCGATCACCGAAAGGTCGAACCCGCCCAACATCAGTGCGAGCAGCGCGCCGACGCCAGCGGAAGGCAGGGTGGAGAGAATGGTGAGCGGGTGGATGAAGCTCTCATAGAGCATGCCGAGAATGATGTAGATGACGACGAGCGCCGCGGCGATCAGGATCGGTTCGTTGGCGAGCGAGGCCTGAAACGCCTGGGCATTGCCCTGGAAGGTTCCGATCAGCGAGACCGGCTTGCCCATGTCGGCGACCGCCTTCTGGATCGCGTCGATCGATTGGCCGAGCGCCACGCCCTTGGGCAGGTTGAAGGAGATAGTCACCGCCGGGAATTGTCCCTGATGCGACACCGAGAGCGGCCCGACCTTCAGATTGTCGGTGGTGACCAGGGTGGAAAGCGGTACCGGTTGCCCGTTCAACGGAGACTTGAGATAGATGTTGTCCAGCGTCTGAAGATTACCCTGAATGGACGGCGGCACTTCCAGCACCACAGTGTAGGTATTGGTCTGGGTGTAGTACTGCGCCACCTGGCGCTGGCCGAAGGCATCGTTGAGCGTGGCGTCGATCACCTCGGGCAGAATGCCGAAGCGCGCCGCCTGGTCGCGATTGATGCTGATGGCGAGCTGTGGGGCATTGTTCTGCAGGTCGCTCGACGTGTCGGCGAGCCCTGGCAATGCTTGCAGCTTGGCAAGGATCTTCGGCGCCCAGGCGTTGAGCTCGGCGAGGTCGGCGTCTTGCAATGTGTATTGATATTGCCCGCGGCCAATGCGCCCGCCAACGGTGATGTCCTGCGAAGCCTGGAGCACGAGGCTCACCCCCTCGACCTTGGCGAGCTGCGGGCGAAGGCGGTTGATGATGTCCGACGCCGTGGCGGTGCGCTGGTCGCGCGGCTTTAACGCGATGAAGAAGCGGCCGGTATTGGCGGTCTGGGCGCTGCCGGTGCTGCCCATAGCGGACCCGACCGCGGCCACGTCGGGATCGTTCGCCACCACGGCGCCGAGCTTGACCATCATCCGCCCCATCTCTTGCGGCGAAACGTCCTGGGCGGATTCGGCGAAGCCGGTGATCAGGCCGGTGTCCTGAGTCGGGAAGAAGCCCTTGGGGATGATCACATAGAGATGGATGCTGAGCGCCATCGTGGCGAAGAACACCATAAGCGTGAGCAACTGGTGGCGGAACACGACGTCAAGGGTGCGCATATAAAAGGCGTGCATGAAGTCGAACACCGCCTCGATGGCGTTGTAGATGCGGCCGTGGCGCCCGCTATCATGGCTGAGGAAGCGGGCGCAGAGCATCGGCGTCAGCGTCAGCGACACGAAGGCTGAGATGGCAATCGCCGCGGTGACGGTGATGGCGAACTCGCGGAACAGCCGCCCGATAATCCCGCCCATCAATATTTTTTTTAATAACACGGCGACCACCGAGAGGCTGATCGAGAGCACGGTGAAACCGATCTCGCGCGAACCAGCCAGCCCCGCCTCAAGCGGCCCCATACCGTCTTCGATGTGGCGATAGATGTTCTCGACCACCACGATGGCATCATCGACGACGAAGCCGACCGAAATTGTGAGCGCCATCAGCGACAGATTATCGAGGCTGAAGCCGGCGAGATACATGACCGCGGCGGCGCCAAGCAGCGATAGCGGCACGACCAGGCTCGGTATGATGGTGACCCGCAGATTGCGCAGAAACAGGAGGATGACGAGGACCACGAGGCCGATGGTGAGGCCGAGAGTGAACTCAACGTCCTCGACCGAAGTCCGTATGGTCTCGGTCCGGTCGGAGAGAATATCGACGGTGACGGCAGGAGGGATTACGGCCTGAAGCCGCGGCAGCGCCTGCTTGATCAGATCGACGGTGTCGATCACGTTGGCGCCGGGCTGCTTGGATACGACTAGGAGAACGGCGGGCCTGTTATTGTCCCACGCCTGGGTGAAGAGATTCTCCGGCCCGTCCACCGCGTGGCCGACGTCCTTCACCCGCACGGCCGCGCCGTTCCGGTAGGCGACGATGACCTCGTCATAGTCCGCCGCCTTGGCGAGTTGGTCGTTGGCAGCGATGGTAAAGCTCCGGGTGGCGCCGTTGAGCGTGCCCTTGGCCGCATTGGTGGTGGCGGAAGCGAGCACGCCGCGCACGTCCTCCAAGGTGAGGCCCTTGGTGGCGAGCTTGGCGGGGTCGATCTGCACCCTCACCGAGGGCTTCCGCTCGCCGCCGATCGACACCTGCGCCACCCCGGAAATCTGTGAGATCTGCTGGGCGAGGATGGTGTCGGCGTAGTCGTCGACGGTGGTGAGAGGCAAGGAGTCTGAATGCACGCCCATCACCAGGATGGGAGAATCGGCGGGGTTGACCTTGCGGTAAGTCGGGGGCGAGGGGAGGTCGGTCGGCAATTGCCGTGCCGCCGCGGTGATCGCCGCCTGCACGTCCTGCGCCGCCGCATCGATGTTGCGGTTTAACTCAAATTGCAGGGTAATCGAGGTCGATCCGAGCGTGCTCGTGGAGGTGCTCTGCGTGACGCCGGCGATTTGGCCGAACTGGCGCTCCAAGGGTTGCGCCACCGCTGAGGCCATGGTCTCCGGGCTCGCGCCGGGGAGTGACGCCGAGACGCTGATAGTCGGGAAGTCCACCTGGGGTAGCGGTGCCACGGGCAGAAGCGGCCATGCCGCAAGCCCAAGCAGCGCGATCGCGATCATCAGCAGAGAGGTCGCGATCGGGCGGCGAATAAAGGGCGCCGAGATGTTCATGGGCTTTGACCTTCGGCGACCGGCGCGGGCGCGGAATTGACGCTCACCTTGGTGCCCGGTCGCAACCGGTATTGGCCGCTGACCACGACGCGCTCGCCGGCCTTCAGTCCGTTGGTGACCACGGTCATATCGCCGGCGCTCGGCCCAGCCTCGATGGGCTGGTTCTCGACGGTATCGTCCTGCTTGACCACCCAGGCAAAGACACCTTGCGAACTTCGCTGCACGGCAGCCGAAGGAATGGTCACAGCACCTTTCAGCGTGTTCACCAGCACGCGCACCCGCACAAACTCGCCGGGCCACAGCCGCTCCTCCTCGTTGGGGAAGGAGGCTTTGAGCCGGATCGTACTCGTCAACTGATCGATTTGGTTGTCGATGAGGAGCAGCGTGCCCTTGGCGAGCTCGCGCGTATTGTCCTGATCGAAGGCGATTGCCAGTACGTCCCCCTCGAGCATTGCCTCGCGCACCGGGGCCAGGTCTCGCTGTGGCAGCGTGAAGATAGCCCAGGCCGGTTTGATCTCGGTGAGCACGGTGATGGGCGTCGCATCGCTCGCATGCACGATGTTGCCGGCATCGACCTGACGGAAGCCCGCGCGTCCGTCGATGGGGGCGGCAATGGTGGCGAAGCTCAGCTGTGTCTCGGCGCTCTCGATCCCGGCCTGATCGGCCTCGATGGCAGCCTTGAGATTGTCGACTTTGGCTTGCTGCTGATCGACCGCCTGTTGTGTGCCGGCGCCCTTTCGCACTAAATCCTGGAAGCGGTCGAGGTCCTTCTGATCGGAGACAAGCTGTGCCTCGTCCTCGGCACGCTTGGCCTTGGCTTGATCGAGAACGGCGGTGAACGGGCGCTGATCGACGATAGCGAGCGTGTCGCCCTTCTTGACCTGCTGGCCTTCGACGAAATTCACGCTTGCAAGCTTGCCGTCGACCTGGCTGCGGATGGCGACGGTGTTAGATGCCTGCACTGTGCCGAGTCCGTCGAGATAGATGGGGACGTCCCTCATCGAGGCCTGTGTGGCGGTGACCGGCATGGGAGTGGCTTGCATCCTCACCGACGTCTGCGAGGCATCCTCAGGCGGGGTGCCTTCAAGGACAAACGTCGCACCCAGGATCAGGGCGACAATGCCGACCAGCCAGGCAAGCTTGGATCGTCCCCGGCCGGTCCCGGTCTCGGGTCTCTCAGGGGACTCGATGTCCTGGTCTGGGCTCTGTTTGAGCCTGGTTAGCGGGGCGTGGACGCTCTGGTCGATGACAAACACCCTCCGGTGTCTACGGCGAACACCCTCTGCTTCGCGCGCGTGCCGCCCTTTTCCACCAAGTATTAGAAACATGCACGTTGCGTCCGTAACCGGACACGACGGGGGGCACATTAAACCCGAGCAATTGGGGCTGTTGTTTGGGCGGAATTCAGCAACCCGAGCAGAGATGGCCGTCGCCTACGACAAAGGGTCCAGATGCTGTTACCCACGCTTGACAATCTCCTCGTTCCGCGCTTGAGGAATGAACCGCGCTCTTGCCAGTCCTTTTTGTGAAAGCCGCAGGATCGATTTTCTTCCCTTTGCGAAGTTTCATAGACGCCCCAGATTGGCGAGCCTAACCGGGGTCAGGTTTGTATTATGGGAGCCTCATATTTCCGATTTGTGCGCCAGTGTTGCTGCAATGTGTAAGAAGATGTCAGAACTTTAGAGAGCTGGGCACGTTCGGAACCCTGTCGAGGTTGACCGCGATCTGTCGGCTGGCGCTGAACCCGGAATGGAGCTCTGGATCCTCCTAGAGCCCTATGTGCGCGGTGGCGCCACCATATTCGACGAGACAGACTTCAACCTGAAAGAAAGCTCCTTGGAACGCCGAAGGAGGTAGCACGGTTCCTCATCCGCACCGACATCGACGATGTGGTGGCCGACGTTTCAGCCGGCGTCGAGGTACTTGATCTCCGCGGCCTCTCTGAAGCTCTTCTACGACAGCCGCTTTTGGCCAAACGATCCAAGAGAACGCCGCCGGAGCGAAGGCTACCATGCCATTCTAAACCGACCGTCTTCAATGTCCCTTTGGGGTCAAAAGCCAAAAAAAGAAGAAATTAACCGCGGGGCTTAGTGAGGAAATAATTCAGGGCCATGGACGGAAACAAGCCAAGAATGAGTATTGTCTAACCACGTTGAAGCGCGCGCAACCGAAGGCGCCGCGTCAAATCGTAACACAGGCCAAACAAGTGATTCCAAATCCTCGACCCTTAGCCGCTTTTGGCTCTTTTTAGAAACTTGCCGGTCATGACGATCTTCACCCGATCGCCGTTGCTGTCCGGCTGGCGCGTCAGATCGAGATCGAAGTCGTTTGCGCTCATGATGCCATCTCCGAACTCCTCTTCGACCAGGGCCTTTATGGTGGTGCCGTAGACCCGTACGATCTCATAAAGGCGGTCAATCATTGGATCGGTGGGGATTTCCCGGCCAAGCGAGCCGGTAAAGGGAATCTCGATCAGGGCATCTCGCACCTCGGGCATTCCGAGCATGGCGGCGACCTTTGCGGCTCCCTCCTTGGGTAACGACACTCGCCCGAGCAGCGCTGCGGTGACGGTGAACGGTCGTAAGCCAGTCTCCGTTGCGAGCGTTCTAAAGGAAAGCCGCTTCGCCTTCATCGCTCGCAACATTCTGCGCTCTAGTTCTCGTCTCTCGGTTGCGCGTTCTGTCATCGGTATTCGTCTCCGCGCGCGTGGAGTTCGACACACACGAGCAGGATTCAGGCCTTCTTCTTGTGATCGAACGAAGCCTTCTCGATACGACACACGCGCAAGCCGCTATTACATCCGCGCCGCCTCCTCGGAGCCTTTCGTAGCATCGCCGGCGGTGTAGGAACGAGCGCCGGCACCGGCAAGCTTGCCCTTGTCCACGATCAGATATTCAGTGCGGATGGGCTTTCCGGCAAAATAAGCCTCGAGGATCTCGCGCGTGCCGGCGGAATAGCGGGTCTGGGCCGAGAGCGAACTTCCCGAGATATGCGGCGTCATGCCGTGGTGAGGCATGGTGCGCCAAGGATGGTCTTTCGCCGGAGGCTGCGGAAACCAGACGTCGCCAGCATAGCCGGCAAGCTGACCGCTTTCTAACGCGCGCACGATGGCGTCGCGGTCGACAATCTTGGCGCGGGCGGTATTCACGATGTAGCTGCCACGTTTCATCATGCCGATCAGCTTATCGTTGAACATGTGCTCGGTCTCAGGATGCAACGGGGCATTGATGGTGACCACGTCGCAAACCTTGACCAGCGACTCCACACTCGGATGAAAAGTTAATCCGAGCTCCTGCTCGACTTCCTTGGGCAGCCGGTGCTTATCCGTGTAGTGAAGCTTCACGCCGAAAGGTTTGAGTCTACGCAGCACAGCAAGTCCGATACGGCCTGCGGCCACAGTACCGACATTCATGCCTTCGAGGTCGTAGGAGCGCTCAACACAATCGGCGATGTTCCAGCCGCCCCTCACGACCCAACCATAGGAGGGGATGTAGTTTCGGACGAGCGCCAGAATCATCATCACCACATGCTCAGCAACACTGATCGAGTTGGAAAAGGTTACCTCAGCAACGGTGATCCCCTTGTCCATGGCTGCCTGAAGATCGGTGTGGTCGGAACCGATGCCGGCGGTGATGATCAGCTTGAGCTTCTTAGCTTTATCGATGCGCTCCTTGGTCATGTAGGCAGGCCAGAAGGGCTGCGAGATGACGATTTCAGCGTCGGGTAGCTCTTTGTCGAGTACCGAGTCCTTGCCATCTTTGCTCGACGTGACAACTAGGGTGTGACCGGCGTTCTCAAGAAATTTTCGCAAACCGAGTTCACCCGAAACGCTGCCCAATAGCTCGCCGGGCTTGAAGTCAATTGCACTCGGTGTCGGTGCCGTTTGACCGTCCGGATACTTGTCGATCTTTGGAATGGAGTCGCGGGCGTATTTCTTTGGGTAGCCATCGACTGGATCGGGGTAGAGAACAGCAATCACTTTGGCCATGATCTCACTCCTTACTTTGGTGAGGCACAGCGCAGGCGCAAAAGCGCAGGGCGAAGCGCGAAGTGACGTGCATGCTGTCTTCGCCGATCGAGGGGCGCTTACGCCGTTCTCGCGTTTCCTCGGCGGGTCCGTGGCTTGCAGAACCAGCGGCTACCGAGGATACAGAGTGGGCTGTTTTCTGTTGAGGATCAAGCGGCTGGAGCTGAACAGCCGATAGGATCCTTCTATCGTCCGAAAGTGGCAATACCTGACGCGTAGTGGGGGGAAGGCCATGCAAAGGAACACAATTAGCGCGACAGCAATATTGCTTTGCGCACTTGTGTTGGGGACGTTGTTTATCCGAGAAAAGTGCCGGCTCGGCGATATCCACTGGCCGGTGTGCAGTTGGATGGGAATACCGCACGCGGGTGGACCTTTCCCAACGCCCCCAATTTGAAGTCACGTGCTTTCCTGGCATCGAGTCCTTTAGGCATTCAATGGTTGAATGGTTGTGTCCTGTTTCTCGCCTATTCGCCTGGGAACCTTTGGAGGTGTTGCACCATCTAAGTAGTTAGACCGAGTCTCGATCGCCGGAAATGGCTGACCCTGGCACTTCCGTCTGACACAACAACCAAGATAAGGTTCGCGCTGGAGTGGATGATGGCCAACTACATGATTGTCAGACAAAAAGTGACTGACCTCGAGCGGTTTCAAAAGGTGTTTGATCGCTTGAGAGCGGATCGCGAAGCCGTTGGACTAACCGACCTTGGCCAATTTTGTTCGGCTGACGAACCTGACGTGGTCATCGTTGTAATGGAAGTCGCGAATGTTTCCGGCGCTAAAAAATACTGGCACTCCGACATTTTGGCTCAAGGCCGCGCTGATGCAGGCATAGTCGGACCGATTGAAGCGAAATCCGATCAGGTTTGGCTTACCAATGGATTGGTGAAGGATCGACTGGTAAAGCAAAGCGCCGGCGCAGACCCGTAGACTCGGAAGCCGACACTTAGAAGACGGTACGTTTGGTCCGATGAGTACGAAAATCCCTGCCGCAAACGTAAGGCTAAAAAGGGCGTATGCGTCTCCAGTCTCTGGGGACGGCAGCCGCATTCTTGTCGATAGGTTATGGCCTCGCGGGGTCTCGAAGAGGAAAGCCGCATTAGACCAGTGGATGAAGGGCATCGCCCCAAGTGCTGAACTTCGCAAATGGTTTGGTCACAACCCGGCTCGTTGGGACGAGTTTCGTCGACGCTATGCCGCTGAGGTGCGCAAAAACTCCGCGCTTCTCGATCAGCTGCGTTCGGCTGCGCGACATGGTCCGATCACGCTCGTTTATTCGGCCCACGATGAGGTGCACAATGATGCCGTGGTGTTGAGAGATCTAATCCTTGGGCGGAAGATCACGCCAGCTACGTAAAGGCCGGCGTTCGATATCGACCAAAGTTCAGAGGGAGCTGTCGACGTGAACCGCAGGCTGCACACGCCCGTATGTGACATCCTTGGCTGCCAATATCCTATTGTGCTCGATCCTATTGTGCTCGCTGGGATGGGTGGTGTCGCCCGGTCTGAGCTCGTGGCGGCTGTGACCAGAGCCGGTGGCTTTGGCTTCCCCGGCATATTTCCTACGGAGGAGCGTGTTCGCCGCATTGTCACGGACGCTGAGAAACTAATGACAGCTTAATGAACCTAGACACCTCCAAGGGTCAGCAAAAAGTCCGCTTTGGGTCATAAGCGACATCACAGCGGCGACCGAGTTGGTCCGCTTTTGTGCCATGAGCGGACGTATGGTTACGACCTCCTGACATCCGTATCCCAGCCAGAGAGGACTGTTGGCCCGCTTGTGTGGTCTGACATATCATCGATGGGACGCGGCTGTAGATAGCTTGTTGGGGCGACGCGTAGAGCTGCCAAATGGGTACCGGATCATCGCTCGAATCCGTGCTTAAGCGCGACCGTTTAATGGTGGTGATCGGTCTTGCGTTGGTCGTCGTCGTAGCGGCGGCCTACACCCTGGCGGGTGTAGGCATGAACATGTCGCCGCTCACAATGACCAGGATGGCCATCGAAATGCCCGGCATGGCGATGCAGCCGGTGGAATGGTCGCCAGGCTACGCGTTCGTCGTCTTCCTGATGTGGTGCGTGATGATGGTCGCCATGATGGTGCCGAGCGCCGCACCAATGGTGCTCATCCATGCCGCGATCAGCCGCAAACAGGAGAATGCCGACCGGCCGCTGGCGGCCACTGCGCTCTTTGTGGCGGGTTACCTAACTGTTTGGACGGCCTTCAGCTTTGTAGCCACCACCCTGCAATGGGGACTTGAGTCTCTGGGTATTGTCACGGGTATGATGGAAATTGCCAGCCCCGTGATAGCCGGTCTCGTGCTGATAACCGCAGGCCTCTATCAACTCACGCCCCTAAAAAGGGTCTGCCTTAAACATTGCCAGAACCCTCTGACCTTCATCATTCAACATTGGCGGCTCGGCAAAGCGGGCGCCTTCCGCATGGGCCTAGACCATGGAGGTTACTGCTTCGGGTGTTGCTGGTTCTTAATGGCACTGCTGTTCGTCGGGGGGATCATGAACCTCATCTGGATAGCTGGCATCGCGGTATATGTGGGCATCGAGAAGTTTGCCGTAGGAAACCGCTGGCTCACAATCGCTACCGGCATGACACTGACGGCAGCCGGACTTCGTATGATCGCAAGCCCTCTTCTCGCCGCATGACGATCAAAGAGCAATGGCGCTCCCGAACTCGTATTTGAAGGCAGCAAGAGGTGCGTTTGCGGTTTTCGGCAC
>Ga0111538_10011672_pt1 | contig 11633 bp, 8 predicted proteins | sample SoiMethybrSBSTD1_FD_79669 | JGI IMG/M metagenome (GOLD analysis project Ga0111538, IMG submission 79669) | Bulk soil microbial communities from a Populus tree surrounding site in Tennessee, USA - Soil MetaG P. TD hybrid SBSTD1 (version 2)... | ecosystem: Environmental > Terrestrial > Soil > Tree...
CAACATGTTGAGGACGCCGTGTATGGCGCCGGTCGGCTCGCCCCTGCTGTTGTGCAGGCCCGGCAGCGCGTGAAATGCGCGGTAGAGGTACGACGATCCGTCAACGAGCAGCAGCGTTTTCACGAAACAGGATTATGTCAGAATTCACTGAGGCGGATTCCGCAACAGCCGAGGGTTTGCCCACGGATTCAGGGCGTGCACGTGGAAATTGCCCTTTCAATACAATCGTGAAACTAGGACAATTGCTGCGAGTCAAACAGGACATGAATATGAAACGCTCACCGTTAGTCCCGCTCGTTGCCGCCCTGCTGCTCGCGCTGGCGCTGCCGGTAGCGGCGCAGGCGCCGGGCAAGCCGGCCGGCCTGCAGCCCATACCGGAGCCGCCGCCTCCGCCTGCGGGCTTCGAGCTCGACCCCTCGCTCGAGCCCCAGGTGACGATATTGAAGCGCGGCACGGATACCGTCGAGGAGTTCCGGGTCGGCGGCAAGCTTTACATGATCAAGGTCACGCCGGCGCACGGCATCCCCTACTACATGGTGGATCGCGAGGGCTACGGGAATTTCACGCGCGACGATTCCTACGTGGGCAACAACATCCGCCCGCCGATGTGGGTAATCTTCAGCTGGTAGCGGTGGCTGGTGGTTGGTAGCTGGTGATCGGGGGCTCCCCCCTTTCACCGTTTACCATTTACCATTCACCGGATGTCGGTCTTCACCACCGTAACGCCCGATCAGCTTCGGGTCTGGCTCGCCAACTACTCCGTAGGCTCGCTCACCGATCTCCAGGGCATCACGGCCGGGATCGAGAACACCAACTACTTCGTTACGACCACGCAGGGGCGCTACGTTCTCACGCTCTTCGAGAAGCTGAAGACGTACGAGCTGCCGTTCTATCTCAACCTGATGGCCCACCTCGCGGAGCACGGCATACCCTCCGCGCATCCGATCGCGAGCCGGGCGAACGAGTACCTGGGCGAGCTGAATGGAAAGCCCGCGGCGCTGGTAGGTTTTCTGCCGGGCAAGGATCTTGCCCAGGTCGGGCCCGCGCACTGCGGCCGGGTCGGGGCGCTGCTCGCGAGCGTCCACCTCGCCGGGCAGTCGTACAGCGCGGTGATGGAGAATCCGCGAGGGCCGCGGTGGTGGGCCGCCGTGATGCCGGAGATACTCCCTTTCCTCGGCACGGACGATGCTGTCCTCCTGCGCGAAGAAGTGCGGTTCCAGGCCGGCCATCGCCTGCCGGACCTGCCGCGCGGAGCAATACACGCCGACCTGTTTCGTGACAACGTACTGTTCCAGGGCGACGCGGTGTCCGGTATCATCGATTTCTACTTCGCCTGCACCGACGCCCTCCTCTACGACGTCGCGATCACCGTCAACGACTGGTGCGTGGACGAGGAGGGGGCGCTGGATGCGCCGCGGGCAGATGCGCTCCTCGAAGCCTACCGCGCGACGCGCCCCTTCACGGCAAGCGAGCGCGGCGCGTGGCCGGTGATGCTGCGGGCCGGGGCGCTGCGTTTCTGGGTATCGCGGCTCTACGACTTCCACCTGCCGCGCGCCGGAGAGCTCACTCACGCCAAGGACCCCGATCATTTCCGGCGCATACTCAGGCAGCACGTCGCGCGGGCGCGGGAGCTTGCGGGCTAGTGAGCTTCGATATCCCGCTATAATGACGCTTGCAAAACCGGCCCATACCCGCTTCCTCCCATGCAGCCGCTCTGATGGACGTGCAAGTCCGTAGCGTGGCCCCAACCCGGGGCTGGGCATGGATCGCCGGCGGCTTCGCGCTCTTCCTGCGCAGCCCGGTGCAGTGGCTCGTCCTGCTGCTGATCCTGTTCGCCGCGAAAAAAGTGCTGTCCGCGGTCCCGGTCGGAGTGCTCGCCGTCCTCGTTTCCGTTGTCGCCATGCTGCTGATGCCGGTATTCATGGCGGGCCTCATGGACGGCGCGAGGGCGCTGGAGCAGGGCTATCCCCTCAAGGTCGGCCATCTCGCACAAGGATTCCGCCGGAACGCCGCCAACCTCGTCACCCTCGGCGGCATCTATCTCGTCGGCAACCTGATCATCGTGATGATCATCTTTTCCCTCGGCGGCGAGGCCATCACGGCAATGGCGACGACGCTGGCGAAAAGTACGACGATCACGCCCCAGATCAGGGGACAGATGCAGGAGGCGACGGCAACGGTTGCGAGAGCCGTGCTGGCCGGCGCCGCCCTCTCCCTGCCGCTCCTGATGGCGCTCTATTTCGCGCCGCTGCTCGCCTACTTCGACGACGTCAAGCCGTTGCAGGCGCTGAAACTGAGCCTCCTTGCCTGCCTGAAGAACCTGCTCCCCATGCTGGTCTACGGGCTCGTGTTCCTGGCGGGTCTCGTCGTGCTCGTGCCGATCGGCATCCGGTTCCGCGAGTTCGACCTCGGGCTGTGGCTGATGGCGCCCGTGCTCGTCCCTTCGATCTACGTCAGCTACCGGGATATCTTTTCGGTCAGCGACGCCAGCGCGCCGTCCGACACGAAGTTACAGGTCTAGGCCGGGACGAGCTTCGCGTACTCGATCATCAGCCACTTCAACCCGCTGCCCTTGAAGTTCACCTGCACGCGCGCATCCGCGCCTCGCCCCTCGGCGTTGACGATCACGCCGGCGCCGAACCTGGGATGAGTCACGCTCTGGCCGACGCGCCAGGGAGAGTCGGAGACTGGAGACTGGAGACTGGAGACCAGTGATGGCCCGGGCGCCGCCGGCGTCCCTGCGCGATACCCCGAGTCCCTGGTCCCCAGTCCCGAGTCCCGATAGCTGAGGCGCGGCTTGACGCGCCGCATGAGGGGCTCCGGGATCTCGTTGAAGAAACGCGACGGGATCCCGTAGCGGGTCTGCCCGTGCAGCATGCGGCTTTGCGCGTAGGAGAGGCAGAGCCGGCGCCGCGCGCGCGTCAACGCGACGTACATCAGCCGGCGCTCTTCCTCGATACCGTCGGCTTCCGTGAGGCTGTTCTCGTTCGGGAACAGCCCCTCCTCGAGACCGCTCACGAACACGCCGTGAAACTCCAGCCCTTTCGCCGAGTGCACGGTCATGAGCTGCAGCGCGTCGGCGCCGGCCTGCGCCTGGTGCTCGCCCGCCTCCAGCGCGGCGTGGGCGAGGAAGGCGGTCAATTCGTCGGGCTCGTCCGTGCCGGCGATCTCGCCCGCCGGCTGCACGTCGCGCTCCGCGATGAACGTCGTTGCGGCATTCACCAGTTCCTCTAGATTCTCCAGCCGATCCGCGCCTTCCTTCTCCGACCGGTAATGGACGGTGAGCCCGCTCGTTTCGATCACGTGCGCGATGACTTCCGGCAAGGGCAGCCCGGCTGTGACGCTGCGCATCTGCTCGATCAGCGCCACAAACGCCGGGATGCCCTTGAGGGATGAGGGTTGAGGGATGAGGGATGAGCCCTCCGCCCTGCTCTTCGCGGCGCTCCAGAGGCTGGAGCCACGCGCTCGTGCCGCCTCCTGGAGCTGCTCGAGGGAGCGGCTGCCGATGCCGCGCGCCGGAAAGTTGACGATGCGCGTCAAGGCGCCGTCGTCGTCGCCGTTCGCGATCAATCTCAGGTACGCCAGCGCGTGCTTGATTTCCTGCCGCTCGAAGAAGCGGAGCCCCCCGTAGACCCGGTACGGCATCGCCGCGTTGAACAACGCATGCTCCAGCACCCGCGACTGGGCGTTCGAACGGTACAGGACCGCGATCTGATTGAGCGCGATGCCGGCCGCCCGCAGCCCCTTGACCTCGTCGACGATGTATCCCGCCTCCTCGAGGTCCGTCGCCGCTTCGTACACGCGCAACGGCTCGCCCTTGGCGTCCGCCGTCCACAGGTTCTTGCCGAGGCGCCTGCGGTTGTGGCCTATGAGAGCGTTGGCGGCGTCGAGGATGTGACCGTGAGAGCGGTAGTTCTGCTCGAGCTTGATTACGCGCCCGATCGCGAAGTCGCGCTGGAGGTCCTGCATGTTCGCGCTGGACGCCCCGCGGAAGGCGTAGATCGACTGATCGTCATCGCCCACCGCGAAAATCGCGCTCGCCGGTCCCGTCAGCAGCTTCAGCCACTTGTACTGCAGCCGGTTCGTGTCCTGGAACTCGTCGACGAGGACATGGCGGAAGCGCGCGCGGTAGTGCTCGCGCAGCGTCTCGTTCCTGGCGAGCAGCTCGTAGGAGCGCAGCATGAGCTCGGCGAAATCCACCACCCCCTCGCGCTGACATTGCTCGTCGTAGGCGGTGTAGATCTCCACCATGCGCCGCGTGAACTCGTCGTGGGCCTCGGCCTCGCGCGCGCGCAGGCCCTCCTCCTTGTTGGCGGCGATGAACCATTGCACCTGGCGCGGGGGGAAGCGCTCCTCGTCGACGTTCATGCTCTTCAGGAGGCGCTTCACCAGCGCCTGCTGGTCCTGGGTATCGAGGATCTGGAAGAGCTGCGGCAGGTTCGCTTCCCGGTGGTGGGTGCGCAGCATCCGGTTGCAGAGCCCGTGAAAGGTGCCCACCCACATACCGCGCGTATTGATCGGCAGCATGGCGGAGATGCGCGTCAGCATCTCCTTCGCCGCCTTGTTCGTGAAAGTCACCGCGATGAGACCTGCGGGTCCGGTCTGCCCGGTGTGGATCAGCCACGCGACGCGCGTCGTCAGCACGCGCGTCTTGCCGCTGCCTGCGCCCGCGAGGATCAACGCGGATTGATGGGGAAGCGTGACGGCTTCGAGCTGCGGTTCGTTGAGACCGGCCAGGAAATCGGAATGCATGGGAATCGTTCCGATTATATCTCGCGGAAGCAGTCCCGCGGGTCACGAAGTTCACTACAAGACTGTCTTCGGAGAACCCGCGGATCCCTACATTCCACCGATCGATCACAGGCCCTGATTCAACGCATATCAAGTGTCGTGCATCACGGATTTCACGTTCTACGCGTTCCCAGGGACTGCTTGCGACCGGGTGTATCCGTGACGAAGCGATGCTCCAAAATTGATGGCGCTGAATATGCTGCAGCCAGGCGAGTGCGGGTGATTCCGGACATCTCGGATGCTTCGGCGCGCCGTGATCGTCGGGCGAGTCCCAGATCGTGGGACCTACCTCGCTACCGTCGCTTGAGCCAGCCCGAGCGCCTTCACCTTTCCCGCCACGGACTGAGCGTCCCGCTCGGAGTGCAGGTTGACGATGCGCACGCGGTACTCCACGGCGGCGGCGCTTTTCACGGGCTGGATCACGGCCGGGTATCCCGCCCGGCGCACCGCGTCGTAGTCGCGAAGCGCCGCCTGCTGGTCGGGCGCGGTGCTGACCTCCACCCGGAACCTGCCCCTGCGCCGCGCGCCGCCGGCGACGGCGTCGAGCTCCGTCTCCGCAGCCCACTGGCGCAGTTGGGCCGCGTCCACTTTGCCCACCGGCAGCGGGGCCTGCTGGCGCGGCGCGACGAAGAAGGCGAGCGGCTCGGACATCGTGATTTCCCCGGTCTGGGCGTGGCCCACGGAGATTCTTCCTTCGATCAGGCACACGAGGTCGCGCTGGTCGTCCGACCTGCCCCAGAGGTCCGTGCCGCGTATGCCGGCGGTGACCGTCGCGACCCTGATCGTCACGTCGCGCTCGAACGCCTGCCTGGAGAAGATCCCGGTGGTGAAACGAAACGCCCCGCGCGCCACGTCGAGGGACGCGGTGACGAGTCTCCGCGCGCGATCGTCCCGCTTCTCGGCGAGTCCGTCCAGGTTGACTACCGCGTTCTCGCCGAGCTTGACCGCGCTGCCGTCCGCGAGCTTCAGCAGCGCGCGGGAGCCCGCCCCGGTGACGATCCGGTCCTGGTTCTGCAGCGACATGCCGACCTCGAGCGGGACGCGATCCGTAGAGCCCGCGCGCTCGACCCACGCAGGACTGACCGCCCCCTCGACCGAGAGCGTCGCGCCCGCCGCCGGGCTTGCGAGCAGCGCGGCTGCGAGTATCAGGCTGAATCCGGGTTTCACTGCTTTCTCTCCTGATTTGTCATCCGGTGCCGGACATATACGGCGGAGTCGCAGCGCCGGATGAGGTAAGGACCTGTTCTATAATTGACACTTTTTGCAGTTCGGGCAATGGATAACAAATACAATCCGCACGCCGTCGAGCGCCAGGCCCAGGATTACTGGGAGCGCACGGGCGCCTTCCGCGCGGAGGAGGCGTCCGACAAGCCCAAGTACTACTGCCTGTCGATGTTCCCGTACCCCTCGGGCAAGCTCCACATGGGGCACGTGCGCAACTATACGATAGGCGACGTTCTCACCCGCTACCACCGCATGAAAGGCTGCAACGTGCTGCAGCCCATGGGCTGGGACGCGTTCGGCCTGCCCGCCGAGAACGCCGCGATGGCGAACGAGGTGCCGCCCGCGCGCTGGACCTACGACAACATCGCCTACATGAAGCGGCAGCTCGTTTCGCTCGGCTTCGCGCTCGACTGGTCGCGCGAGCTGGCGACGTGCAAGCCGGACTACTACCGCTGGAATCAGTGGCTGTTCCTGCGCATGCTGGAGAAGGGCCTCGTCTACAAGAAGACCGGCATCGCGAACTGGGACCCGGTCGATCAGACGGTGCTCGCGAACGAGCAGGTGATAGACGGCCGCGGCTGGCGCACGGGCGCGGTTGTGGAAAAGCGCGAGATCCCGATGTACTACATGGGAATAACGCGCTACGCCGACGCCCTGCTCGCCGACCTCGAGAAGCTCCCGGGCTGGCCCGAGCGCGTGAAAACGATGCAGGCCAACTGGATAGGGAAGAGTATCGGTGTACGCTTTGCATTTCCATATGAACCGCCGCAATCAGCGGGCACGGATCGTTCCTCGGGGACCGGTGAGAAAGGCCTGCTTTGGGTCTTCACCACCCGCGCGGATACGATCATGGGCGTCACTTTTGTCGCCGTGGCCGCTGAACACCCGCTTGCCGAGCAAGCCGCGAGAGGCAATCCAAAGCTCGCAGCCTTCATCGAGGAATGCAAGGGCGGCAGCGTCATGGAAGCCGACCTCGCCACGATGGAAAAGAAAGGGATGGACACCGGGCTATCGGTTATCCATCCGCTCACGAACAAGAAGGTCCCGGTGTGGGTTGGCAACTATGTGCTGATGGGCTACGGCGATGGGGCAGTCATGGGGGTGCCCGGCCACGATCAGCGGGATTTCGAGTTCGCGCAGAAGTACGGCCTATCCATCGTTCCGGTCATAAAGCCGAAGGACGAGGAGCTGAAGCAACCGCTGGAGCAGGCCTACGTCGAGTACGGCGCGTGCTTCAACTCCGGAAAGTACGACGGCCTGGATTACGAGCGCGCGGTGGACGCCATCGCCGCCGATCTCAAGGCCATGGGACTGGGGGAAAAGCAGGTGCTGTGGCGCCTGCGCGACTGGGGCATCTCGCGCCAGCGCTACTGGGGCACGCCGATCCCGATCATCCATTGCGCCGATTGCGGCGACGTGCCGGTGCCGGACGCCGAGCTCCCCGTGGTGCTGCCCGAGGACTGCGTGCCGGACGGCACCGGGAATCCGCTCAACAAGCGGCCCGATTTCGTGAACTGCCGGTGCCCGAAATGCGGGAAGCCCGCCCGCCGCGAGACCGATACCATGGACACGTTCGTCGACTCGTCCTGGTATTACACGCGCTACGCCTGCACCGACAATGGCCAGAGCATCGTCGATGAGCGTGTGTCGTACTGGCTGCCGGTGGACCAGTACATAGGCGGCATCGAGCACGCCATCCTCCACCTCCTCTACTCGCGCTTCTGGACCAAGGTCATGCGCGACCTCGGGCTCGTCGTTTTCGGCGAGCCGTTCACGCGCTATCTCCCCCAGGGCATGGTGCTGAACGAGATCTACTCCAGGAAGTCGGAGAGCGGGCGCATCCTCTACTACAACCCGGTCGACGTCGACGCCAGGGTGGACGACGCCGGCAAGCGCAGCGCGACGCTGAAAGCCGATGGACTGCCGGTGGAGTACGGCGGCATCGGCGCGATGTCGAAGTCCAAGAACAACGGCGTGGACCCGCAGGAGCTGATCGAGCACTACGGCGCCGACATCGCTCGCTTCTTCATTATTTTTACCTCGCCTCCCGAGATGACGCTGATGTGGTCGGATGCCGGGGTGGAGGGCGCGGCACGTTTCATGCGGCGGCTTTGGACCTACGGCGCGAGATTCAAGGAAGGCGGCGGGCCGGCAGTCGCCCCGGACCTCCGGAAAGCCACGCGCCTCGAGGTCCATTCGGTGCTCAAGCAGGCGAACTACGACATGGAGCGTCATCAATTCAATACCGTCGCCTCGGCGGCGATGAAGATACTGAATGCGCTCGAGCGGCTCTCCGGCGTGGAAGATCCGGCCGCAAAGGAAGGATTGTCCATATTGCTGCGGCTCCTCGCGCCGATCACGCCGCACATCTCCCATGCGCTCTGGCGCGAGCTCGGATTCGGCGAGAGCGTGCTGGAGGCGCCCTGGCCCGAGCCGGACCCCACGGCCCTCATAGAGGACGAAATCGAGCTCGTGGTGCAGGTGAACGGCAAGAAGCGCGGTGACGTGCGGGTGCCGCGCGACGCCGACCGCAAGGCGATCGAGGCCATCGTGCTCGCCGATCCCGCCGTGCAGCGCCACGTCGAGGGCCAGGCGGTAAAGAAGGTGGTGGTGGTGCCGGGCAGGCTCGTGAATGTGGTAATCTGAACTTGGATTCCCGCCTGCGCGGGAATGACGATAAGCGGCGTGTTCCGGGAGGCAACGGGCATGACTGGCAGGGTCATCCTTCATCCTTCATCCTTCATCCTTCTCGCCGCAGCCCTGCTGCTGGCTGGCTGCGGCTTCCATCTCCGCGGCACGGCCACCCTGCCCTTCAACACCCTCTACGTGCAGGCGCCGCCGCTCTCCCCTTTCGCGCTCCAGCTGAAGCGCGCCGTGCAGGCCGGGAGCTCGACCAAGGTCATCGAGCGCGCCGACCAGGCCGAGGCCATCCTGCAGATCCTGACCGAGGTGCCGGAAAAGGAGATACTCTCGCTGGGCGGCGGCGGCCGGGTGCGAGAGTTCCAGCTCCGCTATCGCGTGCAATTCCGGCTGACCGACGCGCAGAATCGCGAGCACATACCCGCGACCGAGATCATCCTGAAGCGCGATTACTCCTTCAACGACGAGCAGGTGCTGTCCAAGGAATCCGAGGAAGCGCTGCTCTATCGCGACATGCGCACCGACGCGGTGTACCAGCTGGTGCGGCGCCTGCAGACGGCGAAGCCGCAGTCCTGAGAAGTGCGAATCTCCACCGAGCAGCTCGCCCAGCATCTCGCCCGCGAGCTGAAGCCGCTCTACTGTGTGTTCGGCGACGAGACGCTGCTCGCGATCGAGGCGGCCGACCGGGTGCGCGCGCGCGCGCGCGCCGAGGGCTACGCCGAGCGCGAAGTTCTCACGGCGGACGCCGGCTTCAAGTGGGGCGAGCTGGCGTTCGCTGGCAATTCCCGCTCGCTCTTCTCCGTTCGGCGGATCCTCGAGCTGCGCGTTCCGGGAGGCAAGCCCGGCGTCGACGGCGCAGCCGCGCTGCAGTCCTGGTGCGAGCGGCCGCCTCCCGACACCGTCGCCATCATTCACCTTCCCGGCCTCGACTGGCGGGCGCAGAAGTCGGCCTGGTTCGAGGCACTCGATCGCGCCGGGGTCGCCGTCGAGGCGAAGACCGTCACGCGCAAGGCGCTACCCGACTGGCTCGCCGGCCGCCTCAAGGCGCAGCGCCAGGAAGCGGACCGGGAAACGCTGGAGTTCATCTCGGAGCGCGTCGAGGGCAATCTCCTCGCCGCCTGGCAGGAGGTGCAGAAGCTGGCGCTCCTCTTCCCGGAAGGCAGCATCGGCTTCGAGCAGGTGCGCGATGCGGTGCTCGATGTCGCGCGCTACGACGTATTCAACCTGGGCGAAGCGCTGCTCGAGGGCGACGCGGCGTACCTCGCCCGCATGCTGGATGGGTTGCGCGGCGAAGGGGTCGCGCCGCCCCTGGTGCTGTGGGCCCTCTCCGACGAGATTCGCGCCATCGGCCGCGTCCTCTCAGCCGCGGCGGCCGGCGGCAGCCCGCCGCAGCTGTGGCGCGAAACCAAGGTATGGGGCGCGTCGCACCAGGCGGCGATGCAGCGGAATCTGCGGCGCTTTACGCGCGAGCAGGTCGAGGCTGCCATCGCGCACGCCGCAAAAGCGGACCGCATGATCAAGGGACTCATACGCGGCGACGCGTGGGACGAGCTGCTGCAGCTCGCGCTGCGGTTCGCGAGCGGTGCGCCGGGCAAGCCGGCGGTCCGGCGCGGCCCAACCCCTGCGCAGAACAAAGCGCAACCCGCGCCGCAACCGGGCCTGTTCTAGGCGACCACGACGGCGAAGCCCGCCGGGGTGGTCGGGAAGGTGTGCTGCTAGAATCACGGCATGGACGTCCAGACCTACATGCACGGCGTCGGCCGGCAGGCGCGGGCGGCGTCGCGCGCGATCGCGCGGGCCGATACGGCGACCAGGAACCGGGCGCTGGAGGGCATGGCGCGCGCCATCGAGCACGACGCGCAACGCCTGATCGATGCGAACGCCCGCGATCTCGAGGCCGCGCGCCGGCAGAACCTCGATGCCGCGATGATCGATCGCCTGACGCTGACCCCGAGAGTGATCGCGGCGATGGCGGACGGCCTGCGGCAGATCGTGGCGCTGCCGGACCCGGTGGGCCAGGTGATCGGGGTGAGGGAGCGTCCCTCCGGCATCAAGGTCGGCCAGATGCGCGTGCCGATCGGCGTGGTGGGCATCATCTACGAATCGCGCCCGAACGTGACCGCGGACGCCGCCGGCCTGTGCGTCAAGGCCGGCAACGCGGCGATACTGCGCGGCGGGTCGGAGGCGCTCCACTCCAACCAGGCGATAGCCGCGTGCGTGCACGAGGGCCTGAAGGCCGCGGGACTGCCCGAGACGGCAGTGCAGGTCGTCGAGACCACCGATCGCGCGGCGGTGGGCGAGCTGATCACCATGCCGGACTACGTGGACGTGATCGTCCCGCGCGGCGGCAAGAGCCTCATCGAGCGGCTGATGCAGGACTCGCGCATCCCGATGATCAAGCACCTGCACGGCGTGTGCCACGTCTACATAGACGACCGGGCCGACGCGGAGAAGGCCATACGCATCGCGGACAATGCCAAGACCCAGCGCCTCGGCGTCTGCAACGCCATGGAAACGCTGCTCGTCGCGCGCCCGGTCGCGGCTGATATCCTGCCCAGGCTCGCCGCGATATACGCGGCGAAGGGCATAGAGCTGCGTGGCGACGAGGCGGCGCGGAAGATCGTCCCGCAGATGAAGCCCGCGACCGAGGAAGACTGGTACACGGAATACCTCGATGCCATCCTGTCCGTGCGCGTCGTCGACGGGCTGGACGAGGCGATAGAGCACATCGCCGCCTACGGCTCGCAGCACACCGACGCGATCGTGACCGAAGACGAGGCGCGGGCGCAGCGTTTCCTGCGCGAAGTCGATTCCAGCTCGGTGATCGTGAACGCCTCGACCCGTTTCGCCGACGGCTACGAGTACGGCCTGGGCGCGGAGATCGGCATCTCGACCGACAAGCTGCACGCGCGCGGCCCGGTGGGCCTGGAAGGCCTCACCTCGCTCAAGTACGTGGTCTTCGGCGACGGGCAGATCCG
>Ga0111538_10011673_pt1 | contig 11633 bp, 10 predicted proteins | sample SoiMethybrSBSTD1_FD_79669 | JGI IMG/M metagenome (GOLD analysis project Ga0111538, IMG submission 79669) | Bulk soil microbial communities from a Populus tree surrounding site in Tennessee, USA - Soil MetaG P. TD hybrid SBSTD1 (version 2)... | ecosystem: Environmental > Terrestrial > Soil >...
CAGGCCTCTCGGCGAAATCAGTGCACCGCAGGCGCGAACATTTTCCTCGGCGGTTCACTGAACCGCCGATACAGACAGAAAAAGATTTCTTGAGCGCCGAGGAGCGCCATTCGCCGAGACGGCCTGACGGCTCGGATGGCGGCCACTCGCATGGGCGCTCCGATCAAGCGAACCGGGGAATACAGAGGCGCGGCGCGGATTGCTATTCGAACCGCGTGGGCACCGCCACGACGGTAAATGCGTCGCCGTCGCTCCACAAGAGGACGTCGCCGCGCACGCCGGAGTGCTGGCGATTGGGAATCACCCGGTCCGAGGCATAGAAGTCGGCGCCTTGCCGCCGCAATCTCGCCATCACGCTGGCATGCTCCACACCGGGATTCTCACTCAACGCATTCGAAATGAGCGCGACCCGCGGATTCACGAGCGAGACGAACTCGTCGCTGCTCGCATCGTCCGCTCCGTGATGTCCGACCTTGAGAACCGACGACTGCAGGAGCTCCGCCGGCCAGTGATCCTCGATGAAGTTTTCCGTGGTGAATTCCCCGTCACCCATCAAAAGCAGCACGAAGTCTCGATATTGCACGCGATACACCATGGAATCGTTGTTCTCGGTGCTTCCTGTCTGCGTGGGTTGGATGAAATCCGGCATCGTGGACTCTTTCCTCCCCGCGGAGAGCAGATCCACGCGCAACCCATTCCCCCAGCGCAGCGCGGGCTCGTTCTCGCTCGACGCCCCCCATTCCAAGAGCACATGCCGCCCGAATGCCGGATGGTCTCCAATGCAATTCAAGAGCTTGGTGTAGTGCCGGATGGTGAAAGTCTTGTTGCGAATGTCGAGGAACGTCCCGCACGCAATCGGCGCTGCTCCGGCCGTGAACACGCGGAACACTCCGTCCAAGCGCTTTTCCTCGTCGCCGTAGAAGCCGCCGATGTGATCTTCATGGAGGTGCGTGAGCGAGGCGAAGTCGAGCGCGGTAACCCCTTCGTTGGCCAGAAAGCGGCGCACCGTGTTGCCGTCGTTGGGAAGGCCGGAATCGATGAGCGTTGTGGTGCCGTCCGGCGCGCGCAGAAAAAGTGAATCTCCCCAGCCGACGTCGATCATCGCAAAGAACAAGAGCTCTTCTCGTGCCGCCGCGGCGACGGTGAACGTCGGGCGCTCGGACAACGTGCGCGCGATCTCGTTTCCGGCCGGATCGCGCAGGCGAGCCGTCCACGCGTACGTCCCTTCGGGAACCCCCACGAGCTTGACCATACCGCTCGACTTGTACTCTTTCGATCCGGAATACGCGTGGCGGTAAAGCTCATCCATGCTCTGCCCATAGTCGATGGCCGCGAGCACCGGCTCGTTCGCTTCCCACACCGCAAACGCTTGTCCACTTTCCGAGAGGATTTCGAAGGAAAGCAGCTCAGGTGGGATCTGATCCGCATCGGGATCGACCGCGCGTTCCCCGCCGGTGCAGGATGCGAGAAAGAGCAATGTCGCGAGGAGCAGGATTCGAGAAAGCACGGAAAAGCCTAACGGTTGAGAAGATACCAAGTCAAACCAGCGCATCGACTTCGTTCAATCGGAACGCGATCCCAAATCGGCCGGCGCGCGCGATCGCCCCACGAATCCGGCGAGCGCAACCATGGTCAAAAGCGGCGGAATCATCTGCACGAATTGGGTCGGAGCTCCTTGCCCTTGAAGCCGGATCTGCAACGCTTCGGCGAGACCGAACAAGAGACAGGCCGCCGCGGCGCCGGCCGGTCTCCACTTTCCGAAAATGACGGCGGCAAGGGCGATGAATCCGCGTCCCGCGCTCATATTCTTTACGAATTGCGAGGCTTCGAGCGACAAGTACGCTCCGCCAAGTCCGGCGATCGCGCCGCCCAAGATCACGGCGCGCGCGCGCACCCCTGACGGATCGACTCCCGCCGCACGCACCGCTTCGGGATGCTCGCCCGCGGCCACGATGCGCAATCCGAAGCGCGTCCATCGCAAGATGACGATGACGAGCGCCACGCAACCGAGAGCCAAAGGGACAAGCGGCGTGAAGCCGGCCAAGGTGATCGCGCCGAATCCGGGAATGCGCGGAGAGTTCGCGGAAGTTTCGAACAGCACCGCCAGAAGAAACTGAGTCGTTCCGAGCGCCAGCAAGTTGAGCGCGATACCAGTGACGATCGCATCTCCGCGCAGGCGCACGGCGAACAGCACGAGCAGCGCACCCATGATCGCGCCGGCGGCCATCCCCGCGGCAGCGCCCAGCCAGGGATTCCCGAATTGATCGGCAACCACCGCGGAAGCGAAGGCACCGGCCAGAAGCTTCCCTTCGAGCGCAACGTTAGCAACTCCGGCACGCTCACTCAGGACTCCGCCCATGGCCGCGAAGAGAAGCGGCGTTGCCAAGCGCAGCGCGGAAGCGAGCAGGACGAGATCGATCATGCGCGCCGTCCGGAGAAAAGCCGTGATCCGCGCGCGAAGAGGTGATCGCCGGCCACCACGAACAACAGGATGACCGCTTGCACGATCCAGATGATGTCGCGCGGAACGCGCGTGAAGAGATCGATCTCGATCGCGCCGGCGCTGAGCGTGCCGATCAAGAGCGCGGCCAGGAGCATTCCCCAACCGGACAATCTCCCCAGGAGAGCAACAGCGATTCCCAGAAATCCGATGCCGCCCGAGAAGTTGTCCAGGAACCGATAGCGGAATCCCAGGACCTCGTTCACGCCGCCCAACCCGGCCAGTGCACCCCCCCAAGCCATGGCGGCCAGAATCGTCTTCTTTGGCGAGATGCCCGCCGTGATCGCCGCTTTTTCTCCTTGGCCCAACGCCCGCAGCTCATAGCCGAACGGAGTGCGCTGCACGAGCCATGAGACGAACAGCACGGCGGCGAGCGCAACGAAGAGCGCGATGTTGGCCGGGCTCGAGGCGGGAAACGGATTCCCCTGAATCGGGAGCGCTCCCAATCGGGGAAGGCGGGCGGCCGCGGGAATGGCTGCGGTCTGCGGAATCATCCCCGGCTCCTGGAATACATGCACGGTGAGATAGCCGGTCAATCCCGCGGCGATGAAGTTCATCATGATCGTGTTGATGACTTCGTGCACTCCGCGCGTCGAGCGCAAGAGACCGGGAATCGCGCCCCACAAAGCGCCTGCGAGTGCCGCAGCGATCATGGCTGCCGGAATGACGACGATCCCGGGAAGAAAGGGAAGCCCCAAGGGGACCATCGCGGCGGCAAATGCGCCCACCAGGAGCTGTCCTTCGCCTCCGATGTTGAACAGCCCGCCGCGATATGGAATCGCCACCGCCAAACCGGCGAACAGAAGCGTCGTCGTCGTGAAGAGGACCGAAGCGATGCCGCTCCACGAACCGAAGATGCCTTCGACGAGCGCGGCTCCCGCGTCGAGCGGATTCTCCCCGATCGAGGCGACGATTCCTGCGCCCAAGAGCAAGGCCAGAGCCACGGCCAAGAGCGATTTCGCGATCGCCATCAAGGATGCGCGTGCGCTCACCGGCGGACGTCTTCGCCGGTCATGCAGAGTCCGAGCGCTTCCTCGTCGGCTGCGCCGCGCGCGAATTCCCCTCTCCACTGACCTCGAACGAGAACGAAGATGCGATCGGCGAGACGGAGAACTTCGCTCAGATCGGAAGAGATCAGAAGACAAGCGCCGCGTTGATCGCGGAGATCGAGGATGCGCTGGTGAATCGCTTCCTGCGTGGCGACGTCGACGCCGCGCGTCGGATGAACGGCAAGCAGAACGGGAGGATTGCCTTCGATCTCGCGCGCCAGAACGAGCTTTTGTTGATTGCCGCCGGAGAAGATGCGCACTGGTGCGGCGGGCTCGTCCGGAACCACTTCGAAGGCCTTCATCCGTTTTCGCGCGTGCGCGAAGATGGCGTCGTGATCCAAGGCGATTCCGCGCCGAAAGCGAGGCTCGCGCTGCTTTCCCAGAATGAGATTCTCTGCCGCGGTCATGCCGTCGATGACGCCTGCTTCCCGCCGGTCGCCGGGAATGTGGGCGAGTCCCAATCTGCGCAGTTGCGCCGGCGATTGATCCGCGATCGGCACGCCGCGCAAGCGGATCTCGCCGCGGAACGATTGCATTCCGGTGATCACCATCTCCAGCTCGCGCTGCCCGTTTCCTTCGACTCCCGCCACACCCACGATCTCGCCTTCGCGCACTTGCAAGAAGATTCCGTTCAAGCGCGGCTTCTCTCCCGACGGCGCATCGTCGCGAACGTCGCGCAGCACGAGCGCCACGTCGCCCGGCGCCAGACGCGGCGCAGGATCGATCGCCGCCGGCTCGCGCCCCACCATGCGGCGGACGAGCTCGCGCTCGTCCAATTCCTGCACGCTCGTGGAGGACACGACCTGCCCCCGGCGCAGGATCGTGACGCGATCGGCATGCTCCAAGATTTCCGGCAAGCGATGCGTGATGAGGATGATCGAGGTCCCCCCTGTGGCCAAGCGGCGCATCGTCTCGAACAGCGCGCGCGATTCCTGCGGGGTCAACACCGTGGTCGGCTCGTCGAGAATGAGAAGCCGGGCGCCTCGCCACAGGACCTTCAAGATCTCGAGCCGTTGGCGTTCCCCCACCGACATCCGTTCCACGCGGCGATCCGGATCGAGGTCGAGACCGAATTGTTCTCCCACTTCGGTGAAGAGCGCCCGTCCCTTCCGTCGGTCGAGCAGCCCCAGGCGCCCCGGCTCATCTCCTAAGATCGCGTTCTCGAGCGCTGTCATGGTGGGAATCAGCATGAAGTGTTGGTGCACCATGCCGATGCCGCGCGCTTGCGCGTCGCGCGGGCTATGCGGTCGATAGAGCTCGCCGTCGATCTCCATGCGCCCTTCGTCCGCCGGCATGAATCCATCGAGAATGCGCGCCAGGGTGGATTTCCCGGCGCCGTTCTCTCCGGCAATGGCGTGAATCTCGCCCGGGGCGACTTCGAGATGCACGGAATCCAGCGCGACGACGCGGCCAAAGCGCTTGCGAATTCCTTCCAGCTCCACACGCGGACGCGCGCCGCTGCGAATGCCGCGCTCGCGATTCGCGGCGCAGCTGTCCGGCGCGCCGCTCACGGCGAGCGCTCGCGGCGTTGGATTTCCCAAGCCTGTGCGTACACTGCAAACTTCACCATCGAATGAATCACCGCGATCAAGAGCCCGTGAACACCATCGCGCCATCCGGATTGCACGACATACTTCCGGAAGAACGCCGCCGCCGGATGCATCACCAGATGAAACGCCCCGATCTCGCGGCGCCGGGCCCGATCCGGTGCGAGAAGGCGCGAATAACGCACCATGCGATCCAAGGAGGACGCGATTGTCGGGTGAGTGTCGTGCTCGAGCGCTCCCGTCAAATCCACGATGGGGCCGGGGACGTGCAGCGTTTCGTGCACCGGACCGCCGCGGACCGTGGCGTGCTCGCGCTGCACGAGACGGATTTGCGGATCCGGCCACCAACCCCCGTGGCGAATCCATTTGCCGAGGAAATGATTCTTGCGACGCACGCGAAATCCTTGCGCGCCGTCCGGCCGCGCCACCGCTTCGCGGATTTGCGCGGCCAGCTCGGGTGTGACCACCTCATCCGAGTCCAAGCGAAATACCCAGGGGCAATGCACCGCGCCCAACGCCTGGCGGAGCTGAACCGCGAAGTCTCCCGGCCAAGGACGCACCTCGACGCGCGCCCCCAGGGATTCCGCGATCCGCGCCGTTGTATCGCGGCTTCCTCCGTCAATGACGACGATCTCATCCGCCCACGAAACGGATTGCAGCGCGCGCGCGATGCGCGCCTCTTCGTTCAGCGTGATCATGCAGACGGAGATCTTTTCCCCGCTCACGAGCGCCTCGTCTCGCGCGGCACCACGATGTCCCCAGCGATGATCGAATCCGCCAGGCTCTGCGTGCGGGCCAACATTTCCGGCGTGAGAAGTTGGCGGTTGTTCTCGTCCAGCGCGTAGCCGACGCCCTCCTCGCGCAATCCAAGCTCGACGAGACCACCTCGAAACTCCTTCCCATGCACGGCCAAGATTTCTCGTTCCACCGCGACGTCGACGCGTTTCAGCATCGAGGTCAGCACCGTGCCGGGAGCCACGCCGTTCTGATTGGAGTCCACGCCGATCGCATACACGCCTCGATCGCGAGCCGCCTCGATCACACCCAAGCCGGTGACGCCCGCGGCATGGAAGATCACATCCGCTCCCTGCCCGATCTGCGCTAGTGCGATTTCTTTTCCCCGCACCGGATCCGCGAACGCTTCCGGTCGCACGCCGGCGTAGCCCACGAGCATGCGCACGTCGGGACGCACCCGCATCGCCCCGGCGCGATAACCCGCTTCGAACTTGTGGATCAAGGCGACATCCATCCCGCCGACGAATCCGAGCGTTCCGGTTTTCGTTGCCATGGCCGCCAACGCCCCCACCAAGAAAGCGCCTTCTTCTTCTCGAAAGACGAGCGAGGCCACGTTGGGAAGATTCTCGAGACGGCCGTCCACCAAGACGAACGCGACACCGGGAAAGTCGGGAGCGACGGAACGAATCGATTCCGTGAACAGGAATCCGACCCCGATGACCACGTCGAATCCGTGCTCGGCGAGGCGTCGCAATCCCACTTCGCGGTCCGCGTCATGTCCCGGCTCGAAATCGGCGGTCTCCATCGGAACCGTGCGTCCTGCGCGCAGCATTCCTTCGTATGCGCCGTCGTTGAAGGATTTGTCGCCACGCCCGCCAACGTCGAAGACCATCCCGACGCGAAACGGTTTCTTCCCGCCTTCGCTCGTCTTCTCCGTCTTTGCTGCGCAGCCCGCGAAGAGAATGGCGAGAACCGCCACGCCGAGCAGCATCCCCACTGCGGCACACTGTCGTGCGACGCAGCATTGTACGGCGCGCATTCTCATCGCGCGCTCCGCTGCGCCACGCGCGCCTCGACTCGCTGCGCTTGGGCGCGCGCCTCGCACACGATTTCCGCGGAGCTCATGCGCGCCAGCGCACCATTCTCCACCAGCACTTCGCCGGCCACCACGACATGACGCACATCCTGGGATTTCGCCGAATACACGAGCGCTGTCGCCGCATCGGTCACCGGCGCCGCATGCGGAGTCTCCAAATCGACGGCGATCAAATCGGCATCTCTTCCGGGAGTGATCCGTCCGATGCGGTCTTCCCATCCTAGCGCTTCGGCGCCGTTCCAGGTGGCCATCGTGAGAACGTCTTGGGCGGTGAGCTTCCCCGGTCCGGCCTGCGCGGCGGAAAGGAGCGCCGCTTCGCGCATCTCGGCGAACGCATCCAGCGTGTTGTTCGCCGGCGCTCCGTCGCAGCCGATGGACACGTGCACTCCGCGATCGAGAAGCCGGCGCACTTGCGCCACACCCGATCCCAATTTCAGATTCGTGCGCGGGCAGTGCAGCACGCGCGTTCGCGATTGCGCCAAGAGATCGATCTCTTCGTCGTCGAGCCAAACGCAGTGTGCGAGGAGCGTCTTCGGTCCCAAGAATCCGAGATCCGCGAGCACGCGGAGATTGCGGCGCCCCTTCACGCGCTCGACGAGCGCGGTCTCCTCCGCGCTTTCCGCGGCATGGGTGTGCAGAAGAAATTCTCCGCGCGTCAATCGTGCCACTTCGCGGATCAAGTCTTCCGTGCACGAGAGCACGAAGCGCGGCGCAAATGCGTAGCGCAACCGTCCTCCTGCGGCGCCGTCCCATCTCTCGGCCAGATCGAAGCTCTCGCGCAGCGCATCCACGGTGGTCTCGAGAAGCTCGAGCGGAACGCCGTCACCGTCGTCCATCATGGCTTTGCCCGAGGCCGCTCGAATTCCTGATTCCTCGAGCACGCGAAAGACCGCGTCATGATGGCGCGTCGTGCCCATGTCGAGGATCGTCGTGGTGCCGCCCAAGAGAAGCTCGGCCACCGACAATCGCGCCGAGGCGGTGATGCTCTCCGCATCGTGCGCCGCTTCGAGCGGCCAGATCTTCGTCTTGAGCCAAGGGAGAAGGGGAAGACCTTCCGCCAATCCGCGAAACAACGTCTGGCAGAGATGCACGTGCGTTTGCACGAGGCCGGGAAGAATCGTGAGACCGCGCGCGTCGAGGATCTTCGCATCAGGGGCGCGCGCGGCAAGATCGCCGCCGGCCTCGAGGATGCGGCCCCCTTCGACGAGCACATCGCCTGCGGTCTCTTCCCAGTCCGGCCCGCCGATCAGAATCCGCGCGGCGTTGCGTACCAGGAGGGAGCTCATGCCCGGCTTACCGATTCCATGCGGGACCGGAGACGATGTGGGTGCCGGCTCGTCCTTCCATCGCAGCGGACAATTCCTCCGGAGAAGTGATGATCGCCTCGTCTCCGCCCCACTCGACGAAGTCGATGGCCGCTTCCATTTTCGGGCCCATGCTTCCGGGAGGAAACTGACCCGCGCTCAAATGAGCGCGAGCTTCGCGGGTCGTGATGCGATCGATCTCTCGCTGCGTTTCCTTCCCGAAATCGAGCGAGACTTGCGGCACCTCGGTCAAGATGACGAGGCGCTCGGCATCGAGCTGGCGCGCCAAGACCGCTGCGGCGCGATCCTTGTCGATCACCGCTTCGACGCCGGCGAGCCCTCCATGCACGCGCGCCACGGGAATCCCGCCGCCGCCCGCGCCGATCACGACGAAGCCTTTGCCGATCAACGCGCGAATCGCGCTCCACTCGACGATCTGCAGCGGCTTCGGCGAAGGAACGACGCGCCGGTATCCCCGTCCCTCATCTTCGCGCATCTTCCAGCCCTTCTCGCGCGCCAGCTCGTCCGCTTCCTCCTTCGAATAGAACGGACCAATGGGTTTCGTGGGATTGGCAAAAGCCGGATCATTGCGATCCACCACCGATTGCGTCACGACGGAGACGACGGTGCGCTCGATTCCCCGCCTGCGCAGCTCGTTGCCAAGAACCTGCTGCAGCATGTAGCCGATCCCGCCCTGGGAGTCGGCGCCGCACACGTCGAGCGGCATGGGCGGGATGATGTCTCGCGCCGCCTCGTTGCGCACCACGATGTTGCCCACGATCGGTCCGTTGCCGTGCGAGAGCACGACCTGAATCCCAGAGGCGAGCAAGTCGGCGACGCCGCGCATCGCGACGCGCGCCACTTCGATTTGTTCTTCGATGGTGCCTCGCCCGCTCTCGGAGAGAATTGCATTCCCTCCCAGCGTAATGACGATCATGTGCGCTGCGTCAGGCTTCGCGCGGCTGCGGGAGGAACGCGCCGAAGAGTCCGCCCTGCCGGTTGTCGCCGACGGCGATGCGCCGAATGCGGGGAGCGCATCGCTCGAGAATCTCGCGGGCCAACAACATGACTTGAGGGACTTCTTTCCCGAACGGAACCTTGTTCACATAGACGAGCGCTTCCACGTCGCCGGGAATCTTGGACAAGATCCCGCGCGGGTGGCGGAGGAGATCGACGAGCTTTCGGGGGGAGAGATTCTCTCCCCATTCGAGCCCCAAGAGATCGAGAATCACTTCGGGACGATGGCAAGTCTCGTCGTTCACCGGCATGTTGATTCCGTCGGCGCCGATCACGATCACGCAGTGCGTCGCGCAGAGCGGAATGGCCGGCTCACCCAAGCGATGGGCTTTGATCGAGCGCCCGCGGCAGCCGTCCGCTTCCACCACGACTTCATCCCAGCTCAATCCGGAAAGCAGATTTCCCAAGTAGTCGGCGGGCAGCCCCACGACTTTGTCGCGCATCATGCTGCGTCCGAGAAACGTGGCCGAGACGGAAGGCGAAGTTTGTCCCTTGAGAACCGCGCCGATCCAAGCCGCGTCGCTTCCCTTCGCATCGCGGCAGCTCTTCCACGCCGGCCCGTGCAGATCGCGATCGTCCCACAAGAGCACGTCCTGCATCGGGGAGAGCTCTTCCATTTTCATGCGCGCGGTCGTGGTGGCGAGAACACGGCGCCCGTCGCGGCCGAATTCCTCGCACAAGCGCAAGAGCGTCGACGTCTTTCCGCCGCCGCCGACGAGAGCCGTGACCGAGCCCGGCTTCAGCCCCAACGCCTCCGCCAGTGTCAGAAAATCCATGCGAGTCAATTCAAACCTTCTGGAGCAGGCTCTCGATCTTTTCGAGAGCTCTGGCAATGTTCTCCTTGGAGTTCGCGTAGGAGAAACGAATGTAGCCCTCTCCTTCCGGACCAAACGCGGTCCCGGAAAGAGCAGCCACACCGGCCTCCTCGAGAAGGCGGTTTTGCAGCTTCGCAGAGGAAAGACCCAATGCCTTCACGTTGGGAAACACATAAAACGCGCCTTTGGGTTCCACGCAATGAATGCCATCGATCGAATTCAATCCTTCGACGATGAAATCCCGGCGGCGCCGGAATTCCGCGACCATGCTGTCCCGATCGTGCTGCGGTCCCTTCAGCGCTTCGATTCCCGCAATCTGGCAGAAGCTCGCCGTGCACGAGTTGGAGTTCGTCATGAGACGCGCGATGTGCGGGGTCACATCCTTGGGCATGATGCCGTAGCCCAACCTCCATCCGGTCATGGCATAGGCCTTGGAGAAGCCGTCGACGACGATCGTGCGCTCCAGCATTCCCGGAAATTGCGTGATCGATTCGTGCTTCTCTTCGTACGTGATCTTCGAATAGATCTCGTCGGACAAGACCCACAAGTTGCGCCGCATGGCGATTTCCGCCACGTGACGCAGATCTTCGCGTGAAAGCATGGAGCCGCACGGATTGTGCGGAGAGTTCAAGATCAACATGCGCGTTTTGGGAGTGAGACGCGCTTCCAAATCCGCCGCGTCGAATGTGAACTGCCGCTCTTCGCGCAAGGGCAGCGGCACCGGCTTGGCACCGAAGAACGAGATGACCGATTCGTAGATCGGAAAGCCCGGATCCGGATAGATGACTTCATCGCCCGGGTTCACGAGCGCCAAGATCGCGAAGAACAATATGGGCTTGGCACCGGGGGTGATCACGACGTTGTCAGGACCGACCAAGACGCCGCGATCTTTCGAGAAGTACGAGGCAACCGCCTCGCGCGCTTCCATCAAACCGGCCGACGGACCGTAGTGCGTGTAGCCGCCGCGCAGCGCGGTGACCCCGGCGTCGACGATGTTGCGCGGCGTATCGAAGTCCGGCTCGCCGATCTCGAGGTGGACGATCTCGCGGCCGTGCGCTTCCAGCGCTTTGGCCCGGGCGAGCACTTCGAAGGCCGTTTCCGTCCCGAGCCCGGCCATTCGCCCAGCGATTCGTTCCACGGTTCTCCCCAGCCTTTCTGGATCGGTCAAGATAGCATTCGCCCGTCACTGGAGCGAGGGTTTTGCTTTTCGGCATCTTGGCGCAGGATCTTTGACGTGCGTCGAGGAATGGCTTCTTCAACCCGCCCTGACGCCCTCCAATTCTTGCGCGACGTGAAACGCCTCCGATCTCCCTGAAGTCCCTTCGGCGGGAAGTGAATTCGGACTCACAACACTCGTCGCGTAGGCATCTCATTTTCGTCCGCACGCCTGAATGTTTCCTTCGTCGGTTCACCGCAGGAGCAAGCCCATGCCTCTCGGCGAACTGGCGTACCGGAGGCGCAGCGGCGGTCGCCGCTCAGATTCCCGGTGTCTCGAGTCGAACTGTGTACCGCAGCGCGCCGGTAATGGATGCGCGCGAGGACCTGCAGTGGAGACGAGAGACACCGGGAA
>Ga0111538_10011674_pt1 | contig 11632 bp, 11 predicted proteins | sample SoiMethybrSBSTD1_FD_79669 | JGI IMG/M metagenome (GOLD analysis project Ga0111538, IMG submission 79669) | Bulk soil microbial communities from a Populus tree surrounding site in Tennessee, USA - Soil MetaG P. TD hybrid SBSTD1 (version 2)... | ecosystem: Environmental > Terrestrial > Soil >...
CGCCGACAGTTGGCGCCCGCACTCGCCCACGTAGCGGCGCTGATCGCAGGGGTGGCCCTGGCCACGGGAGCGGTGTACGCGCTCGACCTCTGACCCTTCCTCCCCGATCTTGGACTTCCACCGGTGCCCCAGCACCGACAGGAGTCCAAGATCGCGGAGGAAGGTCGCTCAGCCGGCCCGGCGGGCCTCGAAGGTGAAGCAGCCGGCGTCGGTGCTGCGCACGTGCACGAAACCGATCTCCGGGTTCGCGAGCAGCGCGCGCACCGTCGCGTCGTGGTCGTCGCCGGCCCGACGAACGTGATGTGGCCGTAGGCGCGCGCCCCGTCGCGGTCGAACGTGTTGAGCATGCGCCGGCTGCCCACGAACGCTGCCGGGTAGGTGCCCGTTTCCGTGTAGCCGGCGCACGGTCCACTATGGACGAACACGGGCCCGGCCTCCATCCACGGGTCGGTCCTCGTCCACGGGGTGTATGTCATCAGGACGATCGACTCGGCCGGATCCGCCGTGCGCAGGCAGCAGCGCAGCGGTTCCCCGCCGGCGGCCGGGTACGGCGCCCACACGTTGCCGAACTCGTCGGCGCCCTTCGCGCGCATCGCGGCGAGCCGGTCGGGGTCGATGGGACGGTACTCGATGTCAGCCATGCCCGTAGCCTGCCGGTTGCCGCGCCGCGAGTCCGGCGGGATTCGGACATCGCGTTTCGAGCCGGCGAGCGCTCGGCCGACCGATCCCTCAGCCGGCGTCCACGAGCTTGCGCAACAGCGTCGTGAGCTGACGGCGCTCGGCCGGCGCGAGCGGCGCGAGAACCCGTTCCTGGATCTCGTCGAGCACGCGGTCGAGCGCCTGCAACTGCTCGCTCCCGGCCCGGGTGATCGCCACGATGTTGCGACGCCGGTTGTCCGGGTTGACCGTGCGTTCGACGAGCCCACGCCGCTCCAGCTCGGCCAGCGCGTTGGCGACGTCGCTGCGGTCGACGCCCGTGCTGCGCCCGAGGTCCGCCTGGCCGACCGGACCCCACTCCTCCAGCGCGGCCAGCAAGCGGTAGTGGTAGCCGCGAAGGCCGGTGCCGCTGGCCGCGAACCCGTCGTTCAGCAGCCCGGACGAGCGGCCGTAGGTGCGGCCGATCAGCCAGGTCGGCCGATCCCGGATCCGGGACGGGGCGGACGTGTGGCGGGACGGCGGCGACTCGGGCACGGGCCGAGGCTACCAGTTGTTGGTGCCACCAACATGAGCTATGTTGGGCTTACCAACATTGGCCTGGCCCACATTTGAGGAGCCGTCATGCTCACCCTTCCCGTAGCCGGCACCGCCGACGCGAACCCGTCCGCTCGGATCCTGGCGATCGGGCGTAGCCCCACCGTGCTGTCCGAACTGGTCACGATCCTGCGTGCCAGGGGCTACGCCGCGGGCGCCACCAACGAGTTCGACCGCGTTCTCGACCTGTTCGACGCCGGGCGGCTCGACCTCGTGATCTTCGGCGGAGCGGTGCCGCCGGACACCCGCGAACACCTGCAGGAGGAAATCTCGGCGCGCAGCCGAAGGGTGGTTTTCGTCCGGGGCCACGCCGGCATTGCGGGACTTGTCGCGGCGCAGGTCGAGGAGGCCCTCGGCGGCGACACAACCGCCCAGGTCGCCTACGGGCCCCGGTCGATCCGCGTTTCGCTCGACGCGCCACGGGGCGTCACCGTCACCGCGTGGTGGCACACCTCGATCGTTCCGCCGGAACCCGAGAGCACCTCACGGGTGATCCTCGACGGGTTGCTCGACGCCGGCGACCACACGATCGCGATCCCTGACGACGTCCCCGCGCTGGCGTCGTTCGTCACCGTGTCCGTCGGATCGGCGGTCCACACATTCGTACTCGGGCCCGTGCCGGGCGGGACGACCCCCGTCAGCCCACGGCCGAGTACGCCAGCACCCCGCGCCTGATCGCGTCGATCGCGGCCTGCGCGCTGACCCGCACCCCGCCGGACCGGGCGGCGCCGGCGCCGGCCGACCCCGGCCCGGCGAGCTGCGCCAACTGCCCGAGCAGGTCCAGCACCTGGCGCGCCCAGCGCACGAAGTCGCCGGCCGGCATGTCGCCCTCGATGCCGTGCGCGCTCGCCAGCACCTTCGTCAGCGACTCGCCGCGCGCCCAGCGGTACATCGGCCAGGCGAATCCGAGGTCCGGCTCGCGGGTCAGCGCGAGCCCCCGGTCGGCCTCCTCGGCGGAGAGCTTGCGCCACAGCGCCAGCGTCGCGTCGACGGCGTCCGCGGCCGCCCCGCGCGGTACCGACGCCCGGTCGCCGATCCGGTCGGAGAGGTCGCGCCGCGACTCGTACAGCACCACGGAGACGGCCGCCGCCAGTTCCGCCGGCGCGAGCCCGTCCCACACGCCGGTGCGCACGCACTCGGCGACGAGCAGGTCGGCCTCCGTCCAGATCCGGGCCAGCGTGCGGCCGGCGTCGGTGACCCCGCCCGTCGGCGTCAGGTAGCCGCGGTCGGCGAGCAGCGCGCAGACCCGGTCGAACGTGCGGGCCAGCGATCCGGTGCGGGCGGCCACCTTGGCCCGCAGCCCCTCCGTCTCGCGATGCAGGCGCCACCGGCGTTCGGCCCAGCGGGCGTGCTCCTCGCGGTCCGGGCAGCCGTGGCACGGATGGCGGCGCAGCGCCGCGCGCAGGTCGGTCAGCACCGGGTCGTCGGCCGCTCCGCCGCGCCCCGCCGCCCCGCGCGCGCGGCCGTCGCGGCGTCCTTTCGGACGGTCGCCGCGCCGGCCGCCGCCAGAACCGCCACCAGCGCCGCCGCCGGAGCCGCCGACCGGAGCGCCGGCCGCGGCCGCGGCGTTGCGCAGCGACGCCGCGAGGTCGCGGCGCGCCTGCGGCGAGCGCGGGTTGAAATGCTTCGGGACGCGGACGCGGGCCAGCGGCTCCACCGGCGCGGCGAAGTCGGCCCCGGCGATCCGGCCGGCCCAGCGGTCCTCGGTGAGCACCATCGGGCGCGGCTCGCCGAACCCGCCGGTGCCCGGGTCCAGCACCACGGCGAGGCCGGCCCGGCGGCCCGTGGGCACCTGGATGACGTCGCCGACGCGCAGCCGCTCCAGCGACTCCACCGCCGCGGCCCGGCGCTGCGCGGCTCCCTGCCGCGCCAGCGTGCGTTCCCGGTCGGCGATCGCGATGCGCAGGTCGAAGTACTCGACGAAGTCGCCGAGGTGGCAGGCCATCGAGCGCTCGTACTGGCCCATCGCCTCGACGTTGCGCTGCACCTGGCGCGCCACCCCGACCACCGACCGGTCGGCCTGGAACTGGGCGAACGAGCTCTCCAGCAGGTCGCGGGCGGCCGCCGTGCCGACGTTGCCGACCAGGTTCACCGCCATGTTGTACGACGGCCGGAAGCTGGACCGCAGCGGATAGGTGCGCGTCGACGCGAGGCCGGCCACGTGCTGCGGGTCGACCTCCGGCGCCCACACCACCACCGCGTGCCCCTCGATGTCGATGCCGCGCCGGCCCGCCCGCCCGGTGAGCTGGGTGTACTCCCCCGGCGTCAGGTCGACGTGCTGCTCGCCGTTGAACTTCACCAGCCGTTCCAGCACCACGCACCGGGCCGGCATGTTGATGCCCAGCGCCAGCGTTTCGGTGGCGAACACGGCCTTGACGAGGCCGCGGACGAACAGCTCCTCGACGATCTCCTTGAACGTCGGCAACATGCCGGCGTGGTGGGCGGCGAGGCCGCGCTCCAGCCCGTCGAGGAACTCCCAGTACCCGAGCACCTGCAGGTCCTCGGCGGGGATGTCGCGGGTGCGCTCCTCGACGACGGCGCGGACCTCGGCCCGCTCGTCGGGGCCGTTGAGGCGGATGCCGGCGGCAAGGCACTGCTGCACGGCGGCCGAGCACCCGGCCCGGCTGAAGATGAAGTGGATCGCGGGCAGCAGCCCTTCCCGATCCAGCCGGTCGACGATCTCGAACCGCGACGGCACCGCCCGGCGCCGGCTCGACCGGCCGCGACGGTCGTCGACCCAGTCCAGCCGGCGCTGCTGATCGCGCGTGTAGCGCAGCAGTTCCGGGTGGACCTCGTGGTGCTCGGCCGCCTCCTGGTCGTGGAACAGGTCGAACATCCGCCGCCCGACGAGCATGTGCTGCCACAGCGGAACCGGCCGGTGCTCGCTGACCACGACCCCGGTCTCGCCGCGCACGGTGACCAGCCAGTCGGCGAACTCCTCGGCGTTGGACACGGTGGCCGACAACGACACCAGCGTCACCGACGCGGGCAGATGGATGATCACCTCCTCCCACACGGCGCCGCGGAACCGGTCGGCGAGGTAGTGAACCTCGTCCATGACCACATAGGACAGTCCGTGCAGCGCCGGCGAGCCGGCGTAGAGCATGTTGCGCAGCACCTCGGTGGTCATCACCACCACCGGCGCCGCGCCGTTGATCGCGTTGTCGCCGGTGAGCAGGCCCACCTTGTCCGCCCCGTGCACGGCCACCAGGTCGTTGTACTTCTGGTTGGACAGCGCCTTGATCGGCGTCGTGTAGAAGCACTTACGGTCCTGCCGCAGCGCCAGGTGCACGGCGAACTCGCCGACCACGGTCTTGCCGGCGCCGGTCGGCGCACACACCAGCACGCCCGACCCGCGTTCGAGCGCGCGGCACGCGTCGCGCTGGAACGGGTCGAGCTCGAACGACAGGCCCGCCACGAACTCGGTCAGGGCGGGTTCCTTCGCAGCCACCGCGGCTCGCTCGCGGGCCTCGGCGTACCGCTGGGCAGGGGTACTCGACGCCTCGCTCATGTGCTCAAGGCTATGCGAGGGGCCCGGGACCCGCCCCTGGGTATCGTGGCCGGGTGCCGATCTCCGCCGTGCTCTTCGACTTCCACGCGACGTTGGCCCAGGTCGAGGAGCCGACCGGGTGGGTGGTCAAGGCCGCGGCGGCGTGCGGCGTCGACCTTCCGACGGACGACGCGGCAGGCCTCGCGAAGGCGCTGGTCGCCGCCGGGCGTGCCGGCGGGCCGTTCCCCGACGCCGTTCCGGCCCACCTCGCCGACGTGTGGGAGCGGCGCGACCTGTCGGCCGAGGCGCACCGGGCGGCGTACGTCGGGTTCGCTGCCGGGGTCGAATGCGACATCGACGGGCTGCCCACCGCGCTCTACGACCGGCTGTTGATGCCCGACGGCTGGCGCCTCTACGCCGACGTGCCGCCGGTGCTGACAGCGCTGCGGAACGCCGGCGTGAAGGTCGCGATGGTCAGCAACATCGGCTTCGACCTGCGCCCCCTCTCGGCGGCACTGGGGATCGCCGACCTGATCGACGCGTACGCGCTGTCGTACGAGGTGGGCGCGTGCAAGCCGGCGCCGGAGATCTTCCGGGCCGCCCTGGACGAGCTGGACGTGGCGCCCCGCGACGCGCTGATGGTCGGCGACACCCCGGCCGACGCCGGCGCCGTGGCGATCGGCTGCCGCTGCCTGATCCTGCCGCCGAGCCCGCCCGACGCCGTGCACGGCCTCGGCGCGGTGCTGGACCTGATCCGCTAACCCACCAGGGTCAGGGCGCCCGGAACGGCCTCCACGGTCACCGGAAGGGGCAGCGCCCGCTCGCCGTCGGCGTAGGTGGTGATCCCCTCGGCGGCGATCGTCACCGTGCGGGCCCGGTACTGGTCCACCAGCGGATGGTTCACGTGGGTGCCCTCGTACAGGCTGGGCTTGATGCGCATCATCGTCAGGCGCGACATCGGCCGCCCGATCACTACGTCCAGCAGTCCGTCGGTAGGGTCCGCGTCCGGGCAGACCCGCATGCCACCGCCGTAGCTCGCGGTGTTGCCGACCGCGACGATGATCGCCGGCTCGGTGCGCTCGACGCCGTCGAGCGTCACCGTGTAGACCCGGGCCTTCAGCCGGATCAGCTCAGCCATGATCGCGACGTCGTACCGGCGCGGGCCGCGCGGCCAGCGCATCCGGTTCGCCCTCTCGTTGACGATCGAGTCGAAGCCGGCGCCCAGCACGGCACCGAACCACACCGGGTCGGTACCCTCGGCGCCGGTCATCCGGGCGAGGTCCAGCGCCCGGGCCTGCCCGTCGGCCAGCCCGCGGGCGATCGCGGCGGCGGCCTCCTGCGGATCGGCCGGCACGCCGACGTGGGTGGCGAAGTCGTTGCCGGTGCCACACGGCACGACGCCGAGCGCCGTGCCGGTGCCGGCGACCGCCTGCAGGGCGAGATGCAGCGTGCCGTCGCCGCCCACGGACACGAGCGCCGCGATGCCGTCGCGCACTGCCTGGCGCGCCGCGGCGAGCGCGCCGTCGCGGTCCGGCGCCTCGAGGGTGCGGACCGGATGCCCGGCCGCGCCCAACCGCTCGACGACGGCCGCGAACGCTCCGGCGTGGCGACCTCGGCCGGCGGTGGGATTGGCCAGCACGGCGATCGGCTGGTCGAGCGCGACGGTGAGCGGCCGCGCGTTCCGGGGGGTGGAGGACGGCACCGGCTGGGCTGCCGGGGGCTCGGCTGCCGGGGGCTCGGCTGCCGGGGATTCGGGTGCCGCGGATTCGGCTGCCGGGGATTCGGGTGCCGGGGAGTCGGGCGCCAGGTGCCTCGGGGTGCGACATCGCGTCAGCGTAGCGGTCCCGTCGCTCGGTCAGGGATGCCCGAAAGTCCTCGCTTTTCGCCAATGGCCGCGATCTTGGAGGTTCGTTGCCCCTCTGGGGGCCACCGGCCTCCAAGATCTGGATGGGGCCGGCGGCCGCGACCCGAAGCCAGGTCGAGTTCCTACGTGATGTCGTCGTAGGTGCGGTCCAGCGGCAGCGCCGACGCGACCGAGCCGGACGCGGTCACCGCGCCGGAGGCCGTCACCGGTTCCGACGCGCCGACCGGCTCGGCCGCGGCCACCGGGTCGAGTTCGTCGACGGGTACGTCGTCGTACTCCAGCGGCGAGATCTCGTCGTCGGAGAGGTTGCCGAAGTTCTCCCTGTCGCGCCGCGCGCGCCGCTTGTCGTTGAGGAACGCGAGGCCGACGGCGCCGAAGTACAGCGCGGACAGGGCCAACGCCAGGAGCGACATGCCGAACGGGTCGCCGGTGGGCGTCGCCACGGCCGCGAACAGGAAGAACAGGAAGACGACGATCCGCCACCACTTGAGCATCCGCCGACCGGTGACCACGCCGGCGACGTTGAGCAGCAGGATCGCCAGCGGGAACTCGAACGCGACGCCGAAGAGCAGCATCATCCCGGTGACGAACGAGACGTACCGGGTGATCTCCAGCGTCGTCGTCACGTCGGCGTTGGTGATGTTGAGCAGGAACTCGAGGCCGAACGCCACGCAGTAGTAGGCCAGCACGGCGCCCAGCGCGAACAGCGGCGCCGCGGCGGCGGCGAACGCGTACGTCCAACGGCGCTCGTGCCGGTGCAGGCCGGGCGCGATGAACGCCCACAGCTGGTACATCCACAGCGGCGCGGAGATGATCAGCCCGCACCACATCGCGATCTTGAGCTTGAGGACCAGCAGGTCGGTGACCCCGAGCTGGACGAAGCCGCAGTCCCAGTCGGCCGGCAGCGCGCCGCCGTTCTTCTCGCGGGCGATGCTCGCGGTGAAGTCGCAGTACGGGCTCTGCAGGATGTGCAGCACCCAGTCGGCCAGGAACCAGCCCACGATCGTCCCGATGACGATCGCCACGCAGGCCCGGAACAACCGGTCACGCAGTTCGTACAGGTGCTCCATGAGCGTCATGGAGCCGTCGGCGGCTCGCGCGAACTGCGTCTTCCGGTTCCGGCGCAGGGTCGGCAGGTTCACCGCTCAGCGTTCGCGGGCGCGTTCGACGGGGTCGGTCACCGGCGGCGGGGAGGGGCGCTCCTCGGCGGGCAGCGGCGTCCGCGCGTTCTGGGCCTCGGCCTTGGCCTGCACATCGTCGTCGGCGAGACCGCGGGTCTCGGCCTTGATGATGCGCAGCGACCGGCCGAGGGACCGGGCGGCGTCGGGCAGGCGCTTCGCTCCGAAGAGGAGGATCAGCACGACCACCAGGACAATGATGTGCCAGGGCTTGAGTGCGCCCATGGGATCCACCTCGCTACGTCGTCTTGCGGTTTCGACCATCCTACGGCGACCGGCGGATAGGTCCATACCAGCCACCACCCGGCGGGCGCCGGAGTGTGAGCCTAGCTCGCCTCCGCGTCGGCCTTGCGGGCCGCCCGGGCCTCGACCTTCTCCTGGATCTTCAGCACCGTCTCCTGCATCGCCTCGGCCTTCTGCTGCAGTTCCAGCGCGGGCGCCATGAGCTGCTGCGCCTGGTCGGCCCGCACCCGCAACGACCGCTGCACCCGGCGGAGACGGCGCAGGCGGGGCACCAGCCGCGCCACGGCCACGATCAGCACCAGCAGCCCCAGGCCGGCGATGGCACCGGCGATCCACCACACCACGAGAGCAGACCCTAATGCACAGACGTCCCGGCCGCCGCGTTCGCGCGCGTGGCGTACCCGTCCAGCGCAGCGCGGGCCTCGCCGCCAACCACCGCGACCAGCTCCGGCGGCGACACGACGGTGACGTGCCCCCCGAGGCCGAGCACCAGCCGGCGGGCCCAGCCGAGGTCGGCCGCCCGCAGCGACACCAGCCACTGGTCCCGGTCGCGGCGTACCTCCTCGCACGGGTAGTACTCGGTGATCCAGCGGGCCGCGCGGCCCACCCGCAACTGCACCAGCGGCAGGTCAGGGGTGGGCCGGAAGACGCCGTCGCGCACGTCGGTCGGGCGGGCCTGCGCCGGTGGGGCGGCCGGCTCGTCGAGCTCGGTGTAGGCGTCGATGCGGTCGATGCGGAACAGCCGCACCGCCTCGGCGCGCCGGCACCAGGCCTCCAGGTACGCCTTACCGCCCACGACCAGCACCCGCATCGGGTCGACCACCCGATCGGTGGTCTCGTCCCGGGTCGCCGTGTAGTAGGTCATCCGCAGCGCGCGCTTGCGCTGCACCACCCGGCGGAACTCCTCGAGCCGGTCGGCGTTGCCGGCCAACCGCACCGCCACCGGCGCCTCGGCGAACTCCCCCGCCGCGCTCTCCAGCTTGGCCAGCGCCCGCTCGATCGCCTCCCGGTGGCCGACGCCCGGCGTCTCGCTGAGCATGCGCAGCGCGACGATCAGCGCGAGCGCCTCGTCCTGGTTGAGGCGTAGCGGGCGGTCGATTCCGGCGTCGTAGGTGATCGTGACTCGGTCGCCGTCGAGCGCCATGTCGATCAGGTCGCCCGGGCCGTAGCCGGGCAGCCCGCACATCCACAGCAGCTCCAGGTCCTCGCGCAGTTGCTTGTCGCTGACGCCGAGGTCGCCGGCCGCCTCGTCGACGAGGATGCCGGGCCGCGAGAGCAGGTACGGCACCAGGTTCAGCAGCCGGCCGACCCTATCCACACTGCTCATGCGATCGCCTCGCTTCGCTCCGCGATGCATTCGCACGGCGCTCTGCTGATGATTCGCTCGCTCCGCTGGCTCATGCCAGCACCTCCCGGCGGCTGGCGGGCGCGGGTACCGCCGGCCTGGCCGGGTGGGCGAGCGAGATCTGCTCCAGCCGGGCGATGATCCGCTCGCGCAGCTCCGGCGGGTCGATCACGATCGCGTCGGCGCCGTAGCCGACCAGCCAGGCCGCCATCCCGTCGAGGTCGCCGTAGGTGAGCACGATGCGGTCGCCGTCGGCCTCGGGCACCACCTCGGTGGCCCAGCGCCGCACACCCGCGGCCCGGCCGGGCTTCACCAGCACCGTCGCCCGCTTGCTGCGCTCGATCGGGCCGGAGAACTTGGCCACGTAGCTGATCAGGTCGAGATCGGCCGGCGGCTCGTAGGAGCCGGCCCGGCCGCTGCGCCGCACGGTGCCGACGATGCGGCTGAGCCGGAAGCAGCGGGTGGCGCGCCGGTCGAGGTCGTGGCCGACCACGTACCACTTGCCCCGCCAGCACACCACGCCCCACGGCTGCAGGCGGCGGGCCGTCGTGGTGTCGTTCTCCGGCGGCTGGTAGTTGAACGCGACCTGCTGGCGGGCCCGGACGGCGGCCGTCAGCGGCTCGAACGTCGGGTCGACGGTGACCACCGGCTCGACGCCGAGGGTGGTGGTGGGATCGACCTCGACGCCGGCCGCGCGCAGCTTGGTCAGCCCGGACGACGCCGCCGCGGCCAGTCCGGCGTGCCGCCACAGCCGGGCCGCGATGCCGACCGCCGCGGCCTCCTCCGGTTCGAGGTGGATGTCGGGCAGGGCGTACTCGCGGCGGGCGATCCGGTAGCCGGGCTCGGTGTCGAAGACGCTCGCGGTGCCGGTCTCCAGCGGAACGCCCAGGTCACGCAGCTCGGCCTTGTCACGCTCGAACTTGCGCTGGAACGCGTCGTGCTCGCGCTCGTCGGCCGGGTCGTGCTCGTATCCGGGCACGGTCGCGGCGATCTGCGCGGCGGTCAGGAACCGCCGCGTGGACAGCAGGCAGATCACGAGGTTGACCAGGCGCTCGGTGCGGCTGCGCGACACACGTCGACGCTAGCAGCGCAGCCGCCCAAATACCGGCGGGCACGCGTTCGTTAGCGTGACGGACGTGATTCGGTGGCGCAGCGGAACGGTCCAGTCGCGGCGGCGGGAGTGGAACGGCGCGGTGGAGATCGACGTGCGTGTCGGCGACGACACGCTGCGTGCCCTCGCCTACCCCGCACTCGTCGGCGTCCCCGAGCCCGGCGACCGGGTGCTCCTGAACGTGAACGCGCTCGCGCTCGGCCTCGGCACCGGCGGGTACGCGCTCGTGGTGGCGCTGCCCGACCGGCTGCCGCCGGACCCGCCGCCGGCGCCGGGCCACGCGGTCAAGGCCCGCTACACGCCGCTGCAGCCCGTGGTGCTGGCCGCCGACGAGGAGGCGTCGCCGCTGCGCGGCGAGCTGGCCGCGGCCGTCGACCTGGCCGGCATGCCGGTGGTCACGGCCGACCTGCACTCGGCGCTGCCGGCGATCCTGGCCGGGGTGCGCGCATCGCGGCCCGCGGCCCGCGTCGCCTACGTGATGACCGACGGCGGCGCGCTCCCGGCCTGGTTCTCCCGCACGCTGTCCGACCTGCGGCCGCTGCTCGCCGGCACGGTCACCGTCGGGCAGGCGTTCGGCGGCGACCTCGAGGCCACCAACCTGCACAGCGGCCTGCTGGCCGCCGCGGTCGGGCTCTGGGCGGACGTCGCGGTGGTCGCCCAGGGGCCCGGCAACCTGGGGACGGGGACCGCGTGGGGCTTCTCCGGCGTGGCGACGGGCGAGGCGGTCAACGCCGCGGCGGTGCTGGGCGGCCGTCCGGTCGGGTCGCTTCGCATCTCGGCGGCCGATCCGCGGCCGCGCCACCGCGGCGTGTCCCACCACAGCCTGACGGCGTACGGCCGGGTCGCGCTGGCACCGGCCGACCTGGTGGTGCCGGCGGGGCTGGACGATTCGCTGGCCGCGGACGTGGCGGCGGCGCTGGAGCCGCTGTCGGGGCGGCACCGGGTGGTCGAGGTCCCCGTCGACGGCCTGGACGAGGCGCTGCGGGCGCTGCCGGTGAAGCTGTCGACGATGGGCCGCGACCTGGACGCCGACCACGCCTACTTCCTGGCCGCCGCGGCGGCCGGCCGGCACGCCGCCGCACTGCTGGCCGAGTGACCGGGACTGATCAGTTGATCAAGACCAGCGCCAGCCAGCCCGCGACCAGCAGCA
>Ga0111538_10011677_pt1 | contig 11631 bp, 7 predicted proteins | sample SoiMethybrSBSTD1_FD_79669 | JGI IMG/M metagenome (GOLD analysis project Ga0111538, IMG submission 79669) | Bulk soil microbial communities from a Populus tree surrounding site in Tennessee, USA - Soil MetaG P. TD hybrid SBSTD1 (version 2)... | ecosystem: Environmental > Terrestrial > Soil > Tree...
AGCGCAACGGCGTTCGGCAGATCCTTCTTGTCCACGAGCGACGGGATGAGCGACTGATACGCCGGACCGCCGAACGCCTGCGCCAGGCCGGTACAGAACGACAGCGCGAGAATCTGCCAGATCTGCACGACGTCGAGCAGGACGAGCAGACCCAGAGTCGCGGCCGTCGCCATCTGGATGTACTGCGACGCCATCAGCGTGTGGCGCCGATCGCGCCGGTCGGCGAGCACGCCGCCGATGAGCGTGAAGAGCATGATCGGCAGTTGCTGCAGGAAGGCATCGAGGCCCAGGTAGAACGGCGATCCAGTCATCGCCGTCACCATCCAGTTCTGGGCGGCGGCCTGGGTCCATGTGCCGATGCTGGACGTGCAGGCGCCGAACCACTGGACGCGGAAATCGCGGTAGGCAAAGGCCGCGAACATGCGCCCGAGCGCTTTGGAGCCCAGAAGGACGGGAGCGGGCGGGCCCGACGCGTCGAGGGGGACGGACTCAGCCAAAGGAGCGCATCAATTGCGGGCAGGCGCAACGCCTGCGGTAAGCGAATGAGGCACAGGAGTTTAGTCCCGCACGGACAGCGGTCATCTTATCTCAGTTATGACCTGCGGCTTGAGTGTGCCCGGCTGTTGCGCTATAGTTTCGCCTCAGCGAAAATAAGGCGAAAATGCGATGGCTCTCGCACGTGCCGCTCTCGAATCCCTTCTTCGAACCCGCCAGCTCGATAAGACGCTGACAACAGCGCTGCCGATCGATCTGCCCGGCGATGAATACGCTTCGGGCGCGAGCGGTGTTGACGAGCTCGACGCCAGGCTTGGCGGCGGGCTGCCGCGCGGTCAGCTGTCAGAGATTGTCGGATCCCGTTCATCCGGTCGCTTGAGCCTGCTCCTTCACATGGCAGCGGTGGCGACGCGGCGCGGCGAGTTGGTGGCGATCGTCGATGCGCTCGACATGCTCGACGTGGCCTCGCTCGAAGCGGCCGGCGTCGTGCTCGATCGCCTGCTCTGGATCCGCGGACACGTCGTCATCAATCCAGGCATGAGCCGCGAGCTCAATCAGCGGGCCATGGAACAAGCGCTTCGAGCACTGGCGCTCGTGCTGCAGGCCGGCAACTTCGGTCTGGTGGTACTCGATCTCGCCGAGGCACCCATCGAGATCGTCAGCCGGCTGCCGTTCACGACGTGGCTGCGACTGCAGCGGATGGTTGAAGGCAGTCAGACGGTGGCGATGCTCGTCGGCTGCACGCCGATCGCACGCAGCTCGGGCGGGCTCACGGTCAAGCTGGGGGCTGAGGGCTGGGGACCAGGGGCTGGGGATGTTCGTCGGGCGCTCTTCATGGGATTTGATGTCGAAGCCCGGGTCGTCCGGGCCCGCGCGCGCGGACAGGACGATGCGCCCGCCCGGTTCGCGACCAAAGGACACGTCAATGTCTGAAGGCAGCAGGCTTCAGGCTTCGGGCTCCAGGCTTCCCAGCCCCTGTTATGCCTGCGTCTTTCTCCCGCCTGTGACGGGCCAGCCTGCTCCAGAGCCGGGGCTGCTGCTCGAAATCGCGCAGGGGTTTTCTCCGCGGTACGAACGTCATCGCGACGATCTCATCTCGATCGACGTGAGGGGGTTAGAGAGATTCATCGGGTCAAAAGCCAACCTGTGTTGCACCGGTGAACCCTCTATGCGCGCGATCGGCGAGGAGTTGTTGCGCGCCGCGGAGGCGAACGGCGTGCGTGCGCACGTTGCGCTCGCGCGCACGCGAATGGCCGCATTGATTCTCGCGCACGCCAGGCCAGGTCTGACGGTCGTCGCACCCGGCGAAGAGGCAACTACTCTGGCGACGGTTCCCATTGCCGTGCTGACCCGTATTGCCGGCTGCGTCATTCCGCCGCGGCAGACGACGCGAGATGACGGATCGGCAGACATCGCCGCGTTGTTCACGCAATGGGCGCTCGTGACGCTGGGTGAGCTGGCGGCGTTGCCGGCCGACGACCTGACGGCGCGAATCGGCCGGCAGGGGTCGGTGTGGCAGGCGATCGCCCGCGGTGAAGACATCCGTCCGCTGGTGCCGACCGAACCCGATGAACGGTTTGCCGGATCGCTCGAGCTCGAGTGGCCGATTGATGGTCTGGAACCGCTGTCGTTCGTGCTGACCCGATTGCTCGAGCCGTTGTCGACGCAGCTCGAACGGCGCGATCGCGGCGCGGCGGCCCTGCACGTCACACTCGATCTGGTGACCCGCGACGTCCACGCGCGGCACCTGGAGTTGCCGACGCCGATCCGCGACGTCCGCACTCTGCGGACGCTCGCCCTGCTCGACATCGAGGCGCATCCACCGGCGGCGGCCATCGATCGGATTACGGTGGTCATCGATCCCACGCCGGGGCGCATCGTGCAGCACACGCTGTTCACGCGTCCACTGCCGACGCCCGAGCAGCTGTCCACGCTGCTCGCGCGGCTCGGCGCCGTCATGGGACAGGACCGGATTGGTGCGCCGGCGCCGATCGATACATATCGTCCGGGTGCGTTCGCCATGCGGGCGTTCGCCACGGAGCATCGGCCCCAGACCCAACCCCAGCCCCTAGTCCCCAGTTCCCAGTCCCCAGCTGCGTCCGCGCTGCGCCGCTGCCGGCAGCCCGTTCCGGCGCGAGTGATCGCCAAAGCGGGACAGCCCTTGCGCGTGACGTCAGATCGGCGCGGATATGCCGGCGGCTCAGTAGTCACTGCGGCTGGTCCCTGGCGGACCTCAGGGGACTGGTGGGCGGATGGGGCGGAGAGGGCAGGGGAGCCAAGTAAGGCGGGTGAGGCAGGTAGGGCAGGTGAGGCAGGTAGGGAAAAGCATTCTGCGCTCTCCTACCCGCCCCACCCGCCTTACCTGCCCCACCTGACCTGTTCGGCGTGGAGCAGAACCGAGTGGGACGTGGCGTTGTCAGACGGCGCGGTATATCGGGTGTTCCACGACGAGCTGCGCGACGCCTGGTTCATCGACGGCATCTTCGATTAATCAGGGCAGGGAGGGCGGGGAAGGCAGGGAAGGCAGGGAGGACGACGATTAGCCAACACCCTCATCCCTAGCTCCCAGCTTCCGCGCCTCAGTCCTGAGCTCCGAGCCCCCAAGCAACGAGCAACAAGTTACTGAGCGACCGAGCTACGAGCACCGAGCGACCGAGCGACTGAGCGACTGAGCGACTGAGCCACCGAGCGACTGACATCTCTAGCCCCCAGCTCCGAACCCCCAGCCCCGATGTATATCGAACTTCACGCAGCGTCGGCGTTCAGTTTTCTTCAGGGCGCATCGCTGCCCGAAACGCTGATCGATCGCGCTGCGGTACTCGAATATCCCGCTCTGGCCCTCCTCGATCGCGACGGTGTGTACGGTCTGCCGCGTTTCCATAAAGCGGCGAAGGCCGCCGGCATCAAGCCGATTGTCGGAGCCGAGCTGACGCTCGCCGACGATGGCGGGGCGGGTGAGGCAGGTAGGGCGGGTGGGCCAGGTAAGCCAGGTAGGACGGATAAGGTGAACGGGGCCGGTCAGAACGCATCTTCCTACCCGCCCCACCCGCCTTACCAGCCCTACCTGCCCTTACTCTGCGAATCCCAGGAGGGCTATCGCAATCTCTGCCGGCTGATCACGCGGATGAAGCTGCGATCCCCGAAGGGCGAAGGGGCGCTCACGCTCGACGAGCTCGAGGGTCGGACGGCCGGGCTCGTCGCACTGGTGGGACGCGCGGCGCTCGACACCCGGCGATTTGGCGTGGGTGGTCTGATCGATCGGCTCGTCGGTCTCTTCGGCCGCGACCGCGTCTATGTCGATCTGCAGCGGCACTATCGGCGCGACGAAGAGGCCGACGTGCAGGCGCTCGTGCAGATGGCGGCGGCGTATCGCGTGCCGACGCTCGCGACCAACGGCGTGCGGTTCGCGCAACCGTCCGAACGGCCGCTCTTCGACGTCCTCAGCTGCATTCACTTCCACACCGATCTGGCGCACGCCGGCCGATTGCTGGCGCCGAACGCTGAGCGTTATCTGAAGCCGCGCGCCGAGATGGCGGCGCTCTTCGCCGATCTCCCCGAGGCCGTCGCCCGCACCGGCGAGCTCGCCGATCGCCTGCAGTTCACGATGGCCGATCTCGGCTATCGCTTCCCCGACTATCCCGTCCCGCCTGGCGAGACCCAGGTGTCGTTTCTGAGAAAGATCACCGAGATCGGCGCACGCGATCGCTACCGGCCCTATCACGATCGCGCCCGCACGCAGATCGCGCGCGAGCTCGATCTCATCGAGAAGCTCGATCTCGCCGGCTACTTTCTCATCGTCTGGGACATCGTGAACTTCTGCCGCCAGCACGACATCCTCGTACAGGGCCGGGGGTCGGCGGCCAATAGCGCGGTCTGCTACAGCCTCGGCATCACTGCAGTGGATCCGGTGACGATGGACCTGCTGTTCGAGCGGTTCCTCTCCGAGGAGCGCGGCGAATGGCCGGACATCGATCTCGATTTGCCGAGCGGCGATCGCCGCGAACGCGTGATCCAGCACGTCTACGACAAGTACGGCGCGCTCGGTGCGGCGATGACGGCCAACGTCATCACCTACCGAGGCCGCAGCGCCGCCCGCGAAGTCGGCAAGGTGCTCGGCTTCGACCCCACGCAGGTCGACCGGCTCGCCAAGGTGATGAACCACTTCGAGTTCATCGATGCGACCGACTCGCTGCCGCGGCACCTCGCGAGCGTCGGCCTCGATCTCAACGCGCCGCGCGTCCGGCTCTTCGCCCGGCTGTGGCGCGAGATGCAGGATCTGCCGCGGCATCTCGGTCAGCACTCCGGCGGCATGGTGATCTGCCAGGGGCAGCTCGATGCCGTCGTTCCGCTCGAGAACGCCAGCATGCCAGGGCGTGTGGTCGTGCAGTGGGACAAGGACGACTGCGCCGACATGGGGATCGTGAAAGTCGATCTGCTCGGCCTCGGCATGATGGCCGTGCTGCAAGACGCGCTCGCGCTCGTGCAGGGCAAAGAGGTCACCGATCTCGCCAAGCTGCCGCAGAACGACCCCGTGGTGTACGAGATGCTCCAGAAGGCAGACACCGTCGGCATCTTTCAGGTGGAATCGCGGGCGCAGATGGCCACGTTGCCGCGGCTGAAGCCGTCGAGCTTCTACGATCTGGTCGTTGAAGTGGCCATCATTCGACCGGGGCCAATCGTCGGCCAGATGGTGCATCCCTATCTGAACCGGCGGGCAGGACGCGAGGCCGTCAGCTATCCGCATCCATCGCTCGAGCCGGTGCTGGCGCGGACGTTGGGCGTGCCGCTTTTCCAGGAGCAATTGCTGCGCGTCGCGATGATCGCCGCGGGATTCACCGGCGGACAGGCCGAAGAGCTCCGCCGCGCGTTCGGATTCAAGCGGTCCGAGCGGCGGATGCAGCAGATCGAAGTGCAACTGCGCGAGGGCATGGCCCGCCAGGGCATCACCGGCGCGACCGCCGACTCGATCGTGACGTCCATTACATCGTTCGCGCTCTACGGATTCCCCGAATCACATGCCGCCAGCTTCGCGCTGCTGGCCTATGCCAGTGCGTACCTGAAGGCGCATTATCCAGCGGCGTTCTACACCGCTCTGCTGAACAACCAGCCGATGGGGTTCTACCATCCATCGACGCTGGTCAAAGACGCACAGCGGCGCGGCGTCCGGTTCCAGCCGATCGACGTCCAAGTGTCGGCGTGGGACTGCACGGTGGAAGCCGACGGGGCGATCCGTCTGGGCCTGCGCTATGTGAATGGCTTGCGGAGTGAGGCGGGACGCAGGATGGCCATCGCCGCCCCGTCCGGAAACGAGAGGGACACAGCTCGCGGTCTCCGGCGCACGGAAGAACGTCCGTGCTGTCCCAAGTGCGGCTGCGACGATCCATCGATGATCGAGCAGATCGAAGCCCGGGGTGCGAAGCCCGCGGCCTTTTTCTGCAATACCTGCTCGCATGACTGGACCGCCGTATCCGCGTCTGCGCCGAGGTTCTCGTCGCTGGACGATCTCGTGGCGCGGACCGGGCTTCGCCGAGACGAGGTGGTGACGCTGGCCAACATCGGCGCGCTGAACGCATTCGGATACGACCGGCGTGCCGCGCTCTGGCAGGCCGAGCGCGCCGTTCGGCCGAGTGGTGAACTGTTCGAACCAGGGGCTGGGGACTGGGAGCTGGAGACTGGGAATGGAGAATTGGGGATTGAGGATTGGGGATTGGAGACTCCATCAGGGGCTGGGGACTGGGAGCTGGGGACCAAAAATCGGGGGTTGGAAGGAGGACCTGACGTCCAAATCCCAAGTCCCGAATTCCCAAATCCCAAATTCCCCAGCCCCCAGCCCCTAGCCCCCAGCCCCGATTCCTGTCCGTTGAAGCCGATGACGGAAGCGGAGCGGCTGGTCGCCGATTACGCCGGCATGGGGCTCACGGTCGGACGCCATCCGATGGCCTTGCGGCGTGACGACATGGCCATGCGCGGCGTCATCCGTGCGCTGGATCTCCCGGCCGTGCGTCCCGGACGCCGCGTCCGCGTCGCCGGCATGGTCATCACCCGCCAGCGCCCGGGGACGGCGAAGGGATTCGTCTTCCTCACCCTCGAAGACGAAACCGGCATCGTGAACATCATCGTCCGGCCGGATCTCTTCGCGCGCGATCGGCTGACGATCGTGGAAGAGCCGTTCCTGCTCGTCGACGGCATGCTGCAGAACCAGGACGGCGTGACGTCCGTGCGGGCGGACGCCGTTCAAGGGCTTGGCGGCCTTTCCGTTCAGTTCGACGCGCATGATTTTTACTAGGCTCCAGGCTTCGGGCTCCGGGGCTTCAGCTCGCCGGTGGCGCAGTCGCCGGAGCCTGGAGCCTGGAGCCAGTCTATAATCGCCTGCCGGGAGCGGCATTTATCCTCCGATTCAGAATGGAGCGGGGACGATGGTCATCGGGCTACTTCTTGCCCTGTCGCTGACGCAGGCGGCAGTGACGGGAACGGTCAAGGATACGAGCGGCGGCGCCGTGGCCGGCGCGTCGATCGTGATCCGCACGGACGCCGGCGGCGAACAGCAGACGACGCAGAGTGGACCGGACGGCCGATTCACGCTCGACAACGCACCGCAAGGCGCAACGCTCATCGTGCGCTCCGCGGGCTTTGCGGAGACTCGGACGACCGTCAATGGCGACTCGGTCGACGTGGTGCTGGTTCCGGCTGGGCTTCTCGAAACGGTCACCGTCACGCCGAATCGAACCGAGCAGCGCCTCGGCGACGTGCCCGCCAGCGTCAATGTCGTCACTGCGCAGCAAATCCGCGAATCACCCGCGGTGGTCGCCGATGACGTGCTGCGGCAGGTTCCCACGTTCAGCCTTTTCCGGCGGACGAGCAGCCTCGTCGCTCAGCCGACGACACAAGGTGTATCGCTGCGAGGCATTGGTCCCAGCGGCCAGAGCCGGACGCTCGTGCTTCTCGACGGCGTGCCGTTCAACGATCCGTTTGGCGGGTGGGTGTACTGGACGCGGGTCCCGCTCCTGAGCGTGGACAAAATCGAGATCACCGAGGATACCGCCTCGAGCCTGTACGGCAACGTCGCAATGGGCGGCGTCATCAACATCCTGACCAATCGCCCAACGCGGCGAACCATCGAGCTCAAGCCCCAGTACGGCAACCTGACGAGCCCGAAGTTCGATTTCTTCGGCAGCGATCAGTGGAACAACAAGTTGGGCGCCGCGGTCGAAGGTAGCTTCTTCGATACTGACGGCTTTCCGATCGTGGCCGAGCGTGAGCGGGGGCCGATCGACAACAATGCCGACGTCCAGTACGAAAATGTGACCGTCAAGGTCGAGTACGATCCGACGTCGGATGTCCACTCGTTCTTCCGCGTCGGGCACTTCAGCGAAGAGCGCAACAACGGTAAGGTCGGCGAGCTCAACGACACGAAGTGGACGGCATTCAGTGGCGGCGTCCGGGCGCTGCTGCCCGACCGCAGCACGCTCCAGGGTCATCTGTTCGTCGACAACGAGAATTCGCACTTCAACTTCCTGGCCGTGACCAATGCGGCGACGACCCGCAACGTCGTGCGCCTGGCCACCGATCAGCGCGTGCCGACCGACGGCGTGGGTGGCATGGTCCAATGGACCAAGACGTTCGGCACCGCCCATGTCTTCAATGCGGGCACCGACATGCGCTGGGTCGACGGCGACAGCGAGGAGGACGCGTACGTCCCGGCCGTGCCCACCCAGATTACGGGCGTCACGCAGGCGGCCACGTTGTCGGTTCAGCGGGTGTCAGGCGGCACGCAACGCAGCATTGGTGCCTTCGTATCGGACATCTACACGCCGATGCCAAAGCTGGTGTTGACGTTGAGCGCGCGCCTCGACTACTGGAAAAACTACGACGGCCACAATCTCGAGACGTCGGTCGCAACCGGGCAGCCCACACCCAACAACCGCGAGTCGATTCCTGCTAGAGACGATACAGTGGTCAGTCCGCGTGTCGCGGCGCTCTATCACTTCACGGACCGCGTGACCGCCTGGACGGCGTACAACTCCGGCTTCCGCGCTCCGACGCTGACCGAGCTCTACCGGCAGTTTTCGGTCGGCGCGGTCACCACGCGCCCGAACGATCAGCTGGGTCCGGAACGGCTCCACGGCGGCGAGGTGGGTATCAACGTGGCGCCAGCGCGCAACCTGACGGCGCGGGTGACCTATTACGACAATCGCGTGAAGAATCCGATCTCGAACGTCACGCTGAACGCGACGACCGCGCAGAAGCGGAATCTCGGCAAGACGCGTATTCACGGCCTGCAAACCGACGTCGAGTACCGGTTGTCGACCTCGCTGCGGTTCAACGGCGCCTATCTCTACAACAACGCCAAGGTGACGGATGGCGGCGTCGAGAACGCCGCGCTCGTCGGGAAGTACCTCCCGCAGGTGCCGAAGCATCGGGGCTCGATGCAGGTCGCCTACTCGAACCCCAAGTACGTCAACGTGGCTCTCGGTGTTCAGTTCGTCGGCTTGCAGTACAACGACGACCTGAACGTCAACTTCATTCCCGTTCCGACGCTGGTCGACGAGGGCTACGACGCCGACACGGGTCCTGGACTGCCGGGCTACACGTCAGTGGATCTGTCCGCCTCGCGTGACATCGGACCGAATTTTCAGGTGTTCTTCGGGGTGCAGAACCTCGCCGACACCGTGTACTTCGTCCAGACGAACCCGTCGACGATTGGCACGCCGCGACTCATCAACGGCGGCGTCCGCATCCGCTGGTCAGGCCGCTAGGCCAGGAGTGCCGGTACCGGGAGGCGCCGTGTCGGTCTCCCGGTTTACTTCAGGCTTCGGCGGGACGGAGGCGCTTCACCCGCTCGCCGACGCGCACCGAGTTCGTGAAGATCGCCCCGACCGGAATGAATCCCCAGAGCTGATGGCGGGCCACGGCGGCCAGACCCGCCGAGGCGATGCAGCCGCAATTGCTGCAATCGGGCGAGCCGCCGAACTGGCACGGGGTGATCTTGGTCTTGAAGTCGGCGGAGATGGTGGTGGTCGTTCGCGCGAACACGCATTCAGCCGGTGACGCCGGTGGGTTCGCGTAGACGTCCAGCAGGCCCTTGGGCGCTTCGAGCTTCGGATAGCGCAGCCGCAGCGCCATGAGATCCGAGACCACACGCTGTCGATCGGCCGTCGTCAGACGCTCCTCCGATATCTCACCGATTTGCGGCGTATACAGACTCATCCAGATCTTGCGGACTTCGGGTTTGGCCGACCAAATCTTGAGAAATTCCTCCAAATACCCCGCCCGATGAATCTGCTGCCGGGTCACGGTACAGTGCACGGTGACCGTGTGACCGGCGATGTGCCTTTCGATGCGGTCGTAGGTCGCCGGCGTCCGCCGTGCGTCGTGCTCGGGCTGTAACCCGTCAATCGACACGACGATCGTGAAGCGCTTGAGCTCGTGCCACTCGCGCGGAATCTCGCGCACGGCGCTGGTCACGAGCTGTACATGGATGCCGCGGCGCGTCAGAATCGGCAGCAGCGTGTCGAGCTCTTTGTAGCGGACGAGCGGCTCACCGCCGACAATCGACAGATGCAGCGGACGATGCTTGTCGATGAGCGCGAGGACGCCGTCGATCAGCTCTTGCCCCTTGAAATCGCGGACCTGTCGCAGCGTCAGCTCACCGCCCAGATGATCGTCGCCGTAGGCGTAGCAGCCGGGACATCGCAGCGGACACTCACGCGTGATCTCAATCGACAAAGAAGGGGCGTAACCCGTGAGGATCCGACCCCAAGCAGAGATGATCCCTTTCATCCGATGTATCTTAGTTCCGATGATTGAGAGACGGAAATCGAAAATCCAGGGATGGGGAGTCTACGCAACGCGCTCGATCAGCAAGAACACCCGGATCGTCGACTACGCTGGTGAGAAGATCTCGAACCAGGAGAGCCTCAAACGCGAGCGCCGCTACATTCGCCGCGGTCACATCTGGTGCTTCAAGCTGACGAATCGAACGGTCATCGACGCCGGCGTCGGCGGCAATGTCGCCCGCTACATCAATCATTCCTGCCGTCCCAATTGCTACATACACATCATCGAGGGCGTCATCTGGATTCGGGCCGCGCGGGCGATTCGGCGCGGGGAAGAGTTGACCTATAACTACAACACCGACGGCGAGGGACTGATCAAATGCCGGTGTCGTCCGGGGTGCCAGACCCTGCTGTGACCGGTCCGCACGTTCGACCGCACGTCTTTTACCTCCATGGCTTCGCGTCGTCGGCGCAGTCCACGAAAGCCGGCTACCTCGCGGAGCGCCTCGAAGCGCATGGCGTCGCGCTGCACCGGCCCGATTTCAACCTGCCAGACTTCGCCACCCTGACCCTGACCCGGATGCTGGAGCAACTGGCGGCCAGCCTGAGCCGTCTCGCGCCTGGGCCGGTGGCGCTGGTGGGCTCCAGTCTGGGCGGTACTCTGGCCGTTCTGGCGGCTGAGCGATTCGACCGCGTCAGCCATCTGGTGCTGCTGGCGCCAGCCGTGATGTTCGCCAAGCCAGGTCATCACTTGCTGCCGCCCGAGCGGCTCGAGGCCTGGCGGCGCGACGGCGTCATGCCGTTTTACCACTACGGCTATGGCGAGGATCGTCCGCTGAACGTCTCGTTCTACGAGGACTCCCTCCAGTACAATTCGCTGGACGCGCAGTTCAGACAGCCAACTCTCATTTTCCAAGGACTCCGCGACGCCTCGGTCGACCATCGCACGGTCGAGCGGTTCGCCGCGCTACGACCAAACGTGACGCTTTCACTGCTCGACGACGATCACTCTCTGGTCGCCAGCCTGCCGCGGATCTGGGACGGCGTTCGCGAGTTTCTGGAATTGTCGTGACCACTTCGCTCCGGCGGCTCGCATCGGTTTCGATTCTTGGACTGCTGCTGGCAGTCGTCGTGGACGCGCAACCTCAGCGTACGGTGCGTCCCGCGCCGCCACCAGTCCGTCCGGTTGTCGGCGGGCCTCGGACAATCCGGGTCGGGGTCGCACGCCAGGCCACGTACACGATTCGTGCGATTCCAATCGAGGAGTACGTGGCCGGCGTGCTGGTGGGAGAGGCGATGCCTGACAGCCCCGCCGCTCTTCTGGACGCGCTGGCCATCGCCATCCGCACGTATGCGCTCA
>Ga0111538_10011678_pt1 | contig 11631 bp, 11 predicted proteins | sample SoiMethybrSBSTD1_FD_79669 | JGI IMG/M metagenome (GOLD analysis project Ga0111538, IMG submission 79669) | Bulk soil microbial communities from a Populus tree surrounding site in Tennessee, USA - Soil MetaG P. TD hybrid SBSTD1 (version 2)... | ecosystem: Environmental > Terrestrial > Soil >...
AGGAACAGGCAGCAGGCCCGGGAGAAGATCACCAAAATGCGGGCCCTGGAGGCGCGGCGGAGGCGGCGTCGCAGTTGGGTGGCCGGGATCAGTGCGGCGGTCGTGGTGATCGCCGCGGCTGTGGGCATCACGCTCGCGGTCGCCGGGAACAGCGACGGCGCGAACCTGGAGACTGGCGGCACGCCGCAGCTGAAGCTCTCCTCGCTCGCCTCGCTAGGGACCCTCCGGCCGGCCGGCTCTCCCGGGCGGGCGGGACCCGAAGGCGTCCCGATCCCCCGCGCTGTGCCGCTGGCCAGCACCGCCACCGCTGCCACCGGTACGGACATCGACGGGATCGGCTGCCAGTCCAGTGAGCAGACCGTCTTCCACATCCACGCCCACCTGACCATCTTCGTGAACGGCTCGCCCCGCCAAGTCCCCGCCGGGATCGGGGTCCCTGGCGCCCAGGCCCAGAGCACCGCGCAGGGCCCGTTCGTCTCCAGCGGCACCTGCTTCTACTGGCTGCACACCCATGCCGCCGACGGCATCATTCACATCGAGTCCCCGATCCGGCGTACCTACACCCTGGGCGACTTCTTCGACGAGTGGGGCCAGCCCCTCAGGCCGCATCAAATGGGCCCGGCCATCGGCCGTGTTGCCGCGATCTACAACGGCCAGCGCTACGCGGGCAATCCCCGCGACATCCCCCTCAACCCGCACGCCCAGATCCAGCTTGAGATCGGAACCCCGCTGGTCGCCCCCGAGACGATTACCTTCCCACGCGGCCTGTAGGGGATCTGCTCCCAGCCTCCGGGGCGGCCAGCCACGGGCCAGCCGGCGATGCCGACGGCCAGTGCCGTAACCGCGGCGGCCGTCAGACCGCCGATGCTGACCCCGGTGTCGGCGCGCAGAACAGCATTATTTGCACGGCCTGCGTCGTGATCGACCGATAGCTGACGTCCGCATAATAAGGCGGCTCCGCGCGCGCATTCACCGAGTCGGCGTTCGCTCGGGCGCCGAGCTGTGGCCTGCAGGTTTGCTGCCGGAGACCGGTGAATTTGCGCACTAACGGGGGCTCGTGATCTGGTCGGGTGGCGGGTCTTGCAGGGTGGTCAGGGACCCGTGGCGGGCCTTGTACGTGACCCGGCGCACCCGTGCGCTAGGCACGGGAGGCGTCGGCGCGGAAGATGGGCCAGCCGATCTCGGTCCTCCATTCCGCCTCGTCGGGCGTGTCCCCGGCGCCGCGCAGGTAGTACTCGCGCAGCGGCCCGTCGATGCTGATCTCGTGCATGGTGGCGTACGAGCCGAGCTTGGCGTAGCTGAGGTCTGCGTCGGCGAGTGAGCCGTGGTGGCTGATGATGGCGAGTTCGGCCGCCGGGATCACCAGGGACGTGACCCGCCCGATGGGGCGCACGCGGCCCGGCACGGGGATGAACACGGTGGCCTGGCCGCGGTCCTGCTGCAACAGCTCGCTGGCGAACACCCCGCCGCTGGGCCCGGTGGCGTGCAGGTCCTGGGCCCGGACGGTGGCCCGCAGTTCGCCCAGGGCACCCTGCCACCAGGCCAGGAGGTCCGCCCGGTCGACCACCGCCCCGATGGCCGCCGCCGCGGCGGCGGGCACGCTGCGGTGCTCGATCGCGGCCGGGCCGTCCGGCGGCTGCAGCAGCTTGCGCAGCGACTCGACCGCGGTCCGCGTCTGGTCCAGCTCGGCCTCCAGCCGGTTCAGGTGCGCGGCGATGAGGGCGTTGCGGGCGGGCGCGTCCGGTGCGGCCAGCACCGCCTTGACGTCGGCGACCGGCATCTCCAGGTCGCGCAGCCGCCGGATGACCTGCGCGGTCGGGATCTGCCCGGCCGAGTAGTACCGGTAGCCCGTGTCCGCGTTCACCGCGGCCGGCTCGAGCAGCCCCACCTGGTGGTAGTGACGCAGCGTCTTGACGCTGAGGTGTGTGGCGCGGGAGAAGTCGCCCACGGTGAGCCCTGCTGCCATCAGGCCATTGTCAACCCTCCCGTTGCCGGAGAGTCAATGGCGGAATGCCCCGTTGACCCTCCGGCAACGGGAGCACCGAGGGTGGAGTCGTCAGCGCAAACCAAGCCCTCACCAAGGAGCCGACATGACCCACACCACCGCCCTGGCGCCCGTGCTGGCCGAGCACATCGCCGCTGTCAACGCGTTCGACGAGGACGCCATCGTGGCCACCTTCGCCGACGACGCCCTGGTCAACGACGCGCACCGGGAATTCTGGGGGATCGAGGCCATCCGCCGCTGGGCGGCCAGGGAACTGGCCGGCGACCGGGTGACCATCGCGGTGACTGAGGTCCTCGACCACCACGGCGACACCATCGTCCGCGGCCGCTACGACGGCGACTACGACAAGACGAACCTGCCGGACGAGCTCATCCTGACCAACTACTTCAGTATCCGCGACGGCAAGATCGTCACCCTCATCGTCATCCGCAACACCCCCGCCAGCTACTGAGAGCCCCGATAAGAGAGGAATGCGCCGATGAGCACTCTGGTCACCAACGAGTTGGTTGCCCAGCCCGGCCATCGGGACAATGTCACCAACCTGCTGCTGGAGATCCTCGGCGAGAGCCTCCAGCACGATGGCTGCGAGACCATCCGGATCTTGCGCGATCAAGACGACCCGGATCACGTCGCCGGACTGCGCACTAATTTGATAAAAGTCGGGGCGCGTGGCGATCTCTTGAGTTCGACCGCCGAGCAGTTGGCGACCTGCATAAGTCAGCCTGTCGCACAAAGCTGTGTGAGCGCGGCTGACGGGGATCTGGATCGCAGATGCCGACGGTGAGACGGCGTTCTTGGCGACTTTGGAATCTGGCTGTCAGGGCCTGCCTCGACGGTTAGCCGCCCGCGCGGTGCCGGTGCAGCTTGCGCAGGTTATGCGCGGCGCAGGCGAGCAGCCATTCGTTCTCGCATGCGGCCAGGCCGCGCCGGGACATCATGGTCAGTTTCTGGCAGGTCTTGAGCTGGCCGAACACCGGTTCCACGGTGCGGGCGCGCAGCTTGTAGTCGTCGCGGCCGCGGGGATGCTGCAGCCGCCGGCGGGCGCGGGCGGTGGCCGGGAACCGGTTCAGATGCCGGGCCCGTTGCGGAGTGCGCACATAGCGCCGGGCGGGGTCTTTGGCCAGCGGCGCCAGCAGCCGCAATCCGCCGGCGTCGGCGCGGGCGAATGTCTCCTCGCTGACATAGCCGGAGTCGGCCAGCACGGTGCGCAGCTTAGGGCGGATCCCGGCCTCGGCCAGCTGCTGGCGGCAGGTATCCAGCAGCGGGTGCAGCAAGGTGCGGCCGGCCGGGTGCTGGGACAGCATCGCGCCGACGATGACCTGGCCGGCAGTGACCACGAGCTGGCCGTTGTACCCGGCGACATAGCCCTTCTGGTTGCGCATCACCCGCACGTCCGGGTCGGTGATGTTCGCCCGCGGCTCGGTGTTGTTGCGGTTCGGGCGCGGCGGCTCGTCGCCGGGGCGGTGCCCGCGCGGTTTCCCGGCCGCCGCAGCCGCCTCCCAGGCCGCCAGTTTGGCCCGCTGCGCGTCGCGGCGGGCCTGGTCCTCGGCGGCCAGCCGGTCCCGGGCACGGCCGAGCCGCTCCCGCCGCCCGGCCCGCCGCGCCAGCGTCCGCGGGGTCGGCTCGCCTGGCGCGTCGCCGTAGCGGGCGTCCTCGGCGGCGGCGGCCGCGGCCGCCTCGGCGAGCAATTTCTCGATCTGCGGCAGCGTCCGGTTCGCCTTTTGCGCCGCATTTCCGGCCAGCTTGGTGCCGTCCAGGCTGACCGTGCCCAGCGACACCATGCCCTCGGCGGCCAGCAGCCGCAGCACCTGGCTGAACAGCCCGCCCAGCGCCTTATCGTGCCGCGCCCGGAACCGGGCGATCGTGGCGTGATCCGGGTTCAGCCCGCCAGTGATCACCCGGTAGCCCACATCGCGCACGCACCGGCGCTCGATCACCCGGCTGGACCGCTCACCCTGGCAGTAGCCATACAACAGCAGCGCGACCATCATCTCCGGGTCGAACGCCGCCCGGCCGTGCCCGTCGGCCCGGTAGCGGCGGCGGAACCCGTCCAGATCAACAGTGGCCACCGCGTCCAGCACCACGAACACCAGATCGTCCTCGGGCAGCCACTCACGCATATCTACCGGCAGCAACAACGGCTGATCACGCTGCGGATACACAAAGTTCTGCGGCACACACCATGATCCCAAGCACAGGTCCGGGCCTCATGCAGGCGCGCCGTTTGTGCGACAGGCTGAAGTATCCATCGTGACCTTGCGCGGGAATGCGCGCATCTGCCGCATTGAGTGTGTCGACGGGGTATGCCTATGTGCTGCCTGGCATGAGGCGGAGGTCCGCGGATGCTAATGGCCAGCGAATGGAGCTACCTGGGCAACGAACTCGACGATGTGCTGCGCCGCGCTACGGTCGGGATCCAGATCGGGGTTGTAGATCGCCAGGCTCCAGCCGGAGCAGCCGCCGTCCTGCATCGCCGACGTGGCGACCTGGGTGAGCTGGCGCCAGGTCAGCCCGCCGGCCAGCATGACCTCGCCCGGAGCACCGCAGGCCGCGAACTCGCTGCGCGCCAGGACATCGAGATCGATATGAAGCCACCAGCGAGGCGCCTGCGCCACGACGTGCCCGACCGCCGCGCGGGCATGGCCGACGGGGTCCGCGGACACCTCGCCGGCCGGGCGCAGCCACACCCGGTCAGCTACAGTCGGGACGTTCGCGGCCTGCCGGAAGAGGTCATCGCGGGGCCCGAGCATGGCGATCGCGCTCGGGGCCAGGGCCGGCAGCAGGCCGCGGAGCGGCTCCGGCGCCCGCTCACCGGTCAAGCCCAGCAGCAAGGCGATCTCCATGTTCGCGGCCTCGCCACTCGTCGACAGGTCCATCGGCGTGGCGTCCTCGTGCCCATCCACGAACACCAGGCCCGCCCGGCCAGCGACATCACGGAGCGCGGGCACCGCCGCGAGCAGCACTGAGCAGTCGGCGCCGTAGATGAAGGGAAACCGGCCAGCCGACAGCGACACGTGCACCCGGTCGTACAGTTCGCCGATCATCTGCAGCAGTGCCCGCTCGTTGAGCAGGCCTGAGCCCGCAGCGCGCTGCGCGACCGCGCCGGGCAGCACCAGATCGGGCTCCATGACCACGTCCGGGCCCAGCACGGTAGGCAGCCCCGCGGCCCGCAGCGCCTGCGGCGCCCCCGCCTGGCCTGGGGCCCGGCCCATGCCGTCGAACGGAACCCCGATCAGATCGAGCCGCCCCGCGCCGTCCTCATTCCCGGCAATCGCAGATTCCCGCATCACATGCTCCAGGCCATCACAGGGGTCTCGCAACACTGGGCCGGTCTCCTGTTCGACCCTAGCGGGCGGAACGCGCGAGGCAGGACAGCCAGCCGCCAATCCAATGGAGGGCAGTGGAACCGGTATGGAGATCGGGTGGATCTCAAGCCCCCAGAGCGCGCCAGCAGCCCACCGTGCGCCCGCAACGGCATCCGCACATAGCCCGCCGGTGGGTAGGCTACGGCGGTTGCGCCGGGGACTGTCTCAGCCCGGCAGGCCCTCTGGCCGCGGCATGGCGACCACAGCGTTCTTATGCCCGTGGAGGGTCTTGATCAGCTTTTGCTTGCGCAGGTCGGCCAGCGCCCGGCGCACCGTCGTGCGGGCAACCGCGTACTCGCTGGCGAGCTCATCCTCGCCTGGCAGGGGAGAGCCAAGCGGGTAGGTGCCATCGGCTATACGGGAGGACAGGTCGCCGGCGAGCTGTCGCCAGACGTACTCATCGGCCGCCCACTGGCGGGGCATGCGGGCAACTCTAGGTCACTGCCAAGTCAGATGACTACAGCGTCGTGCAGCGGCCTCGGGCAACGCCGGGGAATGTTCTCCCAGCGCGTCCCTATACTCTGACCCACTCGCGTGCCAATCTAGGCGACGTGCCGGTCCCTGTTCTGCCTCCCCCTGGACATGCCATGGCGCGGGCGCGCGTCCCGGGGGGGCCGCGCTGATGGTGGTGCTGGACGGCGCGTCACTCACGATCGATTCCCTCGCAGCCGTCGCCGAGCGGCGCGATGAGGTTGTCCTCGCCCCGCTGGCGCGCGACCGGATGGCGGCTGCCCGCGAGGTCGTCGAGGAGGCACTGCGGGCGGATGCCCCTGTATACGGTCTGACGACCGCTCTGGCGGAGCGAAAGAGCGTCGTGCTGGACGCCGCGGCACGCCAGGGCTTCAGCCGGTTCCTGATCAGGGGTCACCTTATTGCCCAAGGACCGCCGGCACCGGCCGCGGTCGTGAGGGCAGCGATGGTCTGCCTGGTGAACGGTTTCGCGAAGGGCGCGGCCGGTGTCCGCCCCGAACTGGCCGAGATGATGGTCGACGCCCTCAACCGTGATCAGGTGCCGGCTGTTCGCAGCCTCGGCTCGGTGGGCCAGGCTGACCTCGGCCCGATGGCCGACCTCGCCGAGGGGCTGCTTCGCGAGACCGGCTTCGTCCTCGCGGACAACGAGGGGCTGGCGCTCGTCAACAACAACGCCTTCGCCACCGGCTGGGCCGCGCTCGCGGAGCTGGCCGCCGAACGGCTGCTGGGGGAAGCCGAGGTCGCCGCCGCCCTCGATCTCGAAGCGTTCGCGGCCAACCTCAGCATCCTCCATCCCCTGGTCACCGAGGTCCGGCCGCACCCGGGCACGGTCGCGGCGATCAGCCGCCTCCGCGCGCTGCTCGCCGGGAGCTCCCTCTTCGAGCCGGGTAGCGCCCGGAACCTGCAGGACCCGCTCACCTTCCGGAGCATCCCCCAGATCCTCGGCGCCGCCGGGGACGCCCTCGGGTATGCCCGCACCACCATCGAGACCGAGCTCAACTCCGCAGGATGCAATCCCGCCGTCGTGCTCGCCGAACGGCGCATCGTGTCCGTCGGCAACCTCGACATCGTGCCGGTCGCCGCCGCGCTTGACTTTGCCCGCATTGCCCTGGCCACGGTGGTGACCTGTGCAGCCGAACGGACCGTGAAGCTGCTCCAGAGCCCTCTCTCGGGCCTTCCAGCCGGCCTGGCGGCCGAGCCGGACACGGGCGAGGAGGCCCTCGCCGAGTTCGCTGGTACCGCGCAGGCGATCGCGGCGGAGGCACGCATGCTCGCCCACCCGGTCTCGTTCGAGGTCGTGAGTTCGAGCAAAGCCGAAGGGATCGAGGACCGCACGACGATGGCCCCGCTCTCGGCAAGGCGCCTCGCCGAGATGGCCGACCTCGCCGCGCGGGTCGTCTCGGTCGAGCTCCTCGTCGCGGCCCAGGCCATCGACTTGCGCCGGGCTTCTCATCTTGGCGAAGGGACCGGGCGGGCGGTTGACCTCGTGCGCGAGTTTGCCGACTTCACCGCCCGCGGACAGGCCCCGCCCGCGGAGCTGGAGCCGCTCGTCGATGCGGTTCGGGCGGGCCGCTTCGCCGGGACCGCTCTCCCCGGCCCCTGACCAGCGCCCCGGAATCCGGCTACAGGCTCGCGTTCCAGGAGTGAAGCACCTCGGGGGGCTGGCGCGCGGCCGCGGTGCCGAGGACCGGATGCAGGTCCATGGACGGCGAGTACTTGCTGGCCGGCACCGTGCGCCCGAGCGCCTCGGCCATGGCCCGGACGTGGTGCGGGCCGGCGCCGCAGCAGATGCCCACGTAGTTCACCCCGAGATCGCGGGCGGCCACCGCGAAGTCGGCCATCTCGAACCGTGTGCAGCCGAACGGGTCGAGCGCCAGTGGGAAGACCCGGTTCACGCCGTCCGCCCGCAGGGACTCCATCGTGGGCGAGGCCTCGGTGGTCCGGTACGGAACCGGCTGAGCGGCCACGGCGCAGTCGACCTGTTCCCTGATCCTGGCGATCAGCGGCAGCATCGTGGCGGGCCCGCGGTCGCAGTTCAGCCCCACGATGTCGGCGCCGTGGTCGGCCAGGATCTTGCACGCTTCGACGTAGTCGTAACCATCCCACGTCTCAGCCGGCCCGGTGGTTGCCAGCGTCACCATGGCCGGCAGGCCAAGCTCCCGGCTGACCTCCAAGCCGATCAGTGCCTCGCCGAGGTAGTCGTTGGTCTCCGCGATGACAAAGTCGATGCCCTCGTCGGCAGCCCAGCCCAGCTGCTCGGCATACATGGCGCGCACCGCGTCAGCGGTAGCCGGGTCGTGCGGGTTATAGGCCCACGTGTTGCACACGTTGCCGGCCACCAGGGCGCCGCCTTCCGCCGCCACCTGCCGGGCCAGCCGCACGGCCTGCCTGTTCATCGCCTCCAGCTCGGACTCGCGGCCCACCTGGCGCAGCTTGTCGCGGTGGGCGTAGTAGGTCAGCGCCACCATGACGTCCGCACCCGCGCGCAGGAACTCCCTGTGCAGCTCGGTGACGGCATCCGGGAAATCCACCACCGCCTCGGGCACGTAGGCGCCCGCCTTGACGTAGCCCCTGCGCTCCAGCTCGAACACATATCCTTCTGCCCCCAGCACCGTGCCCTGGGCGAGGCGGTCGGCCAGGACTGAGCCCGTTCCTGTCATGATCGCGTGTCCCCTCCCTCTCGCTCGCGGATCATTTACCACCGTGCCGCAACCGGTCGACGTAGCCAGCTGATGCCGGGTGGGGACAGTCACTCTATGACGATCATCGGCGGTGCGACAGGCCGCACCTGCGCCTGGCTTCAGGCGTTCGCCGCATGCCGCCAGAAGTCCCGCATCAGGGCGGGCGCGGTTGGCCCGGCCATTTCCATCTGGCTCAGCAGAATGCTTACCGTCCCGGTGGACGGTGTGATATGCGCTGCCGTTCCGGTGCCGCCGACCCAGCCGTAGCGTCCCGGCACGTTCCATGGATCGATGGCCTCGACGTCGACCGAGCCGCCGAAACCCCAGCCCTGGCCCTCCAGGAACAATCGGCTGGCATCGCGCTGGGGCTGGGTCAGCTGGTCGGTGGTCATCTGCCGCACCGAAGCGGGCGACAACAGCTGCCGACCGCCGGCGCGCCCGCCGGCGAGCAGCATCCGGGCGAAGGAGTGCCAGTCATCGACGGTCGAGACCAGGCCGCCGGCTGCGGAGGGGAACGCCGGCAGGCTGCTCCACTGCCCGCCGGGGGCGTCAACAAGCTCGAGACCGCCCGCTGGATCCGTCCGGTAGTAGCTGGTGAACCGGGCGAGCTTGCCGGCCGGTACGTCGAATCCGGTATCGACCATGCCGAGCGGCCCGAACAGCCGCTCGGCCAGGAACTCGGGCAAAGGACGGCCCGAGACCCGGGCGATCAGCACGCCCGCGATGTCGGAGCAGGTGTTGTACAGCCACGCCTCGCCCGGCTGGTGCAGCAGCGGAATGCGGGACAGCGCCGCCATCCATTCGTCTGGCGCCGCGACGAGTTGTGGCTGCGGCGGTCCCTGTTTCAGCTCGCTGAACAGCAAGCCGACCGCCGGCAGCGAGAAGTCGGACGGGAAGCCGTACCCAGCACGAAAGGTGAGCAGATCGGCCACGGTGATCGGCCGGACGGCCGGGACCACATCGTCGACCGGACTGGCCGGCGTGCGGACAACGGCCGGTGACGCCAGCTCCGGCAGCCACTGCCTCACCGGGTCCTCCAGCGCGATCCGGCGGTCCTCGACGAGCATCATCACCGCTGCGGCCGTGATGGGCTTGGTGATCGAAGCGACGCGGAAGATCGAATCCCGGGCCATCGGGGAGGTGCCGCCCACGTCGGCAGAGCCGGCGGCGGCCACCTCGGCCCGGTCGCCGCGGGCCATCAGGCCCACGGCTCCCGGCACGGATCCGTTACCGACGTAGGTCTGCAGGATGTCGTGCACGTTGCTCATCGTTCCTCGCCCACTGTTGTGCGTCCGGAAGGAAAGACGACCGGCACGGCGGACAATCATCGGGCCGCCCCGCCGAACCCCGCCTGAACAGCGACCATTGGCCGCAGCCACACTATCCGGCGGCGTCTGCACGACCGGCCGGGCGCTGCCTTGCGGCTTGTGGCAGTGATCTGCTCACTTGCGGCGGAGGCGGTACCAGTGTTCGTCGAACTTGAGCTTGCGGGCTATCGGCTCCGGGTCGGTGTCGGCGACTTCGACGTCGGTGATCTGCCACGCCGGGAACGCGGCCTCGATGTCGGACGGGGTCGCCCCGCGCGGCAGGGGCCCGCGCCGGCCCGGCGCGAAGACGTCGAGCAACACGGTGGCGTCGGCGGCCGCGACAGCTGTGATTTCGCGGCCCATTGCGGCTCGTTGTGGTCCGGTCAGGCCGTGAAACGTCCCGGTGTCGAGGATGAGACGGAAGCCGGTCCCGACGCCACCGGCGCGGAGCTTGGTCACGTCGGCGCGGACGATCCGCATCGGCACGCTGGCCGCTGCGGCGCGTTTGCGTGCCCGCGCTACCGCCTTTGTGACGAGTTCGACGCCGGTGACGTCCCAGCCACGCTGGGCCAGGCGAACGCCCCACACGCCGCTGCCCGAGCCGACGTCCAGCGCCCGCCCGAACGGCGGGCCGCCGTCGCCTTCCTCGCGGGCGATGAGCCGGGTGAGCGTGTCCGCGAACGGCGGGTGATCGGCCAAGTCTTCCCAGGGGTGGAAGCCCACCTGGTACGCGATCTTGTAGAACGCACTCATCGCGGCTCACCCCCGGTGACTCGTGGCTCACCACTGGTGATGCCGAGCGTCTGCAGGTTGGCCATGGCCACGCCGATCGCCTCGCCCAACTGGTCGGTCGGGCTGAATTCGACGATTTCGGCGCCCGCGTAGTGGATCGGGGTGTGGCCCGGCGGCACATAGTAGGCGTCGCCGGCGGCGTAGGTCTCGACCCGGTCGGCGAAGCGGAACCCGACGCGTCCGCGCATCACATACCCCCAGCGCGGGAATTGGCAGCGGTCGTCGGGCAATCCCCGGAAGATAGGCGTCAGGTCGGCGTCGGCGGTGTGAGACTCGAAGCAGACGGTGTACCCGCCGTCGAAGTTCTCCAGGCTCACCTCGAGGCCATCAACGGTCACCGTCTCGGAGGCCGTCGCCTTGGACACGTTCGGCATCGCATTCTCCTTGCGCCGTGGTGGTTTCGATGTCGATGACGCTAAGGAGCGCACGAGGGGCGGCGCATCCGCGCGGGCACCCAATCACACGATGGCGGCGGCTGGGTGCGGCCACCCATAGGTCGCGCTAGAGCAGGTGGTGCTCGTACACGTATGCCGTGGCGGCAGCGCGTGAGGTGATGCCAAGCTTGCCGAAGATGTTGCTCACGTGCCGTTCGACGGTCCGCTCGCTGATCACCAGGGCGGAAGCGATCTGGCGGTTCGACTCCCCGGCCGCGATCAGCCGAATCACCTCGGTCTCCCGCCTGCTCAAGACATGGGCCGAACCGGACGGCTGCAGCCGGGCAGCGTCGGGAGCGGCACCGAGCTGGGCGAACGCCGCCCGTGCCGAGTCCGCTTCGAGCGCCGCGCCGTCGCTGTCGCCCAGGGCGCGACAGGCGGTGCCAATCTCGACGCGAACCCGAGCCACCTCATACGGTGCGCCCAGCTCGGCCCACAGGCTCGCGGCCGTTCGCAGCCGGCTGAGCGCCGATTGCTCCTCGCCGCGGGCGAGCAGAACGCGGCCGTCGGCCGTGGCCGCCAGTGCGCGCAGGAGCGGGGCCCGCACCACCGCGGCGGTGTCGGCCAGTTCCGCGG
>Ga0111538_10011679_pt1 | contig 11630 bp, 11 predicted proteins | sample SoiMethybrSBSTD1_FD_79669 | JGI IMG/M metagenome (GOLD analysis project Ga0111538, IMG submission 79669) | Bulk soil microbial communities from a Populus tree surrounding site in Tennessee, USA - Soil MetaG P. TD hybrid SBSTD1 (version 2)... | ecosystem: Environmental > Terrestrial > Soil >...
AGGAGCTCGTTCTCCTCGCGGAACAACTCGAAGATCGTGGCAATCTGCGGGTGATTGAGCTTGGCGAGGATCGTCGCTTCGGCGCGGAAGCGGCTCATGACCTCGGTGTTGGCGAGATCCGGATTCAACGTCTTCACAGCAACGTCGCGGCCGAGCGTCTCGTCCACCGCCTTGTAGACGATGCCGGCCCCGCCACGTCCGAGCGGTCCGACTATCCGGTATTTGCCGATCGTCCTGCCAATCATCGCGGTCTCTGCGGGCCTCGACGCCGAGCTGCTCACGAGTGCGCATCACGGCGCGTCTCGACGCACGACTCCCGTCTGAAACCTCTATGTCATTTCGGCGGGAGCGGGGGGCGTCGATAGGCAGCTCGACCTTGGAGGGGAAGGTAACGGAGTTGGCGGAGCAAACGGGCTACACGGAGAAACGGAGGAACGGAGCTAAGTCTTCACTCAATTCTCGCGGCACAGGGACGTGAGGCTGTTGTCTGGAATCTGAGCTTTCAACTCACTGCGCGCGACAAGCGCGACATCGTTGACCTGGCTGCCGATTTGGGTATTCGCGCACCCGCTAGAGTCGTGGCCGCCGGCTCGCGATGTCCGCTCGTATGGGTGCGCTCGCAGCCTGTCGTAGAAGGCAACCGAGTGACAACGACCGACCTCGGGATCCGGCGACGCACCGGGCCGGACTGTCCTCCAGCGACGTCCAGACCCGGACATTCACACCCGCGGGAACTGGATCGCCAGAACGTTCGGCATCGCGACGTAGCGCTCGGTCCTGATGTGACATACAAAGATGCGGAGACGATCGTCCTTGCTATTCGTCGTCGTACGTTGGTTGACGTGCAGAGCGGCAACGAAATCGCAAAGGTTCAGTCGCTCGCTTTGACGACGAGCCCACGAAACGTCGCTCCCCCGAACTTTACGGGGACATGTATGTGGTCACGTCCGCGACACATGAAGATTTCACGGGGCGTGGTGGAGGCGGTTACTTTCTCCACGTCAAGATCCGTAACGGTCGTGTGGAACTCCACGGATCGGGTTTCTGGAAGTCCTGATCAATCAGCTCGGGCGTCCTTATCCACCCTCGTTGTCCTCCGTTGCTCTGTTGCTCCGTGTAGATCCGTTCCCTCCGCCGTCTCCGTTCGCTCTACGCGCCGCGGAGACCAATTATCAGCATCACGGCCCCGAGAATCGCGAGGAGGATAGCGACTGTCGGTCGGAACGTCTCCTCAGGAATACGAATCAACAATCGATGACCGAACACCGTCCCGCAGACGACGCCGATGGTCGCGAACGCGATCGTCGGCCAGAGCGGGAGCAACTCGTCGCCGGTTGTCGCCAGGTAGATGGGCAGACGGGCGCCATCAACGATGAGCGCCACCGCGGTGGCCGTGCCGACAAACGCCTGCCTCGGCACATCGACGCCAAGCATCGCCGCGGATCGAATGCCGCCCTGATTGCCGACGAGCCCGCCAAGCAGACCTGACAGCGCGCCGGCGATCCATGCCGCAGCGCCGTGAAAGCGCATGCGCTTCGAGAGGCCGGTCAACTCGCTCGCCGCGACGAACAGCAGCAGCGAGCCAAAGACGATCGTCAGACCCGCACTGCTCGTGCGCGCTTGCAACAGCGCACCGACCAATCCGCCGGCAGCACTCGTCAGTCCGAACCGGACGAGGAGATGGCGATCGATCTGCCCGCGCAGCAGCCACAATCGCGCCGCAGTACCCACAACGTGCGGGATCGAGACCGCGGCAACCGCAATTCGTGTCGCCATTTGGGTCACAAAGATCGGCGTCAGCAGGCTGCCGATGCCGAAGCCCGCCACCGAGGCAACACCACCTGCGGCGATGCCGGCGGCAAGAACGGCTACATGCCAGAACAACTCGTTCGAAGTGGTCATCGCGTAGGGCGACGCAGCCGTCGCCCCTACAGTGTAGCGATGCTGTCTGACGTTGACTTCATTCCGCAGGGAGCGATAATCGCGCGTCATGCATGCCCGGTCGGGTCTCGTTGTCGGAGCCGTGCTGATCTCGCTAGCTGCCCCGCCTTCGGCGAGTCGGGCTCTGCCCGGCCTTGCCCAACGCGGTGGACAGCCACAAGGTGCGCGCGAGGTCGTCGTCTCTGCAATTCCCGGGGTCGTTGCTGTAAACAGCCGGTGGATGTTGGCCTGGCAAGGGACCGACAACGCCGATGGCATCGTCGGCACTGACGATGGCGGATTGCTGTTCGCGCAGGAACAGCCGAATCGCATCAGCAAGCTCGATGGGAACGACAAGGTCTCAGTCGCCCTCGAAGACACGCATGGCACCGGCGCGATGGCGATCGACGCCCGAGGCCGCGTGCTGGCGGTCCAACGAACGTGCACAGACCCGGGAGGGCAGCCAGCGCAGTGCACCGAGCCAACCCGCATCGGCGTGCTGTCGCCCGAGCGAAAGCTGTTGGCGGACAGCTTCGATGGCAAACCGCTCGGACGGCTCAACGATCTCGTCGCCGACAAGAAAGGCGGCGTCTACTTCACCGTTGGCGGTGCGTATTACGTCAACGCCGCCGGGCGAGTGACCAGTCTCGGCGAGAACATCCGCGCCAACGGAATCATGCTGAGTCCCGACGAGCGCGTGTTGTACGTCACCAACGGCGGCAGCATTCTCGCGTTTGATGTGCAGTCTGATGGCAGCGTCACCAATCGGCGGGACTTCGCGAAGATGGAAGCAGGCGGCAACGGCGACGGCATGGCCATCGACGCCGACGGCCGTCTCTACGTCACATCACAGCCGGGCGTGCAGGTGTTCGATCGCAGCGGCAAGTACCTCGGGCTCATCCCGACGCCGCGCAATGCGATCAGCGTCGCGTTCGCCGGCCGCGACAAGAAGACGCTCTACATCGTCGGCAGCGGTGCGCTCGGCGCCGACGGCAAAGAATTCATCACGCCCGAAGGCGTTCGAAACAACGCCAAGACGATCTACAAACTGTCGATGCTCGCACAGGGATTCAAAGGCCGCGCAAAGTAACCGTAGGGCCGGTCCTTTTGGACCGGCCACAGAAAGGAGCCTCACGATGAAATGCTCACGCCGAGACCTGGGCTTCCTGCTTCCGGCCCTCATGGCTGCCGGAGCGACGAGGCTCGATGCACAGCAAGCCGCTGCGGCGCCGGCCGCCGACAACTCCGTCGAAAAATTGCCGGTGATGAAGACGCAGCAGTTCGTGTACGACAAGCTGCCGGTGACCACGAATGGCAAGAACCAGCAGCGCCGCATGTTCACCGCCAAGACGCACACCGGTTTCAAGATGGAATCGCATTCGAGCGACATTGCGCCGGGCGAGGTCAACCATCCACCGCATCAGCATCTGCGTGAAGAGATGATGCTGGTCCGCGAGGGCACCATGGAGCTGACGATCAACGGCAAGCCGTACCGGCTGGGCCCTGGCGACGTCGGCGTCATCGGGTCGAACGAGATGCACAACGCCAAGAACGTCGGAACGACGCGCGGGCTCTACTTCATCGTCAACATCGGTCGCGATGACGTGTAACCAAGCAGGAATCAGGACTGATTCCTGATTCCTGAATCCTGATTCCTGCACTTACAATGGCGGGATGTCTTCGTGCCCTGCCGCCAGATTCGCGGCCTGCTTCATTCTCGTTCTCGTCTCCGGCGCCTGTTCGCGCACGCCGCCCGCGAGCCTCCTGCCTCGCACTGCGGACGGCAAGCCCAACCTGCAGGGTGTGTGGCAGGTGCGGAACAACGCGGCGTTCGGTCTGGAGGACCATGTGGCGCGGCACAGCATGCCGGCCGGCCGCAGCCTCGTCAATGGACGTACGATTCCCTACCTGCCGGACGCCGCGAAGCAGCGGATCGAGCTGGCGAGCAATCCGCAGAACGATCCGCTCAGCAAGTGCTACATGCCCGGCGTGCCGCGGATCATGTACATGCCGTTTCCCTTCCAGATCTACCAGACGCCCGACCACATCGCGATCACGTTCGAGTGGTCCCAGGTGCACCGCACGATTCACACCAATGGCGTGCCGGGGCCCGAGGGCATCGACTTCTGGATGGGCGACTCGCGCGGCCGCTGGCAAGGCGACACGCTGGTGGTCGATGTGAAGGATCTGAACGACAAGACGTGGTTCGATCCGACGGGCACGTTTCACAGCGACCAGATTCACGTCGTCGAGCGGTACACGATGACCGACGCCGACACGATTCAATACGAGGCGACCATCGAGGATCCCAAGGTCTTCTCGAAGCCGTGGAAGATCGCGATGCCGATCTACCGACACAAGGACCGCGAGCGGATCCTCGAATATCAGTGCCAGGCGGAACTCGAGGAAGCGAGCGGCGATTTCGAGCGCGATCCGAAGACGTGGTATCCGGGCCCATCAGCGAAGCCCGTCGAGATTCCTGCCGACTGGCGGCGATGAGCGCGCCGGCGTCGTTCGACCTGCCGATCCCTCCACCCGAGAAAGGCGCACCGGCACCGCCGACGATCAAACGGCTCTCGGATGGCAAACCGGATCTGGCCGGCTTCTACATGCCCGACGGCGGCGGCGGCAACTACGGGCTCGGGAAACACGAGCAGGACTTCCTCACGCCGGGTGGCCGCGGCATCATCGTCGATCCGCCGGACGGCACGCTGCCGATGCAGCCGTGGGCGAAGGCGGAGGTAAAGAGTCGGCAGCTCCCTGAGCGCGGGTACGACGATCCGACGGCGCACTGCTTCGTCGCTGGTGTCCCGCGGTCGACGTATGTGCCAGCGCCCCTGCAGATTCTCCAGCCGCCCGGTTACCTCGTCATCCTCCACGAGCGCATGTCCTGGCGCAGCATTCCGCTGGACGGACGCCCGCATTTGCCCGACGAGATGCGTCTCTGGCAGGGCGATTCGGTCGGTCAGTGGGACGGCGACACGCTCGTCGTCGAGACCACGAACTTCAATGGGAAGACGTGGCTGAATGAGGTGGGCGAGATCGTGAGCCACGCCCAACGCGTGATCGAGCGGTTCACGCCGATCAACGGCGATCGCATCAACTACCAGGCCACCGTCTCGGACCCGCTCGTCTACACGCGACCGTGGACGGTCGCGTTCGCGTTGAACCGGCAGAAAGAAGAACTGCTCGAAGTGGCGTGCCACGAAGACAATCAGGATCTGCAGCACCTGAAGGACGTGCGAGACGAGGCGCGCGCCAAGGCGCGGACAAACTCTACGAGGTAGCGATGGGACGAGTACGGTTCATAGGAATACTCGCAGCATTGGTCGGACTCTCAGTCGTGTCGGCCGCTGCGCATCATTCGTTCTCGGCCGAGTACGATTCGAACAAGCCGCTCAAGCTGACCGGCAAGGTCATCGAGATGCGCTGGTCCAACCCGCACGCGTGGATCTACATCAACGTCTCCGGCAAGGATGGCAAGGTCGTGAAGTGGGCGTGGGAGACCGGCGGCGCCAATGCGCTCTACCGGCGCGGATGGCGCAAGGAAGATCTCGTCGCCGGCACCGTGGTGGTGGTTGACGGCTATCAGGCGCGCAACGGATCGACGACGGCGAACGCGACCAGCATCACCTTTCAGGATGGGCGCCGGCTCTTCGCCGGGTCCTCAAATCCCAACGCCCCGAAGTAGGGCCGGTCCTTTCGGACCGGCCGGCCGCAACAGGCACGTCCAGAGGACGTGCCCTACTTACCGCGGTACATCACCCGCCAGATCTTGCCCTTCTGGCTCTCGCCGATATACAGCGAGCCGTCGGGTGCCTGCGCGATACCGTCAGGCCGCGCCACGGCGTCGCCAGGATTGGCGAGCGACGTCTTGCCGGTGAATCCATCGGCGAATACTTCAAACGCGCCTGACGGCTTGCCACCGGAGAAGGGCTGGAACGTCACGTTGTAGCCGGCCTGCGGCAGCGGCGCGCGGTTCCACGATCCGTGGAAGGCGATGAACGCGCCGTTGCGATACTTCGCTGGGAACTGCGAGCCCGTGTAGAACTTGATGTCCACCGGCGCCCAGTGCGCGGGATACGCCGCCACTGGGGACGTGAACTTCGAGCAACGGCCCACTTCTTTGCCATCGCCGCCGTACTCCGGATTCAGCACCAGCATCTTCGCCGGGTAATCGTAGAAGCAGTACGGCCAGCCGAAGTCCGAGCCCTGCGTCGCCCGGTACAAGCCTTCCGCCGGACGCTCGGCGTTGTCCTTCGCGGTGAAGGCCATCGGCCAGAACGTGTCGAGCTGATCGCGGTTGTGCATCACGATGTAGACGGCGCCGTCGTGCCACGTGATGGCCGGCATCTGCCGCAGGCCAGTCGCGAAGCGCGTGCCCTGCTCCTGCGTCTGTCCCATCTTGTTCTCGTCGAACTTCCAGATGCCGCCGTGCTTTTCGAGGATCGGGCACGGATCGACGCCTTTCACACCTGGACGGCGGTCCGGCTGCTGACACGCGTTCGAGGGTGCACCGACGTTGATGTAGAGCCCACCGTTGCCGTCGAAGGCAATACCCTTGTCCTCGTGCTGACGATCGGTGGGAAGCCCCGTGACGATCGTCTCTCCTGCACCGGTGGGCTTGAGTTGCCCGCTGGTCAACTTGATCCGCTCGATCGTTTGCGGATGCGCGAGGTAGACGTAGCCGTTGCGCAGGGCGATGCCGGTCGTGCTGCCGCTGCTGAATGGCTCCTTGACCTCGAAGCGCCCATCGCCGTTCGCATCGCGCAGGGCAACCGCTCCGCCGCCGGTCTCCGGTTGACCGCGGCCGCCGCTGGTCATCAGCGCGACGTACAGATCGCCATTGGGCGCCACGGTCATGTGCCGCGCCGCGCCGAGGTTGTCGGCCACGACCAGTGCACAGAATCCCGGGGGCAGCGTGATGCCGCCGTTATCGGGATCGCACATCGGCCGGGTCTGTCCATTGACGCCGGCAACCAGAAACCCGAGCGCGGCAATCGCGCCGCCGATGGTCACTGCACGCGTTCTGCTGAGATTCACGACTCTTCTCCTACTCGAGGTACGGAGGCGCGCCTCGTCACGGCGATTATGGCCGAATTCACCGCTCGGCCGATTCTGACGAGGAATTAATCAAGTTTTCAGACACTGCCACCCCTGCCGTCGTTTATCGTGGAGACATGCTGAAGGTACGATCGCTGTTTACGGCGAGTGTGATTGTTCTGCTCGCGTCACTCGTGTTGATCGCTGCGTGTCAGAAGCCGGCCGAGACGACCGCTGCCGCGCCGGTACCCGCTGCGGCACCTCCGCCTGAATACGTTCCCACCGCGACAGTGAAAGATCTGATGCAGTCTGTCGTGGATCCGAATGCCGATGTGGTGTGGCTCGCCGTCACCACCGTGCAGAGCGCGAAGGGCACCCTCGAAACCAGGCCAAAGAACGATGAGGAGTGGACCAAGGTCCGGCATGGCGCGATCGCGCTGACCGAAGCCTCGAACCTGCTGATGGTGCCTGGCCGCCACGTCGCGCGACCTGGCGAAAAATCCGACACGCCCGGTGTCGAGCTCGAACCGTCGGAGATGGAAGCCCTGATCACCAAGGACCTCGGCGCGTGGCGCAAACGCGCGCACGGCCTGCACGAGGCTGGTGTCGCCGCGCTCGAGGCTATCGATGCGAAGGACGCCGACAAGCTCTTCGAAGTCGGTGAGAAGATCGAGCGAGCGTGTGAAGGGTGCCACTCGCAGTATTGGTATCCCAACGAGAAGATTCCGCCGGTACCCACGTCGGGGGCGCAGTAGTCGCGTCTGAGCCGACGAAAGGAACAGCATGCTGACGAGTCGAGGACGGTTGATCGCCGGGGCTGGCTTGGTGTTCGTCGCTGCACTGGCCTCGCAGCAGTGCTCGTCCAAGCCTGCGGCCACGACCAGCGCCGCGACGCCCGCGGCGCCGTCGCTCGACTCGTCGCTTGCGCCGACGCTCTCGGTCAAGGAGTTGATGGAGCACATCATCGATCCAACCTCCGACTGGATCTTCGACGCCGCCGTCATCGACATCAGCAAGAAGGGCATCACTGAGACGAAACCGCTCTCAGACGATGACTGGCTGAAGGTCGAGCGCGGCGGCTACGTGCTCGCCGAATCGTCGAACCTGCTGAAGATCCCGCGGCGGATGGTGCCGTCCGAGGACGAAGGCAAACCGCATCAGCCTGGCGAGCCCGAACTGCCGCCGGAGCAGATTCAGGCCAAGATCGAAAAGGACCGCGCGCTCTGGTACAAGCACGCCGATGGACTGAAGGCCGCTGCTCTCGAAGCGGTGCGAGTCGCGAAGGCCCACGACCTCGACGGTCTATTCAAGGTTGGCGACAAGGTGGACAAGGCGTGCGAGGCCTGTCACCTCGAATACTGGTACCCGGGCGACCGTGAAGCCGTGCTCAAGGATCAGAACAGCAAAGTCACCTACGACCCGCCCAAGAAGAAGTAGCCGGCAGTTTCAAAAACTGTCCAAGGCGCGACGCGGCCGCGTCGATCGCGCCCGCCACGGCCGCATTCGGTCGCGCGTACATCGCACACGCAACGGCTACTGATCCACCCTTCACCGTCCGCGTCCAGCTTCCCGCGAGTCGCCCGTCAATGACGATGTGGTGCACAAACGGATCCTTGATGCGGGTCACGCCATCGCCCGAGCCGCGGCTCATCACCAAGTGTCGGTCTTTGTGGGCGATCAGGTACTCGTCGTAATTGGGCAGCAGATGTGCGCACGGTGAGTCGCCCGCCTTTGGCGTGCGCCGGTCTGCGCACCAGTAGGTAAAGCCATCAACGTCATCCCGTACAAGCGCGGCGCTGGCCAGGTCGATACCCGCCTTCGCGTCTCTCACCGTGAGCCCCGACCACCACACGTAATCCTTGAGCGTCGCCGGTCCGTGGCTGGTGAAATACCGCCGCGCGAGCTCGGCGAGGGCGGCGTCGCGATCGAAGGAGGCCGGTCCAAAAGGACCGGCCCTACGAGGCGGCACGCGTTCCTCGAGCAGCGCATAGGTCAGCTGCTTTCCTCGACGAGGGCCGTTGCAGATCACGGCATCGAGCTCAGCACGCAGCGTGAGAAACGCGAGACGTATCCCGCTGGCGGTGATGCCGGCGCGGCCGAGCGCGGCGCCGAGTTCGGGACGTGTCAAAGATCGGCCATCGCGCAGCACTCGCTCGAACACGTTGCGAGCGCGCGTGAACGTGCGCTCGTCGAGCTCCATCTTCCGGTAGTAGTGGGCGCTGATCGTGTTCACACGGGGGCCGCTGAGCGCCAGCATCCAGCGGATGTCGTCGCGCGCGATGAAGTGCCACGTCTGCCGCAGGATGTGCGTGCGGATGATTGCGCCCTCGTCGCAGGCACGGTCCACGTCCTCATCAGTCACTGCAGCACGGAGTCCGATGGCCCACTTGGCACCGGGATAGTCCTGCGACTGCATCGCTCCGAGCCACGCCACGACGTCCGCAGGCGCACGACATGAAGAACGCAGGAGGCGCTGGTTGGCGAGACGCCGGCGGATCAGGTCGTTCACGCCCTCTATAATCGCCTCAGGCTCGGGCTTTTGGTTTTCCTGAAGCCCAGAGCCTAAGGCCGAACGCCCTTCGCCTATGGACTGGATCGCAGGGAAGCACGTGCTGATCACCGGACCGACATCAGGTATCGGCCGGCAGATCGCGATCGAATTGGGTCGGCTCGGCGCTCACCTGGTGCTCGCGTGCCGGGATGAAGCCAAGGGACGCGCTGTCGCACGTGCGATCGCCGCCGATCGGAAGGCGGGCGACGTCCACGTCGCCGGCGACGTGGACGTTCTTCAGGTGGACGTCTCGAGCCGGCAATCGGTCCAGACATTCGTGGCCGCGTACGCCGCGCGCCATCCACCGGTCGACGTGCTCGTGAACAACGCCGGGACCGTCCAAGGCGAGAGGCGCGAGAGCGTAGACGGGATTGAGCTCACGTTCGCGACCAACGTACTCGGCTATCACCGAGTGACGTGCGGCCTGCTCGATCGCTTCAATACCGCCGGCGCGCCACGCATCGTGGTCGTCGCGTCGGCGTTTGCCGGCGATCTGGACCTTGCCGATCTCGAATTCAAGCAGCGACCCTACGACGGTCTGCTCGCCTACCGGCAATCGAAGGCGTGCGACCGGCTCTGGAGCTGGGCGATGGCCCGGCGGCTCCAACCGAGCGGCATCACCGTGAACGCGATGACACCTGGCTGGGTGCCGGACACGGAGCTCTCACGCAATCTACTGCCGGAGGTTCGTCAGGCACGCTCACGTCCCGGCCGCACGGTCGCGCAAGGCGCCGATACGGCGGTGTGGCTGGCGGCAGCGCCGGACGTAGCCGGCGTCACCGCGCGCTTCTATGCCGATCGGCGCGAAGCGCCGTGCGAGTTCAGAGATCACGACACCGAAGAGAGACTCTGGCGCATCTGCGAGGACTTCGTCAGTCGCACGCCTCGATAAAGCAGCCATCCGGCCGGACCAAACAGGAACGTCAAGACCAGGCACGGAACGAGCAGCAGATGCGGCACGCCGTGCTCGCGTGCGTCACGCGTCTCCCAGGTGCCGATCAACAGGTCGAATGCGAGGTAGTGAATCCATCCGGCCAGAAGCGCCCACGGATTGCTGAACAGCGTGGTCACGTCGGCCAGCGTCGAGAACCCACCGGGCGTGCGGCCGAACGTGGTCGCCACGATACCGACGTAGACGAGCGCGAACAGCAACGGCACGGCAGTGCTCGTCACAATCCCAGTGACCCATCGTCTTCCGGGAAGGATCACGAGCGCGATCCATGCCGCAGTCGCGATCAGATTGGCAATCGAAAACACCTGTTCTGGAGTCACGGCTCACCTCTCATGCGATGGCAACCGCCCGATCGCGAGTCCGGGCCCGCCGCGTCGCCGCCAACCACGCGCCGATCGCGCTGAGTATCGCCCAGAGAAGGAACACACCGATCGTGACGCCATCCGGTTGGACAAGCGACTGTCCGCGCAGCGCCTGCCACAACAGGATGGCAAAGAGCGCGGCGTAGCTCGCGGTCGCGACGAACATCACGCGCACGCGTGCGGTCTCATCCGACCGGCGACGGCGCACGGCGAGCGCGAGGAGCGGCAGGATCTGCATGGCATGCAGGCCGACGAAATGCGGGATGCGCAGGTCGCCATGTTCAACACTCCATCCGGTACCGGGCAGGCCCGGGCCGCCGTCGGGCGCGCCAACCGTGTGGGCGCCCGCGACGACCATCTGTCCGGTCGCGCGCGCGTCTGCTATCTGCGCAGATGTCGGACGCGTCATGAATCCGCCGGTGCTGGCGCCGAGGATGGTGATGACCAGTCCAAATCGAAGCCCCCATCCCAGCGCTCGATCGTCGAAACGCTGCCGCCACATGGCCACCGCCACCGCCACGCTGGTCACCGTCTGCACCACGATCGCCAGACCCATGATCGTGAAGAGCGCGCCGTCGAGCATCGTCCCAAAGTTGAAATGACTGGTTGTGCCACGCCAGGCTTGCGTGTCGATGATCGCCACCTCGAGCACGAGAACGGTCGCCGTCACCCATCCCACCACTCGCCGCGTACGAGACCACGCCGGGAGCTGAGTGAAGATCGCGGCGAGCGTCAGCATGTAGATGGCGGTCGAAATCGCGAACTTGGCCGGCTTCAACCACGCCGGCGCCCCGGTGATGAC
>Ga0111538_10011681_pt1 | contig 11629 bp, 8 predicted proteins | sample SoiMethybrSBSTD1_FD_79669 | JGI IMG/M metagenome (GOLD analysis project Ga0111538, IMG submission 79669) | Bulk soil microbial communities from a Populus tree surrounding site in Tennessee, USA - Soil MetaG P. TD hybrid SBSTD1 (version 2)... | ecosystem: Environmental > Terrestrial > Soil > Tree...
GACTTCGGCGAGCTGCAGGCCCAGGTGCCGGAGGTGTTCGAGCAGGAGCGCAAGTTGCGCGAGGGCAAACGCTGAGCCAGGCTATCGCCACCGCAACCGGGGGCATGACCACCGCACCACCACGGAGGATCTGATGTTCGGCAAGCGTGTCTCGGAGTACCTGGCCTTCCAGAAGGTGCCGTTGATTCTCGTGGCCGCCATGGGTCTGCTCCGCCTGGGCCTGTCCCTGGCCGGCCTGCCGGTGAGCACGGTGCGCTGGTTCTCGATGAACCTGGTCGGATGGGCGGCCACGATCTGGTACGGCGTGGCCGTCTACAAGACGGGGTTCGGCAGCTACAAGCAGCTCCTGCCCCTGGGCCTCTTCCAGATGATCGTGTTCCAGGCCGTGGCCGTGCTCGGCATCGGCCTGGCCATGGCCGGCCTGCAGAACGTGTACGCCGCGCCCGAGTACAGCTTCCCGCCGCCCTACGGACAGGGCGTCCACATGGCGGGCCATCTCACGATCGGTATCGTGGTCCCCACCCTCCTGATCTGGGGCGTGGCCTCGCTGGTCATGTTGATCACGAAGGCCGTCTCGCCCCGCCGCGCCTAGCCGGTCCGGCCGACACGCAGCAGGGGCGCCGCCCGCCGGCGGGCGGCGCCCTTTCGCGCCGCGTCCCGCACCGGCCGCCGCCCTGACCCGCGACAATGAAGACGGGGACATCACGGAGGTGCGACATGCTCGCCAACAAGGATGCGATGGCCACCATCGCGGTCAAGGACCTCGGGAAGGCGCGGGAGTTCTACGAGGGCGTGCTGGGGTTCACACCCGCCGGGGGGCAGGAGGACGGCACCGTCACCTACCGCAGCGGCGGCTCCAGCGTGCTCGTCTACAAGTCGGACTTCGCCGGCACCAACAAGGCCACCAGCGCCACCTGGAACGTGGGCGGCGAGCTGGAGGCCATCGTGCGCGACCTCAAGGCAAAGGGCGTCGCCTTCGAGCACTACGACATGCCGGGCACGGCGCTGCGGGGCGACATCCACGTCAGCAACAGCGTGCAGGTGGCGTGGTTCAAGGATCCGGACGGCAACATCATCTCGATCTTCAAGGGCTGAACGGGCCGGTGTGACGGCCGTCACCGCCGCAGGCGGATCGGCCATGGTACGCATGCACCCTTCGCGTGAGCGGCGCGGTCCTGCCTCCGCGCCCCGGAGGTGACCATGCGCCGATCCGCCCTCCTTTTCCTGCTGGCCCTGGCCGCGCCCGCGGGGGCGGCCGACTTCTACGTGGATCCGGTCAACGGCAGCGACACCGGGACCGGCAGCGCCGGCAGCCCGTGGAGGACGCTGCAGCAGGTCATCACCAGCCGCGTGGAGAGCCGCAACTGGGCCGCGCTGCCCTACGTGCCCGGGGCCACGCTGGTGCCCGTCAACGCCGGGGCGCCGGTCAAGGCCGGCGACACCATCTGGCTGCGCAGCGGCTACCACGGCGCCATCACCATCCAGAGCCTGTACAACGCGGCCCCGGTCACCATCGCCGCCCAGCCCGGGCAGGTCCCGCGCCTGCGCAGCCTCCTGGTGCAGGCGGCGCAGAACTGGGTGCTGCGCGGCCTCTCCGTGAGCCCCTCCTACGCGGCCCCGCTGGCCGTGATCACGATCGTGAACGTGCGCGACCACAACTTCTTCGGGCCGGCCTGGGACGTGACCGTGGAAGGCAGCGACGTCTTCACCGTGGACGACGCCTCGGCCTGGACGGCGGACGACTGGGTCAACCTGGCCTCCAGCGGCATGGGCGTGGGCGCCGACCGCGTGACCGTGCGCAGGAACCGCGTGCGCAACGTGCGCTTCGGCATCAGCGTGGACGGCGCCGAGGCCCGCATCCAGGAGAACGTGGTGGACGGCTTCTCCGCCGACGGGCTGCGCGGGCTGGGCGACTTCGGCCTCTTCGAGTACAACCGGGTGCAGAACAACTTCGTGGAGGACCCGCCCGACGCCAACCACGACGACGGCTTCCAGAGCTGGTCGGTGGGCCCGGGCGGCGTGGGCACGGGCGAGGTGCGGGGAGTCACCCTGCGCGGCAACGTGTTCATCAGCGTGCTGGACGTGAACCACCCGCTGCGCAGCAGCATGCAGGGCATCGGCTGCTTCGACGGCTTCTTCGTGGACTGGGTGGTGGAGGACAACGTGGTCATCACCGACCACTGGCACGGCATCAGCTTCCTGGGCATGCGCGACTCGCGCATCGTGAACAACACCGTCATCGACGTGAACGGCGTCTCGCCGGGGCCGCCCTGGATCATGGTCAACCCGCACAAGGACGGACGGCACAGCGAAAACGTGGTGGTGCGCAACAACCTGGCCACCGACTACGACCTTCTCGGCGACAACATCGTGTCCGACCACAACATCCAGTTCACCCTGGCCGGCGCGGCCGGCCTGTTCGTGGCCCCGCCCTTCGACCTGCACCTCCTCCCGGGCACGGCCGCCGTCGACCGCGGCGAGAGGGAGCTGGCCCCCCGCTTCGACGTGGACCGGCGGCGGCGCCCGCAGGGGCGGGCGGTGGACCTGGGCGCCTACGAGCGCTGCGTGCCGGTCGGGTTCCACTCCTGCCCGCACGGCCCGCGGGGGAACCGGTCCGTGCCCCCGGACGCGGCCGAAGTTCCGCAGTAGCCGGGGCGGCGTGACCGCCGTCGCCGGCCAAGGGAGGCGTGTGCGCGTCCTCACCCCCCGGCGCGCGTCCACCCGCGTAGAGCCCGGCGTCCCTCGTCATCCCCATAAGGAGGTCGTCGATGCGCACCAGTCGCCTGCTCGCCCTGGCCCTGCTCGCGGGCCCGCTGCTCGTTCCCTCGCGCACCATGGCCGATCCCCCCCTCGCGGAGGAGATCTCGATCGTCTGCACCTCCGTCAACACCGCCGTCTACCCGGGCTCGCGCGTACACCTGAGGTGCAGCGAGACCTGGGAGAACCCGAGCACCGGCGCCACCGCCAACTTCTTCGCGGCCGAGGCCGGCGCCAGCCAGGCCGGCCAGGTGGTCACCATCGGCGTGGCCGCCCAGACGTTCAACAAGAAGGTGCGGGTGCGCTTCCGCTCCAGCTCGGCCGACAACCCGCCCGGCTGCGACGGCAGCAACTGCCGCAAGCTGGTCGGCGCGCAGCTGGAGAACTGAAGGGCGCGCTCAGACACTGGGGGGTCTGGCGGCGAACCGGGCTCTGTGCGGATCGCATAGCATTGTTTCCCATGAAGCACATCGGGATCGTGGCCTGCAGCGCGGAGGGGGCCGCCCTCTGCTACCAGCAGATCTGCCGCGACGCGCTGACCGTGGTGGGCAAGAACGCCCACCCGCGCATCACGCTCGACTCCATCGCCATGGCCGACTGGATGCCGGCCTTCGACGCCGGTGACTACCGGGGCGTGGCCCGCTTCATGCTCGACTCGGCGCGCCTGCTGGCCACGGCCGGGGCCGACTTCGCCATCTGTCCCGACAACTCGGCCCACCGGGCCTGGGAGTTCGTGGAGGCGGAGACGCCGCTGCCCTGGCTGCACATCGCGCGCGTGGTGGGAGAAGAGGCGCGGCGCCGCGGCTTCCGCAAGGTGGGCGTGCTGGGCACCCGCTTCACCATGAGCGGCCCCGTCTACCGCGACGCGCTGGGGCCCCTGGGCATCGAGACGCTGGTGCCGGAGGGGGCCGACTTCGAGATGGTGGACCGGGTCATCTTCAGCGAGCTGGTGGACGGCGTGTTCAGCGACGCCTCCCGCCGGGCCTACAACGAGGCCATCGCGCGCCTGGGCGCGCGCGGCTGCGACGCCGTGGCCCTGGCCTGCACCGAGATCCCGCTGCTGGTGCGGCCGGAGGAGTCGCCGCTGCCCACCCTCGACTCCACCCGCCTGCTGGCCGCGGCCGCCCTGCGCGCGGCGCTGGAGTAGGGACCGGGGCCGAGACTACTCGCCGGGCGTGATGTCGACGTGGTCGTCGCGCCCGTCTTCGCCTTCCATCACCATCTCCCCGCCCACCACCGCTTCGAAGGTGCACTGGCGGGCCTCCAGCGCGCCGAAGCCGATGTAGAGCCCTTCATCCAGGCCGTGCTTGCGCAGCCAGCGGATGTACAGGGGCTCGGGCCCGCCGTCCGTGTCCGGGTGCACCCAGCGGATCACGCGCACCTTGCCCTCGCAGACCCGCAAGCCGTTCCGGTTCACGCGGAAGGGGCGGGTGATGCTGGCGGGAGTCCACCCTGAGCGCTGCATCAGCACCGCCACCGTCGTGTGCTGGGGACCGGGCACGGCCGCGATCAGCGTGGGCCGGTCGATGGAGCTGCGGATGACGTCGGCCTCCTGCGCGTCCTCGTGCTCGGCCTTGGCCTTCCACTCGGCGAACTGCAGCACGCCCGGGCGCGAGAGCCCGCGCCAGTCGCGCTGCGAGGGCCCGGGCACGAAGGACAGGGTCTGGGTGGCGTAGTTGATGGGCAGGGCGAAGCCGATGCCCTGGCCGCCGGTGCCCAGGGTGGTGATGCCCACCACCCGGCCCTTGCGGTCGATCACCGGGCCGCCGCTGTTGCCGGGGTTCACGTTGGCGTCCATCTGCACGTAGACGTTGCCCATGATGCCGCGGCCCACGTGGCTGACCGTGCCCCGCTGCAGCGACTCGCCCAGCCCCCGCGGCGAGCCCAGCAGCACCACCGGGTCGCCCACGGCCAGCGTGGTGGCGTCGCCCAGCGTGAGGTGCGGGGCGCGCGCGCCGGCCACGCGGATGAGGGCCAGGTCCACCCCGTCGTCCTGCTTCACCACCTCGCCCGGCAGCGTCTTCTTTCCGAACTGCACCATGATGCCCGGGCAGGCCACGTGGGCGTTGGTGATGAGCAGCTCCCTGGTGACGAAGAAGCCGGAGCCCACCGAGTCCGTGCACTTGAGGAAGGCGGTGGCGGGCATGGCCCGCTGGCCGATCTCGGCCGGCGTGAGGTCGGCCGGCTCGTGCAGGGCGAAGAAGGCCACCGCCCCGGACACCAGGGCCAGCGCCACGCCCCCGCCCAGCAGCCGGTGATCGCGCAGGAAGCCCAGCACGCCGCCCGCACGCGAGCCGCCGCTGCGCACCATGCGGCCGACCGCGGCCACGGCGTCGGTGCGGTTGGCCTCCAGGGCGGCCTCGACGCCGGTGGTGGCCAGCACGCCCAGCACCCGCTCGGCGAAGAGGCGCGTGGCCCCGCGCACCAGCACCGCGCCGCGCTTCTGGAGCAGCTCGCCGGCCGTGCGCACGTCGGGCGCCGGCGGCCCCAGGGCGGCCAGGTCGCGCGCCACCTGGTAGCGCGGCCGGCCGTCGGGCAGGGGCATGGTGATGCGCACGTCCACGGCGAGGCGGGCGCGGCAGAAGGGGCACACGCTGGCCGCGATCGATACCGGCGCCTGGCAGCGCGGGCAGGGGTCGTCGGGAACGAGGGTGGGGTCGGCCATCAGGGTGCGCATGGTGGGGCCGCCGGCCCGAGGGAGTCAAGGACGGAGCCGGCTGTGACACTGGCCCGACCGTGGCAGGCTCCCCCGATCTCTAACGATAGAAGCCACTTGGCCCTTCCGGGTCGCGCGCGGGGCGCACCCGGAAGGCCAGGCTGATCCGCTCCCCCACCGCGGCCGTGGTCTTGGGCACGCCGTGGAGGTAGTGGAGCTGCGTCTCGTAGCTCATGAGGAGGAGGCTGCCCTCCTCGAGGTCCACGTGCAGCAGGCGCCGCGGCGGCTCCTTGGCCCGGATGGTCATGCGCCGCGTGGCGCCCAGCGAGAGGAGCGCGATCGGGAAGCCCGGCACCAGCGCGTGCAGGTGGTCGTTGTGGGGAGCCACGCTGTCGCGGCCGTCGCGGTAGAGGTTGAGGCCGACGCTGTTGAAGGCCACGCCGGTGGCGGAGCGCACGCGCCCGGCCGCGCCCGCCACGGCCGCCGGCAGCGGCTCCGCGGCGTCCAGGTCGAAGTGGGCGGTCAGGCGCGGCACGTCCACGTCGCGGTCGTACATGCGGCGGCGCTCCGCCTTCCATTCCACCCCGCCGCGCAGCCCGGCCCAGAAGGCGCGCGCCTCGCCCGGGTCCAGGACCCCCGGCGTGTAGGCGATGCGGCCCCGCGCGTCGTCGGCCAGGACGGTGGCGATGGAGGCGAAGAGGCCCTTCTGCAGCATCACCGGAAAAGCGTACTAGACTCTCGCCGCCTCCCTCCCCCAAGGAGCACTGATGCCGCGATCGCCGCTCTTCGCCCTGGTGCGCCGCTCGCTGCGGCTGGCCCACAGCACCCTTCACTCCGGACACTCGTCGCAGGAGGCGGTCGAGCGCTGGCGGGACGTGGCGCAGACGCGGCGCGCCTTCCTCCAGGCCTCGTCGGCCGCGGCCGCCTCGCTGGCCCTGGCCTCCTGCGCGTCGCGGCGGCCGGGCGTGACGGCCCGCTCGCCCGAGCCCGTGATCGTGGTGGGCGCCGGCATCGCCGGCCTGACCGCCGCCTGGCGGCTGCAGCAGGCGGGCGTGCCGGTGCGCGTGCTGGAGGCCCAGTCCCGTGTGGGGGGCCGCATGCTCAGCCTGCGCGGCCACTTCGGGGACGGGCAGGTGGTGGAGCTGGGCGGCGAGCTGATCGACACCGGCCACGAGAAGATCCAGGCCCTGTGCAAGGAGCTGCACATCCCCCTCGACGACCTCTCGCAGGAGGAGGACGGGCTGGCCACCGACAGCTGGTTCTTCGGCGGCCAGGGCCGCACGCCGGCCGAGGTGGTGGAGGCCTTCCGCCCCGTGGCCGAACGCGTGTCGGCCGCGCGCGCGCCCCTGGGCGAAGACGGCGTCACCTACCGCGAGCCGCACGGGGCCGAGGGCCTCGACCGCACGCCGCTGGCGGCCTGGCTCGACGGCGCCGGCGTGGACGGCTGGCTGCGCGCGCTGCTCGACGTGGCCTACACCACCGAATACGGGCTGGAGACGGGCGACCAGTCGGCCCTGAACCTGCTGACCATGATCGGCACCGAGGCGGACGCCTTCCACGTCTTCGGCGAGAGCGACGAGCGCTTCCACGTGCGCGGGGGCAACGACGCCATCACCACCGCCCTGGCCCGCGACCTGGGCGCGCGCATCGAGACCGGCTCGGTGCTGGAGGCGGTGGGCCAGGGCACGGACGGACGTCTGGCCCTCACCGTGCGGCGGGGAGCGTCGTCCCAGGTCCTGTCCGCGCCCTACGTCCTGCTGGCCCTGCCCTTCACGCTGCTGCGCGACGTGCAGATCGACGTGGAGCTGCCGCCCGTGAAGCGGCGGGCCATCGCCGAGCTGGGCTACGGCACGAACGCCAAGCTCATGGTCGGCTTCGACCAGCGCGTGTGGCGCGCCCGTCACCGCACCAACGGCAGCCTGATGGCCGACCTTTCCTTCCAGAGCACCTGGGAGACGAGCCGCAAGCAGGCGGGCCGCGCGGGCGTGCTCACCAACTTCGTGGGCGGCCGGCACGGCGTGGAGATCGGGCAGGGCTCGGCGGCCGAGCAGGCGGCGGCCCTGGTGCGCGACCTCGAGTCCGTGTGGCCGGGCATGGCCGCGGCCCGGGCCGGCCAGAAGGAGGTGCGCTTCCATTGGCCCTCCCACCCGTGGACCCGCGGCAGCTACGCCTCCTACCGCGTGGGCCAGTGGACGGCCTTTGCGGGCGCAGAGGCCGAGACGGTGGGACGCCTCTTCTTCGCCGGCGAGCACTGCTCGCTGGAGGCCCAGGGCTTCATGGAAGGCGGCTGCGAGACGGGCGAGGCCGCGGCCGCCGCCATCCTCGAGCAGATGGGCGCGCGGCGCGCGGCCTGACCGGCGGCTACGGCACGGTGGGCGGCGAGGGACCGAAGAACGCGACCGCCTGCAGGGCGGAGCTCATCGTGACCAGGCAGACGGGGGTGGACCCCGCGCAGGCTCCCGACCAGTACAGGAGCTTGCGGCCGGGATCGGGCACCGCGATGAGCGTGACCGGAGTGTCCGGCGGGAAGGCGTAGACGCACGGGCTCGGCGCGCCGCCGGGCCCGCTGTGGCACAACGGCCCGCCCGGCTGGACCCGGACCGCACCGCTGCCGCCGTCGAGTCCGGCCGGGATCACCTGGAGCGCCACGCCGCCGTTGAACAGCGCCGAGACCTGCTTCGGGTTGTCCATCGTGAGCGTGCAGGGGGACAGCCCGGAACACTGACCGCCCCAGCCCATGAATACGGACGTCGGGTTGGCCACGGTCCAGAGGTCGATCGACGTGCCCAGCCGGTAGTAGAAGGTGCAGGCCTGCGTGGTGTCGGGCTCGGCGTGGCACAGGTCGCTGGGACCCACCAGGACGTCGCCGCCGCCCCCGGCCATGCCGATGGCCGTCACGTACACCGGCTGCGGTCCGCGGAAGCGCGCCGTGACGGCCTGCGGGGCGTCCATGGTGAGGACACACGTCTCCGTGCCCGCGCACGCGCCGGAGAAGCCGAGGAAGACCGACTGCGGATCGGCGAAGGCGCCGATGAATACCTCGGTGCCCACGGGGAAGGAGAACGTGCAGGTGTTGGACGCGCCGGGCAGGGCCGGGCACACCTGGGACGGGATCACCACCACGTCGCCGCCGCCGTTCTCGATGCTCTCCACGGTCACCACCAGCGGCTGCGGGCCATGGAAGGGCGCGATCAGGAGCGCCGGGCCGTCGACCGTCAGCCCGCACGGGCCGGGGCCCGTGCAGGCGCCCGCCCAGCCGGCGAACACCGACTGGGGATCGGGCGTGGCCACCGCGAGCACGTTGGCGCCGAGGCGGAAATGGAACGTGCAGGAGTGCGCCGTGCCCGGGACCGCGTGGCAAACGTTCGGGGGACCCAGCGACACGTCGCCCCCGCCGTTCTCCAGGCTTTCGATCGTCACCGTGACCGGCTGCGGGCCGCGCAGGCGTGCCGTGACCGCCTTCGGGCCGTCCATCTGCACGGAGCACGGAGCCGTCCCGAAGCAGGCCCCGTCCCAGGCCACGAAGACGGAGAGCGGGTCGGGCGTCGGGTACAGGCCCACCACCTCGTCGATGCGGAAGTAGAAGGTGCAGGAGTGCGACGTGCCGGGCTCCGCGGGGCAGACGTTCGACGGCCCCGCCGTGACGTCGCCGCCGCCGTTCTCGATGCTCTCCACGGTCACCACCAGCGGCTGCGGGCCGCGGAGGCGCGCCGTCACCGCTTTCGGGCCGTCCATGGTCAGCGCGCACCCCAGGACGCCGGTGCAGTCCCCCTCCCAGCCCAGGAAGACCGATCGGGGATCGGGCGCCGCCGAGAGGCCCACGGGCGTGCCGGCCGGGAAGTGGAACGTGCACGAGTGCGACGTTCCGGGCACGGCCGCGCACACATCGCTGGGGCCGACCTGGACGTCGCCGCCGCCGTTCTCGACGCTTTCGACCGTCACCGTGACCGGCTGCGTGCCGCGGAAGGTGGCCCAGACGGCGCGGTCTTCGTTCAACGTGAGCGTGCAGGAGCCGGTACCGGTGCAGGCGCCCACCCAGCCGGTGAACACGGAGCCCGCGCCCGGCGTGGGCACCAGCGTGGCCACCGTGTCCACGGGCAGCGGGTAGACGCAGACGTGGGGCAGGCCGGGCACCGTGTCGCAGGCTTCGCCCAGCGCACCCACGCTCACCACGCCGGTCCCCTCGTCGGTTCCCTCCACCGAGACCGAGAGGATGCGGCGCACGACGTCGTCCACCGTGACCACCACATCGTCCTGGCTGCGCCCGCCCAGGCCGTCGCGCACCACCAGCGTGAACGGGTGGACGCCGGCGGGCAGCGTCAGGGCCAGGCTCGACTCGCGGCTGATCACGGCACCCGTGGCGTCGTGCCACTCGTAGAACAGCGGGCCGCCGTCGGGATCGAACGAGGCCGCGCCGTTGAGCCAGGCCTGGTCCCCGACCACCACCACCTGGTCGGAGCCGGCGTAGGCGGTCGGCGCCTGGTTGGCCAGGCTCCACAGCTCGCGGCCGCTGGCGCCGTCGTCGGTGGCGGCGAAGTACACGAAGGACCCGATGTTCATGATCTCGCCGGGGGAGCTGGGATTGGGGCCGGGCGCGATGTCCTGCACCGGGAACGTGCCCTCCGGCGTGCCGTTGCTGCTCCACAGCTCGGCTCCGAACCAGGGGTCGGTGGCCTGGAAGAGCAGGGTCCCGTTCACGTTGGTCAGGGACTGCGGCGACACCCCGCCGGGCAAGGGGGCCGTCACCCTGACCGTGCCGGCCGAGGTGCCGTCGCTCCTCCACACTCCGAAGTCCTGCCACCCGTCGTCGGCCACGAAGAAGAGGGTGCCTTCCACGTTGAGGAGGCTGGTGGGAGTGGACGAGAGGATCGGGTTGGAGATGGGGTTGATGTCCAGGACCAGGGCCGTGCCGGCGGGCGTGCCATCGCTCTTCCACAGCTCCACACCCGTGATCCCGTCGTTGGCCGCGAAGTAGAGCGTGTTCCCGACGGCCGTCAGGCTGGCCGGGCTGGAAGAGGGCGGGCCGGGCCGGATGTCGGCCACCATGAAGGTGCCGCCCGGCGTGCCGTCGCTCCGCCACAGCTCGGCCCCGAAGCCCGGAGTGTTGGCCGCGAAGTAGGCCACGCCGTTCATCACCGCCATGCCGCTGATGGACGATCCCGCGAAGCCGGGGACGATGTCCTTCACGAGGGCCGTGCCGCCGAAGCTGCCGTCGCTGCGCCACAGCTCGTCGCCGCTCACGCCGTCGTGGGCCGCGAAGACGAGCGTCCCGCCGAGATCGACGAGGTCGTGTGGAGTCGACGAGTTGGGCCCCGGCCGCAAGTCCTTGACCAGCGTGGCGCCGAGGGCCGGGCCCACGATGCTCCAGAGCTCGGTGCCCGCCGTCCCGTTGTTGGCCGTGAAATACAGCGTTCCGCCGGACACGGTGAAGCGGGACGGGTTGGAGTTGCCGGCCGGATTGATGTTGGCCACGGGGAAGGTGCCGGCGGGGGTGCCGTCGCTGCGCCAGGGCTCGACGTCGCCGACGGTGGGCACGAAGACCAGATTGCCGTTGAAGGATGTGAGCTGGCCGGGAGACGACGACGCGCTGCCCGGGTTCACGTCCGCCACCAGCACGGTGCCGGCCGCGGTGCCGTCGCTCTTCCACAGCTCCACGCCCGCGGTGGGATGTTTGGCCGTGAAGAAGAAGTTGGGGGGGCCCAGGGGCGGCTGCAGTCCCACCGGTGTCAGCTGGGCCGGGCTGCTGGAGACGGCGGAGCCGCAGATGTCGCGCAGCATGAAGGTGGCGCTGGCGGTGCCGTCGCTGACCCACAGCTCCTGCCCGTGCACGCCGTCGTTCGCGCTCAGGAAGACGCGTCCGTTCGCGGACAGGAGCTGTTGGGGACTCGATCCGGAGCCGCCGGGGCGGATGTCGGCCACCTGTGTGGCGCCGAAGCCGGTGGTCATCCACAGCTCGGTGTTGCCGCTGGAGCCGCTGGCGGCGAAGAAGAGGAGCGGCCCGGCGGCGGTGAACCAGGAGCCCCCGCCGCTCCCGCTGCCGGGCAAGGTGTCGTTGACGAGCATGGTCGTGGGAGCCGAGCCCAGGGTCGTCCAGACCTCGGTCCCGTGGAGCAGGTCGAAGGCCGTGAAGAAGAGCCGTCCGTTCCAGACGAAGAGGTTGGCCGGCGAAGAGGAGGACGCCCCCATGCTGATGTCGCGCACGCGCATGGCCCCGGC